>Ga0315282_10012354_pt1 | contig 13076 bp, 13 predicted proteins | sample YL17G07_20_MG_FD_203693 | JGI IMG/M metagenome (GOLD analysis project Ga0315282, IMG submission 203693) | Sediment microbial communities from Yellowstone Lake, YNP, Wyoming, USA - YL17G07_20 | ecosystem: Environmental > Aquatic > Freshwater > Lake > Sediment | place: USA: Wyoming | collected...
GTTTGCTACTCTTATTCATGGCAAGCCTCCTTTCGGTGAGTTTTGTGGGCTAACAAAACTCTACTATAGCCGAAATTCCGAGACTTGCCATTCTTTTTCAATCATAAGGTCTGAATTTAGTTCAGCATCTGACCACATCAAATGCCTACTTGACCCTGAAATGAATTCAGGGTGACACAAATAGACTTACTGGACCATCACGGCGTTCGTTTTACAAACCTCGAGGCATGATCCGCATTTGGAACATAATTCCGCGAGGATAAGGTGGCTCTGTTTTTTCTCACCTTTAATCGCTTGGGTTGGACAAACCTTTGCACACGCACCACATCCTGTGCATTCTGATTCTGAGATCGAATATTGGATCAGAGGCGTACACACAGCAGCTGGACATCTTTTCTGATGAATATGGGCTTCGAATTCAGGTCGAAAATATCTCAAGGCAGAGAGAACCGGATTCGGAGCGGTCTTTCCGAGGCCGCAAAGGGAGGTATCCGCCACGACTTCAGCCAATTCCTCCAGGAGCGATAGGTCTTCCTCATTTCCTTTCCCCTCTGTAATCCTATCCAAAATTTCACCCATCCTCTTTAATCCTTCACGACAGGGAAGGCATTTGCCGCAGGATTCCTCTTGTAAGAAATGGACGAAGTATTTCGCCACATCGACCATACAGGTTCCCTCGTCCATCACGATCATCCCACCGGAGCCCATCATGGACCCGGCCTGAGTGAGGCTATCAAAATCGATGGGAAGATCGAAAAGCGAAGCAGGAATGCAGCCACCTGAAGGGCCTCCTGTCTGAACTGCTTTAATCTTTCTGCCATCTTGCTGACCGCCTCCGATATTAAAAACGATCTCTTTCAGGGTAATCCCCATGGGCACTTCAACCAGTCCGCTATTTTTCACCTTTCCAACCAACGAGAAGATTTTTGTCCCCTTGCTCTTTTCAGTACCGATGGCGGAAAACCATTTGCTCCCTTTATTGATGATCAGCGGAACATTTGCCCATGTCTCTACGTTGTTCAGATTGGTAGGTCTTTCCCAGAGGCCCCGCGTGACTGTGTGAACCTGCTTACTTCTTGGCTCCCCAACTTTTCCCTCGATCGAGGCAATCAATGCTGTCGATTCTCCACAGACGAAGGCTCCGCCTCCTTTAGCAATCTCTACATCGAAATCGAATCCAGAACCCAAAATATTTTTCCCCAATAATCCGGTTTTCCTGGCCTGCCTGAGGGCTGTCTCTGCATTTCTACATGCAAGAGGATATTCATGTCTGACGTAGATATACCCTTGGCTTCCACCAATGGCATAGGCACCAATGATCATCCCTTCCAAAACAGAGTGGGGATTGCCTTCCAAGACGCTTCGATCCATATAAGCTCCCGGATCCCCTTCATCACAGTTACAGACTATGTATTTAATTTTGCCCGGGGAATTCCGGCAATCTTCCCATTTCTTACCTGTGGGGAATCCTGCTCCTCCCCTTCCCCTCAGACCGGATGCCCTGATCTCACGGATGATTTCCTCGGGTTTCATTTCGAGCAGAGCCTTTGACAGAGCCTGATAACCGCCGATCCCGACATAATCGTCTATCTTGGTGGGTTCGATTAAGCCATTGTTTCCCATGACCAGTCGATGTTGCGCTTTATAGAAAGGAATTTCTTTCTCGGAAATCAACTTCCGTTTTGTGACCGCATCTTCATAAAGCAGATGCTCCAGGATCTTCCCTTTTCCAACGGTCTCCGAAAGGATAGCGGACACATCCTGCTCCTGTACCTTCTGGTAGAAGATTCCCTGAGGCTGAATCGTGACGATGGGACCCTTTTCGCAAAAACCCCTACATCCCGTAAATTTCAATCTGATCTTTTGGACACCATCACCATTCTTTTTAATTGTCTTAGCGAAACCATCTCTCACTTTCTTACAACCATAGGCATGGCAACCCGTCCCTCCGCACACAGAGATGACCACTTCATCCAGCTTCAGTTTTGATAAAATGTTTCCTCTCCACTTCTCTAAATCGGCACCAGACTTTATTTTCCTCATGATCTCACCCCGCTTCTCTTATCATTCTTTTTATTCTGATTCATCTTCTCAATGACTCTCTTCGCCTTGAGTGGATTCATCTCCCCATAGAACTTTCGATCGACCACCATCACCGGGCCAATAGCACACACTCCCAGACAGTTCACTACGTTCAAAGAGAATTGTCTATCCGCCGTCGTCTGCCCCGGTTCAACATGGAGCAGACCCTTGAGTTCCCTTAAAATCTTTGGTCCTCCCCGAACATGGCATGCCGTCCCGAGGCAAAGGGTGATGGAGTGCTTCCCTTGAGGGACCAAGCTGAAGGATTTATAGAAGGTGGCAACGCCGTAGATCTGGTTGATGTCCATATGAAGCCTTGATGCCACCATTTTAAGGGCCTCATCAGGAAGGTATCTATACCGATCCTGAACGTCATGAAGGATGCTGATGAGGGCGGTCCTCTTCTCCTGATATTTGTCAACGATCAAATCAACTGATTTTAGGTCCATTTTTCACCTCCAAAATAATATTCGATTAATTTTTATTAGAATAATTCAGTTTCACTTAAGTTTTATTACAAAAAAAATTAATCCGTTAATTTTTACTTAAGCTTACACTCCTGCCCTTGGTGGGCTTAAGACCCATAATATAACCGCATCTCCCTTTCCGATATTCGCCCATTTTGACGGGAACGCTGATTCGATATAGAGACTATCTCCCTGTCTTACTACCTGTTTTTCATCCTGAATTTCAACCTCCAACTCCCCTTCAATCACATAGGCAAATTCATCCCCTTTATGGCCATAAAAATGGCGGCCGATCGCCGAACCCTCTTTCATTGTTAACAGATGAGGTTCCATTCTCCGATTAAGCACGTCCGAGACCAAAAGTTGGAGTTTAATGTCTTTGCCCTTCAATGCCGGCAATTGGATATCCTGCCTTTCACCTGGTTTGATCACCATCTTTTGGAGCGGCCCGCTCTCCGCATCTGCCAAAAAATAAATCGGTTGAGTATTCAATTTCTCACTCAGTTTTAACAGGGAATCGAGGGAGGGACTGATTAAGTTCTTTTCCAATTGAGAGATAAAGCTCGGGGTCAGGCCGACCTGTCCGGCCAGTTCCTTCTGGGTCATTCCCATCTTTTTCCTCAATGTTTTGATCTTATCGCCCAGATTGCCTGGCCTTCGGCCTCCGATGGAAGGAAAGATGATCTCCTCGTCCCAGACTTCATAATGTTTCGGAAGAAAGGCACTTCTCGAAAACCTTCCTTCGATTTTGATCACTTTAAAAAAGAGGTCTCCGTTCTGCTTTTCGAGTTCAATCGCTACCTGTGTGATATGTCTCAGGTTGGCTTTGAATGACGCTGTGTGGGCCTCTTTCTCCAAAATCCAATAAGCAACGGTTTGAAGGTCGTAGAGCCGGGGGCAGGAGTAGGTGAAAAATTTGTGAGTCACATTCTCATCGCCCCAGATGTCCTGCATCCCGGTCAGGCTGTCGAAGATATACCGGACACCTGCCCCTTTCTCAATTTCGACCCGGTCCATGGCCACACGAAATTGGGAAAGGTCCTTCGGGTTTTCAACCTTGATCACACTTCCTTTAAACCCCTCCTTCCCTCTCTCATAAAATTGGCTGAAGAGGGGATCACTGTTCCCTTTCCCGGAGGTAAAGCAATCCAGGATAGTCAAATACTCAAGATGAGGCAGATGGGCTAAACGTTTGGTAAGGGTGGAGGGAGAGATGTTGAAACTGACATAGACCACATTGTATCCGCTCTTCAAATTGTGCTCAATAAAGCGTTGGAGAAAAATTTCAATGTAGGTCCCGGCCTCAACCTCCCAGATGACATTATCACCCGCTTTAAGGAACCCCAATAGATGGTCTAAATAACCAATTCCCGAAGAAATTTTGCCAGCCATGTTAATTTTGACTTACTTAACCTAGAACATAGTTTAGTTTAAATGAAATCCACGTTTGATTGATACACTTTTTCGCCCAGATTGTCAATTTTTTTTAATTCTCAGCGAAAATATGATAGTACAAGGATATTTCTCGTCTTCTGGCAACAGCTGAAATTCATATTAATTAACCTTTATTCTCAAAAAATGGCTTCTTCACCCATCCCTAATTGGTCGATTCTTCACCCACTCCCCCTGGGGCGCGGCGAGCCTGCGTGCCGGCAGGCAGGGGTTGGGGGACTTATAATTTTGTTTATTTGGGGGCTTGCATTAGTTATAGTTAATGAGATGACCCCAACGGAAAGAATCAAACTGGGAATCAGCACTTGCTTGTTGGGCTTGAATGTTCGTTATGACGGCGGTCATAAGCTCGACCGGTTTCTTACCGATACCCTTGGGCAATATGTGGAATACGTACCTGTCTGTCCTGAGCTGGAATGTGGCCTCACCGTTCCAAGGGAGTCGATGCACCTGGAGGGAAATCCAGACTCTCCCCATCTCGTAACTTCTTATACCAAACAGGATATGACCGATCGCATGGCCCGGTGGGCGACGAAGCGCGTCAAAGAATTAGAAAGAGAAAATCTTTGTGGCTTTATCTTCAAGAGCAACTCACCGAGCAGCGGCATGGAACGGATCAAGGTCTATAATAAAAAGGGAATGCCCGTTAAAAGGGGAGTCGGAATCTTTGCAAGAATCTTTATCGACCATTTTCCATTGCTTCCCGTGGAAGACGAAGCACATCTTCATAACCCGGAACTTCGTGAAAATTTCATTGAGAGGATCTTTGCCTTCCAAAGGTGGCGGGAGGTCTTACAAAAAAAGGAGAACCGAGGAATGGTTGTAGGTTTTCACACAAAACATAAATTATTGATTCTTTCTCATAGCCCCAGACATTATCAGGCGATGGGAAAGCTGGTTGCGACGGCAAAGGATCTTTCATTGAAAGAATTTTATAGTCAATATCAAACCCTTCTCATGGAAGCCCTGAAATCGAAGACCACATTCAAAAAGAATTCGAATGTGCTGGTGCATATGATGGGTTATTTTAAAGAACAGTTGTCATCCGATGAGAAAAAGGAGCTGCTGGAGGTAATTGATTTCTATCGGAAGGGTCACATCCCTTTGGTTGTTCCCATCACACTCATGAATCATTATGTCCGAAAATACGATCAGCCTTATCTTAAAAAACAGGCCTACTTGAACCCCCATCCTCTGGAATTACAATTACGAAACCATGTCTAATCTACTGATCCTGTTTTTCAGGCTGTGGCGTGGGATACGAAAACCCTTTTTTTCTCTCTCACACCAACCAGGGGCAAGACTCTATCGATCTTGAAATAAACGAGGTACCTTTCCCCCTTGATATAGCCCTCGTCAACCGGGTAGACTTCTTTCCGAAGCATTTCATCGACGCGTTTGCGGTCCGCCTCCTCTTTCGTTTTGGTTAAATAGATCCTTTTCCCCGCGTCCTCCTTGTTAGACTCCACAAAAAGATAGGAAGCATGTGGATTTGACTGAAGATTCTTATGCATCAAACGATCTGCCATAACAAAGGCTATCGTCTTTTCGTTAATGAAATGGGGTCTTGCATAAACAGCTGCTCCCACTTTTCCTTTAGAATCCGAGGTGGCTATCACCCCGTGACCGTCCGCTTTCTCAAAATATTCGCTGAGTTTCATCTTTGTACCTCCTCGGGATTATTTCTAATTTTAATATAGTAATGCCCTTGTCATAATGCAAATGAATCAACCTCCCCGTCCTCTCGGAAGGACGGGGAGGTAGGATATCTTTGCGTTTGAAGTTGATTCTGGACAGGAAGAAACTACCCGGAAAGAAATCTTAGGCGGTTCTCAGGGATGAAATGAGATCTAAAAACTGTTTCAGGATCCTGGCGGTCGCCCCCCAGATAGTATGTTGCCCATACTGGTAGAAGTAAATAATCTCTTTCTGACCTCCCTGAAACATTTCTCTCTTACTAAGATTATCTTCGACGAGTAAGAAGGAGAGCGGGACTTCGATCAACTCTGCAATCTCGACCTCGCTTATCTTAAAAGGATAGGGATAGGGGAAGAGGCCGACAATGGGAGTGACAATAAACTCGGTAGTGGTCACAATATCATCCAATACCCCGATGATCTGAACGTCAGTCTCTTTGAGTCCGATTTCTTCAAAGGCCTCCCGGAGTGCGGTGCCTATCAATTCCTTATCTTCTTCATCAACCACGCCTCCAGGGAAGGAGATCTCTCCTTTGTGATTCTTGACCTGTTCAGATCTCTTAGTGAAAAGAAGGTGGCAAGCCTCCACTTTCTTAAAGAGAGGCACGAGAACCGCTGCATGTGAAAAGGGGGGATGTTCAATCACCCTCCTCTTTCTTGAGGAGAGTATTTGTTTTATGTTCTCGGTGAAATCTTTTCCGCAGTCATTCATGGTTCAATCCTTTTTGATAACTCCGCCCTCTCCCCCTTTGGCAAAGGGGGAGAGCGGGGATTTAATCAATGTGCATCTTTCAGAAACTCATCAAGGGTCATCATCCTTAATAAAGGGTGGAGGGCAAAATCGCGATAGAGGCCGAGACATCCTTGATGAAGTTCCTTGCTTCGGCTGGCACAGCAATCTTCCAAGAAAATGGCTGAAAAATCGTGGCTGAGGCCCTCCATCACCGTCATCAAGACGCATACCTCCGTGGTAACGCCTGTGACGACGATTGTATCCACGCCGAGGGTCCGGAGTGTTTGGTCGAGATCTGTTTTGAAGAAGGCGCTAAAGCGTCTCTTGGGTAAAACGATATCTGTTGGCTCAGGCTTTAAATCATCGATGACCTCTGCACCCTTGGTTCCCCGAAGGGAATGAACTTTCATCCTGCCCCGAAAAATGAAATCCCCCTCCAGGAAACTATCGCAGGCGAAGACGATCGGAAATCCTCTCTTTCGGCTTTCCCCTAAGAGTTTCTGAAGGTTCGGTACAAGGACTTTTCCTGTTTCAGAATAAGGATTCCGGGAGCTTTCCTTGAAATTGTCTTTCAACATATCCACAACAATGATTGCCGGTTTCACACGAGACCTCCCTCTCGTTAAAAAACGTCTATCGTCTCACGTTAAGATGGCGATGCTCGTTCAGCCTATAAACCCTTAGCGTATTTTCAGTGGTTACTTCAGCCACTTTTTCAAAAGTAACCTTCTTGATCTCTGCTAATTTTTCTGCTGTGTACCGAACATAACCCGGTTCGTTCCTCTTTCCTCGGAAGGGCTCGGGAGTCAAAAAGGGTGCGTCCGTCTCGACGAGAAGCGATTCCAGAGGAATCTTCCTGACGATCTCCCTCAGACCTTCTGCATTCTTGAACGTGATGGTTCCAGGAATAGAGATATAAAACCCCATATCGATGCAGACCTTTGCCATCTCGTAATCCCCGGAGAAGCAATGGATGATCCCTCCGCATTCTTCCGCCTTTTCAGATTTCAATATCTCTACTGTTTCCCGATGAGCCTCCCGATCATGAACCGCAATGGGAAGGCCCAACTTTTTGGCTAATCCGATCTGTTCCCGGAATCTTTTCAGCTGAACGTCCGGTGGTGAAAGGTTTCTGAAAAAGTCCAGGCCAATCTCACCATAGGCCTTCACTTTTTCATCTCCGCACAATCCCGTTAGAAGTGAATAGGTTTGGTCATCGATCTCCTTTGCATTGTGGGGATGGACACCCAGAATCGCATAGACCGAGGGATGTGAGTGAGCAATCTCAAGGGCCCTCTTCCAGTCTTTCTTCTCCGTACCAACGGTGAAGATATATTCAACCCCCGACTCTTTCGCCCTCTGGATCACTGCCTCCAGATCCTTCTTAAAGTCTGGCATCTCTAAATGGGCATGGGAATCGATGAACATCAATTGAATCCTAATCAACCAAATCACAAGTTCCAAATCCCAAATAATCCTCAATAACCAAAATCCAATTACCAAAACTTTCGAATTTCAAAAATTGGAATTTACTTGGATGTTGGTGCTTGGAATTTGGAATTTTTACTGCCCGTGGCTTTGACCCGCTTAAAATAATCGATCAATCCCCGGGCGACCTCTCGTGAACGGATGAGGACGGAGGCTTCATTGTTGTCGGTAAGAGCATAGTAAGTCCAATTGGTGCTTCCCAAGAGCGTGAATTCTCCATCGATCACCATAAATTTGGCATGAGTAGTTTTGGAGAGAGAGTCATAGACCACCTCTGCTCCGCCATCGGATAGAATCCTCCCGGTGTGACGATTTCGTTTGGTCGCCCGATCCTCTCCCTCTTTCACTTCCAAGATCACCTCAACCTTTACTCCCCTTTTCTTGGCAACAATCAGTTCCTTGATAAGGAGATTGGAAGGAGTGTCGGGATGTTCGTCATAATATCCCATTTCAAACATCATCACCTGAACCGAATGTTTGGCCTCATGGATCATCTTCTTCGCGACTGGAAAATACTGGGCATTCACTACCACCTGGACATCTTCTGCAGGCAATCCAAAGGACAGTGGAAGGCAGAAAGCAAAAAGTAGAAAAAAGAAAGAACTGCTTAAGACGATTCTTCTCATTATTTATTTATCCGAGATTCTTTTCCCCACTTCTCAGAATGACCATTTGGCCCGGCGCTCTGAGCGGGCAAAGCGTTTGCAGATTTGGTTCCACGAGTGGTGCACCGCAGAAATAACGCTATATTTCTCAAAGAGCACTGGATAGTTTATTTCGCCGGAAATAACCATTTTCAAACATCGTTCTATTTCTCTGGTACACCACTCGCGCGCCTGAGCCTGTCCATGATGGCCCGGCCCAATCCAATCTCAGGGACGGGCTCAGCCATAATGAGATCGAGATTCAGCGCATCTAAGCGTCGGATGGCTGTGAACAGATTGGCCGCCGCTTCTCTCATGTCGCCCTTCTTCGAAAGGATCTCAATATGACGGAATTTTATATTATTCTTCGCCTCTTGAAAGGCCAGCAATCCAACATTCTTATTTTGATAGAACTCAAGATTCTTCTCATGCCAATCCAGGAGGATCGGCGTTCGTGGTGCGTAGTGTCTGGGCAACATTCCTGGAGCAGACGGCCTGTCTTCGGTCGGGCTGACCTCCACCTTCCCGATGACAGATTCGATTTCTTCGAGCGGCAAGCCACCGGGTCTTAACAATCTGCACTCTCCTTCTAAAAAGGAGACGATGGTGGATTCGACTCCCACTGAGCAGGGCCCCCCATCCAGAATGAGATCCACTTGATCACCTAATTGTTCTCGAACATGCTCAGCCGTGGTCGGGCTTAAATAACCAAAGGGATTGGCACTCGGTGCGGCAATGGGGCATCTCGATTCTTTTATCAAGGAGAGAGCCATGGGATGATTGGGCATCCGAACGGCGACCGTTGGAAGACCAGCACTCACAATATCAGGAATATTCTTTCCTTTTAAGAGAACAACCGTGAGCGGCCCGGGCCAGAATCTTTCCATCAATTTCTTAGCACTTGACGGAATTTCTTTGACCAACCTCTCCACATTGGCTGGATTGGCGACATGGACAATCAAGGGATCGAAATAGGGCCTTTGCTTGACCTCAAAAATACGAGCCACAGCAAGAGCGTTAAAGGCATCCGCTCCCAAGCCGTAAACCGTCTCTGTTGGAAAGGCAACGATCCCTCCGTTTCGAATGATCCCCGCGGCTTGACGGATTAACTCTCTCATAGGTCAACAAATCAAGTTTTCATTCTCTATCAATTCTGTCATTCCCGCGCTTGCGAGCCATAGCCCTCGAGGCGTGGAAGACGGGAATTAAACATTAAAGAATCTGGATTCCCCGGATCAAGTGCGGGGCAGGCTCTGCTGGAGTTTACCCCGTACTTGTCGGAGCGACCCTCTGCGGAGACCCGCATCGGGATACGGGGCAGGAAGGACCAAGACACGATGGAAAGGAGATCAGGATTTTTTCCGTTTGAGTTCCCTCGATTTTTCCTCCAGCGTCTTCCTCATCCTTGACCTGAATCCCTCCAGTTTCTTAGCCATCTCAGGATATTTAATGGAAAGGATCTCACAGGCCAGATAGGCTGCATTCTTCGCTCCATCGATTCCAACGGTGGCTACCGGAACCCCAGGGGGCATCTGGACCGTTGAGTAGAGGGCATCCGCACCATTGAGGGCCCCTGATTTGATTGGAATACCAATGACAGGGAGGGTCGTATGACTGGCTAGAACCCCTGCAAGATGAGCTGCCATCCCAGCCCCTGCAATCAACACCTCAATTCCCCGCTTCCTCGCTGTCTTGGCGTAACGAACAGTTTTTTCGGGGAGTCGATGGGCTGAGCTGATTTCCATTTCGTACGGAATCCCCATCTCCCTAAAAACCTCAACTGCTTTTTCCATGATCGGCAGGTCGCTCTCGCTTCCCATAAGAATTCCAACCAAAGGCTTTTTCATAGACTTCCCTTCATCGTCAAGGCTGAAGCCTTGAACTACTCAGCTTAGCCCCTTTAGGGCTGATGTTTTATCTTAAAAAATTACCGAGAAATTCACAAGAGAATAAAAAGCCCCCTCGAAAAAAATCGAGAGGGCTCGTCCATGGCTCATTGAAACAAAAGCAAACTACTGACGGGGTCTATCGTTTATCTTATTTCTTTATTTTCTTTCTCTCTTCATGTTGATCTTCATCGAAAGTCTCCTGCCCTTCCTGTGAAACAGAGACTGATTGGGGGCTGAATAGATAGACAATAGGACGTAAAACAAAAAAGATGCCTTTGAAGAAAACCTTCACGACAAGAACCACAGGGATTAAAAACCAGTCAACAAGCTCATTCATATTGGCCATGCCCTCGGCCACCCAATTGAAGACAGGCTGGAAGACATGCAAAGGCTTAAGGTGGGCATAAACCACGAACAGGATCAGGGTGCCGGCAGAGATCATGAACTTCAGCGCCGCACCAAACTCTATCCCCAGAAATTCATCCAGCAACAACTCTGCACCGATATTAAAGACGACTAAGTAGGCCGCCGGTTTGAGAATGGGTTCCCTGAGGATCATCCATGTAAAGATGCCCGCTGCAAAGCGCATAGTGATGATTCCCATAAACACGCCAAACATGACGATATACAGGTTATCAGAGAGCGCGACGACAGCCACCACATTGTCAAGGGAAAAGGCAAGATCGGCCAGCTCCACAGCGATGACCACGCCCCAGAAGCCTTTGCCTTCCACCCGCTTGGCTCTAACCTGGCCTTCTTCGCCGGATTCGGGTTCGCCCAGATTCTCAAAGGCCAGCTTAATGAGATAGGCTGCACCCAAAATCTTAAGATAATGGTTGTGAATGACGAAATTGGCCAAGACGAGCATAAGACCGCGACCAGCATAGGCGCCCAAAAGTCCCACTTTTAGAGCAGCGGCGCGTTGACCGCCCAAGATCCGATGAACCGGGGGGCCGAGGAACTTGAGAGGGCCGGGCCAAGGTACCCCCTCCTTCGCCGGAAGTACAGACACCAACGCACCCAGAACAGCCGCGTTATCGATGGAGAGGATGCCCTCCAAAAATATGACCTGGATGATGATGTAAACAGCACTCAGATCAAGTTGCATTTATTCTCCATTACGAGTGGCCAATTATAACCCTTGAAAAAAATATTTCCAAGCTTCTTTTTACTTTTTATTTCTGAAACGGAAGGACCCAGATCAGTACTGCCGGGATATAGCAGAATATGAGGGAGATGATGACATAGGGCACTGTATAACTGAAAAACTCTTTCAGGCTCACCTTTCTCTGGTCCTCTTTCTCACCCATATTCTTTGCCACAAATAAAGCCGGAGCTCCTGCAATGGTCAGGTTGCTTCCTAATGTTCCCGCCCAGAGGAGACACCAATAAAGAGGCCAGGGATTCATACCATGTTCTTTTCCGATGTCTCTGATCACATAGAGCATGGTCAGGATGTAGGCATCGTGCTCCACAATTCCAACGATCGGAGCAGTCACCCAATAAAGTAAGGTGCTTCCAGCAAGAAGACTCGATTTAATAAATGGGGTAATCCAATTTGCGATAAGCTTAATCACCCCTGCGTGTTCCAGACCTCCGACTAACGAAAACAAAGAAACATAAAAAAAGATTGCCCTCCAATCGAGTTCAGAAAGCACGTTTTCAAGAGAGGGTATTTCAATATGAAAGGCCCCCTTAGATACTTCGAATATGAGGATTAAGGTGACGGCCCCGCATAAAGCAATAAATCCGAGACAGCAACCAAAGACGGGCCGGTTGGCCATTGCAGTGATCGTTAACAGAAAGACCCCGCAGACGACGATGGCAAAGCGTTTGTCTTTGATGTGTTCGAGATAATTCGCCTCTGCCCCCATCGTCGAAAGATCCATCACCTTTCCCCGATACATCTTTGAAAACTTCCAATAGAAGAAAGCCGAGGTGATGATATAAGAAATCAGAAGGATGAAAAAAGAGGAAGGCCGCCCTGAAAACCATAGGAACCCTCCGAATTCGATCCCTGAGACACTATGAAGCATCTGAGGAGGAAGGTCCCCTAAGAGCATAGCCGTTCCCATGAAATTCGCACAGAGACCGACGAATAAGACGGGACCAAACGCGGGAAAATTGAATCTTCGGCAGGCATGAAAGACGACCGGAGCAAACATCAGGACAACTACAACATTATCGATCAGCATGGAGACAAAACCAGCAAGTACCCCAACAGAGGTGACGAAGATCGCCACATTTCCTCTTGACCATCTCAGTGCAATGGCGGCCAGGAAATCGGGCACTCCCGATTTTCCAAAATACCCCGAGATGATCCATATCCCAAGGAGGATCAAGATGACATTCCAGTCAACGAACTGAAAGGCCTGAACCTCTGTCATGACGCCAAAAAGAATCATCACGATGATCCCCAAAATGGCGGCGATAACGCTATCGATCCAGCCGGTAATCACAAGCACAATACTACCGAGGAAAATAATACTGGCAATGATTTGGATTAATTCCATATTTATCTACCTTGGGGGATCATAAATCCGTCTCATATAGCATTAAGGACGGGGATGTTGTCCCCGTCCTTAATAAGATTTTAGTGATGAAATATTTGATAGATAAATCAA
>Ga0315282_10012355_pt1 | contig 13075 bp, 10 predicted proteins | sample YL17G07_20_MG_FD_203693 | JGI IMG/M metagenome (GOLD analysis project Ga0315282, IMG submission 203693) | Sediment microbial communities from Yellowstone Lake, YNP, Wyoming, USA - YL17G07_20 | ecosystem: Environmental > Aquatic > Freshwater > Lake > Sediment | place: USA: Wyoming | collected...
GCGTCCCCATCTGCTTCCTTTGAGCCGAATGCTGCCATCAGCCCTTGAACTACATCTGTCACGTAAATGAGATCCCGAGTCTGTTCGCCGTCGCCAAATACCACGGGTCTTTTTCCTTGGATGAGGTACTCAAGGAAAGTGGCCACCACTGGTCGCCAGCCCAATTTCTCATTCACGCGCTGCCTTGGCCCATAGACAGTCGCAAGCCGACATGCTACCGTCTTGATTCCGTATTGCTTACGATAAGTGTTCATCTGAAGTTCCGATGAATACTTGTTTACATCGTACGGGGTTTTGCAGTCAATAGGGTGATTCTCATCCATGGGAAGATACTTGGGATCGCCGTAAATTCCAGAATTTGAAGTGAACACGATCTTGGCGTCTGTCTTTCGTGCGAGTTCGAGCATGTTGATCGTTGAACGCACATTGACGTCGACATCCCGAGTGGGTCTGATAAAGCTGAATGATCGAGGGTGACACGCCAAGTGGAAAATCCCTTCGATATTTCGAAGGTTTGCGATACTGGATTCCTTTGAGATATCTACTTTCCTAAACTTGATCTTTGTTCTAACTGAGTCGATGTTCGCTAGTGAACCGTTACTTAAGTCATCCATAACAATGATGTCATTCTTGTCTGCATATCTCTCGATAAAGTGCGAGCCTATGAAACCGGCTCCTCCCGTCACGACAAGTCTCAAGTCACACCAAGACCGAATTTCCGCTATTCTCCGCCCGCTATAAGTGGTTAGCGCATGCGCGGAACAAACAGAACATGTGATATGTCTGATGTGGCGTAGCCCGGTTGCATCCACTTGGAGAGTTAGGAATGGCTACGACCCTTTACCACATCTGATCCGCAAGTGTGCTCCGAGAAAGATGTCTAGGGAATAGATAGTCTCTGTCATCGTCCGTCCCACAATAACTTTATCGGGCACAATCCGACAGAGAGAGAAAATTGAAGCTGGGAAGAGCCGGCAGTATGCGGTTAATGGCTCGAGCGTGGTACCTTAGATTGAGTTCCTAGGAGAGCGAAACTCTAGTTAAGCCCCAATTCGGGAAACAATCTTGTCAAGTCTATGTTTGAGGTTTCATTTGCGTTGCTCGTTACTTTTGCGTGGAAACGTGGCACGATCCTCTTAAGATAGCTACTAGACTGAAGTCGGAATATGAAGCCGTAACTGCCCGGAAGCGGGTGGCCCAAGCCTAGAGCAGGCACGTCTATGGCCACTCCTACCAAGCTTGGAAGTTTTTTCGGTTCTCGCGTAAGCGATTTCTGCTTCCTCCAATCCTTATGACGATATCTTCAAGGATCATGAGAACCTGTTCGAGCTTGACTTGCACGAAGGGAAATACTCTCAGGGCCGTCCTTCTCTCCAGATTGTATTCGTTTTTTGAATGATGCAGTTCCACCATCCGTCCCTCGTCATTTGTGTTCATGCAATAATTCTGGGCAAATTGCATAATAGGAGGCAATTAGAGTTGTTCAGCAGATCGGGTATGAGAGTCAAGCTACGTTTCATCGCGAGAGCTTGGTACTATTTCAGGATTGGATATTCAACATACCTCACATTTCTGCTAGGCTATTTATCAACACTCGTTACCGTCTACTATCTGGCGGTCAAGAATATTCCACAGTTAATTAGTCTCTTTCCGCACTTCGTCCCATTTGCAGTCTTGGCTACAATCATCGGCGGGCCCTTGTCTGTCGCGATAGGCTGGGTTCACCTCAAACGAAGTCTCGCCTTCAGCTCTGAGCAGGACATCAGCGTCGAAGCAAATCCGTACAGCTACAAGCTCACGCCCGGCTACAGCAAGGAGGTCTATGCACCCATAATCCTGGAGCAACTTATGTTGATAAAACGGATTGCAGAGTCCCAAGGGCAGCTGGACATGGAAACGAAGGCTCGACTTGAGCATCTGGAGCGACAAATGAAACACTTAATGGACGGCGGGATCGTTGGAAACCCCAGAGGAAAAGTCTGAACAGCTCTTAGTCAAACACCAACTTGACTTTTGATCACTCTGCGCCTATGAACTTGCATTGCCCCCACACAACTGTCGGGAACTCGCATGCAGTGCTTCTGCAGTCTCCTTATCAGGAGCTCAACATCGTGAAGGTAAATGACGCCGCTCCAACTGACGGAAGTCTTAAACAGCTCTGCAGCGTTGAAACTACTATTATGTGTGTCTTTGGAAAGATGCGCTGCTTAAAGTGACGGCGATGTCCATAGTGCAACTGGTCAATCGAATGTTGCGGAAGCCCGATCAGCCATCAATGGAACAGGAAATAGAAACAATCTATCGTCTTGTTTATGACATTGTCCACGACTTGGATGCATCACCTGAATTCGCTGTCAGACAGACTGAGCGCGCATTTGATCAGCAGTGGGGGAAGTACGCGACCGGTCACGCTCTCTTGTCAGACGAATGGTTCAAAGAGAACGTTGATCGGATCTTGTCCCAAGAGGAAATCCAGATTCGCCCAGAATGGTTTAGGGGCAGATGGGTTCTCGACGCGGGCTGTGGCAACGGCCGTTGGAGTTACGGATTCGCCAAACTCGGCGCAAATGTGACGCTGGTGGACACGAGTGAAACAGCGATTGAAACTGCGAAGAGCATGATCGAGAGTTTCAGGGTCGAAAAGGAGTTCTACGTTTCGTCACTTGAGAATCTGGGGGATCTAATCCACAGGAAATACGATCTTGTTTTCTGTTGGGGTGTCCTCCATCACTGCCGAAGTTTCAACAAGACACTCAACATCCTGGCTGGTCTAGTGGACGAAAAGGGTCTCCTCTATTTGTACCTCTACGGCAGAGAGTCCCTGAGCTACGATGACGATATCAAACTTTTCAGGAAAAGGTTGTACTACAACACTCTGCCGACCGATGAGGCGAAGCACAGTTTCCTGCTTAAAGAAGCAAACAAGGATGCCTCAAAGCTGCACAATCTCCATGACCTTTATGCGCCGCTCATTAATAGACGACTCGAATACAGCTACGTGAAGACGTTCCTCGAAGATCGCGGTTTCGACGTTACTCGGACAATTGACAGCACAGAGCTCTTCCTACGCGCCATGAGGACCGGATCGGTGGAATTAGAGAAATGGAGCCTGCCCAAGAAAGAACCTCCGTATTGGTTCTACCGATACAGATGAGACAATCCTGATGCAATAGGGAATGCGGTTACTGCAAAGGAACCTGTCCTGTATCAATATCCCACAGATGAACTGTGGTAACGCGAAATACCGGCATGGGTAAAATTCAATGCCTGCTGGCTCTCATGATGCGGAAATGAGCTGCTCGCGGCAAAAGCGGGATTGTTCGTGCAAATTCCAAGAGCATCTCGAATAATCCTTGCCAGAGATTACGTGTCATAGATCATCCCTAGTCGGGTTGATCAATAGTTCAGCTCTAAAGCAAATGCGATAGAAGACTTCGAGGGCCAAGTGGTCACAGATCTTGTTGTACTGAGATGCCAACTCCGAAGAGGGTGCGCGTCAAGAGCCCTTGGTACCTGAGCTCCATGCAACTCACTTGGGGTGATGGATCGCACAAAGCAAATCACATAATAGGACAATGCGATTTGGAATCCAACTTGTATGCTAAGTAGACTTGGGTTCGAATAAATGACACGGAAAGACGATGCAAACAAGGAATTGGAATGGGTCGCGTGCGACTACTGTGGATCCAACGTGACGAAGGTCATCTACGATTTTTCCCCCTGGCAATCAACAAGTGCAAGAAGTGTGGGCGTCTACACGAATCCAAGACTCACCTCTCGGTCTATCCGAGAACGGCTCTACGATGAACAGTATTGGAAGGCGTATGAGAAGGAAATCGAGCGGTCTCTTCTCGGCATTCAACAGTGTTGCAGGAATTGGTTGAACAGGCGTTGCGTATTTCTCGGGCCTGTCACAACGAACTTCAATCTGTCAAATGCCCCTGGCATTACCGGCTATTGTATAATGAAGTATAATTGGTTGACGTAGTTCGCAGGAATCATAAGCGGTGTGAGGCTGTCGCATGCGAACCCCTACTGCTCTGTTCCAATTTTCCGGCTCGGGCGTCAGTCTGATTCCTAATGAGATCGAGCTCGTTCGTACCATACCAGACTTTACGAATAATCGCATCATAGATCTTACCCATCGCATCGATAGAATGGTGTTGTTCCACGAAATGCCGTCCTGCGAGCCCTATCCTTTCACGTTCATTCGTATGGTCTAGTAACCAGACTAAGTTTTCTTTGATCCGATTGAGCGGCGTATTTACTACTGGGCACTCTTTCGCCCAAGAATAGTGCGAGTAGAGTTCATAGAGATCTGGTCTGAGATAGCACATCACGGGTTTGCCAAGCGCCATACCTTCGATGGCAAACATGCCGTACACACCATGGATGAACGAATCTGCTACAATGTCTGAGTCATGAATCCCCTGCAGTACTGCATCATTGGGCTGGCGTTCATAGATCACCAGTTCAAAATCGTCACGTCCTTCAGCTCTTAGTTCTTCACAGGCAGTAATCAGCATGCCCGTACCTTTGATATGCCGATGATTTGGCGCGTGAAATACGATCTTCTTATCTCGGTAGCGCTGTCTGAGTTCGCCTGTTTTCATTTTGGCCGGGTTGACCGCATCCGTATCAATAGCACTAAGTTGCATGAGTATGAAATTCCAATAGGGCAAATAATCGACAGAGTCAACAGAAACATATATGAAGTCAGCAAATTTCAGGTAATGATCAACATGTCGTTCAACTATCGGTTGGATTTTGCCAAAATGCGGATAATCGGTTAACAGTGCATGCTTGAACAAGAGCCCTGGCGTTAGGTCTAGCCTAAGAACGTCCCCGCCATACGGGTAGAGAACATCTTTTGCGCCCGCAAGATGGCGGAAGCGGATTTCCCAGTATTCCAGGGGGGTCCCTCTCAGCAGCCCACCATCAAAATTGTGAAAATGAATCTCGTACTTTGGAAGGGCCCAGAGAAAACAAAGGTAGGGATAAAACAACCAAAAGAAGGGGAGTTTGCTCATGTAAGGAAAGAGCGTTTCCGGATAGTAATCGAAGTCCTCAGCCTTGCTGATCACATAGCGACCGTACATGAGAGTATTTGATTGATAACCAAGGGATTGACAGGTGCGGCTGTAATACTGCGTTCCAGCGATCGGAATTGGGCCCCAGAGTATCCGTGGCTTCGAGCTATGGGGTGGGCGTCGTTTTGTCCGAGCAAATAGAGCAACGAACAGGAATATGGTTGAAAAGAGAAGCACGAGTGCGAGCTTGAGACCACGGCGAACGAGATGGGGGTGGGACCTTCTCACGATTTTTCCTCTGAGACTGTAACTATCCCAATAGATCTAGCAGCGTGTTGCAGACATATTGCTGCTGTTCGAGAGTCAGTTCATGGTGCAAGGGCAACTGAAGTCCACATTCAAATGCCCTTGTTGCATTAGGGAATAGCTGATCTGAACTCTTATCTTCACCGCAAAGGGACCGGAAATACGGTTGACGGTGCAGCGCGTATGACCAAATTTGCGATTCAATTCCTGTTTGGCGCAACGATTTCAGAATCCGATCACGCGGTTCACTTCCGATAAGGAGCGGATAACAATAGTAATTGTATCTGATATTGTCCGTCAAATGGATTAGTTCCAAGCCACTTGTTCCCTGAAGCATTGAATCGTAAGTTTCCGCTCGCTTCGAGCGTTCCTCTATAATTTTCTCAAGTCTTCCCAGTTGGACTATGCCTATGGCAGCAGCGATATTTGACATCTTCATGTTCGTTCCCCATCTCTCGAATGTTTGACGGCCCATCTCAGTCTTTGTAACCCCGAAATTCTTAACCTCTCGACATCGCTGTGCAAAATCATCATCGTCAGTGCAAACCATTCCCCCTTCACCAGTCGTCATCACCTTCCTAGCATGAAAACTGAAGACGGCGGCATCTATAGTCGAGCCCACCTTCCTACCATTATAGATGGTTCCCGTCGAACATGCAGCGTCTTCAATTACCGTGATCTCATGCTCTTTGGCAAGCTCCATGATGGGTTCATAGTCCAGAGGAAAGCCTAGATTCGAAACGCAGAGGATACACTTCGTCTTTTCTGTAACTGCTGATTCGATGTGTTCAACATCCAAGACAAAACGACTCGGAGAGATGTCGGTCAGAACCGGAGTTGCTCCCAATCCCATCACAGCAAGCGCGGTGGCAGGGAAAGTGAAGTCGGGCACAATGACTTCGTCTCCCGGGCCGATATTTGCGGCTCGCAATGCGACCTCGATGCCGGTTGTGCATGAAGTAGTGGCGATTCCATGTCTGACCCCGACATACTCTGCGAACCTCTTCTCGAATTCTCGAGTCTGCGCACCTTCCGTGAGATATTTGGATTCCAGTACTTTCTTGACAGCCTCAACCTCCTCGTCTCCGAGGAGCGGGCGCGATAAGTAGATCTGTTGATTGCTCAACCTGATACCCGCGTCTGAATCAGCAACAGACCGCGATGGGAATGATAAAGTCTTATGTAAGTATCCTATGAAGCAGCGGCTGAACGCTCACGTATAGGAAGTTACTTGAGCCATGAGACTTTCAGAAGAATTACTTGCAGGCACAAAGAGGATTGCAGTTTGGGGAACCGGATACATAGGCTACTCGACTATGGCAGCGTTTGCATCCAAAGGTGTCCGCTGCCTGGGAACCGACATAAAGAAGGAGATCGTGGATGAGATCAACAATGGGCAGATTCCCATTCCCAATCTGGAGTATTGGCTCGGGTATGATCCCACCGTATACGTGAGGGCAGGCCTGATCCGGACTACGACCAAATGGGAAGACCTGATGGCTGAGTCTTTTCCAGTCCATTTCATATGCGTGCCCACCGAATCAGGAGATGAGCCGTCTACAGCCGCGCTCGCAGATGTGGTTCGGAAAATCGCAAACTACCGCAACTTACCGAAACCTCTCCTTATGATCGTTGAGTCGACTCTGACACCTGGCACAACTGATCGCCTAGTCCTTCCAGAACTGAGAAAGGCAGGACTCAAGATTGGCGCCGATGTCGAAGTCGGTGTGGCACCTAGGCGAGATTGGTTCGGGACCTCTGACAAGAACCTCTACAATCTACCGAGAGTTGTAGGAGGCACGGATCCACAGACTACAGAGAGAATTATCGATGTCTTGAAGATAGTCTGCAATAGAGTGCTCCCTGCGCGAGATCATCGACACGCAGAACTCGTCAAATCTATCGAAAACGCTTATCGCCATGTTGAAATAACATTGGCGAATCAGCTTTCGCGGGCATATCCGGACCTCGACATGACCGAGATTCTGGAGCTCGTGGGCACGAAGTGGAATGTAGGGACCTACCACCCAAGCTTAGGATGCGGAGGATACTGTATTCCACTATCGAGCAAGTACGTTTTAAACGGAACTAAGAACAAATCAGAGCTTTCAATACTGCAGGAGACAATCGAGACTGACGCTGAACAGCCGTTGATCGTTGCCGACAATATTGCACACTTGGGATGCAAGAAAGTCGGGATACTCGGTCTATGCTACAAGGGCGATCTCAAAGTGCACGTCCTTAGTCCAACTCTATCAATGTGCAGGCATTTTCGAAAGCTTGGGATTGAAGTCAATGTTCAAGACCCATATTACTCCAAAGAAGAGATCATGAATATTGCAGGTGTGACTACGTTCACTTTCCCAGACGATCTAGACAAGTTTGACGCGATCATAATAGTATCCGGGCATCGTCAGTATCGTACAATTCCTCGTGACGAGCTGGTAAAACGACTAAGAAACGTTCGCATTGTGCTCGACAACATGGAGGAAATCTGGGCGGCATATGATTTGAGAAGGCTCGGAATACCATACTATGTCACTGGTGAACCGGGTTGGTTGTTGACGATCGAGAAAGAACAAATCACGAAAAGCAGCTGAACTCCCCGCAGATGCTTGCAGCCAGTGTTCCCAGCTTTGCCATGGCCGACATCAAGCGAATCGGATCGTTCTATGATCTTAATCCAAGATTCGTAGTTGCCGTTCTCAGGAAGGCAGCTTACTCGAAGAGACTCTATCTGCCTGATGATAGGGCAACTCGTAAGCAGACTGCGTTCGTTGTCGTTGAAGATGTTCCGTTCGATACAGATCATTTTGGCAAGCATGTCATGCGGCTAAGCTACTGCTATTCTGGCCGAGATCCGAGTCTCTCGATGGATGGACTTCTATCGAAGGTTATGTCCAAGAGTAGGAGAATGGGGGTCGACTGCCTGTATGCTCGCGTTAATCTCGAGGACATCGCCACCATTCACGCGCTCGAGAAAGCTGGCTTTCAGCTCATGGATGCCCTACAGACTCTAAAGCTTGACTTGGATGACAGCTTGGAGACACGAAGCTCCAAATCTGTGCGACCTTTTCGCAAATCTGACATACCACGCATCGCTCAAATTGCTCGCGAGACCTACACACCGTCTAGGTTCTTCAGAGATCGACACTTCCCCGAACAGTTGGCAAGAGCCTACTACGCCAAATGGGCTCGGAATTGCTGTAGTGGCTTAGCAGAGAACGTACTCGTGGTTCAGTCAAGAGGCGTAGTTTGTGGGTTCATTACTGTGAGGAGAATAACTCAACGAGAACACGCCTTCTATGGCAAAGGAGGCATCATAGATCTGGTACGTGTTCACCCGGGTTATCAAAGCCGAGGCTTCGGCGCGCAGCTGACCAAATCAGCTATTGCATGGTTCCGCAAAAGTGGTGTTCGGTTCGTTCTCATAGGAACGGAAGCGAACAACCTTCCTGCGCTGAACTGTTATGTGGAGCAGGGATTCAGAGTTCAGAGTGCGAGTGCTACGTTCCATTATTGGACATAGGTGGTCTGACAGAGTGTCTATCGTGGCTTTCTTGCACGTATCGTGAAGCCGCTTTCTTCGGTGTTGAAGCGGTCTATTGAGAGGCCGGTCTCCGAGCACCAATGTCGAATCTCACTCTCAGTCTGTCGATGTGCATACCGTGGATGATACCAATCGAAATTGACGTGGTTATTTTCTTCAAATGACATTTTGTCATTCCAGAAGAGTTTCATGAAGTGCCAGTAAATCAACCGCTGGATGTCATATCGCCCTGCCTTAATGTCGAGATAATCAATATCCTCAGGAACTTCAACGTTCACTTTGAGCTTCGCCAAGGTCTCGGCCAGACGAGTCAATGGACGTAGCCTATTCCAAGCCTCCTCGGGGGGAAGCTTGGAAACCAATTCGCGGATGTGGTCGTCGGAAAATTCACGGATGGGCCCTTTTTTCCTGTAGACATAGAATAGGATCTCTCCACCCCGTTCCAACAGAGGTATCAATCTCTTGAAAGCCTCTTCAGTCGACGGCGTATGGTGCAGGACACCTTCGCTGAAATTTGTGTCGAAGCTGGACGCTCTAAATGGAAGTTGGAATATGTCTGCTTGAACAAAATGTGTATTTGGAATTCCAGCCAAACGCTGTTTCGCCACGTCGATGGCGTCGGATATTTCAACTCCTATCCATTGCGCACGGTTGTTGTGCGTAAGCCATTGTGACGAGCTAAATCCACTTCCACATCCTGCATCCAGGATTCGATGGCGGGACATGAAATAGGTAGTCATGTCTTTGATCTCGGAAAACCCGTATCTTCTAATGAGCCATGGCCGAAACATCTCATACCTACCCACCGAATCGTAGGATTCACGTAGCTTCCACTGGAATGCGAAACTTTCTGCTGTCTGATGCTGGTCATGGTCACAAGTCGTCACAAAACGGGGGATGCCGTTCGTGATCGGATATGTGGACGAATCACTTGCGAGAGAGCCCTCAATGACATCATCACCACTCTTTCGATCGACTTGGAGCCTGAGCGATCCCTTGGTGACGGGGTCGATAAGCAATTGGAGGAGCTCTGTATGCATGATCACGATTCCTCCGTCGTTCTGGCTAGTGGTTACGGTGCATGTGATTTCCCCAGCCAGTCAAACGTACGTCGCAGTCCACTTTCCATACTCGTGCTGGGAGCTGAACCTAGTGTTGCTTTGATAAGATCTGTGCTTGCCACGAAGTTTTGGATCTCACCGGGACGAGGGGGCAGGAACTTGATTCTCGCTTTTGAGTTCAGAAGTTGTTCGGCTATGCTAATAAGATCAGTTATTGTCGCACCTATCCCAGTTCCAACATTCAGTGTTACGTTCTTTACCTCACCTGTGATCGCCTTCAGAAAGATCTGACCCAGATCTTCAACATACACGAAATCTCGTGTCTGCCTACCATCTCCATATACCTCAACTTCTTGTTGACTCACGATCTTCCGATATGTGCTGGGCACTACTCCATCCAACTGGTGCGGGCCGTAAATGTTGAAAAAGCGGAAAATGACAAAGTCGATCCCGAAGAGCTTCTGGTAAGTCTGCAGGTAATGCTCGCACGCTAGTTTTGACACGGCATACGGCGTCTTTGGGTGACACGGATGCTTCTCGTCAACAGGGTTGTACTCCACATCGCCGACAATTGATGAGGCTGATGTGAAGATTACTTTCTTTACATCTCTTTTCCGCGCCGACTCCAGAATATTCAGCAGTCCGATTATGTTTATGCGTGCGTTCAGGAGGGGATCGGATAGAGACGGTACAAGTTGATGTGTTGCCAGATGCAACACCACATCAATGTCACGAAGCCCTTCTCTGACCGACTCTATGTCGGTCACATCGAGATGTCTAAACGAAACGGTTGGGTTCGGAGGCGGGGTGACATCAGTAGAGACAACTGTGATTTTTCCGCTTTCGAGAAGCTGTGGAACCAGGTTTCTTCCGACAAAACCGTTGGCTCCGGTGACAAGAGCACGCATCGGGATTCGCCTACACATCACCCACCAACATTAAACCAAGCTTAAAGTTGTGTTGTTGTAAATCGGTTATGACCTCATGAATTGGATGGCATGATTATGTCCGAAACCAAGTGCATACTGTGTGGCTCTACGTCCACGAAACCACTCTTAACGAAGGATTTCTACCCCATAGTCTCCTGCTCGCAATGTGGACTGGTATCGACCAAGGTGCCGTCTCTGACGGCCGATACGAAACAATTCTATGATGAAGACTACTTTCACGGGAGAATCTATGCGGACTATTCGGCAGAACGTGACTATAGGCTGAGATTGTTCGAGCAGAAGCTTTCCTTGGTCCGAAAATACGCTCCGGAACGCGGAAGACTGCTCGATGTTGGATGTGCGGCAGGATACTTCTTAGAAGTCGCCAAAGAGAGAGGCTATGAAGTGTACGGCGTGGAGATCTCTGATTACATCGCAGAACGCATTGACAAATCGCTAAAGTCGAGAGTTTTTGTCGGCCAACTTGAAGAAGCAGGCTTTCAAGAAAATTCCTTCGATGTTGTGACCATGTGGGATGTCCTCGAGCACATGCCAAATCCGTTACAGACACTAAGGGAAACAAGTAGAGTCCTCAAGCCGGGCGGAATGATGTTCGTGGAGACCATAAACACGGCCTGTCTAAATTCCAGACTTCTCGGTGATCGATGGCCGCTTTACAGACCTCCTTTTCATCTGTTCTACTTCTCCATACGGACGCTTACCGAGCTAATCGACAAATCAGGACTTGAAGTAGTTGCAGTCGAACCGATCCAGACCTACAGCCCGATTCATAGGCACAAACCTATTCGGTATTTCGGCTTTCTTCAACACCTACCAAGATCGTCCATCATTGTGCGACTAGTGCGGAGATTGGCTGCGGACGTGGTGTTCGCGGTTGCGACAAAGAAGGTCTGAATAACAAGACAGAATCGGTGATTCTCACCTTTTCTTTCGTGATATGCGGCAAAAGGCGGAAGTCGGGTAACCGGCTAATGGCTCGATGATTTCAAGACCTCTTTTAGACGCCAGTTCGGCTATGGCTTTGATGAAAGGGATTTATGGGTTTGTCCAGAGTGCAGGTAAAGAGGATTTCTAGCCTCATAATTCTGTTTTGTCTTGTCTTGTTTGCCCTAGGTTTGTCTTCAACGAGCGTCTACGCTCTCACTTTCGGCATAACATCGCCAGGTCCAAGTGTGCAAGGTGCGGGTTATCCGAATCTCATGATGGCTTCACGCTTTGCACTGCCGTCAGCCGGGAGTGTCTCTAGCTTGTCTGTGTATCTGGATGGTTCTCCGAGCGGCAACGTGAGGCTTGCGATATATGGCGATGACGCGGTCAATAATGTGCCGAGCAGCCTTGTAGTGCAGTCCGCCTCGACGCCTGTGTCAGTAATAGGGTGGGCAACAGCGTCGATTTCGTCAACTGCGCTGAATGCAGGTAGCTATTGGTTGGTTGCGATGATTGACAATTCCGGTTCGAGATTACACTTCGGTTCAGGTGGTCCATCGGCAATCAAATCAATGCAGTTTAGCAGCGGATTTCCATCGTCCTGGGGTGGTACCTCTGGCACCACGCTGCTGTATACCGTCAGCTACAGCCTCTATGCCACCTATTCAACCGGACCAGCTCCTAACGATTTCGCGATCACTGTGTCAACTGGCTCGCAAACGGTTGGAGCCGGGGCTACCGCAACTTATACGCTTAGCATACAGTATGGTTCGTCGCTTAGCGCTACCGTTGATCTCGGGGTTACGTCTGGTTGCCCCACCGGTGCTACCTGTACGTTCTCCCCGCCATCTGTCACGGGTTCAGGTACGGTGACGCTTTCCGTTCCGACTCTGCCTACGACGCCGGGAGGCACGACGACTATCACGGTTACGGCAACGAGCACTTCGCCTGCGCTCAGCCATAGTGTTCAGGTTCAGTTGACAGTTAATCCTCCCGGATCGTACCCGGTGTACGTGTATGCAGGTGCATCAAAGGTCACTGTTACCGTTACATGGACCGGTTCAGGGACCGCAGCGATCTACCTAGCCGGACCAGGGGGATCGCCAACGCTCTCGGAACCTGGAGCTGTGATTTACGATAGGGTCGTGTACGTTAGCGGCTCCTCAACACCCACATACATTCACAGAGTCACCTTCACCCTCAGCTCGCCACCAACATCCACACAAACCTGGAACGCACTAGTCTCGCTAA
>Ga0315282_10012356_pt1 | contig 13075 bp, 9 predicted proteins | sample YL17G07_20_MG_FD_203693 | JGI IMG/M metagenome (GOLD analysis project Ga0315282, IMG submission 203693) | Sediment microbial communities from Yellowstone Lake, YNP, Wyoming, USA - YL17G07_20 | ecosystem: Environmental > Aquatic > Freshwater > Lake > Sediment | place: USA: Wyoming | collected...
TCCCTACCTCCCTTTGTCAAAGGGAGGTGTTATATTCCCCTTTAAAAAGGGGAGGAGAAGGGGGCTTGTTTTATTGAAAACCACAGGGGCAGGGAAAACCCTGCCCCTTTTCTGTTTTTTGACTGCTTCCGTTTCCAATTCAACGAAGATCAAAACGAGGAGTCTACTTCTCGATAGGGTAGCCCGCTTCCTCCCACTCGTGGATTCCATGGTCAAGGGTATTCACCTTAAAACCCCGCGCCCTCAAGTACATGGTCGCCAGAGCAGATCGAACTCCGCTCCGGCAGTAAGCCACGACCTCCTTCTCTCGGGATATCTCTTCTGCCTTTTTCGGAAGTTCATCGATGGGGATGTTCACTGCCCCCTTAATATACCCTTCGGCCACCTCAGCAGGCGTCCGCACATCGAGTAGATAAAGGGATTTATCCTTTGCATCGACTCTTTTTTTCAATTGATCTATCGTGGTGGTGTACTCCTCGGGATGGCGTTGCATATAGTCAATGATCAGATCTCCCAAGCCACTCTGAAGGGTGGGTTGTTTTCCTTCGCCGCTGCCCACGATCGTCTTTACCCCGCACTGCATTCCGGGTTTAATCTCCGGGAAGAACCTGGCCACGAATTGAACAAAAGCGTCCTTGGAGCGCGGCTTCAAAAACTCATTGTTCTTTTTCTCGTAGCCAAGAGAGGAATTGATATTGTCATTATAGTCGTGTCCAGGGTAGACCAGGAGATCATCAGAAAGGGGAAGGATCTTTTTGAAAAGGGTCTCGTACATCTCCTCTGAGCTTCCGCCTGGGAGGTCTGTCCTTCCGGCCTGTCCGATGTGGAGGATGTCAGCGGTGAGGATTCTATCAGGCAGTAGAAGGCAGATCGTATCGATGGTGTGCCCCGGTGTATGAAGTATACCGACGGGAATTTCTCCTACCTTAATGATTTCCTTCTCATCTACAAATTGATCCACAGAGATCTCCGCATTCTTCTTCAGGATCCCCTTGATATTCTCGGGGGCCTTCTGCCCTCCGACGGATCGTTGATGCTGTGTCTCTTTGCTCATGATCACCTTCGCGCCCATCTTTTTTGCCAATGTCCCCGCTCCGGAAATATGATCTGCATGAGTATGACTATCGATGGCGTATTGGAGATTGAGGTCATTTCCTTTGAGGGATTCGAGGTATTGATGGGTATTGGTGGAAGGATCAATCACAGCAGCCACTTTATTCTTTTCACAACCGATAAGATAGGAGAGACAACCCTCCCCGTCTCTGAACTGTTTGAAGATCATAAAAAACCTCCTTATTAACATTCAGATGGTATGAATACTCCAATTCAGCGAAAAATACGCCGTTTCTTAAGACTTATGAATTCTGTCCTTAATGACCGGTTGACCAATCTGTTTCGTCATTCAATCAGAATCAAACGATTTCTCTCTTCACCTCCTTCCCCCTTACGATGCCTGCCTGCGCGAAGTCCCGCCTTGCGGGACGAAGGCAGGGGGGAAGGTTGGGATGGCTCCCCCTCCGTGGGGGGAGGAAATTATTTTTTTTGACTCAATTGGGGTAATACCAACGCGATAAATTATACTCCGCCCGTCGAAGGTTTGAAGATCGTCAATTCGTTGGTAATGTTCTTTATCCCTTTTATCCCTCTCACAACGGCTTCTATCTTCTCCTTTTTTTCTGAAGAATTCACGAGACCGTAAAGCCGCACCGAATCCGGATTCTCCACAGTGAAAAAAAGATTTTGATGGGTTAGGCCAGCTTCAAGGAGGGCAGCTTCGATTTTCCGCTGGAGAGAAAGCTTCCCAAGGGATTTGACAGAATCGATCCCGCATGCCTTGATTTCATCTGATTTTGCCGCATCGATGACAATTTTCACTGCGGAATCGATACTCAATTTATCGGTATTCAAGATTAAATCATACAGATGGGGATTCATCCAATCCTCATCAAAGGCAAATCTTAGAAACGCCCTTTTATCATGATCCGACTGGTGGATCATCTTTTCGGCAACGTCTCTTCCGACCTTTCTTTGTTCTGTTAATCGCTGTATCCTCTTTTCCATGGAGCCTGTGACAAGGACATGAAGGGCACAGTCGAAAGAGTTCAGCAGAAACTGACTTCCCCTGCCGAAGAATAGAGCATCCCCTTTTTTAGCCACCTCGTAGATCACAGACTGTAATCGATCGAGATAGACTTTGGGCTTTTCGCTGAAAAATCGGTCGAGTAGAGTCGGACCTTTTTCATCCAATTTTTTGACATCAGAAAGAAAGCCCAATTTATCTGCGGCCTTAAAAAGTTCTTCCTCACCATAATAGGTATAATTTAGCATTTCAGCCACTTGCCTCCCAATGGCTTCACCACCTGTACCGAGCATTTCTGATACTGTTATAAAGTACATAAATACCCTTCCCTCCCCTCAATCGGTTCATTCCAATTTATTATAACTCCTATTTTTATCGAACTGAAATAGACACCGCCATGGAGTGTATCAAAACTATCTGTTCCTTGTCCTTCGATTCTTCTTTTTCGTCGATCTCGTCGGAGCTGTCATGAACCGGGGATCGAGCAAGAGATTCAGATCTCCCTTTGAAAAGAGCCCTTCTTCGTCTACTACTTGACGGATTGTTTTTCGAGTTTCATAGGCCTTCTTGGCAATTCGGGCTGCCTCATCATATCCGATTCTTGGCGTCAAGGCTGTGGCGAGGGCGAGGCTTTTTTCAACCATCTCTTCACACCGCTCTCGATCTGCCTTCAATCCCTCGATGCATCTTTTGGAGAAGTTATCGACGGCATTGGCGAGGAGGCGGATCGATTCCAGCAAATTGTAAGCGATCAATGGCATCATCACATTGAGTTCAAAATTGCCGCTGAGGCCTGCCAGGGTGATCGCAGAGTCATTTGCAATCACCTGAGAGCAGACCTGGATAAGGGATTCGGGAATTACAGGGTTGACCTTACCTGGCATGATCGAGGAGCCGGGTTGAGTATCTGGAAGATGGATTTCTCCAATTCCACAACGGGGACCGGAACCCATCCATCGGATATCGTTGGCGATTTTCATTAAACTCGAAGCCACTGTTTTAAGGGCCCCACTTATTTCTACCGAAGCATCCCGAGCCCCTTGTGCCTCAAAATGGTCAACCGCCTCACGGAAGGGTCCTCGTGTCTCCTTGTTGATGATGGAAATCACTTTCTTGGCAAAAAGTGGATGGGTATTAACCCCGGTCCCGACAGCAGTTCCTCCCAACGGAAGTTCATAAAAGGATTTCATGCTGTTCTCAATTCTATCGATGCCCAACCCCACCTGCCGCGCATATCCCTCAAATTCTTGGCCCAATCGAATAGGGGTGGCATCCTGGAGATGGGTTCGACCGATCTTCAGGATGGGATGGAATTCCCTTCCTTTCTTCTTCAGTGCCTTATGGAGACGTCCCAGAGCCGGCAGAAGCTTCTGTTGTAAAAGGTTCACGGACGCAATGTGGATGGCGGAGGGGAAGACATCATTACTCGATTGGCCCAAATTCACATGGTCATTGGGATGGACGGGGTGATACACCCCTTTTTTACCCCCGAGTATTTCATTTGCCCGATTGGCAATGACTTCGTTGGCGTTCATGTTGGTCGAGGTTCCGGAGCCGGTTTGAAAGATGTCCAAAACAAATTGTTCGTCCCATTTCCCCTGGATCACTTCATCGGAAGCCTTTTGGATGGCCCTGGCGGTTCTCCTGCCCAAGAGGCCCAGCTCTGAGTTCACCTTCGCCGCCGCATACTTGATGAGACCCAAGGCATGAAGAAATTCCCTCCCGAAACGCCGACCGCTGATCGAAAAATTTTCAATCGCCCTTTGGGTCTGGGCACCATAATAAACCCCGGCGGAAACCTTTACAGAACCCATCGAATCTTTCTCTATTCGATAACTCTCGCTCAAAACAGCCATTCCTCCCTCCTGTTCTCCTTAGCCATTTTATTGGAAAAAGATTAAATTATCAACAACCCAGTTGCGTTGACAAACCGGAGAATGATCGATTATCATTTTTAAACCTTATGAAATGAAAGGAAGATAATGGGGAAAAATCTCGTTCAAAAAATTTTTGAGACCCACCTGGTCAGCGGAAGACTAACACCCTGTGAGGATATTGCCATTTCCATCGACCAAACGCTCACCCAGGATGCCACCGGTACGATGGCCTCCCTTCAATTTGAGGCGTTGGGGATTCCAAGGGTTAAGACCAAACTCTCAATCAGTTATGTCGATCATAATATGCTTCAGACCGGGTTTGAAAATGCCGACGACCACCGATTCTTGCAGACCTTTGCGGCGAAGTATGGGATCCTCTTTTCCAGCCCCGGAAACGGCATCTGCCACCAGATTCACTTAGAGCGGTTTGCAAAGCCTGGAGAGACCCTCCTCGGTGCTGACAGCCATACCCCCAATGCAGGGGCCCTCGGAATGATCGCCATTGGAGCAGGAGGTCTCGATGTGGCCGTTGCGATGGGAGGTGGACCTTACTATCTCAAAATGGTTGGAATCGTTTTGGTGAGATTGAAGGGGAAATTGCCTCCGTGGGTGGCTTCAAAGGATATCATGTTAGAACTGCTGAGGCGTTTAACCGTGAGGGGTGGTGTAGGGAAGATCTTTGAATTTGGAGGACCAGGGGTAAAGACCCTCTCCATTCCTGAAAGGGCCACCATTGCCAATCTGGGAGTGGAACTGGGAGCCACCACCACCGTCTTTCCAAGCGATGAAAGGACCCTCGAATTTCTGAGAGCCCAGAAGAGAGAAAAGGATTGGATTCCCCTCGAGCCTGATCCAGATTCAGAATATGATCAGGTGATGGAGATCAATCTCACCAAATTAGAGCCTCTGATCGCTCAACCATCGAGCCCTGACAATGTCTGCGCAGTGAGAGAGGTGGTTGGTCAAGAAGTAAAACAGGTCTGTATAGGGAGTTGCAATAATTCTTCTTATATGGATTTGGTGGGCGTGGCCAAAATGCTAAAAGGGAAGAAGGTCTATCCGAATGTGAGCCTTACCATTACCCCCGGATCGAAACAGGTCTTTGAGATGATCGCAAGAAATGGAGCCTTAGCCGATCTCATCAGTGCGGGGGCTCGGATTCTGGAATCGTCCTGTGGTCCCTGCATCGGCATGGGCCAGGCCCCTTCCTCCCACGCAGTCTCTATCCGGACAATGAACCGGAACTTTTTAGGGAGGAGCGGGACACCAGAGGATCGGGTTTATCTGGCCAGCCCCTATGTGGCTGCAGCCTGTGCCTTAGAAGGAAAGATCACGGATCCTCGGACATTGGGCTCGAGACCGCCCCGAGTCTCTATGCCTAAACGATTTTTGATCGATGACCGTATGATCCTTCCTCCTTCTTTGAAGCCCGAGGAGGTGGTGATCGAGCGAGGTCCTAACATCCAACCTTTGCCCGCTCGGGGACCGCTGGAGGATCTGATGGAAGGTTCAATCATTTTAAAGACGGGAGATAATATCACGACAGATCATATCCTTCCGGCCGGGGCAAAGATCCTTCCTCTTCGATCCAATATTCCTGCTATTTCTGAGTATCTCTTCGAAAGGGTGGATGCCAGTTTCTATCGAAGGGCAAGGGAATTGGGTGGCGGATTTTTGATCGGGGGCGAAAATTATGGACAGGGTTCAAGCCGGGAGCACGCTGCCTTAGCTCCCATGTACCTGGGAATCAAAGCCATCCTGGCAAAATCGTATGCCCGAATCCACCGTTCCAACCTGATCAATTTTGGGATTCTCCCTCTGATATTTAAAGATCCTGATGAGTTTCAGAAAATTCAACAGGGAGACCAACTCCGGATCAAGGATATCCGAGATAGGCTTAAGAAGGACGGGTTTCTCAAGATTGAAAATGTGACCCAACAGAGAACCTTTGGAGTCTCCCACGGGCTCAGCCCCCGAGAAGTGGAGATCCTCCTCGCTGGAGGATTGTTGAACTATACCGAAGAGGCTGGGTCTCGCAGGTAACCCCTCCTAAATTCCCGCCGTATTAAAAAAAAGTTGAAGGGTGAGGAAGTTCCGTATATTATAAAATAAGGAGGGGTTTTTGTACCCTCATGTCGGCTTGCCTGAGACAGACAAGCTGAGAAAACGGACAGAGGGTTTAACGATATCGGAGGTACAAGCGATGAAAGAGGTACTGGATATCAAGAATATTGGTCTCCGGGGAGTTAAGGTGGCAGATACCCGCATCTCAGATGTCAATGGTGAGAAGGGATCTCTGATTTATCGAGGCTTCAATATCTGCGATCTTGTCACACACTCAACTTTTGAGGAGGTTTCATTCCTGCTTCTTTACGACCGTCTGCCCACTCGAGAGGAATTGATGCGATTCCAGAAGGAACTGATCTCCGAAAGGGAGGTTCCTGGTGTTCTCTTGGAATTTATGAGGATGATGCCCAAGTCAACCCACCCGATGGACATGTTGCAGGCCTCCATTCCCATTCTGGCGAGTTATGATCCCCAATTGCACGAGGAGACGAAGGAAGCGAATTTTAAGAAGGCGGCTCGTCTGATTGCAAAACTGCCCACGGTCGTCGCAGGATGGGATCGCATTCGAAAGGGTCTTGAACCGGTTCATCCTCAGCCTGATCTCACTCATGCAGGAAACTTCTTATGGATGTTAACGGGGTCCACTCCCGATCCAGAGACGGCCCGGGACTTCGATATCTGTCTGATCCTCCACGCTGAACATTCCTTCAACGCATCCACCTTTGCGGGAAGGGAAGTGGCTTCCACGCATGCTCATCTGTATGCCTCCATTGTTGCCGCCGTCGGTGCGCTTTCTGGAGAACTTCATGGAGGGGCGAACAGTGAGGTGATGAAAATGCTAATGGAAATTAAGGAGGAAGGCCTGGCGAAATCTTGGGTCTCTGAGAAACTGCGGAAGGGAGGGAAAGTCATGGGGATGGGGCATGCGGTTTATCATACCGAGGACCCGAGGGCAACCATTCTCCGGGGGATGTGTGAGCGGATGGCGGCTCGTTACGGGGATCCGAAATGGCTCAGACTTTCGAAAGCCATCGAGGTCGCGACGAAAGAAGAATTTAGGAAATTGAAAGGAAAAGAGATCTATCCGAATGTCGATTTCTTCAGTGCTCCGGTCTATTATATGATGGGGATTCAGAGGGATCTCTTCACCCCTGTGTTTACCCTATCAAGGATCTCGGGTTGGGCGGCTCACATCATCGAGGAGAAGTTTGCAGAGGCACAACCCAAACCAGAGCTCTACCGGCCCGATTCAGACTATATCGGGACGTATTGTGGACCCCAGGCGTGTGAATACATTCCCGTTGAGGAGCGATCATCTTAATTTTGTTTAAACTCATCTTCTACGGAGGCGTTGTAACTCCTGTTTGCCGTGGGCTGGCACGAGCCACGAAGATTACCAAGTATTATCCTCCCCCTTGACGGGGGAGGATTGAGGTGGGGGGTGAACATGGTATGGCCTCCTCACCCCCACCCTCGGAGACTGTGTCGTAATCATGATGGAGGGTAGATTCCGGCGGGATCCCGCCGTGGCGGGATCAGGTTCCTCAGCTTTAGAATGCGGTCATTTAAAGTTATGGGTAATCGGCCTTCTTAGAAATGGAATTCTTTTCATGGGCTTGGGGCCCTGAAGCTAAGCGATGAAAGGTTTCTGCCCTGCCTTCGCCGAAGCGGCTACGCGCAGGCAGGTCTAAAGCTTCGTCACCCGACCGCCTGTCCCGTGTTTCAACGGAAGTAGTTTCTCGTTTATTGTGACACAGTCTCTCGGGGGAGAGGGGGATAATCGGGTTATTCTCTGAACAAATAATGGGTTCAGCATGAGTTTCCAACACGATATTGTCATTGTTGGAGCTGGTCTTGCCGGGCTTCGTGCGGCCGTCGTATGTGCTAACGAGGCCAATGTGGCAGTGATCACCAAGGTCTTCCCCACGCGTTCGCACTCGGGCACGGCTCAGGGAGGGATTACTGCATCGATCGGCAATGAAGAGGAAGATCACTGGGAGTGGCATCTCTTTGATACCGTGAAGGGAAGTGACTACCTCGGCGATCAGGATGCTGTGGAGATCATGGTCAGGGATGCCCCACGGGCGATTTATGAATTGGAGCAAATGGGCGTTCCTTTCAGCCGGACCCCTGAGGGAAAGATTGCCCAGCGAAACTTCGGAGGTCATACCCGGGATTATGGCAAGAAACCTGTAAAAAGGGCTTGCTATGCAGCAGACCATACAGGAAGGGTCGTCCTCGACACCCTCTACGACGAGTGCCTGCGCCATCAGGTCAAATTCTACTCGGAGCACTATGTTCTCTCTCTCGTCTTTGAAGAAGGAAGATGCATGGGTGTGGTGACCTACGAACTTGAGACAGGGAAACTCCACTTCCTTCAGGCAAAAACGGTTCTGCTTGCCACCGGAGGATGTGGAAAGATCTATAAAACGACCTCCAACGGTTTTGCCTCGACAGGAGATGGTTTCAGCTTAGCCTACCGGTCGGGGATTCCGTTAGAGGATATGGAATTCATTCAATTCCACCCCACAGGGCTTTATCCTTTGGGAATCTTGGTAAGCGAGGCAGCGAGAGGAGAGGGTGGTATTTTGCGAAACGGCCACGGGGAGCGGTTCATGGAGCGATACGCGCCAACGATCAAGGATCTGGCAGCCAGGGATGTTGTTTCTCGGGCCATCCTCACCGAGATTAAAGAGGGGAGGGGGATCGGTGGGAAGGACTACGTTCATCTCGATCTGACTCACCTCGAAGAAAAAAAGATTTCAGAGAAACTCTGGGAGATTGCCTCCTTTGTAAGGATCTACCTGGGCATCGATCCCGTGCATGATCCCATCCCGGTGCAACCCACCTGTCATTACATCATGGGTGGAATTCCCACAGATGTCGATGGAAGGGTGCTGGGAGATGAAAAAAGTTCGATCATCCGTGGGCTGTATGCAGCAGGCGAATGTGCCTGCGTATCGGTTCATGGGGCGAACCGGCTCGGCTGCAATTCCCTGCTCGATCTGCTCGTTTTTGGGAGAAGAAGCGGAATGGCGATGAAGGAAGAGGTCAAGCAGTATGAGCATCGATCGATCTCAGCCGATCCGTTGAGAACGGTGGAGGAGAAGATCACCCGACTCATGAATCATAAGGGGGGAGAGAAGGTCGATCCACTCAGGAAGAGGATGCAGTCGATCATGATGGATGATGGTTCAGTCTTTCGGAATGAGAGAGGTCTGAAGAAGGGGATAGAGGAGATTCGAATCCTGAAAGAGCGCTATCAAGATATTGAGATCGTGAATAAAGGGAAGGCTTTCCATTTCGAACTGATGGAAGCCATCGAACTGGGCCATCAACTCGATCTTTCAGAGGTGATCCTTTTCAGCGCGTTCCATCGGAAGGAGAGCCGGGGAGCCCATTTTAGGGAGGATTTTCCCGCGAGGGCAGACCAGTACTATCTGAAACACACCCTCGTTTTTCAGACCCCTAAAGGGCCAGAAGTGAGGTATAAATCCGTAAAGATCACTCGATTCCAACCCCAAGCGAGGGTCTACTGATTCACTGAGAATAGTTTTACCCCCACCCTCGCCCTCCCCCGTCGAAGGGGGAGGGGATTTTGACAGATTGCTCAATACCAACCCTCTCCCCTGGCGGGAGAGGGAGTGGGTGAGGGGGGTTGGGGGGATTAAAAGGTGATGGATGATCGTCAAATTGAAGATTTTTCGTTTCGATCCCCAAAAGGATAAAGAACCCTATTATCAGGCGTTTGAAGTGGAGGCCGATCCCATGGATCGACTTCTCGACTGCCTCAATCGGATCCGCTGGGAGCAAGATTCGACATTGGCCTATCGGTGGTCGTGCAGCCACGGGATCTGCGGATCGGATGGGATGAGGATTAACGGCATCTGCGGTCTGGCCTGTCAAAAGTTGGTGAGAGATTTTAAGGGGGAAGTTCTTATCGAGCCCCTTCCTGTGTTTCGGGTCGTCAAGGACTTGATTGTGGATCTCGGTCCTTTCTTTGAGAAGTATAATTCGATCAAACCTTATTTGATCACAAGAACTCCTCCACCCGATCAGGAACGAAGGCAGTCCCCGGAGGAGCAGCGCCTTTTTGAAACGGCGATCCGCTGCATCCTCTGCGCCTGCTGCACGGCCTCCTGCCCCATCAATCAGAATAAAGAGACGGAGAAATATGTCGGGCCCGCTGCCCTTGTCCGGGCGTTTCGATATCTCTTCGATTCGAGAGATGAGGGCTCGGAGGAAAGGATGGCCCTGTTGGACCACAAGGATGGGGTATGGGGCTGTCAGACGAAGTGGAAGTGCACAGAGGTCTGTCCGAAAGAGATCCCTGTCACCAAACAGATCGGCCAAATCAAGAAACGCATCTACGAAAGTAAACCCCGTTAGAAATTCCAGCGGGGCATTAAACCCCGCCGGAATTACTCAGTAAACAAAAAGGAGCTCAACTTAATGTCTGGAACGACTGTAAGGATTAAAAAAGAGACCCAGAATATTCTCAGAGAACTTGCAGTTTGTGAAGGCAAACCGATGCAAACGATCCTCGATCTTGCTATAGAAGAATATCGGCGGCAGCGTTTTCTTCAAGAGGCGAATGCAGCCTATGCCACTCTGCGGAATAACCCTAAAGCATGGAAGGCGGAACTTGCCGAACGCAAGGAGTGGGACGCAACGATGGCCGACGGCCAAGAGGACAAATAAACATGGTTGAGCCTCTTCGAGGAGAAGTTTGGCGTGTTGATCCAAATCCCACCAGAGGGGCCATGAACAGACAGGGAAAAGGCCAGGCCTTATTGCCTCCATAGATCTTTTTAACCAGGGTTCTGCTGGGCTTGTGGTCATTCTTCCTATTACCATTAAAGTCAAAGGAATTCCTTTTCATGTTGAAATCAATATTCCGGTTTTTCGTTTCCCTTTTGTTTGGGTGGTTTTAAAATCGGCAAGGTTCTTAAAAACTCTACCTCAAGGCATGGACTTTGGGTTATCGTTGGATGTAAACAATGTGAGTGAGATGTTAAGTCTCTCATCGTCTTGAGAAAGTTCCTCTTGTAATTTTCGTATCCTCTCTACCTGATACCCTTCCCTTAAAAGCTCCGAAACACAAAAACCATTACCTTGGTATTTAAAGTAAAAGGGACATAGCCCAATTAAAATGCACCGAGACTCTTTCTGGTTTATCGCCATTTTTAAAAGCCTTCCAGCCCCTAACCTCCGCAATTCCGCTCTAACCGTGTCGATACTCATGGCAATACATCAAGAAGAGAAATAGAAATTTTAAAGGGTGACCTTTTCACCGAGGCTACATTACCCACCTCAAGGCGTTGGAATCTATGTAGCAAGCACCGCGAGCCGGGTACCTGCATGCGGCTGCGGGAGGCTCCGGCGGCCTTGCCGTTGGAGGGGGCGACGCGAGCCCTTGTAATAGACTCCTATTTATCCTGCGAGAACATGACCACTGTGTATGGCCCGATACTGATTTCGCCGGAGCAGGGCAGTCCATCGGTTTCTTTCTCATGAGCTTCGACGTCAGGGGTATGATGATTCGCAAAATTTGGGCCGTAGTTATAAGAGTCACTGTTAAAACGCGTTTTCCACAATCCGGCCCGCGGAAAACCGATGACATAGCCATCGCGATTTTGATTCGTCATATTAACCACCACGACGACGCTATCGGTTGGGCCTTGTTTGTCCCAGCGATGGAAAGCGATGAGCTTGACCTCATCGTCAAAATGATAGATATGGATGTTTTGACCGCACAACCCCCGCGTCACGCCCGACCGGTTGCGCCGTAGGGCGATCAGGTCCCGATACATGCCGAGAATACCGTGTTCGTCCTCAGTTCGAGACCAGTCGATCGGGACTTTATCCTGGAACCAGCGATCTTCCAGCAACTCTTGCCCTTGAAAAATCATCGGGATACCGGGCGAAGTAAGAACAAGTGCAGCGCCCAAGGTGGAGCGTTTCTTGGAAAACCAGCTATCCACCTTACCTGGCCAAATCTCCTCCGGCACGCGGGCTCGACCATTAGCAATCTCGTCGTGTGACTCGGTATAAATGACCCGCTTGAAGGCGTCTAACTCGTAGCGATGCTCGATAGCTTTGCTGACTGCCCCCAAATCGCGGAGTTTATCATCACGTGAGATGACGGCCTGGCGAACGGGGTGAACAAATTCGGCATCCCATTGCGCATTGAAGCCTGCGCCGCCCGCTCCTACATCTTTAGTGACCCAGGGGTTATTCCTCAAACTTTCGCCGATGCTGATTTTGCCGGGAAACAGTTGTTGGATTTCCGCATTGATCCACTGCATCAAGCTCCAGCCTTCGGGGATGTCATTAGCCGGATTTCCTTCATTACCGTCAATGCTTTTGATATAGATGATCATGTCCCAACGTAAACCGTCGACGTGGTACTCCTCGAACCACATCAGGGCGTTATCGCGCAGATATTGGCGCACTTCACCCCGGCCATAATCGGGGCGCGTCTCGCCCCAGGGTGTTGACGAGCGGTGATCATTGTAAAAGTAGATTCCCCCTTTCTCATTTTCGCTCCAACCGTCAAACTGCCACAAATCAAGATCGCCTGGACCAAAGTGGTTGTAAACGACATCTACGATGATAGCGATACCTTGCTCGTGGGCCGCCTTAACAAATCGCTTGAATGCATCCGGCCCACCGTAAATACTTTCGACAGCAAAGGGATGTGCCGGATTGTACCCCCACGAAAAATCGCCTGAAAACTCCATGATCGGCATCACTTCGATGGCATTGATACCCAGTTTTTGAAGATAGGGCAATTTTTCAATGGCACTATCCAGTGTGCCCGGGTGTCCCTCTTCTTTGACGTTAAAGGTGCCGACATGCATCTCGTAAATGACAAGCTCATTCCCCGTGGCCATGTGGAAGGTATTATCACCCCAATCGAAGGCTTGAGGCTCATAGATAATTCCGTTGCCCGCTGAGTTCGTCACTTTTCTGGCATAAGGGTCAATACGAGAGAGAGGAGGGAGATTCCAATCAGTAGGGGCGTGAATCACATATCTGTACTCATCTC
>Ga0315282_10012358_pt1 | contig 13073 bp, 19 predicted proteins | sample YL17G07_20_MG_FD_203693 | JGI IMG/M metagenome (GOLD analysis project Ga0315282, IMG submission 203693) | Sediment microbial communities from Yellowstone Lake, YNP, Wyoming, USA - YL17G07_20 | ecosystem: Environmental > Aquatic > Freshwater > Lake > Sediment | place: USA: Wyoming | collected...
CGCCAAGCCCCGCCTTTGAAGGCGGGGTAAAGAAGCGCCGCTTCCTTCGGCAAGCTCAGGACACTGAGTTTATCGAAGTGCAGGGTCAACCCTGAGCCCCTCGGCCTGAGCTCGGGTCGAAGGCAAGGCACGGCCTTCAGGCCGGGGAGTCGAAGGGTTGACAGTCTCTGTCAAATTGTGATAAATAGAATTCGAATCTGGGCGATTAGCTCAGTTGGATAGAGCGTTGGTCTCCGGAGTCGTTAGGAGGCCACGCTCTAATATGTTGAAATCAAAGTAAACTTCTTGATATGATTGGAAAAGAGATTAAACTGAAACATCACTCCATATCACAGAAAAACACTGATTTTCACGCTGTGGTCACATCAATTTTCACAACAACCGTTGCTGTCCTAACTTGAGAAAGCTCAAACAGAGTCAAAATATGACTCCGCTTGGGGAAAGATTTAAGTCCTCAGATGACGTGACAGAATAATGACAGAAATTGGACACAAATTGTAAACTATTTCCAGTTTTCCATGGTAATATTTTGGGGTTGCTCAACTTGTATTTGATATAACTTTCTGAATTTAAAAATGATTTCTATTTCCAGTTGTGTATCGCCGTCACTGGCATATACCTTGCTTCATTCATCAAGAGTAGGAAAGGGCCCCATTGTTCTAAGGTGCTTTGAGTGTTATTATTTCAAAAAGGGGTTTTTCATTGACAAAACCTTGGACAAGTGATACTGAATCATTACTTTATTGGTACCATGGAGGATTAAAATGGCACAAGAAAACGGAAAGAAACTGACAAAAACGGAGTCCTTGGAAGTGCACTATCCAGAACAAATGAACGCCTATTATTCAAATCGAACTCAATTATTTCTTAGCAATTCTGATATAATGTTTGATTTCATGATGGTAGAACCCACAACAAGAAGCAAACCCCCAAAAGCGGTATTTCAAACTAGAATTATTATGAGTCCCCAGCATGCTAAGCAATTCAGTAAAGTATTGAGTGAACACATTGGAAAATATGAAGAGATGTTTGGTCCTATAAATGTAGAGCCAATTAAGAAATGAGTAGAAAAGTAATTTTCAAAATAACTGATCCGCAAGGCCGACGAGTCATCTTCTATGATGATACTTGGAAGCATATTAAGTTAAGACACCCTGAAATAACACACTATCAACGGATTAAGACAACCGTAATGGCTCCTCACTACATCGTCCAGAGTCCGTTAAAAGATTCTTTAATATACGTCGATTGTGGTCAGCTTCGTCTTTATTTTAATGTTTTTACAGGGTTTGATGAAATGTTGAATGAGTGTACTGTTAGCACGGCATACCTTACGGATTATTTCCCAATAGGTGATATGATATGGCTACAAGACAAACTAAAAGGCCGGAAGCCAAGAAAATAGAATACGACAATAAATCAGATGTCCTCTATATTTCCTGTGGGAAACCGCGCCCTGGTATAGCCGTAGAAGTAAAGGCTGGAGATTTAGTAAGAATTGACCCTTACACAGATGAGGTTGTAGGAATTACTATAATGAATTTTCGGGAAAGATACATGCCCTCCACTTCCGGTGACATCGAAAAATTTGCGAAGAGCGTATATCCAAGAATCCTTAAAGCCTTACATGGTAGTTTTCGCCGCTCTTACTGCCGCTTGAGGTGAATCTACATATCCTTGGTGACTTTAAGGCCAATCCTTCAGGGTTGGCCTTTCTGTTTCTATAAACCAAATTCCTTTATCCTTTTACCTCACCCCAAACCCACCTTTATGCCACCATCCCAAGTTTGACATGGCTAACATCTTTCCCTATTGACAAAGCTAACATGTTATGATATTAGTTAGCCATATTAGCGAAGGGGTTTCAAATGGAAGATCAAAAAGATCAAACCAAAGAGAGATATGGCGATCTCAAAAAAAACGCCGTAAAATTCGGAAAAGCGTGGGTTGAATGTATGGTACAGCAATACAAAGAGCGCCCGCGTGCCGGGACTCCAAAAGGAAAACCCATAGGGCTATCAAAGGCGAAGTATCGTGCTGCCCTTCTAATGATTTTATACAGTCCATTGATGTTGAGTTTGAAAGAGATAGCGAACGTCTCTAAAGTCTCCCCGGGTTTAATCCGATTATGGAGAACGGAAGTTGGATTTAAAGACGCTATCAAAGATGCCTGCGATTCGTTCCCTGAACAATTTGCCAACACTATTGATATTCTCTTATACGAACACTACAGGAAAATTGGGGACAAAGACAGTCAGAAGATTCTTGAAAAAGTCTTGTTCAAAAGTCCCTATTTTAACCTGATCAATTTCCCTTACGGGCTGGACGATCCAATAATTAGGGTCAAAGCCCTTTTTCATATGATACCTTTCTTCAACAAAGCTATTTTTCCGACCATTGCAAAATGGCTAAAAAGAAGAATTGACGGCGGTTCATATGCGCACATATTCATTGTGGAAAATACGATGATGTCCGAGGTGGTTAAGGACAAAAAAACGCTAAGGAAATGGGAGATTGAACATTTGGAAATCACAAAGATGCTCATAGAGAACGAACTGAAATTATTGATTGAATCTGATCCTTCTAAAATTAAAAATACGAAGAGTTTTATGATCGCCTTGCGAGATGTTATTTTCCGAAAATTTGATATTTTGGCTTCGTAAAAGGAGGAACGAATTTGGATCAATTTCCAAGGAAAGTCGATATTCAATCTTCAATGGATAAAATAGAAGGAGACAAAATTATCCTTGATGGAAAGGGCTATTTCCCAAAGAGATTGATCATAATTCTTGAATCAGGCAAGATGCGCGAATATCGAATTGTGAAAACCAAAAACGGTGGATTTATTTTAAATTAAATAGAGCGGCAAGCCAGTCGTAAGCAAGCAAGCTTTAGCCAGTAAGCCGAGAATGTCCTAAGAAATGGATGTCTCGGCTTTTTTGTTAAAGAGAATGGAAAGATACCTCACAGTTAAACAAGTTTCAGATTATCTCAAGCGCTCACCCGGAGCTGTGAGGAATTTGGTTCTCAGAAGAGCAATCCCTTATCGAAAGCCAGCCGGGCGGCTTCTCTTTGATCGAGAGCAGATTGACGAATGGATCCAAAAGTCTGAGGGTATTTCGTTGGGCGAGCTGCTTCAAAAGAAAGGAGACTAAGATGTCCGCATTCATAAAAAATTATTGCCTTACCATTGCCGAACCGGATGATTCACACATCAAGCCACCGTTCATCGAGTATAAACCTTTTAGTGATGGATGGGTCACAACTCAGGAAGAAATCACCCACATCGTAGAAACAATTAAGTGGTTAATAGAAAATGGTAAACGACCAATCGTAACAATTTTTACAACTAAATGAGACCGGCGGGAAGAGATGAATCAAGATAAAGCTGAAATGGTCAAACTACTTTCGACCCTATTCACCGGAAACCCTTCCTGCTACGGGAAGGAGACGAGCAGCAACCCTATATGTGTTCACGAACCTATAACGGATCAAGTCTTGATTGACCATATCGAAGGGAGAAAACGGGTCGGGATCTATCCTCTCATTGGAGATAAAATAACATTTGGAAGTGTAGATTTCGACGAAGTGCCCTGGGATAAGATTAAAATTTTCATTGCGGCGTGTATTGATAAAAAACTCTATCCTCAACTTGAACGATCAAAGTCCCGTGAGCTTGGGATTCATAATCATTTCTTTTTTGACCAACCAATATTAGCCAAGGATTTTCGTGGAGCGTTAATTTCTATCAGCAAGGAGACTGGCGTTGAATTGAAAGAAATTTTTCCTAAACAAGATTTAATTGGAGACAACGGCGTTGGAAATTTTATCTTCATTCCCCTGCATGGAGAGTCAATCAAGCAGGATCGAACCGTTCTATTGGATTTTAATTTCAAATCCTACCCAGACCAACTGAAGGCCCTCAAAAGCATTTACAGAACGAAAGCTGAAGACTTCATGGCCCTTGCTAAAAGCGTTGCCATGGTGAAACCAACTTATGAAGAGCCAATTTTAGAGGTTAGCGGAGATGGGTCAGTTGAGATTGAAAAATACCTCAGTCATTACAAAATCCCTTTCAGGATCAAGGAACAACCCAATAGAACCTTTTATCTTCTAAATCAATGCCTATTCGCCGATCAGCATACAACTCCGAATGCTCCTGGGGACTCCTCTATCGTTCAGGGGGCAGATGGGAAGTTGGGTTATCAATGTTTCCATAACCATTGTCAGTCTAAAACCTGGAGAGATACGAGGCTAATCATATCCGGTGAGAATTCTCTAAGCCAATTCATAAAAAAGCCTAATCCTTATTCGTCTGCGCTTTTGAATGCCGACGATTTAGTTTCGCTTGAAATTCCTCCACGAAAAATAATCATTTCCCCTTGGCTCTACTTACAACAGATTCTTTTAATTCACGGATGGCGAGGGATTGGGAAAACTATGTTCACCATTTCTACTTTTGATGCCATTACGAGAGGGGAAGCTATCGGCCCTTGGCCCCTGTTAACTCCTGTCCCTTGCCTTTATATCGATGGGGAAATGGCCTTGATTGATATACAGGACAGATTAAAACTTTTAAGTGCCGGGAAAACAACTCCCCGAAAGGTTCCACTGATGATTTACAGTGATGCACAGGCGAACTCGTTAGGGCTACCGAGGGCTAATTTAATCAATTCTCAATGGAGGAAAGACATAAAAAGTTTGATGTTAGACAATGGGATTCAACTCCTGGCTCTTGACAACATAGCTTCCTTAGCTCCTGGGCTTGATGAAAACTCTAAAAGGGATTGGGACCCGATCAACCAATTCCTTATTGATCTTAGGTTTTCTGATATTACGGTTGCTCTTCTCCACCACGAAAACAAGGCCGGAGGGCAAAGGGGCACTTCAGCACGGGAAGATAATATTGACACAAGTATTTCACTTACACGGCCCCACGACTACCGGATTGAAGATGGTTGCCGGTTCATAGTTAAGTTTAAAAAGAACAGGATCAGCACAAAGGATATTTCTCTTCTCCAAGATTATGAATTTAAGCTGATAACCAATAACGGGCGTGATGAATGGGCATGGGCTCCGGTTAGAAGAAAGAACCAGATTGAAATCTTGCGGATGCTCGATGAGGGGATAGCCCAGATGGAGATAGCTCAAATGCTCAGCCTCTCTAAAGGATTCGTGAGCCGGATTAAGTCAAAAGCGGTGAAGGATGGAAACTTAACCGATAAGGGGAAGCTAACGAAGGCCGGAATGTCTCTCGTTACTTCCTTTTTTGATGAAGAGATAAGTGAAGATGAAGAGATATGATCATGCTCAGTTTACCAGTTTACTCCCCCTTATAGGGGGGAAAGTAAACTTCTGCGCTCATTTATTTGGTAAACCAAACAACCCATCGTTATCGTTGAATAATTCAAATCAGAGTTTACCTAAGTTTACCAAAAGTTTACTAAACTGGAGTTTACCACGTAGTTTACCAGTTTTAGTAAGTCTGGATGCAGGGAAATAGGGATAAAGGTGAAAGGCAATGGAAAGGTATATGAAAAATGTCAAAGAGGAGATTGATAGATGGATTGAAAAGACTGAAGGGGTTAGTTTTTTACAGGTCGTTGAACAAGGAAACCAGAGCTTTATAAAGTGATTTATAAATTAATTCAATAGGTTGAGAAAATGGTCAATGGTAACGGTTGTGAAAATTGTGGGAGTTAAGAGGTACTTGATGATGAAAACAAAAGGGCTGTCTGAAATGCGACGGTGGTGTAGATGGGAAAGAGGATCTTAATCAATGCCGATGCGTCCTAACTTGAACGAAGTTTTAATTCCCTGAGTGCGCTTATCAATTACCGCTAAATTGAAGGGAGGTGAAAAAGATGACAGGAGAACTTGAGAGTTTTCTTCGAGAGATAGTCGAGGGTATCCACAAGAGTTGTAATGGTCATGCTTCATGGATTCATTTAAATAGAGGCCAACATCAAGAGTTGAAGGGCTTTCCACTTGATACACTTGTGGCAACTATCCATTCGGTGCCAATCTTTCTGAGCGATGTGGCCTTGGGTAAGGTTAGGTATTGACTCTCCGGGCGAGTTTATGAAGAGCCAATCGATGAGTTTGAAGAGGTGGTCGAGGTTCTTAACTCTATGGGGGAGGAGGAGTGATACGCTGGTAGAAAAACCGGCGACCCCCTATCCCCCCAAACCGACGGGGAGTGGGTCAATCATTCCCTCTGGTAAAAAACACATTGGAAATTTTAGGGCGAATCATCCTTTGTTAAATTTTTTATGGAAATTTTCAGATATTTCTGGCATGGTAGTTCACCTTTTCCCCTGGATCTCGGAAGGGGTCCAGGGCTTTCTCAGAAAGGAGGAACGAAGATGCAACGAGCGGATTTGAACATTATTCAAGATTTTATGCGGAGCAGCAGTGGAAGGTCTACGTTACCGGAGATGAAGCGGGGTAAGTTTTTTATGGATTCCGCCGATCTTGCCAGTGAGGTGGATGGGTCTTTGGTCGGCAGTTTTCTGTCAATACCCATTTACCGTAAGGCTTCCCTGGCCAACGGGATTTTTGAATACCTTGACGATAGTGGAAATTTACTTTTAACAAACGCTTAACCTTTTCCCCTGCCATCGTAGGAATGGTCAGGGCTTTCATGAAAGGAGAAAGAAAATGGTAATTCCAAGAGATACAGTAGATGGTGGCAATAAGGAAGAGTTCGAGCATTATCTCTCGACGGGCAGACCGTATCCAAAAGCAAAACAAGAACCTCGGCCGGAGCCGATTCCTCCATTGGTCGAGAATCAAATTCATTTCAAAGATATTCCAGATGGGCCTGTTTTTGACATTGAAGCCCGCATGAAGAATCACAGAAATGCAACCGGAGTCAGTTTCACTGGCCGGGATGTGAGGGTGCAATTTGAAGGTGGTAGGTCGTTCGAGGGGTGGCTTTCTGAAGGCGACTTTTTAGAATTGAGGAAGCGAATCCCTTCAGATCGCATCGACTTGCTAAAAAAAATTAGTTTAATTTAGGAGGTGATGAAAATGGGAGAGGAAGTCAATGGTGGCGGGAGTAAATTGACGGGTGGGTATCGGACAAACTTTTTGGACTCACCGGCAAGCGAGGGTTCACAGGATACGACAGTTATGTATGGCGGCAAGGTCTTGAGCAGTGGTAAACCTCTTGATTCGATGAGCATCGAAGAAGTGAGGGGGGAGCTAAGGGAGATTGAATCCCCTGAATCGGCTTTATTTACAGGGGATTTGAACCAGTGGGATCGGCAGAAGGTGATTAAGCGTCGAATGGACTTACGCAAGCGCATTGCAGGCCCCGAAGGCAATCGTCCCTACAATTCGATGGAAGAGACTCTAAAAAAACAGGGGGTGACCAAAGAAAGTCTTCAAAGAGATCAAGAGAAATTCCAGGATAGGTCCGATCAGTCGGAGGAAGAAAAAACGTTGTCCGCTTTAACCACCTATTTTGGCGGTGAAAAAGAAAGAGATACTGCGATAAAAGCCGCTCAAGGATTGGTAAAGAAATACGGTTCCCAGGATGATCTGGATTTTCTTGATCGATCGGGGATGGGAAATAGTCCGGAGTTGATTAAAAAATTGGGTGAGATCGCAAAAATACTTGAGGACGGGAGGAAAAAGAAAAGAAGATGAAAACAGCAAAAGATTTGAAGAAGGAAATTTTAGAGCAAGAAGTCCCGGAAGTCCCGGTTGATCCTTTGATCGAGATCAGGGAAAGGGTCGATAAAACCTTAAAAGAAAAGGTGGGGATTTTGGTTAAGAGTTTTCAGGATGAGCGTGAGAAAGGGTTTGCAGAACTTGCAAGCCTCAATCAGAGTTTGGAATCTCTCAAAAACGATAGGGGGAAGTTAGTGGCCGAAAAAGAGAGCCTGGTATGCGGGATTATGGGGTATGGCACAGTGGGTGTAGGCGATCTTGATCGCCGTATCTCTTGGCTCTCGAAGCAAATAAAAAGTTTGGAGGATCAGATCGGGCAACTATTTTCAAGACTAACGACAATCCCTAAATTCGATTTTTCATTTCTAAATTTCTTAACAAAAGGGGGGAGGGATGGAGCGGATTGATCAAATTGACGCCGAGCGGATAGCGCTCAAGAAGAAAAGTTTCGATGAATCCTTGAAAACCTCTCCACTATTTCAAGAACTGTTGAAGTTGTTGAGTGAGACAAATAAAAGTTTCGATGAAGTGAATCTTCACTTCCTTCTTGAAAGGAGCAGTCGATGAGGTTTTAGATGTAGGCTACCCAGGGTTTTTCAGGGGATGGGTGAATTGAGGGCTTATGAGACAAAGAAAAGTGGACCTCCAGCAACTTCATCATCTTTCTATTCAGGGGAAAACGGGTAGGGAGATTGCGGCAGAAATGGGGGTTGGGCCGGGAGCGATAAGCAAAAACTTAAAGGCCCTTCGTCATGCCCTTACCGGGGATTACGGTAGAGTTGCGGCCAAAATTGATGATCAAAGTGTGATCAACATGAACCGAATCGAGAAACACGGCTTGGTTTTAGACTCTGAAATTGAGGATGTCCGGCGGGAAATTTCGGGGGCTTCTGATAATACTGAAAAGGATATGCTGCGTCAAACACTGATTAAGTTTTTGGCGGAGAGCAGAAAACAAACCCTGCTGAAATTTAATATCGAGAAATCAATTTATCAGATGATCGAGGGTAAACAATTTCAAAATGATGTCTTAATGAAATTACGGGAGATCGGGGATGAGAAGCGGGAAAAATTCTTCAATTGGCTTGACACGCAAACACTTGATGAAGGATCTGAAGGAGATGGCAGCCTCCGAGTTTCGGAAGCCGACTAAATCGGGACCTGTTTTTGTCCCACGAGAGTATCAGAAACCGATTTGGGACTTTTTGGATGATGGCGGCAAAAGGGCGATGCTATGTTGGCACCGTCGGGCTGGCAAGGACTTGACGATGCTGAACTATACAATTAGGGCAGCCCAAAAAAGGGTTGGGATCTATTTTTATTTTCTCCCCTTTTACTCGCAGGCCAAGAAGATAGTTTGGGATGGGATGACTGCCACGGGAAAAAAGTTCCTCGATTATTTTCCAAAGAATTTTGTTGATTCCACTAACGAGACTGAACTGCAAGTCACTCTAAAAAATGGCTCTATCATTCAGCTAATCGGAACGGATAATTTTGACTCTGTCGTCGGAACCAATCCGGTGGGATGCGTGTTTTCTGAATTTTCACTGCAAAACCCGAAGGCATGGGATTTAGTTCGTCCCATTTTGTCCGAGAACAAAGGATGGGCAGTCTTTGTTTCCACACCCAGGGGGAGAAATCATTTTTATAAATTGTTTGAGATGGCCAAAAAAAATAACGATTGGTTTACTCAACTGCTTACAGTTAGTGACACCAAGAGAGAGGATGGGAGCCCGGTGATTTCGGAGGGGGACGTTGATAGGGAGCGGGCTGAAGGAATGGATGAAGCGTTGGTTCAGCAGGAGTTTTACTGTGACTTCTCAGGAGTTGTTGAGGGGTCTTATTACACGAAAGCCCTCCAACAGTTGGAGAGAAGTGGCCAGATTACCAATGTTCCCTGGGAACCAAATTTGCCTGTGGACACATATTGGGACCTGGGCATGGCCGATGCAACAGCGATCTGGTTTACTCAATCGTTTGGGAAGGAGATTAGAATTATCGATTTTTATGAAGCCACAGGAGAAGGTCTTGTTTTTTATTCAAAACTTATTAAGGAAAAGCCGTATGTCTATGGAAGACACAATGGCCCCCATGATCTACGGGTTCGGGAGCTGGGTTCAGGAAAATCCAGGGAAGAGGTGGCCGCCGATCTTGGGATATTTTTTGATATCGTTCCAAATATTCCTATCGCTGATGGGATTGATTCTGTGCGAAATATCTTGCCGAGATGCTGGTTTGATAAAACGAAGTGCGCGGATGGTTTGGAACGCCTATATCAGTACCACAAAGAATTTGATGAGAAGTCAAAGGTTTTTAAGGACAGGCCCGAACATGACTGGTCTTCTCATGCTGCGGATGGTTTCCGGTATCTTGCGGTTGGCTACCGTGAGCATCGAGATGAGAGAGCGAGACAAACTCATGCGATAATTGATTTTAACGTCTATGACTATAACCATGAGAAGAGGGGCCATTTTGGCGATCCGCAAACTGATGGTGAAGAGGACTGGAATCCCTTTGGTTAGAAATGAGCAATTATGATTCACTGTAAAAAGCATGATCTTGAAATAACAGGATGTTCAAGACAGGTTTTGTCTGGAGTGTGTAATGAGTGCAGTCCTTCAACATTAAAAATTTATTCAAGAGAGGACAATAATGAATCAACCAAAAAACTTGGACGAACTGTGGAGCGAAAAAGACCTTTGCGAGAGATTAGGGCTACGCATGGGAAAAGGCCATTCCATCACCGTGGGTTATTGGATTCGAGGGGGCCTTAAGTTCATTGAGATTTCGAGTAGGCGTTTCTTCTGGGAGCAGGACATTATCGAGTTTATGCTAAACAGGCAGGGGCGACAGGAGAAGGCATAAGCCTAAGGGTAGGTTAGGGGTAGGTTAGGGGTAGGTTTAAGGTAGGTTTGAGGGGGTTATGGACGGGATGGCTATAATGATATGGTCCAAGACCCAAGATTGATGCAAAGGAAGGGATGACTAAGAAAGACAATATCAAAAGTGTCAATATTCTACGAATAGGTGAATTTCTACTCACACAATATGGGAAAAGCATTCTCATAACCAAAGCCGATGGAGAGACGATGGAAATAGGGTTGGAAACTTTGAAGAAGTTTTGGGAGGAAAATTATTGATGAAGCGAATTGGAGGTTTATGGCTGAAGGAAGGAAAGAACGGGAAGTTCTTCTCTGGTAATGTGGAGGTGGGTGGAATTAAGCAGGGAATCCTTATCTTTAGGAACGACAAAAAGGAAGGGAATCAACCTGACTATAACATCTGTGAAGCGGAAGAGAAAAAGGAAGGGAACACTCAAAAACAGCAGGACATCCCCTTTTGATGGATAATAATTGGGTTGACTATGCAAGGAAGCAGAGAGAAATTGCCTTTAAGCCTAAATATGGCCCCATCCGGCCTATAAGGTAGGAAGGATCTGGAGGATTGCGAAGAAAGATATCAAATGGTTGAGGCAATAGGAGCCTTATCCGTCAACCACTGAATCGTTTTGGCAACTGACAATCTATAAAGCATCTATGAAGGAGGCTATATTTTGAAGAAATTCCATTTTGTTTTTAGGCGGAGCCTTGCTGTCAACAATTATTCCTTCATTGGACAACTTCTTCACCATATCGTGATTTTCGCCCTTGTATTTCTCCCATGCTTTGCGTACTCTGCCCCTTTTTGTGGGTGGGGCAAAAACCATGAAAGCATTATACAAGACCCATATTTCTTTCAGACTTGCCTCCCATATTTTGAATACATTAGAAGGGTCGCAGTTCCAATGAACATCATAAAGAAGAATGATAAGCCTATCGACAAGGGCTCGCTTGGTGGAAATATAATAACTGAACCAATACAGGCCGATAGTAACAATAACGCCGATAGCAGAACCGACAAGACCAGAGAAAATTATATATATGCTCATCCTTTTCTTGTACTCCTTCAGCTTTCAGTTGGTGCATTAATGGGGTTGTTCATTGGTGTTTTTATTTTCCTTCTTCTGGTTGGCCATCTTGAGCACTTTTTTTCTATAGGTTTGCTAAGAAAATTAAAGATACTAAAGTGCTTTTATTATGATCCAGATTGATACAAATAAAGCCCTTCTGAGTGGGGAACTTCCTCCTCCCTTTAAGAGATTATCAAAAGAGTTAAGCAAAGGCAATACTTTTTTGAAAGTTAATGTCCAAAACAGTCCAAAGAAAAAGCTTGACAAAAGGGATAAAAGGTGTACCATGGTGTATATCAATGAAAAGGAGGTGAGGCCGTGATAACCAAGATCAGAACAAATATCTTTCTTACCAAAACTGAACTAAAGAAACTTAGGGCATTATCAGGGAAAACTGGGGCTCCGGTCGCCGAGCTTGTAAGAAGGGCTATTGATGAGTATTTGGAGAGGTTTAAAAAGGAAGCCAAGAAATAAATGGGTGAATAGAAACAATGGTCACCCTGGGATTAGGATGGCTTTTTAGTTTGAGATGAAAGGAGATGAACCCGATCAAACTTAGATGGCGGATGGTTGGGAAGAGGACCAAGAGATAGAGTCGGATGAACCGAAAGAGAAAGGGAGTGAGAAGGAGGTAGTAATGAGAAAAATTTATATGTTATGCATTTTGTTTCTGTGGATATTATTTGCTGGCTGTTCAGTAAAATATCCTGTAGTTGGCTCTTTCAACAATTACAATGAAGTTTTTAAAGGGCAGGTGGATTCAAATTTATTAACTGGAACATCGTATATCGAAGTAAATGGTCAAGTCACAAACGTTAAATGCCTCGGTAATTCAACTGTTACCTATATACCTCCAATTTCATATATTTTACCAGTTTGCCAGGGGCAGCGTGGTATTGCAATGTTAAGATGCGATGACGGCCGGATAGTTGACGCACATTGGATTGCCCAATCATGCACGAGTGGAATAGGTTCTGGTTACGACCAGAAAGGGAATAAATTTACCTTCACATTCGGTATGGCCGAAGCTGAAGCACAACAGTATATTCAAAAAGAACTAAAAATTGCTTCCAAGAAAACAGATTTGCCGCCAGTTTATAAGCCCAAAGAGACACGTAGAGAAAAAGGGTTTAGCACAGGTACTGGATTCTTTATATCAACTGACGGGTATTTAGTCACCAATTACCATGTTATTGAGGATTCAAAAAAGGTTATAGTTGTAACTTTTGAAAAAAAAGAACTTGAAGCAGAAGTTATTAAAGCAGACCCTGCCAATGATGTAGCATTATTAAACGTGAAGACCACTACAAAACCTCTTCCATTTTCAGATCAGACTAACCTATCAAAAGGTGAAGAAGTGTTCACGTTAGGGTATCCGCTAATTATGATACAAGGCCAAGAGCAAAAGGCAACTTTTGGAAGAATTAATTCATTAAGTGGAATAGGT
>Ga0315282_10012359_pt1 | contig 13072 bp, 13 predicted proteins | sample YL17G07_20_MG_FD_203693 | JGI IMG/M metagenome (GOLD analysis project Ga0315282, IMG submission 203693) | Sediment microbial communities from Yellowstone Lake, YNP, Wyoming, USA - YL17G07_20 | ecosystem: Environmental > Aquatic > Freshwater > Lake > Sediment | place: USA: Wyoming | collected...
CTGACTTTCCTCCTGTTTCTCGTGCCAAGTCTCATCGGCGAGGTGAAACGGCGACAAGGCTTCGGCCGCACCGCGTTTGCTCGGGGTCGCGTGCCCCAGACCCCCGGTTTCCGGCCGGACTTCTAGGCGGCTACAACTGGAATCGCAGGGGCGCGTCGCGGCGCCCCTGCTTCGTCGGCCGCGGGTTTTGCCGCGTTGACATTCGGTCCGGCTCTGCTAGCATATCAATCCGCACCGACAACCGAGAAATGACGAATTCCGAATTACGAACGGCGGATGCGGGTTCCGGATATTCGCGGTACGATGCCCGCCGCCCGCCGTTCAACTGGAGGTAAGATGAGTGAAGTCCTCGAAATCCGCTGGCACGGCCGCGGCGGACAGGGCGCCAAGACCGCGGCGCTTCTGTTCGGTGAGGCCGCGCTCGATACCGGCAAGTACATCCAGGCGTTCCCGGAGTACGGGCCGGAACGGATGGGCGCGCCCGTGGCCGCTTTCAACCGGCTGGCCGATGAGCCGATACGGTCCCACTCCGGCATCAAGGAGCCGAGCATCGTCGTGGTGCTGGACCCTTCATTGATAGAGCCGGCCCGGGTGACCGACGGGCTGAAAGATGGCGGCGTTCTCCTGGTCAATACGACCGAAACGCCGGAGGAGCTGCGCAAACGTTTCAGCGTGCCGGCCGGCATCAAGGTCTACACCGTTGACGCTTCGAAGATAGCGCTGGAAACCGTGGGCAAAGACGTGCCCAACACGCCGATGCTCGGGGCGCTGGTCAAAGTCACCGGAATCCTCCGGTTCGAGCCGATGATGGAGTCGATAAAGCACAAGCTTGAGGCGAAGTTCCGCGGCGGCAAGGAGAGGTTCATCGAGGGGAACCTCGCGAGCGTGCGCCGGGCGTACGAGGAGGTCAAGGGCTAACCATATGAAGGCAGAAGGCAAAGTGCAAATCTCAGAGTGCAAAACGGCGGATGAGAAAAGGCGCAAAGACCATGGCAAAGCTTAAGAGCTGGCGAGAGTTGCCGTGCGGGGCGATTATCGACGACCCCAAAGCGGTGCTTGAGAACAAGACCGGAGCCTGGCGCGGTGTGCGGCCGGTGTGGCATGAGGATAAGTGCATCCACTGCCTAACCTGCTGGATATACTGTCCGGACGCCGCGATAATCGTGAAAGACGGCAAGATGACGGGCATCAACTATGATTACTGCAAGGGCTGCGGCATCTGTGCGGCGGTGTGCCCGCCCAAGACCCATGCCATCGACATGGAGAAGGAGCGGAAATGATTCTTGCCAAGACAGGTAATGAAGCGCTCGCCTACGCGATGAAGCAGATTAACCCTGACGTGGTCGCCGCCTACCCGATTACGCCCTCGACCGAAATCGTGCAGATATTCGCAGGCTACGTGAACGACGGGTTGGTCGATTCTGAGTTCGTGGCGGTGGAGAGCGAGCATTCGGCGATGGCGGCCTGCATCGGCTCAGCCGCCTGCGGCTGCCGGACGATGACCGCGACCGCGTCGCAGGGCCTGGCCCTTATGCACGAGATGCTCTTTATCGCCGGCGGCCTGCGCCTGCCCATCGTGATGTGCGTGGCGTCGCGTTCGCTTTCGTCGCCTCTGAACATCCACGGCGACCATTCGGACTCGATTGCGTCGCGTGACTCGGGGTGGATGCAGTTTTTCTGCGAGACCGTGCAGGAAGGCTACGATACGCTCATCCAGTGCATCAAGACGGCCGAGCGGGCGTCGCTGCCCGCAATCTGCGCGGTGGACGGGTTCATCCTGTCCCACTGCCTGGAGCGGATTGAGACGTTCGAGGACAAGGCGGTGCGCGACTTTATCGGCAAGTGGAAGCCAAACTGGAACCTGCTCAATATCAAACAGCCGATACTTGTGGGGCCGGCGACCATGCAGGATTACTACTTCGAGTTCAAGCGCGCCCAGATTGAAGGCATGAACAAGGCGCTGTCCGTCATCCTCGACGTGCAGGCCGAGTTCAAGAGGACCTTCGGCCGCGGGTACGACGTCATCGATGAGTACCGCTGCGAGGACGCCGAGGCGGTTGCGCTCTTGATGGGTTCGGCCTGCGGTACGATGCGCGAGGCGGTTGACGTCCTGCGCGGCGAAGGCAAGAAGGTCGGCATGGTGAAGCTGCGGGTATTCAGGCCCCTGCCGCACTCGATTCTCAAGGAGTCGCTCAAGAGGTTCAAGACGGTGGCGGTGATGGACCGGGCCGACGCGGTTAACTCGTACGGCGGGCCGCTCTACACCGAGGCAACGTCGCTGCTCTACGACCTGCCCCAGCGGCCCAGGGCGCTCTCCTACGTATACGGCCTGGGCGGCAAGGAGTTCACGCCGCTCGATGCGGCGATGGTCCTGGAGCAGGCGCTCAAGGGCTCGAAGGACGAGCTGGTGACTTACGTGGGAGTGAGGTGAAGGATGATGACGACGTCAGAAGTCAGAGGCCAGAAGGCAGAAGGCAGAGCCGTCCGGAACGGAAGGGAGTTCGCATGGCCAGACTGAAGGACCTTTGTCAGAATCCGGAGTTGTTCTCCAGCGGGCACCGGGCGTGCGCGGGCTGCGGTGAGGCGCTGGCGGTCAGGCAGATACTCCTGGCCGCGCCCCAGCCGGTGGTCGGCATCATGCCTACCGGCTGCACCGAGATATTCTCGTCCATCTACCCGCACTCGGCGTGGCAGATACCGATGATTCATACGGCGTTCGAGACCGCGGCCTCGACCGCATCCGGCGTTGAAGCGGCCTACCGTTTCCAGAGGCGCATGGGGACCCTGAAGGACGACATCAAGTTCATCGCTTTCGGAGGCGACGGCGGCACGTACGACATCGGGTTCCAGGCGATATCAGGTGCGTTCGAACGCAGGCACAAGTTCCTCTACGTCTGCACCGACAATGAGGGATACATGAACACCGGCATCCAGCGGTCGTCGGCAACGCCCTACGGCGCGCATACGACTACTTCGCCGGCGGGCGAGGTCGTCCTGGGCAAGATGCAGCACCGCAAGGACATCATGGAGATAATCATTGCCCACGATGCGGCCTTTGCCGGTCAGGCTACGGTCGCCCTGTGGAACGACCTGGCGACCAAGGTTCAGAAAGCCCTGGCCGCAGACGGCCCGAGCTTCCTGAACGTGCTCGTGCCCTGCCCGTTGGGCTGGGGCTATCCCGGGGCGCAGACCATCGAGATCTCCAGGCTCGCGGCCGACACCTGCTTCTGGCCGATTTACGAGTTCGAGAACGGGAAATACAAGATAACCTACGAGCCGAAACAGAAGAAACCGGTCGAGGAGTTCGTGAAGCCGCAGGGGCGGTTCAGCCACCTGTTCAAGAACGAGAAGGGCAAGGCAATCATCGTCGAGTTGCAGCGCCACATTGACGAGCAGTGGTCACTCCTCCACAAGAGGCAGGAAGCCTTCTGCACGCCCTGACCGAGTCGGATACGAGCACGCGGGCCGGCTTTCGCCGGCCCGCGCGCTTATCCGGCGGCTGGGGTTCGCCGGCGAATAACCTATACCGCACGGCACGGCTGTCTCCTTTTGTCAACACCAGATGTCTCCCGTTTTCGACAACATCGGCCCGTCTAGAATCGGCCTGCCTCCTAACATGCTGAAAACCAGGGACTTCTGATTCGGCCACCGCGGGCATGACGCGTGCTCTTGCTTAAGCATGTCACGCAAGCACAAAGCAGCAAACATGAATCAGGAGGTCCAGATGTTCGTAGCAAGATTAGTCAGAGCGATGACGTTTGTTCTCGGTTGCGCGCTTCTCATGGGTGGAGTCTACCTCGGTTGGTCAAAGCGGGCTGAGTTCTCCCGGCTCGTGCCCGAGGACAAGGCGGGCGCAGAGGTTTTCTATGAGCGGCTTGAGGAAAGCAGGATGCTGTCGGCCAAGAATACGCTCGATCCGACAGTGTTCTCTACGGAGCACAGGCGGGGTTCACGCCGCAGCGGCGCCGAGGCGCGCGGCCGGAGCAACCGGCGCGAGGCAGTGAGCCGGGTCTAGTTCTAACCCGGCAGCAGGAGGTGACGGGCCGGCGCAAGCCGGCCCGCGCCTGTGCCGGGCCCCCGGGGGCCTGTTCGAGTCCGGACCGGCCGCGGTGGGCGTAGCTTGACACGTCTTGAGGAACCGGCTAACATACGGCGCCATGCCAGCCATGGGTACGCCGACCGGCGCTGCCGAGGAAAGACCGGGCAGCTTCTGCATTCGGAGCCGCGAGGAACGGAGAGGATGGAAGACGTTCCTGCCTTCCCCGGTCCAGACCGCGGTTGACGCTCTGACGCTGATACTGGAAGCGCCGGAGTTTCTCACCGGCCAGGGCTATCCGGATTCGGCCGTGCGCGTGGCCATTCCTATTATCCTTCCCGGCTATCGAACCAACCGGCTGCTCCTGGCCGTAGACGAGGCAGGCGGAATCACGCTGGCCGGCTGTCCGGATGCGGCGAACCCGGTCTCGGCCACCATGCTCGCCGGCGATATCCTTGCCCTGACCGGCCGGCTCTGGCGACAGCCAGTGGAGCAGTTCATGTCCATGGTCGAGGAGCCTCTGGGCAAACCCCTGGCCGCAGCGATCGCGGAAAGAGCGCAGCGCGGGTGGTCGGATGAGATGCTCTTTTCGGGGATTGCCCAGAGCCTCGCAAACGGCCTGTTTCCGGTCGTGCTGGTTGCCGGCGAGGCAGCCGGGGGCGCGCGCGAAGCGATGTCTTACCTGGCGGATATGAGAATCGTTGTCCGGCTCGTCGACATTGCAGTGTATCAGAGCGCCGGAATCGAAGTCGCCGCGCCGAGGCTGCTGGCCGAGGCGAACCGGGAGCGGCTTGGGTCCCAGACAACCCGGGCGCAAGAGCCCGCGCCGTCACCGACCGTGCAGCCGAAGCCGACCGCGTCCCCGGGTACGCGTCCGGGTGAAGCGCCGAAGCAGCCGGGTACGTTCCGGCCGTCGGCGACGAGCGTCCAGGCCCCGGTGGCAAGGCCGGAGCCGGCGCGGAAGCCGGCCGCGGTCCAGCCCTCGTCTTCCACCGGCTCGCCGCCGCCGAGCCCCAAGCCTTCAGTGCCAGAGCCTGAGCCCAACCCTGCGCCGGGGCCGGGTTCAAGGGCGGGCGTAATGGCGGGTAAGCGTCCGCCGCCCAAGCCCGAGGAAGGCCGCTCAGGCCGATGAACCCTTGCTGCATCCGAGTCGGCAAGTTCGGCGACCGCTGGTCCGCCGCAACTCTGCAGGCGCCGGGCGAACCGATTGACCCGGTCGAGCTGGTAGTGCAGGCGCCCGAGTTCCTGGGCCTGCTGGTGCCGGACAAACCAATGCCCAGGGCGGCGATGATCGTACCCCAGTCAACTTCGGGCCGCGTTCTGATTGCCGTGAACGAGACCGGCGGGATTGAGCTGGTCGGTTGCCCGAACCCGCGTGTCGAGGGCGCGACCGGCGCAGTGGTGAGCGACCTGCTGGCGGCCAAGGGGCGGCTCTGGCACCAGAAACCTCCGGTCGTCGCCGGGCCGTTCCGGGAATCTCTAGGCACGGCGCTCCCTGACTGGGTCGGCGCGAAGGTCGGCAGGGGCTGGTCAGCCCAGGCGTTTCAGGCCGGGTTGGAGAACTGTCTGGCGCAAGGCGAGTTCCCGATAATCATCGTCGTGCCGGCGCTCGACGATGCCGCAAGAGAGATGCTGAGCTATCTTGAGAACATGAACCTGGACGTCCGGCCGCTCGGCTACGATTTGTACCGGGGCGACGGGGTCGAAGTCGTCAGGCCGAGGTGGCTGGTGGAAGAGCATCCGGCGTCCAAAGCGCCGGCCGCGGAGCCCGAAGCAAAGAAGGCGGTCGCGCCCGAGCCGATGAAGCCCGGCCGGACAGAGGCGCAGAACGCCGAACCCGCCCGGCCCGAGCCGGCCCCGGGCTCGTCGTTCAAGGCGGAGACGTATCCCCGGCCTTATCGCGAGGAGCTCGCGCCCGCCGCGCCGGCTTCGCGCGGCCCGGGGCGGGAGTCCGGCGGGCGGGATGCCGAGCCGTTCCCGGCCGTGGACACCAGCCAGAAGCAGGAGGAGATTCTCGCCCGGCTGCACGGGCTGGATGGCCTCGGGCTGAAGCGGAAAGGCTTTGAGTACTTCGTGCCCGCGCGTGCCGACCAGAAGGAAGCGGCTGAGGGCACCATCGTGATTGCGGTTGACCCGGACCGCTGGCCGTTTCCCAAGGACGACGAGGTGATTGTCGTCGTGAACACGGGACCGAACCATATGGCCGCCCTCCTGAAGATACCGCCGCGCGAGGTCGAGGAGTTTCTCGGCTCGCTGCCGCGCGTCGAGCGCAAGGAGCACAAGGGCTGCCTGCTGCTGCGCGCGTCAAATACCCACGAGGCGACGCAACTCGTCAACGAACTGCGCGCGCTGAAAGCGGTCTCGTCCGGCGGCATCGGCTAGACCGTACCGAACCAGCTATACCCGCCCCGGCGCGTGAAGCCCATGCTTCCGGTCAGCGCTACCGAAGCCCGGTTGTTCCGTACGATGTACATGAACGGCTGGATGCCGATACGGACCAGCCGCTCGGCCAATGCGGTACTCAGTGCCCGCGCCATGCCCTGCCCGCGGTACTCCTTGATGACGTGCAGAAAGCCCATCGAACCGTCGTCGTGCGTCAAGGCCCACGCGACAAGCCGGCCCTTGTGTCTGATAGCGCAGCCGGGCAGCGCCCTGATACGAGAGACGACGTAGCGTACGCTCCGGCCATAGGGCCAGTAGCGGGCGATGGTCCCGGCGTCGCCGGGCCCAAGCGGACTGACCCGGTGAGACCGGCAGACGACGAGCCGGCCGGGAGCGAGCGCATACAGATAGCAGGGGGTCACCCAGGTCTTCCTCCCGGCGTCGGGGCCGCGCCAGCGCCGCCTTATAAGCCGATAGTACTTTTCCTGCGTGGCTCCGAAGCTCATCCGCATGTTGCGGGGCAGTTCCTCGACCACCCTCGAGACAGCGTCGCGGTCGGTGCCGTACAGCGTGAATCGGTGCGTGCGACAGATGACTGCGCGGGGATGCCCGAGGTCGTCGGCTCTGACCCAGCGCGGGCTGGCCCCAGTCTGGTTGAGTACCGGGTAGTAGATGGCGTTTGTCCCGGGCCGGTGCTTTTCGAGGAACGGCCGGATGGTTTCGGCATCTCGACACAGAGGCATAGGGTAAGATAGGCGGGTTTCTCTGCCGGTCAAGCGTGTCCGGCGCTTGACTTGCACGGGGTGCAGTCATAGGCTGATTGAGTGAAGCCGAAGCTGCTGCTCCATATCTGTTGCGGGCCCTGCTCGACCGAGGTCATCCGCAGGCTCAAGGACGAATACGAAGTCGTGGGTTACTACTACAACCCCAATATCCATCCGGAGGAAGAATACCACAAGCGGCTGATGGAGGTCGAGCGGCTCTCAGCGCTCTGGCGGGTGCTGGTCGACGTCGGGCAGTACGAACACGAACGGTTCCTTGAGGTCGCGCGCGGGATGGAGGGCGAACCGGAAGGCGGCCGGCGGTGCGCGGCTTGCTACCGGTTGCGGCTGGAGGAGACTGCGCGCAAGGCGAAGGAGAACGGGTGTACAGTCGTGGCCTCGACCCTCACCATTGGCCCGCACAAGAAGGCCTCAGTCATCAACGCGGTCGGCCGTGACGCGTGCGCACAGCACGGCGTTTGTTTCCTTGAAGCGGACTGGAAAAAGAAGGACGGATTCAAGCACAGCCTTGAGCTCTCGAAGGAGTTGGGCATGTATCGTCAGGATTACTGCGGGTGCGAGTTCTCAGCGCGCAAGGCGTGAACTCCGATTGAAAAAGCGGGCGGCGCGAGAACGCGCCGCCCGCTGACTTATTCGCGCCCTTGGCTAGCGCGTCAGGACGAGTTTGGTTTCGGTTGTGCGGCTCTGCGCGGCGACGCGGCAGAAGTAGATACCTGGCGTCACTGCCTTGCCTGTTTCGTCGCGGCCATCCCAGGTCGTCATGCCCCTGTCGGTGACCTCCAGCGAGCGGACGAGCCGTCCGTTGTTGTCGTAGACGCACGCCACGACCGGGCAGGGTCGCGTCACCTGCAGGTTCAGCGAGACCGTGCTGCGGAACGGGTTGGGCCAGGCGCGCACTGAAGCCGATGCCGGGCGGACCGAGCCGGGGTTCTCGACGATGCCCACGCTCGGGGTGACGGTCGTGTACTTGATTGCCCGGCCTCCGGTCAGCGGGGCGGCGCCGCGGTGGTAGCTGCCTTCGAGCAGGCACTGGATGGCGACCGTCATCGTCGGGTCCTGGATACCGACGGTGTTGGAGTTGTACCCGTTCGCGGTCAGGTACTGCACGAGCATCACGTTATCGCCGGTCGGCGTATGCATCGTTGAGTCGTAGATGATGAACTCGAACTTGTCCCGGACAGCGCGGTTCCCGTAGTAGGGGATGCTGTCGTACTCGACGACAAACCGGTTGTTGGCGACGTCGTGATAGTACCAGATGCCGCCGCCTTCAGGCGGGTACAGGTCGTCCCAGTTGATGGCGACCATCGGCGGCATCGCGCTGGTGGGCAGACCGACGTTTGTATAGTCGGATTGGGACGTGTAGCCCGGCGCGACCCAGCCGTTGCCGCATATGGTTATCTGGCTGTTTGGCTGGCCGTAGTACTGCCAGTTGAACCCGGTCGGCAGGTCTACCTGCACGCTCTGGTCGTCCGAAAGCGACAGCATGGTGCCTTGCCCTCGGACCTCGACCCACGAGAACTCCGGGTGCTCAGGGTAGAACTGGTCGACGTCATCGTAGGCCCAGTAGAGCGCCGGCTGGCGCGGTCCGTCCGGTATCGGGTCGACCTGTCGGATTTGGCCCACGATGACCGTGACCCGCAGCGTGTCCGCGTAACCGTCGCCGGTCACGAGCAGCGAGCACGGCACCTGCGTCTCCAGCGGCATCGAGGCGTCAACTGCGATGCCGAACGGGTCGGCCGTGTTGCTGCGGGTCGAGCAGGCCGGTATGTCCCCGAAGCTCGCGGTCGGGTCGGTTATGACGAAGAGCGGGTTGGTGGAGCGGAGCTCCGCAGAGATGTTGTTGGCCGGTTGGTTGCCGGCGTTGCGCAGTTCGACGACCAGCCCGCCGGTCTCGCCCGGGTCGAACCGACCGTTGCCGTTGCCGCCGGGCGGCGAATCAAGCACGGTGCAACTGCGAACCGCGACGTACGGGCCGTTGGCGGTGTTGACAAGCGATATGTCATCGGCGAGGACCCTCGCCCAGGGGCCACCTCAGCCGCCGGCGGTCGTATCCGAGAGCGCGACGGTGATCTTGCGAACGTCACCGGGGTTGACACCGGGCAGGTGCTGGCTCAGCTCATCGGCGATGTCCAGCGAGTACTGGGTCCAGTCCGGGGTGGTTACCTCGACGAGACCCAGGGTCGGGTCGGGGACCCAAGTGCAGTATTCGTTGTGGTAGTAGACCTTCGTGGTGCCGAGCGGCGTGCCCGCATCGTCTCGATAGACGACATCGACCGATGCGACCGGCCAGCAGGTGGACGAACCGCCGCCGACTGCGAAGCTGGCCCAGAATGACAAATGCAGAATCGGACCGGGTACGTCCACTGTCTGTGATAGTCTGGTCCAGCCGGAACCGGAATACTGTGAGTCGCAGACCTCGAAATCAGGGTCGGGCTGGTAGCCGGTGTCGCGGACAACCGTACGGTAACCATATCCGCCGGTGTCTTGGGCCCAGCCGACATCGAGCGGCTGCTCGAAGTCGCCATTGACGAGCAACTCCTGGCCGAAACTCGTGGCCAGAATCACCAAGGGCAGAAGCAGAACGTATCTTCTCATGCGGCCTCCTTTTTTCTTGATACATTGTGGCCGCTGCCGGTGTACTGTCAAGCATCGCCCTGGTGTAAGATTCCAGAACGGAGAACACTTGGCCGAACACCAAATCAGTCGGCAGCGCGGACGCCCGAAGTGCTCTTCCCGTGACGAGAAGAGCACCTCCACGGTACGGCGATAACACATGGAGGCCGCTTGGCGGCGGCCTCCATGTTGGTGTAACCCTGGCAGAGGTTACGGTGCGGAAACGATGGCGATGATGGCCGCAAGCTTGGCGGCGTCGAGCCCACGGGCGACCCAGACCGCCTTGCGCGCGCCAGTCGGCGTGACGCTCGCCCTCTCTACGGTGGCGGGTCCGACAAAGGCGGCATGTGTCGTCGTCCCGGCGGTGGCCAGCTTCGATGGTGACCTTGCCGGCCGAGGAATCGGACCCGGCACGCTCCGCCGATTTCGTCCGGTCCCGGCCAGCGCAACCCGCGCAAGAACCGCCAGTGTGCCCGCCGCTTGACTCCGGCCCGATTCGCGGCTATAACTCCGGCGTGACGGACCCGGCCGCCGCCAGTATCCTGCCCGTACCTAGCATCCGGCTGCTGCACTAGAGGACGCCGTGGAATTGAGCGAGCGCGACAAAGAAATAGCCAAAGGCTACATTGACCGGGGCGAGCCGCTGCCGGCGAAGTACAAGCTGCTGCTCTTTGCCGACGCGCCCGAGGTCGAACTCGTCTGGCAAGGCAAGACCAGCGAAGTCACCAACGTCGTCCTGCCGTTCCAGTCGATAGAGCACATAGACGAGCCACGCACCGAAGTCGGCAAGGCGGTGAACGGGCTGTTTACCTCTGACCATCGCGGCCGGCAGACTGCGGGCTGGACCAACAAGCTCATCTGGGGCGACAACAAGCTCGTGCTTTCCTCGCTCAAGAACGGCCCGCTCCGCCGGGATATCGAAGCCGCCGGCGGGCTGAAACTCGTCTACATCGACCCGCCCTTCGACGTTGGCGCAGATTTCAGCTTCGGGGTCGAGATTGGGGACGAAACGTTCACCAAGGACCCGAGTATCATTGAGGAACTCGCATACAGAGATACGTGGGGCCGCGGGGCCGACTCCTACTACTCGATGATGCATGAACGTCTTCGGCTAATCGCGGGAATCCTCGCCCCCGGTGGTGCAATCTACGTTCACTGCGACTGGCGCGTCAGCGCCGGGTTGCGTCTGATACTGGACGAGATATTCGGTACGTCAGGCTTCCGCAACGAGATAGTCTGGAAGCGAACGACGGCCCGCAGTGATTCCCATACATACAATCATGTCCACGATACCATACTCTTCTATTCCAAGGGTAGCGTTGGTACGTGGAACAGCCAGTTCGTCCCCTATAGTCAAGACCAAGTGGAGAAGCAGTATCGTCCCGAACCCAGCACGGGGCGACTGTTTCAACCCATCACACTGATCGTACCGGGTGTGCGCAAAGGTCCGTCCGGTCAACCATGGCGTGGGATTGACGTTGCAGCTCGGGGTGACCACTGGAAGTACACAACCGACGAACTCGATCGTCTGGACGCGGCCGATCAAGTCTACTGGCCGCCGAATGGTGACATACCAAGGTTGAAACAGTACTTGGACGAGATGCCTGGGACGCCTCTGCAGAGCATATGGACGGACGTAGTCCTGAGCTCGAACGCGGCTGAACGGCTCAGCTATGACACGCAGAAGCCCGAGGCGCTGTTGGAGCGTATCATCACGGCATCGTCGAATGAAGGCGACCTCGTGGCGGATTTCTTCTGCGGGTCGGGGACGACTTTGGCGGTGGCGGAGAAGCTGGGCAGGAAGTGGATTGGCTGCGACCTTGGCAGGTTCGCCATTCATACATCGCGGAAGAGACTGATTGGCGTGCAGCGGGAACTGAAGGCAGCGAACAAGCCGTATCGGGCGTTTGAGATTCTGAACCTCGGGAAGTATGAGCGGCAGTATTTCATCGGGATTGACCCGAGCCTGCCCGAGGAACAGAAGAAGGCGCTGACCTTGCAGAAGGAAGAACACTACCTGACGCTGATTCTGACCGCGTACAAGGCTGAGCGGGTGTTCCAGATGCCGCCGTTTCACGGCAAGCGGGCCGGGACGATGGTTGTTGTCGGGCCGGTGGATGCGCCGGTGACGCTCTCTCAGGTGAATGAGATTGTGCAGGCGTGCCGGAAGCTGCGCGTGCCGCGCGTGGACGTGCTCGGCTTCGAGTTTGAGATGGGGCTCGTGCCGCACGTGATGGAAGAGGCCAAGGCTAAGGGCGTGAGCCTGACATTGAAGTACATCCCAAAGGACGTCTTCGACAAGCGGGCCGTGGACAAGGGACAGGTCGTGTTCTACGACGTGGCCTACGTCGAAGTCGAGCCGAAGGTGAAGGGCAAGGCCGTCACCTTGACGCTTAAGGACTTCGGCGTGTTCTACCGGCAGGATGATGCTGACGCCGTTGCCGAGAAGCTGAAGCCGGGCGGGTCCAAGGTGACGGTTGAGAGCGGACAGGTCGTGAAGGTGTCCAAGGACAAGAAGGGCATCGTCACGCGCGAGGTGCTGACCAAGAAGTGGACCGACTGGATAGACTATTGGGCCGTGGATTTCAACTTCGAGAGCAAGAAGGAGATTGTGCGCGTCGCGGAGAACGGCGGGGAGCGCGAGGCTTGGACCGGCAACTACATCTTCGAGAACGAGTGGCAGGCCTATCGGACGCGCAAGAGCCGCGCGCTGGAGATGACCAGCGCCAGCCACGAGTACCCGGCCAAGGGCCGCTACAAGGTCTGCGTGAAGGTCATCGACATCTTCGGCAACGACACGACGAAAGTGGTGGAGGTGAAGGTGTGAAGGTCCTGCTGGCGGAAGCGCAACCTCACGAAACTGGGTTCTCTCCCTTCACTTGGTCGTTCAAGTCCAATTTGGCTGGGTTCTCACGACTCGCGCTCCTGGCCAGCCAGTTGGGCGGGCATGTCCTTGAGGACATCGAACTCAGCCTCGATGGCGTGGAGTGGTTCGATGCGAATCTCTGTGCTCCACTGGGTGCAGTCCTGTATCAAGCCGGGCGCGGGCCGAACTCGGTTTCTGTCACGGATGTGCCACCAAGGGTCGCCGACATCCTGTCGCGGAATGGTTTCCTCAGCCACTATGGCCGCCTAGTGTACTGCGTCTAACGCTTCTTTACATATGGCTATCTTGCGCATGATGCTCTCGGCGGTGGCCGTCCACACGAAAATGTGAGGGTTCTGATTCCGCTCGGCAATGTACTCCTCGATCGCCTTC
>Ga0315282_10012361_pt1 | contig 13069 bp, 16 predicted proteins | sample YL17G07_20_MG_FD_203693 | JGI IMG/M metagenome (GOLD analysis project Ga0315282, IMG submission 203693) | Sediment microbial communities from Yellowstone Lake, YNP, Wyoming, USA - YL17G07_20 | ecosystem: Environmental > Aquatic > Freshwater > Lake > Sediment | place: USA: Wyoming | collected...
AACTCTTGGTTATATAATTTCCAAATTCGTTTTTGTTTGTACATACTGGTCACCAAAATCAGTATGTACCCCAGGGTTTAAACCCTGGGATTCGAATTTAGAATAGGGGAATTATTGGACAACCGCTGACAAATAAAGCAGTTAAATATTTACAGCATAATACTTCATATTGGATGTGGTGGTGTTTCTATGGCAAAAGTGGCATTTGAGAACGAGTTTACCTATAAGAAGTACCTCGAATCAGGCAGAGAGCAGGAGTTTGACGAGCTTTTCGATAAGGCTGTTGAGGGCATTAAGAAAGAATTTGGTAAGAAATATCCTCTGCTTATTGGTGATAGGGAGATATATGCGAGTGAAACTCTAGAGGAGAGATCGCCTATTGATAATAGCACAGTAATCGGCATCTTCCAAAAAGGCACAAGAGAGCATGCAATTCAAGCAGTAGAAGCCGCAAGGCAGGCGTTTGTTAAATGGTCAAGCCTGAACTACAAAGAAAGGGCTGCCTTATTCAGAAATATAGCAAAGCTTTTTCAGAGAGACAAATTCAGGCTTGCGGCAGTGCTAAGTTACGAAAACGCCAAGACGCGATACGAATCGATTGGCGAGGTCGATGAGGCAATAGACTTTCTACATTATTATGCAAATGAGCTTGAGGCGAACAAGGGCTACACAAGAAAGACCAAGCTCGCTGAAAGCGCAAAAAGCGTTTCAGCCGGCTTCCAGGGAGCCCCCTCAAAAGCCGAGCAGATAAGCATAAACATGAAGCCGTACGGAGTCTTCGGCGTTATTGCACCGTTTAATTTTCCCATCTCAATATCTACTGGCATGTGCACAGGCGCATTGATAACAGGCAACACAATTGTGTTCAAACCATCATCCACAGATAACATGACCATGCTTACGGGGTTCATGGTCTGCAAGCTTTTCAGAGAGGCAGGCGTGCCTGCTGGTGCATTTAACTACCTGACAGGCCCTGGCTCAGAGGTTGGAGATGAGCTTGCAGCGAGCAAGGGCATAGCCGGCATAGCATTCACCGGCTCAAAGCAGGTAGGCATTGCATTGGCTGCAAAGGCGTACGCCATAGGTGCGCCAAAGGTCTTTGTTGTAGAGATGGGTGGCAAAAACCCAACAATTGTTGCAAAGAGCGCAGATCTTGAGTGTGCTGTCAGCGGCATAGCGGGGGCGGCCTTTGGCTTCGCTGGCCAGAAATGCAGTGCGCTTTCAAGAGTTTATGTCCACGAATCGATAAAGGAGCAGTTCATAAGCAGGCTTGTCGATAAGGTCAGGAGCCTTAAGATAGGCGATCCGCTAAAGAAAGAGAACTACATGGGCCCGTTAATAAGCGAGAGCGCATACAGGCGCTTTATTGAAACTGTAGACAAGGCAAAAGCATCGGGAATGCTGCTCTACGGCGGCGGTAAGGTTGCAGGAATTGGCGGCTTTTACGTCGAACCAACAATAGTAGAGCTCAGGCACGATAATGAGCTCATGCACAAGGAGCTATTCCTTCCAATACTTGCAATAGACACCTACAGGGATTTTGATGATGCCCTGAGCAAGTCAAACGACATTGAATACGGTCTTACGGCAGGTCTGTATACAAAAAGCGCAAAAGAGGTGCGCGAATTCTCAAATGCCATCCAAGCGGGTGTCGTGTACATAAACAGGCCCGTAAGCGCCACAACAGGCGCAATTGTTGGTGCGCACGCCTTTGTGGGATGGAAGCGCAGCGGCATGACAGGCAAGGGCACGGGCAGCAGGTTCTATCTGCAGCAATTCCTGAGAGAACAGAGCGTTTCGGTAACAAGGAGTTGATATTCTGCCAATATTAAGGTTTATAGCAAGGCATCAAACCTATAAAATCATAAAGATAAGGGTGGGCAGCGAATCTCTAAACGCATTGGTCGCAGACACGTCCCTAAAAAGGGCGATAGGCCTCATGCACAGAAAGAGCCTCAAAAGCAACGAATGCATGCTCTTCATTTTTGAAAGAAGCTCAAGGTACGGTATCTGGATGCTCAACATGCAATTTCCAATAGACATAATATGGCTCGATGAAAGAAAAAGGATCGTAAGTTTTGTAAAGAATGCTAAACCATGCAAAAGCATTTTTAATTGTAAGGCGTATTACCCAGAAAAGAGATCAAAATACATAATAGAAACGAATGCTGGTTTCATGAAAGCGAAAAGCGACGCCAGCAATAAAACGGTACGTTTCCGTGCCTAAGTATAAACTTTAAATAGAAACAAGACAAGGTCCAATTGATTTGTCAGCTGCTTTGCCTATGTGCTCTCCTTTTTACAGCAATTCGCCTGTAATGTTCTAATATTCTAGTTACCACGATGCCTATGGCTATGGCCGCTACTCCCAGTACTACATAATAAATCCCTAAAATCGGCAAAGTCTTGTATAATGCAACTCCGATTATCGCAGATATGACCCCTGCTAAAAGCCAACCCACACCTGCTATTGAAACTCTTTTCATAGCAATATAACAAAGATAAGGTATATATTTTTATCTAAAGCTTTCTCTGCCTCAAAAGATAGCGTCCAACTAAACATTCTCTAAAAATAGCGATGTCTACTTAGCATCATATAAAAACAAATAGAAAAGATCTGAGCACAGTAAGTGCTCAGCCTACGCTATAAATAGCGTTGAATAATAAAAGCCCCGAAGGAATTATCTTCTCCTTCTCCTGCCCCCTCTATTCATTCTTGTTCTTGCTACATATCCCTTATCGTCAACGAAATACAGAAAGCCTTCTGCTCTCGGTACTTTTTCGCTGCCGATCTTTGCCTTTCTGCCTCTTGTATTTGATCTCATTGGCGTGCGCCATACGAAACCATCTCTGCCGAGGTAGTAGAGGTAGCCGTCTTCTCTGCTAATTCTTTCATCAGTCATTCTTTCTGCCATGTTTTCACCTTAATTGTCGATATAATACTGACGCATAAGCTTAAATATATATCTCAATTTACGTCATAAAAAGTAAATATAAAGAGATATCAAAGCCCAAAAGAGTGCAAAAAGCGACACTTAAATAATTTCTCTTGCAAGAACAACTGTGATAGAATGATGGAAATAAGGATGCTTAAAAAGATGGATCTAAACGGTTATACATTTATAGAAGGTTTTCCAGGCATGGGGCTAGTAGGTCCAATGAGCATAGGATACATGATTGACAAGCTCAAAATGGAATATTGCGGTTACCTACAAAGTAACGAATTCCCACCTTTGATATCGATACACAACTCAAAGCCAATGCCGCCAGTAAGGCTTTATTATTCACAAAAAAGCAAGATAATAGCGATTTTTGCAGAGTTTGCAATCCCAATGGAATTGAATTATGATGTGAGTGAAAAGCTCTTCAGCTTCGTAAAGGATAACAGCATCGCAAAAATCGTATCGATAGTAGGTGTGCCAATAAAATCATTGGGCCAGGGCATAGATGTTAAAAAAGAAGAAACAGAAAAAAGCGATAAGGTCTATGGCATAGCATCAACAGAAACCCAGATAAGGGTGATAGAAAAGGCAGGCATGATACCAGTAACGGAAGGCGTTGCAACAGGTATCAGTGCACTGCTGCTCGAAAGAGCGGTCATAGAAAACATAGAGGATCTTGCGATTCTGATCTCTGTGGATCAGGGCGTCATAGATCCGAAATACGCAGAACTGGCAATCAACAAAATAAACGCATTGCTAAGCCTTAATATCGACACCACAGAACTGGAAAAAGAGGCAAAGCTAGTTGAAGCAAAGGTTAGGGAGCTATTAAAGAAGAACAAAGAAACACACGACGACTACAAAAATGCGGTTGAAGCAGCTGGCCCATCTATGTATGCATAAAAAGGTATTGTAAGTTTTAAACTAAATTTATGCAGGGGTAGCAAAGCCTGGTTTGGCAAATGCCACAGAAAAATGCGCAGGACTTAAGATCCTGTGGCCTAGCGCCTTCGTGAGTTCAAATCTCACCCCCTGCACTTTTATCTCCGGCTAAGATGAAGATAAAAAGATGGCTAAATCAAAAATCCGAAAATAAGGGCGTGGCATGTATGTTAATTTCATCCTGCTTAACCACACATTTATAGTGCTTTTCAGGATAGTTTATACACAAATAAGTTTACTACACATATAATGAAGTTAAGGGAATGAAATGGGAGATTACTTAGATTTCATAAAGCACGACTTCAGAAATATTACATCAAATCCAAAAATAGCTTTGCAGATGGCCCTAACCATACGAACCAGAGCACAGAAATACCTGCTGTTCCATGAAATTTTTATTCAGCAGCCATATCACTGGCTTGTAGAAAGATTGAAGCCCAACACAACCGTGCTAGACATAGGTGCAAATATAGGTGACACACCGGTCTATTTCAGCATGTTTCCAACCGTCAAAAAAGTGGTGGCTTATGAACCAGTCCTAAAAACATATTTAGAAGGCAAGGCAAACATAAATCAAAGTCCTTACAAAACAAGATAGAATTTCACAACGCAGCACTATCAGATGCAAAAGGAGTGTTAGCAGTTAATCTAACCTATCTCGGGACTGCACAAACAAATTTCAGTGTTATAAAGCAGACAAAAAACACAAGATATAGAAAGAACATAAAATGTATAACTTTGAATGATGCTTTGAAAAGCCTAAAGAACGTGGCTATCAAATGCGACTGCGAAGGCGCGGAGCATAAAATATTTACAAAAGATGCAGACCTATCAAACGTCTATGTGATAGAAATGGAATACCACACGGGACTTCAAAAACTGCTTACAGTATTAAAAAATAAGGGTTTTAAAGTAAAATTATCCAAGCAATATTATGATAAGTATGCTGGTTATATGGGTTACCTATACGCTTGGAAGTGAGTAAATAAATACAAGAATAAAACATTTAATGGACGATCATTGAAAATACTCGCCACTCTTTTATTGTTTTGTCAGATGCTTTTTGTTTGCTTGTTTTATCAACGTACTATCATCTTTAGGTATTAACTTTCTTGAATCACTAAAAGCTTTTAGAGTGAGATAGAAACGTCTGATTGGGTGTGATTGAAGCTTTATATATCTAAGCCCAACTTCACCACTTTTTGAGTGCATATCAAACACACCATCCCCAAAATAAAGCAGATACCACATCATTCTAGTTCCGAAACCGCATTTGTCTTTATGTTTTCTCAAAAAGTAAAATCTGTTCCGTTGATTGGCATAATTTATTATGTGTATCATGTCAGCATCATTACGAACCAATTTTCTGGTAAAACCTGCCAGATGTACTACCTTAGCCTTAGCGTCATATATTATTTTGAAGCCCTTGGCTCTGGTCCTTAAACAGAAATCTACATCTTCATAGCTACTAAGGTAATTTTCGTCCAATAACCCGATTTTTTCTAGTACAGTCCTCTTTACCAGCAATGCAACCCCAGCCATAACCTCAACCTCCCTTATGCTGTTGTAGTCATTTTTTCCAGCATCTCCCCTGCCCAAATTTCTTAATGAGAACCTATCGCCGAACCTCATAATGAAGCTCTGTACTCTGCCGTCTGGCCATAATAATTTTGGACTGACTATTCCTATCTTTTCATCAGATTCCGCTATCTTAACCATATGGCTGAGCCAATTTTTATCAGTGAAAACAACATCATTATTTAAAATAACTATATAATCGGGGTGATACTTCTTGAACGCGTATCTTATCGCAGTATTGTTATTTGTTGAGAAACTACGAAATATCCCTTTTCCTTTATCCTTTGATGCACCCCTACTGTAATTGCTTGCAGCACCGTTATTTATCGAGAAACTGCGAAACATTCTCATTTCATTAGTACTTTCCAATAGTCTATTACTGGCTTTGTTTGCTACGAAATCAGCATAAGGAAAGGCTTTTTTAACCACCTCCCTACTATTATCGGTGGAATGATCGTCCCCCACAATTACCTTATAGTTGTGATAATTAGTGTTTTTTAATGTTTTAAGGCATAAATTAAGTACCGAATCGTTCTCATACCCTATACTTGCCCCGTTCAAATTCGTTATGATCATGGCAACTAACGGTTCTTTCATAAAATCACCTTTTTGTAATCTATACCACACTTACTTTGTCAAGTGCGATATCTCTAGCTATAGCGGTTGCTTTGTAAAGGGATTCAAAAGTTCCCGCATCTGACCATTTGCCTTTTATTATTGTATGTTCAAGTTTGCCTTCCAATAGGTAGGAATTATTTAAATCAGTTACCTCCAACTCCCTCCTATTTGATGGTTTAAGTTTTTTAATTCTGTCATAAACCGTAGTATCATAAAGATAAAAACCAGTTACTACATATCTTGATTTTGGTCTGATTGGTTTTTCCTCAATTTTTATTATTTTTCTCATCCTGTCAAAAACAGGAACGCCAAAGCGTTCTGGATGTGTAACACATTTTAGGAAAAGTCTACAGCCTTCTGCTCCAGCATCAAATCGCATAACTATGCTTTTTATCTTAGTCAATTCTTTTTTATCAATTTTGAATATATTGTCCCCAAGTATTACTGCAAGGTTCTCATCCTTAAATATCGGCCCCGTTAGCCCTATCGCATGAGCTATACCAAGTGGCTTGTTTTGGATACGGTAAGTTATGTTAATACCTAACTCTGAACCGTCACCCAAAAGTTCTGCAAAATCTCCCGCGTACTCCCTTCCTGCCACTAAGATTACATTTTTTATGCCTAAACTAATCAAAAACTCTAACGGATAATATAGCATCGGTTTATTATACACCGGTAGTAGGTGTTTATTAGTAACTCTGGTTAAAGGATTCAGTCTTGTTCCAGATCCGCCGCCAAGTAACACACCCTTCATATCTACCAGTCTTTATCTCTTTAAGGTTCTTTTATAATGCTTTATAGTAAGTTTTAACCCTTTATCAAAAGTGAATCTTGGTTTCCATCTTAAGTCATTTTTTATTTTAGAAGAATTAAGAGCATACCGCTTATCATGACCAGGCCTATCTTTTACGAATTGTATAAGTGCATCGTTTTTATTAAGAAGTTTTAGCAGAGACCGCACCACATCTATATTGCGTTTCTCACCATCTGCTGATACAAGATATGTTTCACCATATTCTCCCCTCCCTAATATTTTTTCTAATGCGCTGCAATGATCTTCAACGTATATCCAATTCCTCACCTGCATACCATTTCCATATACTGGTATTGGCTTATTTTTTATAGCATTAATAATAGTTTTTGGGATTAGTTTTTCTACGTGTTGGCGCGGTCCATAATTATTGCTACAATTAGAGATAGTTACTGGTAGCTTATATGTGTTATAATAAGCCTTCACGAGATGATCGGCTGCCGCTTTAGTCGCAGCATATGGATTTCTCGGATCGTATCTAGACTCCTCAGTGAATTTTTTATCCGAATTCAAACCTAAAGAACCATACACCTCATCTGTAGAAACATGATGAAATCTAGTTTCATTTTTCTTTACAGCATTCAGTATTCTATAAACACCAACCACATTCGACCTTATAAACGCGGATGGATTCTTTATGGAATTGTCCACGTGGGTTTCAGCTGCAAAATTTATCACAGCATCGACATCCATTACTAACCTAGATACAAGAGCAGCATTGCATATGTCGCCTTTTACAAACGAATAGTCATATCTGCCTTTAATTTCTCCAACATTTTTAAAATTAGCAGCGTACGTTACCTTGTCTAAATTGATTATACTGTCATTTGGGTGGTTTCTGAACCAGTAGTGTATGAAACTAGAACCTATAAATCCAAGTCCTCCGGTAACTAAGAGCTTCATTTAACCCCCCTAAGCCTCTTTAGCGCATCATCTATCGATAGCCCGGTGATATTTGTCGCCCTTTCTACTTTAGATATGTCCAAGGCAAGCTTTTTGGGTCGCCTGGCGGGTTGGTTCAGTTCTGGAGTCGTTATCGGTTTTATTAGGTTTTTGTTGAGTCCAAAAACATCAGCAATTTTTACTGCAAAATCATATCTGCTTAAGTTATCCCTTCCGGTCACATTAAATACACCTCCCCTATCTTTGTTCAGGAGTGCAAACAGGAATTCTACAAGGCTGTCGGTGTGTGTGGGGTTGTTGTATTGATCCACCACAACAGTAACCTCTTTATTTTGCTTTAGTTCTTGTACGAGCCACGTAGGAAAAGGCATTTTTCTGTTGATATCACCTTTATGGGGACCGAACATGACCGCAGTTCTCGCGATTATAAAATCCATATCAAGTGCTTCAATAATTTTTTCTGCTATCAATTTTGTTTTTCCATAATAATTAACAGGATGTGGTTTATCTTTTTCACTATATGATGTTGTTTTATCCCCGTCATAAACATAGTCTGAGGAAATAAATACATATTTGCAGCTCAATGTCCTCGCAATTCCAGCGACGTTTTTTGTACCGTCTACATTAATGCTCCATGCGTCTTCTGGATGCGTTTCGCAATAATCCACATTCGATAAATAGTGCGTATCTATGATGATATCTGGCTTAATTTTTTGTACGGTTTTTATCACATTTGCTCTGTTTGTAACATCAAGCTGAAAACAGTTCTCTCCTCGCAATGCGTGCTCCTTGTATGTGCTAAACACATCAAAATTTTCTTTACCTAACTCTACCAACCTTTGGCCCAATAAGCCGCTGCCACCAATGATCAATAACCGCTCCATACAATGTATGTTTAAATCATTAGATATTTAAATGTTTATAACATTAAAACATTAGTGAAAGGGTGCCCTTTAAATTTGAAAGGTTGGAGATAAATGGGCTTGTCTTAGTCAGACCAGATGTATTTAAGGATGAACGCGGATTCTTCATGGAAGATTACAAGCAATCCGACTTTCATACTAATGGAATAAACTACGATTTTGTTCAGGGCAATCATTCAAAATCTCAAAAGAATGTGCTACGGGGTCTTCATTACCAACTCAAACCAGCAGAGCAAGGCAAACTCGTCAGAGTAATAAAAGGAGAAATATTCGACGTGTCTGTAGACATAAGAAGGGACTCACCTACTTATAAGAAGTGGGTTAGTGTTAATTTATCAGAAGAAAATAAGCTAATGTTATTCGTACCGCCAGGTTTTGCGCACGGCTTTGTGACACTAGAAGACAACACAGAGGTAATATACAGGGTTACCAAAGAATACTCGAAGGCGCACGAGCGGGGTATAATATGGAATGATCCCACATTGAATATAAAATGGCCAATAGAAAATCCCATACTCTCACAAAAGGACTCTATGTGGCCAGAGCTAAATTCCGCAGAAAGCAACTTTTAAACCTCAAGCTTATAAAATAATAGCCATTAGATTATAATGAGGTAGAATGGAAATTCAAAAAACAAAAAACATGTCAATAGTCGATTCTGCATATGTGAATATAAGTCACGTGAGTTACATCCTCAATAGACTTTACCAAATTTCAGAAGTAGCAACAAATTGGTACGATCTAATCCTGTTTGGCTTAGGGATAAAGAAGGAAATATATCTTGTAACAAAAGACCGGACCAAAGTTAAAATCTCGACCTGGGACGATTACAACAAATTTCTAGCCAACCATTTCATGTTTGGAGATAAAAAATTTGTCATAAGCAGAAACGTTATTCAACTAAAATACAAAAATAAGAAACTAAAGTTCTATTTTGATAATTTTGCGCACAAATACAGCACGTTTTACGCCCTAAATGAAAATTTTATGAATGGGCAATACAAATGGCTTAAAGTAAGAAACAACACCGTGATAGACGTGGGCGGATTCGTAGGCGACACCGCCATATACTTTATACTGAATGGTGCAGAAAAGGTTTTTGCTTTAGAACCTGACCCAAACTTATATAAGACAGCAAAGAAAAATATTAAGGTCAATCACTTGAAGAATAAAATAAAACTATTAAGTACTGCATGTGTAGGAAACAAAAAATCTAATTCTGGAAAAGGCCTATCAATTAAAGAAATAGTTGAAAAGTTCGGCCTTAATAATGCGATATTAAAGATGGATTGTGAGGGATGCGAGTACGATTCAATCCTAAACACCGATCCAGACCTATTGCACAAAGCGTTCAAACAAATAATAATCGAGTACCATTACGGCTACATCAATTTGAAAAACCATCTAATAAAAAGCGGGTTTAAAGTCGAGTGTACAAGACCCAAAAAGGTCACCAATTTCGATTCACACGAAAATCTATATGTCGGCCTTTTATATGCGAAAAAGGCGAGCACATGAAATTACTTATAATCCAACCTTATCTTACAACCAGGGGCGGTGCAGAAAGGGTGATATTACAAATAGCAAAGCATTACGATAGTAAAATATACACTCTTTCATACGATAAAAAAACTACATTTAGGGATTTTGAAGAATTAGAAATAAAAACTTTAAATAAAGGATACATTCCAACTTCTGGCTTATTTCAAAATATCGGCCTAGTCTCTAAGCTTTATAATACAAAAATTAACGAAGACTACGATGTATTAAACGCACATTTAGCGCCTTCAGAATTGATACGAAATAAAAACCAAAGAGTCCTATGGTACTGTCATGATACCCCCTTAAGATTCGTATATGATCAATATGGAAAATCTTACACCGCAAAACTATTGCATGCAACCTTGTACAATACATATAGAAGACTTGATAAATCAGTGGTCAAGAACATTGAGCGCATAATAACGAACAGTGCTTATGTAAAAGAAAATGTAGAAAAATATTTCAACAAAGAAGCAAAAGTTATACATCCAGGTATAGATTACAAAGAATTTTCAAACGAGAGATATGGGAAATATTTTTTATGCATTTCTAGAATAGCTAGTAACAAAAACCAAAAATTTGCAATAGACTCTTATACACAGTTCATTAAAAGAACACAAAAAAAAGAGTATAAGCTAATTATTGCAGGTTCAATTTCAAGGAACAGTGAAGACTTAAGGTACCTCACATATCTAAAAGAACGTTCAAAAGATTTAAACATACAGTTCAAAATAAACTTAGGTGAAAAAGAGATAAAGAACCTATACTCTAACGCATTTGCTGTCTTATTTACTTCTAGTTATGAAAGCTTCGGACTTGTACCTTTAGAAGCAATGGCGAGCAGTAAACCCGTTATAGCGCTTGATAGTGGAGGTATAAGAGAAACTATTATAAATAATAAAACTGGATTTATAGTAAAGTCTGAGGAAGAAATGTCGAAATATATGAAGTATTTAATTGAAAATCAAAATGAACTTGAAACCATGGGTAAAGAAGGGAGAAAATTAGTTGAAAGAGAATATTCTTGGAACAACTTTTTCAAAAAATTTGATAAGTATATACAAGAAGTTTACAAATCATACTAAATTGATGTGAGCAACAATGTCCAAACTTTCTGTTTTGGTATTCTCAAGAAATAATGCAGGCAAAGTTATCTCTCTAATCAAAGAGGTTTACGACATCGCAGACGAGATCATATTAATAGATTCCAGTGATAAAAAAGATAGAGAAAGGCTACATAAAACAAAGGATGACAACAGATTAAATAGATTAAGCATATTCTACGCAGTTGCTTTAGGCTATCCTGACCCCCTGCGTATGTGGGCTCTTAAAAAATGCAAATACGAGTGGGTTCTACTCTTGGATACTGATGAAAGGCTGACTAAAGAATTAAAGAGCGACATTAACGTGATAATAAGCAATACAAAGGCCAATGCCTTTGCCATAAGGCGTTATGAAGAAGTAAGAAAAGATGGTGCCAAAACCGATTTCTTTACATGGCAGATAAGGCTATTTAAAAAAGACAAAGTACTGTTTAAGGGCATTTTGCATGAACAACCAGAAGTAAAGGGTAAGCTAAGCAAGCTGAATGATAGATCTTATTACATCAAACACATCAATGAATTAAGAACACTAACAAACTACGAATACGCAAACATTGAGAATTTTGAAAGACTTTCATACAGCGACTTTAACAAAAGAATCATTGATTACGTCTCAAAATTAAAAATGCCAGAAAGCAGAACAATTTATAATTCTAAACTTGGAAGATCAATTAATAAATTACTTATTCTCTATGAAAAGGCCACGTTTAAAAAACCAGAACAAGAGATAAGCATCTTTGATTATCACAATTATTACACCCTAATGGAAAGCGTGTATGCAATAAAAAAAAGAGATTATGGTAATGTGTTTAAAATGCTAATTTTAGGAACATGGCACGAAAAGTTACTAAAAAAATGGATGACGGAACAGGATAGCATAGAAGCATTTGAAATATCAAAGATAATAAACGGGGTCGGAATAACGAAATTCTTGAAACTGGACGACGATAAAATTATAAGAACACTAAACAAAAAGTATAAAAATCAGAAACAAGGAATAAATCTTTTAATTAAACTATTAAAAGAAAAATACAAGAGCATGCAAGCCAACACCAGATAAAAATTAATTAATGTAGGGCAAGAAATCCTACTACTTTAGTTGTAGGATGAATTGCCACAACAATCATAACTTTTTCTACTGTTTCTTATGTGATGGCGAGTGTCAGCCATAGTGCTGACCGGATGCTTCGCCATCGAAGTGAATGCATGAATAGTGGGAACTTTGTAAATAAAAACCATTCGGTCGGACTTTCGCAATACCACTTGGAGTGGTGCCCAAAGTATAGATACGATGCGCTGCGCAGTGTTCACGTGAAAGAATTTCTTATTGGAACTTTCCACGAGATTGCAAGAGAGTATGGCATGGTAATACACGCCCCAGCAATTGGGGACGACCATGTGCATATTTTTATTTCGATTCCTATTACAATGTCTGTTTGCAGGGCTGTGCAACTACTGAAAGGAATTTCAGCGCATAGAATATTCGAAAGATTCGGTGGGTTCAGAATGCGATACAAAAATGGCAACTTTTGGTCAAGAGGGTACTTCTTTAGAAGCGTCAGCAATGTCACTTCAGGCGCTGTAAAGAACTACATTGAAAATCAACAGCACGATAAACTGAATGAAACGATGTCAGCGAAACAGTTAAAACTTGAAGTCTTCTAATATAAATAGAAACCCACGACTTCAGTCGTGGGAGTATATCAT
>Ga0315282_10012362_pt1 | contig 13069 bp, 5 predicted proteins | sample YL17G07_20_MG_FD_203693 | JGI IMG/M metagenome (GOLD analysis project Ga0315282, IMG submission 203693) | Sediment microbial communities from Yellowstone Lake, YNP, Wyoming, USA - YL17G07_20 | ecosystem: Environmental > Aquatic > Freshwater > Lake > Sediment | place: USA: Wyoming | collected...
ATTGCTCTTGGGGGAACATTAACTATTTCAGGCGCTGGGATTAACAATGCGGTCTATTCAGGTGGCACAATCACAATTACGGGAACAGAAGCGGATAATTTGACTTCGGTTACGGGTAGAAATGCCACCACATCTAATGCAATTACTCTTTCAAGTGCTACCCCTCTAACTTTCTCCGGCGCTTCCCCAACTGTTACGGGTAATAACGGGGATTTGACTCTGGATCTTTCAAAAGCTGCCAATAATACCTTTATCTTAGTTAACTCAAACGCGGGTGGCCAAGTTGCTAATTTAAATCTGTCGGACGGCAATTTGTACACGAATGGTACTCAAAGATTGACAAACGCCGGGGCCCTGGCAAATATTACGGGTTTAACGGTTTCTTCCGGTACGGTTTCACTGCCTAATGGGCAAATTGACAATGCGGAGCTTGCTAATTCGTCAATTACAGTTAGTGCAACCGCTGGAACAGGAATTTCGGTTTCGGGGTCTCCGGTTTCACTCGGAGGAACTCTCACGGTTGCGGGCATTGATGCAACAACTGCGGTTAAGGGAGTGGCGTCGTTCAATTCTACAAATTTCTCAGTGGCCTCTGGCGCTGTTAATACAGTCCAAAATATTGGAACAGGAGCAACTCCCACCCATGCCGGATTAACTCTTTCAAATACTACAAACCAGCTTGTATTGGGAATTACTAACACAACAAGCATTACAAGCATTGCTCCTACGGCACCCAGAGTTGCTACAATTCCTGCTTTGACCGCTGATGACAGTTTTACGTTTCTAGCACAGTCTCAAACCCTGACTAATAAAACAATAGCGGCAGGAAGCAACACAATCTCTGGTCTTACAAATAGTAATTTGTCAGGTACAGCAGGAATTACAAATGCCAATCTCGCCAACTCATCCATTACTGTTAACGCAACGGCGGGGACAGGAGTTTCAGTTTCTGGGTCTCCGGTTTCTTTAGGAGGGACTTTAACTGTGGCAGGTATTGATGCAACAACTGCAGTCAAAGGTGTCGCATCATTTAATTCCACAAATTTCTCAGTGGCTTCGGGAGCTGTCAATACAATTCAAAACATTGGAACCGGGGCAACACCCACCCATGCGGCTTTGACCCTTTCAAATACTACAAATCAGTTGGTGTTGGGTACAACGAATACAAGCACGATAACAAGTATTGCTCCGACAGCGCCTAGAGTGGCAACTATTCCCGCCCTCACAGCCGATGACTCATTTGTATTTCTAGCCCAATCTCAAACTCTAACCAATAAAACAATAGCAGCAGGATCTAATACCATTTCGGGATTAACAAATTCAAATCTCTCGGGTACTGCTGGAATAACCAATGCTAATTTAGCAAATTCGTCAATCACTGTTAACGCAACGGCGGGAACAGGAGTCTCGGTTTCTGGGTCTCCAGTCTCTCTTGGAGGAACATTGACTGTTGCCGGAATCGACGCAACAACAGCGGTTAAAGGTGTTGCTTCATTCAATTCCACAAACTTTTCGGTTGCCTCTGGCGCTGTGAATACAATTCAAAACATTGGAACAAGTGCAACGCCAACTCATGCAGGTTTAACTCTTTCAAATACTACAAACCAATTAGTCTTGGGAGTAACCAATACGACAACCATTACAAGCGCTGCGCCGACTGCTTCCAGGGTTGCTACGATCCCCATCCTTACGGCCGATGACTCTTTTACATTCATAGCTCAATCCCAAACACTTACCAACAAAACAATTGCCGCAGGGAGTAATACAATCTCAGGCCTAACAAATACAAACCTTTCAGGTACTGCCGGAATTGCTAATGCAAACTTGGCAAATTCGGGCATTACTTTCGCCGGAAACAGTGGAAGCGGATCGGTGGCTCTTGGGGGAACCTTAACCATAAGCGGAGCAGGCATTAACAATGCTGTATTTTCGTCTGGAACAGTTACCATAACCGGAACGGAGGCGGACAACTTAACCTCAGTAACAGGAAGAAACGCAACAACATCAAATGCAATTACTCTTTCCGGAGGGCTAACCCTTTCCGCAGGGAACTTTGATCAAAGTGGCGCGTCATCAGGGACTTTCAAGACTGGAACGGGTGCGGTAAGCCTGAACGGGATTACCACACTGGCCTCCGGCAAATCCTTAATTATTATCGGAGCGGCCGGGGATCCGACGGCAACTGCCGGAACAGTTTGGTATGACTCCTCCGCGGCTAAGTTTAAGGTTGTTGAGGGAACCACCATCAAGACTCTGTGTAATACTACAGATTTGGGCTGTGGAACCGGCGGGGGAGGCGTTACTTCACTGGATGGCTTGACGGGGGTTCTAACAATAGCAAATTCATCCGGAGCTACGTCAACAATTACTATTGATAATGCTGCAGCGGACGGTTCCACAAAAGGTATCGCAGCTTTCAATGCAACTAATTTTTCGGCCGCCTCAGGTGTAGTTAATACTGTTCAGGGAATATCAACAGCGGCTACACCAACATTTGCTAGTCTTACTCTTTCAAGTGCCACAAATCAGCTTGTTTTGGGAACAACTAATACAACAACAATTACATCTACTGCACCGACTGGTTCCAAAACGGCAGCAATTCCGGCACTCACCGCAAACGATGTATTTGTCTTTGCAGATCAAAGTCAAACTCTAACCAACAAAACAATTGCAGCAGGATCTAATACAATATCCGGCCTTACAAATTCCAATCTTTCAGGATCAGCAGGAATAACCAATGCCAATCTTGCTAATTCCGGAATTACTTTTGCGGGTAACACGGGAAGCGGTGCGATTGCTCTTGGGGGAACATTAACTATTTCAGGCGCTGGGATTAACAATGCGGTCTATTCAGGTGGCACAATCACAATTACGGGAACAGAAGCGGATAATTTGACTTCGGTTACGGGTAGAAGCGGTACTACTACAAATGCTATTTCCACAGGAATCATAACCGTAACTTCATCCGGAGCGAGTGCTTTGGCCGTGGGTAGACTTGGTGCAACAACTCCAGCCTTGAATGTTGATGCCTCAACAGGAACATCGGTTACCGGTTTAAATATCAAATCAGCCGCCGCTGCGGGAGGTCTTGCGGTGTCTGTTATTTCTTCGGGCGCAGATGAAAATCTAACTTTGGATGCAAAAGGGGCAGGAACAGTATCAATTAACGGAACTGGAACTGGAGCGATTACTCTTGGACGTGCAACAGGAATTACGGGAGCTTTGACGGTTACATCGGCCGGTGCTTCAGCTTTAGCTGTGGGTCGTTTAGGAGCCACAACCCCTGCTCTTCAAGTTGATGCTTCGGCGGGGACTTCTGTTACCGGATTGAAACTCACGGCAGGGGCGGCGGGTGGAGGTTTTGCTACGGCGGTTGTTGGCGGGAATGCCGATGAGGCTTTAACAATTAGTGCAAAAGGAGCAGGTACGCTAACTCTTGCAAGCGGATCGACAGGCAACATTCAATTCTTCAGTTCTTCAAATACTCTCACTTCTGCCGGAGCCCTAACTGTAGCCAGTACTATTAGCTCTACTGCTCATACTGTTACTTCTGCTTCTGCCAACGCCTTAGCAGTTGGACGTCTTGGAATAACAACTCCGGCTTTTAATATTGATGCTTCAACCGGCACTTCTGTTACGGGACTTAATGTTAAATCAGCTGCGGCTACAGGTGGCTTAGCCGTTTCAGTTCTTTCAAGCGGAACAGACGAAAACTTAAAAATCGACGCAAAAGGTGCGGGTACGGTTACTATTAATGGAACGGCAACGGGGGCGATAACTTTGGCAAGAGCAACTGGTGTAACCGGTGCGATTACTGGCACGGTGCAGTCAACAACAGCTCTTACGATCGGACGCCAAGGTGCAACAAACCCGGCTCTTCAGATTGATTCCAATGCCGCAAGTTCAGTTACCGGTGTAAAGATTACGGCTGCTGCTGCGGCGGGAGGTGTTGCTGTTGCTGCAATTTCATCAGGTACCGACGAAGCTTTGACAATTGGCGCAAAAGGAGCTGGAGCAATAACAATCGCAAGTGGATCTACTGGGGATATTAATTTCTTCACAACCTCGAACAAGATTACGAGTGGTGGAGCTTTAACTTTGGCCGGAGCAATCACGGCCCCAACAAGCACAAATACCATAAATGGTTTGATAATTGGCTCCGGCGCGCTTTCGGGGGTTACGGGAATTACGATGTCTTCAGGTAATTTTTCGCAGTCTGGGGCGGGAACTTTCGGCACAGGAACCGGCGCAATTTCTCTTAATGGAGTTACAACTTTGGCAGCAAGCAAAGCCTTGATTATTACTGGAGCAAGCGGAGACCCAACCGCTACAACCGGAACCGTCTGGTACGATACCACTGCTAATAAATTTAAAATTGTAGAAAACGGGACCGTAAAAATAATTTGTAACGCGACAGATCTGGGATGTGGAGCTGGAGGAAGTGGAGCCAGACTGGATCAAATTACAGGAGCAACAACAACTGCGAATGTTGATTCGCTAAACAATGCAATTGCCTGGAACTGGTCCACATTAACAACACAAACAGGCTTGACATTAAATAGTACCGCAACCGCATTAACAACGGGTGGTGTTTTGGCTCTGGGAAGTACCACAACAGCGTATAATCACTCCGGTACCGAAACAGGAAGTTTGGTAACTCTAACGGTTAAGGATGCAACGACAAATGCGGTAACAAGTACCACAAATGGACTTCTGGTTTCCCCGACTATTAATGCGGGGTCGGGTGCTGCTACAAGAACTATAAATGGCATTTCAATTGAGCCGGCATTTACTTCTTGTGCAGCCGGAACCTGTGCGGTTAATGGAGTAAATATTGCAAACGTTACCGACGGCACCGGTTTTACAGGCACTGGCTTAAAGATTGGAACCGGTTGGGATACGGGTATTGCGGTGGGATCAGGAAAAATTACACTGGGAACGGGATCAAGTGCAACGGGGAACATTGTTTTTAGCAACATTACGAATGCGAATACAGTGACTCTTCAATCGGGAGCGACTTCCGGAAGCTATACACTAACCTTGCCAACAGTTGTAGGCGGAGCCAACACAGTTCTTACAGACGTTGCAGGAAACGGAGTGTTGAGCTGGGCTGCGGCTGGTGGTGGAGCAGGAGACATTAAGACAGAGGTAATAACCACAACCTCTACTTGGACAAAGCCAACAACTGGCGCAATCATGGTGATTGTTGAGGCTTGGGGCGGAGGCGGAGGAGGCGGCGGAGGCACAGGACGTGCTACTAGAGTTTTCGGTGCGGGCGGCGGCGCCGGCGGCGGCGGAGCGTATAATACTGTTTCAATCGCGGCATCATCTCTTGGATCAACAGTTCCTGTAACTATCGGTGCTAGTGGTACTGCTGGATCTGGCGGTTCTAACACTACTGGAACAGCCGGCGGTGCCGGCGGGCAAACTTGTTTTAGTACAACAACTGCTTGCGCGGGTACGATGTATCTTCAAGCATTCGGAGGTGGAGGCGGCGCTGCTACTGGAACAGGTAACGGCGGAGGAGGCGGAGGAGGAACTCATTCAGTAGGAGCTAACTCAACAACAACAACTGGTGGTACTGGTGGAGGACCACTTGGCGCAACCGCTGGCTTAGTGAACTCTGGTTCTGGAGGTGGTGGAGGTGCAACAGCGACAACAACTGCAGCAGCCGGAGGCGCAGCCAACTTTGGAGGAGGTGGTGGAGGAGAAGCAACCACCGCGGGTGGCGCGAATTCCGGTGCGGGAGGGGGCAGTATTCATGGTGGAGGTGGCGGAGGCGCAGGAGCTAGCGTTCCGGTAACTACTTTCGCGCAACGTTCCGGTGGAAACGGGGGTCTTGCTGGCGCAATTACTGCTGGCGCTGCTGGAGGAACAACAAGTGGTCAAGCGGGTACTGCTGGTGCTAACGGTATTGGTTTTGGCGGAGGCGGTGGAGGAGGCGGTGCCAATAAAGACGGTACTCCCGGCGGCGCTGGCGGCGCTGGTGGCACTCAAGGCGGCGGCGGAGGAGGTGGTGGCGCTGCCCAATCTACTAGTGGAACCATGGTCGGCGGCGCCGGTGGTCTCGGTGGAAGAGGTGAAGTACACGTCTGGACGATCAAAGGTACCGGTGCTGACTTGGCGGAAATATATTCAACAAGAGATGACTCACTGGCTTCGGGTGACGTAGTTGCACTTGACCCAACACTTAAAGCAGGCGTAAAGAAAACAGATAAAGCATACGATGCAAACGCCGTCGGCATTATTTCAACCGCTCCAAGTTTAGTTATGGGAAGTTTGGAAGATGAAGGTGCAACTCCGGTGATGGTTGCTCTTTCCGGACGTGTTCCCGTCAAAGTCTCGATGGAAAATGGTCTAATTAAGCCGGGGGATTTACTTACACCCTCAAGTACTCCGGGAGTCGCCATGAAAGCGACTAAAGCAGGACAAATTGTTGGCCAAGCGATGATAGGTTTTGAAGGAATCCCAGGAACAGATACGGAAAAGTTTGGTTTAATTCTTGCTTTTATTAAGAATCAAGTCGCAAATGGCCAAGGTCTTAATAATCTTATAACAGGTCTTTCTCCGTCAGACGGAACCACACCAACCGTTGCCGATTCGGACAAAGCCGCTTTATTACAGCTGGTTACCCAAAAGGATCAATTGGCCGCATCCTCGAATCTTTCGGAAGTCACTACGGACAGAGTTATTGCAGGACTTGAGATTATAACTCCGAAGCTTTTGGCGGATGAAATTAACGTTCGTGATCTTAAAGCAAGCGGCTTGACTGTTACAGGATCAAGTGTTTTCTTAGGAGATGTTGAGTTTACATTTGTACCCCTATTTAATAGTGATACTGCCGGGTTTGCCGTGATTAAACAAGGAAGTACGGAAGTAAATATTAATTTTGATAAAGAATATATTGTGACACCTGTTGTAAACGCTTCGCCGATGTGGGATACAGATCAGGCCACTTTAGACGTTATGAAACAACTTGGAACCTATATTCTTCCAAAACAGGATTACATTATTGTAAATGCGAGTACGAAAGGATTTTCAATAGTACTTGATAAATCAGCAGCCGCCGATCTCAAGTTTTCCTGGATAGCCCTGGCTGTAAAAGACGCAAAAACAGTTCTAAGTGCGAGTACTTCTAATGTTGTTGCCACTCCTCTTCCAACCGTGACTCCACTTCCTTCAGAATCTCCAGCCGCTAGTTCCTCTGCGTCTCTGGAAGTGTCGCCATCCGCATCACCTTCTGCCATTCCTGAACCATTCGCATTTCCTTTTACACCTCCTGCAACCCAGACTCTGACGGTTGATTCGGCAACTTTGGGTTATGTAAATATGCGCAGCGAAGCTGCAACAAGCGGAGTTTTACTTACCCAAATTCCAACGGGAAATGTGGTATCATACTCTGAAGTTCAAGATGGGTGGTATAAAGTTACATTTAACGGACAAGCCGGTTGGATAAGCGGAGACTATGCAGAGATTAATCCATAAATTAAAAATAGATCGAAAGAAGCTTATCCTCGTTCTTTGTTTTTTGGTTGTATTTGGGGTAGGGGGAATAGTTGGGGTTTTTGGTTTCAAATATCTTTCTGCCTGCAAGGTCAAATATTCCTACATAAATTCCAGCCTTGGTTGCAGCCCTAATACCGATTTTGATAAATCTAACCCCATTGTCCTAAAAGACAAATTAATGTCTTTCATAAATTCGGAGCAGAAAAGCGGCGATATTAATGAAGTGTCCGTATATTTTAGGGATTTGAATGATGGACCAACTTTGGGAATTAACGAAGACGATCTTTTCATTTCGGCAAGCTTACTTAAACTTCCGATTGCGCTTACGTTTTATAAATTGTCGGAGGAAGAAATACCCGATATTTTAAGTCAAAAGTTGGGATTTCAAATTACCGGGGGGAAAGATGAATTAGTACAATTTTTTAAGCCCAGTAAAAGCGTTGATCCAAATTCCACATATACGGTTAGCGATCTAACCTTTTATTCATTGGCATATTCAGATAACTTGTCGAACGATGTTTTAAGAACCTATTTGGGGACACTTGGATCAAAACTGGATCTTTTACTACGTACATTTAAAGAGCTTGGGCTTGTCGAGCCCGCAAGCATTACAGCTTTGGATATCTCAACCCGAGCCTATGCATCAATTTTCCGGCAGCTATATAATGCTTCCTATCTCTCCAATGAAGATTCGGAAAAAATATTGTCAATTCTTGCTCAATCGGAGTTTGATCTGGGTATAGTTGGTGGTGTTCCTAAAGGAGTGGTAATTGCCAATAAGTTTGGTGAGAGAGATTTGGGTAAAGAGAAGCAACTTCACGATTGCGGCATAGTTTATTATCCAGGCAACCCCTATCTTATCTGCGTTATGACCAGGGGGACGGATTATGGAAAACTAGCCGATGTTATAAAAGAGATTTCTTCTATAGTCTATAAAGAAATGGATTCGCGTGCAAAAGCTAAGTGATTTAACACTTGCAAAGGTAAAAAGGTGATGTTATAAGTATCCAATATGGCCGATGAAGTAGAAGAAGTGCAAGAAAAGGGTGGAGGACTTAAATCCCTAATCTTCAAGCTTTTGCCCTATGTCTTACTTACAGCATTGGGTATTGTTCTTGCAATTTATCTTGTTCAGCAAAAACCTGAACTTTTTGGGCTTTCGAAAGGCGCCGCTACCGTTCAAGCAGAAACCGATAGGGAGGTTTCTGAAATAGGTAAATTAATAGCACTTCCTACGGACGAAAAACCTACAGTTGCTACGGTGACCGATGTAGACAAAGTTAAAGATCAGCCTTTTTTCAAGAATGCCAAAAACGGTGATAAAGTATTGATTTATACCAAAGCTCAAAAGGCAATTTTGTATCGGCCCAGCGAGAATAGGATTATAGAAGTAGGGGCGGTGAATATTAATAATCAACAGCCTGAGGCATCCCCAACACCCTCGCCAACCCCAACCCCAGAGGGGAAACAATAAAACAGGACTCCATTTGAGAAAGCAATTAAATTATTAAAGATAAATAGTTACAAAGAATCAATTATTTAGTTATACTATTATTAATTAATGGTCAAAACAATAGAAACTGAAACTAAACCAATTTCAACTTCCCCAAAGCCGGTGGATAAACCACAACCGGAAGTTTCTGAAGCAAAGCCAATTAAATCTATTCTTGATCCGGATGAAGAAGAATTAAAAGTCACTAAAGTTCCTTTAAAGGTTGAGTCAAAGAAAGATAAAATTCCGGAAAAGAGAGAAAAAGAAACTGAAAAATCTAGTAACCCTCTTTTAATTGTAGGAATACTAACAGGAATTGTCATCCTGGTGGCAGGGGGAATATTTTTAGTGTTTAGTTTTAAATCCAGATCCCAGGAAGCAGTTGGGGGAAGTGAAATTGTGGAAGCGACCCCCACACCAAAGGAAGGACCTACTCTAGAAAGGGGAGAAATAACTTTTGAGGTTCTTAATGGTTCTGATATTCCAGGATTGGCTAAAACGGGAGCGGAGAAGTTAAAGACTTTGGGATATAAGATAGGTAAGACGGGTAATTATTCGGGAGAGGTTAAGGAAAATGAGGTTTATTTAAGTGGAGATTTGATGGAGAAAAAAGAGTTAATCTTAAAAGATTTAGGAACTGATTTTAAAATAAGCACTGTTTCGGGAGAACTTAAGAATGCGACAAGTTCAGGAAGGATAATCTTAATTGAAAAGCTTCCTTAAGCCTGTTTTTACAACTTTTTACAACTTTTTACAACCTAATTGAAGCTATTTTTAATAGATTCAGAAAGTGGTAATAAACCGTCATTTAAAGAAAAGATGGAACTTGGGATTCCGAATTTATTACATTTTTCAGAACCCCAAGTTCAGTACCGCAGATCACTAGAAAACTTTTCCTGTTTCATCGCCTTTCCTGGCAACACATTGGTTGGCGGGCAGTATTGGTTGGTTTGAGAGCCAATCCAAAAACACTTGAACCCCTCCTCCGTAAACGATTGGTTTTCCTGTTCCATCGCCACAAGCGAGGATTGGCTTTTGGTTTTGGTAGTATACTGCTTCCCATTCAATAAGAAGCAATTTGTTAAAAACATCATCCTCGTGAACTCGCATGAGGCGGTGTTCAGAAGGGAAAAGCCCTCCACCAGGATCGATAATCCTCGCCACATCGTCGGCATATAACTCCAGGCAAGGGTGCCGGCGTTCCAAGGTTTCGACAGCTGCCGCCTCTTTAATCATTGACCAACTTATCCATGGTGTTTCAAGCTGCCCAGACTGGCAGGTAGTAAAGGTGTAGCCCGGTTTACCAGTATCGATAAACATAAAAAGTTCATCTAGGTTTTTCGGCCAGACAAGCGGTGGTCCAAACGTTGGGAAAAGGGGGGTAGGTGTACTTGTCGGCGTGGCCGTCCAGTCCAATGGTAAAAAAGGAGTGGGGGTGGATGTTGCGGAAACCGGGGAGGAAATAAGAGACGGGGAGGAAATAAGAGAACAGGATAAAGTTGCCAGAACAACAAGAGCTAAGAAAACTAACACAATTTCTTTTTTCATTGCTGTTTTCCTTTCTCCCTTATCGGGAATAGATTTTGTTAAAGATCTGCGGAATAGGGGGATTATAGGTTTAAAGAAGGAAGAAAGTCAAATTCTCTTAAGGTTGAGCAGGGGGATTAGCCTCTTGAGGAAGAGTAATTTTAGGTTTAACTGTCGAATTTTGGGTTGAAGGAGGAGGAGTTAAACTTTCTCCTGTTGCCTTCTCGGCTGGCAATTTCTTTTGCAGATTTTCTAATTCCGCTTGGGCGACTTCATAATCTTTGGAATCTTTACTCACTAAGGAAAGAACCGCATTCATCTGGTCAATGGCTTTTTGAATTTCTCCCTTTTCCCGGTGAGCGATAGCTAAATTATAGTGGGCATTGGCCAGGTCGGGTTTAGAAAGAACAGCTGTTTGGAAAGTTTGGATAGCCTCATCATATCGGCCTAAAGCATAATAGACTCCACCTAAGGCAATTCTTAAATTGGCATTGAGGGGATCTAAATTCACGGCCTGGCTGTAAGCCTGAATGGCAAAAGTATCAGACCCTTGGGCAATGGGAATAATGGATTGATAAATTCTGGCCAAAACTTCCCAATTGTTAGCTCTTTGGGGATTTAAAGTCACGGTGGCTTTTCCTTCACGAATGGCTTGTTGGACAAGTTGGGTAATCGTGGTTTTATCAGCATCAGTCAAATCTTTCTTTTGAGCTAAGGCGTTAACTAAAGCCAGATTAACTTGGGCATAGGTGGCATGATAACGATCAACATAAGGGGAAGAGGAAAGAACCTCTCTTAATTTATCATAAGTGCCCTTACCATCATTTTGGGTGAGGAGGGTAAGTGCTTGTTGAAATTTGTATTCAGCTAAAACCGCCCTTTGACCAAAATAACCAAGAGCAAGGACCCCAATAATTAGAGGGATAGCGACAATTGCGGCTGGTAAACTTGGTTTAGAATTAGTTGAAAGTTTTAAATCAACCTCCTTAAACTGGGCAAAAGCAGCCAGAAGGACTAATAAGACAAAAATTAAAAGAGAATCAGTGGGAAAAAGAAAAGTTGAGAGAACAAGGATAACTAAAGAAAGACCTTCAATTTTAAGATCTATTTCTCCCGACATGTTTCTTTTTAAGACTTTATAGAGAGAAAAAAGAAGAATAAAAGCAGCCGCCAAACCCAAAAGACCTGCTTCTGTGATTAAATTAAAATAAAAGTTATTTGCCGAGGAAAACCTGACATTCCAAAGAGGAGTAGCATTGTAAGAAATTGGACGGTAAAGATTAAAAGCCGTTAAGTAGTTGCCGGTGCCGACTCCCAAAAGTGGGGAAACCTTCAAAGCTTCCACCGCAATTGACCAGGAAGTATTTAAAGCGGGAAGCTGAGGCGATTGGGCTTTACCGGGAAGCATGGTATAGATGGAAATTCCCAATCCCAAGATTAAAACTGCCAAAGAGACAGCAGAAAAGAGTTTTTTAACTACTTCCTTTTCCGTTAAGAGTGAGGCAACTCCCAAAGGGAGGACCGTTGCCATTAAAATGGCGGAAACTAAAGTTGAACCGTTAAGGCTAAAATAAAGATCTTTGGCAAAAGCGGGGAGTTGGGGAATTTTACCCAAAACCCCCAAGAAAGCCAAAAGCGTAAACACAGAGTAGATAACTCCAGTAAGATATAAAGCAAATTTAAGGGTCTTTTTTTCAATTCCTCCCGCCAAGAAATAATAAAGAGCTCCGGCAACCACAAAAGTAACTCCCCCCGGCAAGAAAAAGGCCTCCATTTTGTTGGGAGTTTTTAAAATAGCCGAAACAATATAAACTACGGCCAAAACCAAAACAGCCAAATCAAATTTTCCGGTATGAAGAGTAAAAGAACCACTAACCAAAGTACGAATTGCTCTTAAAAGAATAACCAAACTAACACAAATAACTAAAACCATTAATTTGGGAAGGATAAAAGGATTGGGAAAGACAGAACTAACCGCAAGGGGAGTAAAAAGAACGACTGCTATTAAAATAATTTGTTCTAATTTTTCTAAAATTTTAGACATAAAAATCTTAATTTTCTTTATTCATTTCATACTTTTTCAAACTTTAAGTCAAGAAGAAAAAGGTACTTATGGAGCTGTAATAGGGGTATATGTGGGAGTGGTAGTGCCGGAAATACTTACGTATCCTACGGCGACTCTACCAACTCCACCTGCACCACCACCAGTACCGGTAGTTGATTTGGCTCCACCATTAGCTGTAATTGAACCACTGCCCGAATTCAAGGTAACGGTAGCCCCTTCTATTAAAATGCTTCCTCCAGAGCCTCCGCCACTACCGCCGTTACCACTAGCCGTACCAGCAGGACCATTCACTCCATCAGCTCCCGTTGAAGTTATACTTCCCGCGTTAGTGATGGTATTTCCGAAGATCATAACAACTCCTCCACCTATTCCACCGGTTGCTCCCACACTATCGGCGCCATAGAGTCCACCTCCACCTCCGCCACTACCTAAGAAAATCTTTGAAAGATCGGTAGCCCCGTAAGTTCCTCCTCCACCCC
>Ga0315282_10012363_pt1 | contig 13068 bp, 11 predicted proteins | sample YL17G07_20_MG_FD_203693 | JGI IMG/M metagenome (GOLD analysis project Ga0315282, IMG submission 203693) | Sediment microbial communities from Yellowstone Lake, YNP, Wyoming, USA - YL17G07_20 | ecosystem: Environmental > Aquatic > Freshwater > Lake > Sediment | place: USA: Wyoming | collected...
AATCGGGTTGTATATCCCTTGGAGCCGGGGAAGGGCAAACCCCCGCCAGCCCGGTTCCTCCTGCAATGGTCCACCGAGAAAGAAGATCGTACAGAACAGGATGACCGCTGACAAGGGCTCGATCGTCATGAGCCCTGAAGCATAGGATGAAACCGGTTGCCCGCTTAAGAGATAGTCGAGCAGGCTGCTCGCGCTGATGAGGAGGGGCCACGCTGCAAGGGCTATCACGTACCAGACCGGGCTTACCCTCCACGAATATAATGAGGACATGAGGTCCTGCACACCTGTTCTCCGGGCGAGAACGCTGGAGATCACAAACGCTGAGAGTGCGGCAAGGATGGCACACAGGGCAAAGAAGACCGGATCGGCAGGATTGCCATTCAGGAGCTGCCAGTACAGGGCAAAGGGGAAGATCACACAGAACAGGAGTGCGAAGACCCCCCATCGTCTGAGGGGTGGGATTCCGGTAGGTTTTTCATTAAGGATTCCCGAAATGACAATAGCCCCAATTGCCGGACCGAACGCACCGATGACTCCGATAAGCATCAGGTACGTGGGATTTTTCACCGACACTGCCAACGGGACTGCCCAGACAATCCATGAACAGGCAAAGGCAACAATAAAAAATACGATGATCGGATGCTTCCGGATACGTTCGGGCAATGACTGTAGAATAATGATCCCTGAGGATTCGTTTATGCCTGTTCATTTATCTTTTTTCAAATCTTCTGGATCCAGACGCTGCCCTGCCATTCGATCCACCATTCCAGTCTCCAGCAGATAAGGCAACGCAAAAAAATCCGTTCATTCTCTCTCCATTCGGTGGATCCGCGTCAGCGGTGAACAAGGGCAAAGAACCCGCTGATACATTGCGCGAAACGCTTCCTTCCGGCACGTCTGTACCCTCGTTAAGATCGTGGGTACCCCGGCTCCTCATGAAGAATGCTGCAAAAAAAGGAATTACTTCCGTCCCGCAATCACTGCGAGAAGACCAAGTGTGATAATAACAATGGCAATCCCCGGTGAAGCGCGTTGCGTGGGTGAAGAGGTTGCAGTCCCCGGCTTTGCCTGCTCATCCAGCCACTTCAGCGCATAGGTCATCTGGACATCTTCGCCTGCCATTGATCGTGCAACCGTATCCTCGTTGACTGGCACCCGGATCTGCGGTGCCACCCCTCCCTGAAGTGTTGCATTGCTGTCGAGCTGGACAGTACCGTTCTTATCAAGCGATGCACCGTCCGGGAAGAAGAGGATCTGACCGAGCGGCATCCCGGCCTCGACAGTATTCATGCCGAACGCCCCGTTTGTCCCGTACCAGGAGATGATCGTTCCGGTCCCGGAATTCGCAAATACCATCGGTAGCCCTTCCCCGCTGCTCATCGTGTATGGGCTGACGAGCACTGCAACCGGACCATGATACCCGTTCGGCTGGGGTTGCGTCCACGCTCCTGATGTGATCGTGAACTTTCGGGACCCGGGATCGTACTTGGTGGCATACTCGTAGAAGACCGGTTTATCCACAAACCAGCCGGCAAAACAGGATGCGATGTTGTCATCCCCGCCGCCATTGTACCGGAGGTCAATAACGATGCCCGGCGTCTTGTTTGCGATTGCAGACTGCATTGCGGATTTGAACGGTTGGTATCCGTCGTACGACTCACCGTATATTGCGATGTAGGTGTACCCGCCCGGCAGCGTGCGGTATGTTACGGTATCATTGCTGATCTGCGGTTTGATATCCTCCCACGATCGGGCTACTCCGACATCGTTAATCTGTTTCCCGAGGAACGTGGTGGTTTTTGTCAGGGTATCGTACCCGTCGTCATATGCCGTGAGGTTGACCGTCCGTATTTCAGAACCGGATCTGTTCGTAATCGTGATTGTAGCTGGCGTTCCGACCGGGGCCCGCGTTACAAACCGGGTTTTCTGGAGGATGATTCCTTCGGCAGTGGATGGTTTCGTCGCTGACCAGATATGAGGAGTGGCTTTGATGGCATCCACGATCTCTTTCCCGTTCCATGTCCACACTTCAGCTCCGGGCTGGATCCCGGCTTTTTCCGCCGCACTCCCGTTTGCGACATAACTTACGATCACCTTTCCGGAATCAAGCCGGCTGACCGCAAACCCGTAGCTCCCACCGATGTCGGCATATTTCGCCCCGAAGTCACCGGTTGTCGGCATTATATTGACGTGGGCGTCCGGGATCTCAAACAAGTATCCACGGAGGGCACGGTAATACGCGGCTTTGTCCTGCTTATTCTGGGCATCCGCAATCTTCGGTGCATACGTGTTGTAGAGCCTGTCCCAGTCAATTGATTTCCACTGTGAGAAGGCATACCGCTCTTTTAACAGGGTATGTGCGGACAGGAACGCATCGCTCCACGAGCGGCTGCTGAAGTCCGGTACCGGCGTCAGGTTAGCCGCAATCGGCACAAAAGATGCTGCAATCTCCTCATTATATGCGGTCTCATTGTTCCGCTCGAATGAGACACACGTGTCTTTCCATATTATCCCGCAGGTCGGGCAACCGGGGATATCGGCCCCCGATGCAGCAACCGTGAAAAGAAGACTGACAAGAAGGGCAGGGACGATGAGTCCTGCAATAATACGTGATCTGTTTTTCATACTCTGCATGGGAAATCTCCAGGTACGATCTTTCGGGAATTGCGGTGCAACTCCGTCGTATTGTGTGTATTTCGCCTGCGGTCTATAAGAGAATGCGTATTTATTTTGTTTCACCGAATACGCACTCACCCCGGCATTTCTGCCCAAGTGCCGCACTTCATGCCCCGGTGCATGAGATCAAAAAGCACTATACACACACTATGAATGCGGTCAATGGCGGCTATACATCTCCACGTTTTGAAGTTCCCTGCGCGGAACGTGTTATCCTCCCTGATATGCATAGAATGAAAACCAGTCGGGAAAAAATGTAGATGATTCCCCCTATGGAGATTTAAAAATATCAACCGGGTATTTCTCATCGATAATTTATTCTTCCGTCACCCGCCGGATTTGGGTCAGCGGAGAACAACGGTCAAAGAATCCGCTGATAAACTGGCGAAAATCTTCTTCCCAGCAGTCCGCACCCTCGCGCAACTCCCAGTCCTTCTCAAGCGACTGCCGGACATGTTTTCCAAGGCTTATGTAAAGGAGAGATGGCGACGAGAGCAGGTCGGCGGCACTGGTGAACTCCCGCGCCACTTCCATCTCGTAACGCCCGTCAACTATATACGGACCCGGCAGAAGATCGCCCGCGTGCTTCGTCCTGAACTTCTCTGCATTTACCGGGTTCCAGAGCGGGGGTCCCATGTGCTTCCGGATCTTCGGCAATTCCCCGACTAGGAGCTCAAAGAGGAACATGCACCGGTCCGGCATCATCCGGTAGTGGGCGTGGTGTACGGGAAACGCGTTCCGTTCAAGGTGATCGCAGATTGCCTGCATGCTCCGTTTCAGCTGCGGCACAACGATCTCCTCGATGTACGGCGGTGTGGAAAACGTGATCGCGTAGAGGCAGGACCCCCGTTCAGAAAGAAGCGTGGCAAGCTGGTCCCGGGTGATCGGGTGCGGGGTCTGGACCAGGAAAAAATTTTCATCCGGCTTTTCGATATATCCCCTCGCAAGCTCGATGAATCCTGCCATCCGGTCGAGAGAGACTGCCGCTGCCACATTCCGCTTCGGGTCGACCGGGTCGATTACGATAAGCGGCTCGTCAAATTTTTTTTGCGCGTGTTTTTCGATATCGATCAGCTGGTGCGGACGCCAGTCAGCAGCTGCCTGCAACAGGTTGGAGAATCCGCCATAGTGGAGGGTCAGGAGCTCGCAGAGATACCCGGAGAAACCTTCGGTCATCTGGTCGGAGCCATAGATCCCCCCGGCTTTTGCGAACTGTTTTAAGAGCAGCACGTCATCGACAAGCCCGTTGATCTTGTCGGTAATATACCGGGTATGAAACGGTGTCCGGTCAACCGCACTCTGGATAGCAGCCGCACTCTGTACCTTGTAGCACGGCACGAGGTCGACATCAATCCCGTCAATACAGGCATTGATGTACGGGTGTTCGGCATATTTCTCGTGGTACTTGGTTGTGAACAGGTGTGCGATCGTGCGTGCGAGCCCGAGCCCCTCATGCTCCAGCGCCTCGCGGGGCATCGCAGGGTCAAAGAGCATGAACACGTCAAGATCACGGTCTCCCTTTACCCAGGTATCTCTTGCGATCGAACCGACGACCATCCCCTCTGCCTTCCCGCTCCCGTCGATCGCATGGAGCAGTTTCTGTGCAACACCGCAGATGTACTCGCGTTCCTCCGCGGTCGGGCGGAGTGTCCGAGCGAGCACGTCCTCTTCAAGCGGCAGATGAGTTACCATGCAACCTCCAGCAGGTCTTCATAGACCGGACCTCGCGGCGTGAGTGTACTCTTCTTGAGTTTGAGCCCGGAAACGATACAGCTCCCGTACGTTCTCCCGTTGAGCAGGTTGAGCTGCGTAAATAAAGACGGGTCCGGGTATTTTACCCGTGCAATGGTTGCATGGGGAGTGAACGGGCGGGTCTCGCGCAGAAAACCGAGCGGCTGGAGCGCATCTTCAACAAACCGGAAGAGATCCCCCCCTTTCCCCCCGTCCCCGGCCACACACCAGATTGTATGGGGGCGCCGTGGATTATTCACCGTCACGCGCCCGGCAGTAACCGGAAACGGGGCGAATGGGATCGATCGGAGTGCGGCAATAACCTGCAGGATCTTTTTTTCGTCAAACTCTCCGAGAAACTTCACCGTGATGTGGATGAGTGCCGGGTCAACAAACGTGAGGCGCGCCGTGCACCCGCGCAGCACGTCCTGTGCTTTTGCCAACTGCTCCCTGATATTCTCCGATAACTCAAACGCCACAAACGCCCTGACCATTACGGTACTATTCTCTATTCCTCTACAAATGGTGATCGATGCAGGAGGGTGTGCGTGTTTCGTGCATGCGTTCGAACCATGATTTTTTTATCTCACCACGGCTAATTGCATAGGTGACAGAGTGAGGGACCTTTTGTGCCGGAAAAAAAGCAGTTGATCGTGTACACGCTGGAGCATTGCCCGAATTGTGAGATTCTGAAAGGCTTTTTAAAAAAGGGCGGGTACACATTTGTCGAGCGCGACCTGTCAACTGCCGAATCCTTAACCGAGCTCCGGGTCAACGGCGTTTTTGTGAACGAAGCTCCCGTGCTCCAGAAGGATGATGAGTTCTTCACGTCCGCTGATCTTTTCCCGAAAGGAAAGATGACCGGTGAACACATCGCTCAGCTGATCGCGGGTGAATGATGGCGCATCGGGAGACCAAGCAAAGGACTCTTGATGGCAGCTTCTTCCCCGCTCTCCCGTTCGTCCGGACTTCCGACGGGCATATCATCGAATGGGACCGTGACCGGATCGTCCGGCAGATCCTTAAAGAGACCAAGCTCGTAGAGGATTTCTACGGCTATGTGGGTGCAGACGAGGCGACGGCGCAGGAGATCGCACGGCTCGTGGAACAGCGTATCCTTACGCTCGGGTTAAAAGCGCTCTCGGGACCGCTCATCCGGGAGATCATGAACATCACGCTCCTCGAAAAAGGCATGGTGCAGTACCGGAACGTCTGCACCCGGGTCGGGACTCCGGTCTACGATGCGCACCAGATCGATGTGGGTTTGGGCTTTGAAGCGCACGACAACGCGAACCTGCAGGAGAATGCCGAGACCTCGCACAAGAAGAAAGCGGACAAGATCTCAAAGGAGCAGTACCTGCTCCAGCTTCCGCCCGAGCTCGCCGATCACCACCTTGCGGGTGAGATGCATATCCATGACCTGGAATATTTTGGTACGCGCCCCTTTTGCCAGGACTGGGACCTCCGTTACTTCCTCTACTACGGGCTGATGCCGGATGGCAACGGGACAAAAGCTTCGGTGGCAGGACCCGCGAAACGGGCGGAGGTGGCGATCCTCCACGCCGTCAAGGCGCTCGGGTCCGCCCAGACGAACTTTGCCGGCGGACAGGGTTACTACAACTTTCTCACGTTCATCGCCCCGTACATGGAGGGGATGGCGTACGAGGAGATCAAGCAGAACATGCAGATGTTCGTGTACGAGATGACCCAGATGATGGTCGCCCGGGGCGGGCAGCTCGTCTTCTCTTCAGTACAGCTCTCGCCGGGAGTCCCCACGCTCTGGCAGGACAAGCCCTGCGTCTACAAGGGAAAGATCTGGGACGGAAAGTCTGCGCCCCTCCGGACGTACGGCGAGTTCGAGCGCGAAGTCAGGCTCCTTTTCAAAGCGTTGATGGAAGTGATGCTTGAAGGCGACTACTGGGGCAAACCCTTCAACTTCCCCAAACCCGAGATCTCGGTAGAACCGGATTTCATGACCGAACGCGAGGAGTTCAACCGGAAAAACCCGGATCTTCCTACTTTCCATGAACTGTACCTGATGACCTTTGAGCTCGCGTCAAAGTTCGGTACGCCCTACTACGACAACCAGCTCCCGAACTACCGGGGTGCGGGAAAAGGGATCTCGTGCTACCAGTGCTGCGCGTACCAGTTCTCGGCGGTTGCGGACAAGGACTCGGATTTTAACCGGAAACTGTTTTTTGAGGACGGAAAGCACTTCTCCATGGGTTCGTGGCAGGTAGTTTCGGTGAACTGCCCACGTGCGGCGTACAAGGCGGAAGGGGATGACAAGCGCCTCTTTGCCGAACTCCGCTCGCTTATGGATGTGGGAGTCGAGATCTTCAAGATCAAGCGACGGTGGATGGATAATATCCGGGCAAACAGCCGTATGCCCTTTGCGATGCAGCGCCCGAAAGACCCGAATACCGGGGAACGCGGTGCGATCGCGGTTGACCTTGAAGGTCTGGTGTACACGATAGGGATCGTTGGCGTGAACGAGATGGTCCAGCACCATACGGGCAAACAGCTCCACGAGTCAAAGGCGGCGTTCAAACTCGCCATCCGTGCAATGACCGAGATGGAACTCTATGCAAAGGAACTCTCGCAGAAAAATAATATGACGATTGCGCTCGCCCGGACACCGGCGGAGACGACCGGGCAGCGGTTTGCGGTTGCCGACCTGCTCGACAAACGGTATCACAATTTTGCTGTAAAAGTGATCAAGGGTGACCTTGAGTTCGGGCTCGACCAGCTGGGTAAGAGCCGGGACCTGCCTATCTATTACACGAACGGGACGCATGTCGCCCCGGGGGCGGATGTGCCGCTCACAAAACGGATGGAGGTCGAGCATGTCTTCTTCCCGATCGTGGATGGCGGGAACATCTTCCATATCTGGCTCGGGGAGGCGCGCCCGGATCCCCGGGGGCTGATGGACATGGCGATGAAACTCTGCCGGAACACGCAGATTGGGTACTTCGCGTTCACCCGGGACCTCACAGTCTCGCTCCGGCAGTTCCACGAGTTCAATTCCGGCAAACGGTCTATTTCCGAGTGGACACCTTCTGATTTCCCGGTCAAAGCATAACCTGAACCGGATACGGGCGTGATGCGGGTCACTGCAGAGTCCCGTTCTACCTTACCGATCTTTTTGCAACGAGGTCCGGGTGCCGAATGTGGTGGATGTGACAAAAAACAGTTTTTATCCGAGTGAGGCGTACATACCCGCATGGGTCAGAATTTCTGTACCTCCTGTGGTGCTGCCCTCCCTGACGATGCGAACTTTTGCGAGAACTGTGGTGCGCCCGTCGGACAGGATGCCCCCGCAACTCCGGATATACCGAAGGTAATACTGGTATCGGCTCGCGGCAAACCGAAGGGTGAGCCAATCGAAGAGGATGCCCCAGTATCTCCGGATATACCGGAAGTAATCCCGGAACCGCCTCCCGGTGAACCAGCAGGTGCGCCCGTTCCTGCTGCCGGTGCCGCACCGAAATTTCCCGTGAAGGTCATCGCCGGTATCGTGATCGTCCTTGTCATTGCCGCTGCTGCGATCTTTGTCGTGCTGCCGAAGTTGTCCGGATCGACGGGTCCGGTTACCGGTCAGAAACCAACTGCACAGACGACCACTGTACAGATGACCACTGCACCGGTTACAATAACTCCTGATGCACCCACGACCACAGTTGTCAGTAATCCCCAAGAAAGCCCGTTCCCGGACGCGCTCCCGCTCAGGCAGAGGTCCCCGTTTGGCAGCGGGGATCTCGCAAGCGAGGGCACGGTCTACCGGTACTGGATGAATGACACCTACCAGTGGCACAACGATAAGGACAACCGCTACTATGTTGAAAAACCCATGGCAGGATACAAGTTCCTCGCGATCTTTGTGGACGTCGAGAACAAGGGCAACACCCGTATCTGGCCCCCCACGCAGGACAACATCCACCTCATCTATGACGACAAGGAATACGCTCTCGACCAGGACCACTACCTGCCCGACAAATCAGTGAACATCAGGGATACCCCGATCGAGATAAAAGAGATCCAGTACATATCCAAACTGACCGGATCCGAATATGTCGAAGACTACGGGTACTCGCACGGCAGCAGGTTGTCCTACCTGTATCCCGGTGCGAGTAACGCGATCGATGGCTACATTATCTACGAAGTGCCGAAATCGCTGACTCCCGATAAAGCGTTCGTGAAGATCGAGTTCAACGGGCAAGAGGTTGGCGTCTGGAAACTGGCGTGAGTGATAAGCATCATTTTTTTTAGGAATACACCGTTAATTGTAATTTATTTAAAAAATAACTTCAAATTTTCTTCAATGTTATTATTTTGTGAAATTGCGTTTAGTATTTCATTTTTGTGAATTGAATCAATTAGATAATTTTATGCTATGAAAATAGAAATACCCGCTTGGTGCTGGTTTATGACAACATTTCCTTATGTATTAAGTAAAAAGCGATTGGCTGAATTTATTCAAAAAATTCCAAAATTGGGTGTCCCCACAAAAATTGATAAAGCATGGTTAACGACTGCTGGTTTTCCAACTGCGAACGATGAGAGATTTATATCTGTATTAAAATTTATTGATTTCATTGAGGCTAATGGATCCCCAACTGAGAATTATAAAAACTATAGGGGCTCTAAAGCAAAAACTGTACTTGCTGATGCCGTCAAAAACGGATATTCCAGTTTATTCGATATGCATCCCAATGCAAATACAGCAAGCGAATCTGAATTAAAAAGTTTTTTCCAAGGGTCAACAACTACCGGCGCAATTTCTATCGATCGAATGATTTTAACATTTCAAGCATTATGTGCAAATGCCGATTTCACCGAGAGTCCTTCACAAATTAACGGCTCTGAAAATATCACATTCGCAAAAGCTGCTGCCGCTCCAGCAGGCGGGGTACAAAATTTCGATGCCGAAATTGGCAATGTCAAACCCGCAACTGTTTCAACAACAATGAATGCTGTTTCTCCAATGCCGATAATTAATATCAACATTGAATTATCATTGCCGGATACAAAAGACAGCGAAGTATACGATAATTTTTTTGCTGCAATGAGGAAACATCTTTTCCGATAATCCCTTTTTACTATGAAAAAAACCATTCTACAAACACAAAATAATGTGAGGTGTTTTGAAAAAGAGGCACATCGATTATTTTCAAAATATGAACAATCAAAATCGCGTGTAATCTCTCTTGAAGATTCAAAACAACAATTATTAAATCTGTCAATTATTCAGGACAAACTCTTAAAAGATGCAATATTTTGTGTTGAAAGTGGAATTTATCGACCCGCATATATAATGGCATGGGCGGCATTTATTGATTTTTATGAAGAAAAAATTTCTTCAGACGGTTTAATAAAAGTTCATTCTGTTCGAAATGCCTGGTCAAAGCATAAAACAATTGAAGAACTCCGAGAAAATATTGTTGAACAGCAACTAATCGAAGTGGGGAAAGAAATTGGAATTTTAACAAAACACGAAGTATCTGTGCTTAAGGGTAATTTAACAAAGAGAAATAATTGCGCCCATCCAAGTGACTTTATTCCAAATATGAATGAGACAATCGGGTATCTTGCTGAAATAATGAATTATATTGAAAGGATTAATAAAAGAAAACTCTAATATGGGTGATTATGTACAATCCATCGAAAACACAGACCGATCCGGGTGTCAAGAGACGCTCTATTCCGGGCTTAATTCGGGATCCGATTATTAATAACCGGATCCCGGTTCCGGATTTTGGGGATCGGGTGTCCATCGTACGAGAAAATCCTGTTATAATCAGTTATTTTACTAAAATACCTGATTAAATCGCGATTTCACCGTGCAATTTAGCGGGCTTTTACAGGACACTTTTTCTGCCAGATATTATAGGTCATCGTGTGGCAGATCTGCGGAAATAACCCCTGATATCGCCCTCTTATAAAATTAAATATTATAAAATAAAAGCGGAAGTAAACTGGTGGATACATATTTTTTTCAAATCGCTTCCGGATTAGTACCGTTATTCCGGGCTCAATTCGGGCTCCGATTCCCCGATTCCTGATCAGATTTTCGGGCTCCAATGGAAGTGGTGCCAACGCCGACAGAAAAAAACGTTTTAAACGGTTATTTTTAAAAAATAACGATTTTAATCGCGATTTCACCGTGCAATTTAGCGGGCTTTTACGGGCATCATTTTTTAGCATTTATTATAGCAGGGTTTTCGCGAGAAACGGGCTGCAAATGCCCTTGGCTGCCCGCCATTGAGGTCACGTCGGAGAATTTCCATTTTTGGCGGATTTTGAACAGTTTTTCAGGTTGTCTGGAAAACTTTTTCGTGATCGTGGGCGCGCCAGAAATTTTTCAAAACTGTTCTACGAAAATTTGTCAAACACGAAAATTTTTTTCCGGAAATTTCTTTTTTGGAAAAAAATATTTTCCTGTGATTCTCTTTGACAAGCAAAAAATTTTCCTGAATTTTAAAAACAAAAAAAATCAGAACTTTGGAATCTTCGTAAGCGAGATATCCATGACGCCGCGGTGCACCCGGTAATTGCTGTGGATCACATCGATCGGCTGGTTCAGCATGATTGCGGTGGTGCGGTTGTCCACGCAGATGCGTACGGTATTCGGCTGGATGTCCGCATACGGTGCATGCACCACATCGGGGGGAATCGTGGCGGTGATAAAGATCTGGTGTTCTGTCTCCACCACCTCGTACGGGATATCGCCCCCGTCTTCATCCCCGCCGCTCCCGAAACACTTCGGATCGCCGGAGGCATGCCTCGTGACGATGGTATACCCGATGATGCGTGCATGCTGCGCGTCGGGCATGTTCCGTACGATCTCATCGACTATCTTTGCCATGTTGTTGAAGACGTCATCATAGGGATTGGGGGAATTATTCGGCATGGACACCTCTGAGCGTGAACCGATCTTTTGATCGCGAAACAATATCTTTCTTCCCGAACCTGCGCAGGATCTCCCGGAGTTCGTTCTCCGGGCACCCGGTAACCCCGGCAAGTTCTGCAAAGGTCAGGGACTCATGCGCAAGAGCGATCACTACAGTAAGTTCTCGTTCGCTCCTGAATAAATTCTTGTGGTTACGGGCAATGTCATTGATCTTTATCTCGATGTCATGGTTGATCTGTTCGAGGTTCGAGAGGAGCTGGTCATGCGCCTTGATCATCTGTCCGAGTATCGTGACTGCATGCCTCACCTGGTCGTCCGCTGCGTTCTGTTCTGCCTCAGCTGCGAGCATCATCCCGCTCTGCATACTCCGCAGGCTGACATCCACGAGGATATCATTTGCGAGGTAGTAGTACTTGCGCCGCCGGTTGTCCATCTGGCAGGAGAGGATCGCTTCCCTCTCCATCAACTGGAGGTGCTCGATTACGGCTTTCGGTGAGAGAACGAGCGTGTCCGATATCTCGGTGACAAAACAGGGTTTATGCCGCAGCAGTTCGATGATCCGCCGCCGGTTCCGGTTCCCGAGGATATCGAGCAGCCGTGCAACCTCAACTGCGTCATCCATATTTACATAATGTTAGTATCTTGCATATTTAAAATATGAATGAAAAGGTTCTGGTGCGTTGTCGGGATTTGTATATTTTGTAATCGCGCGTGAGTGTTGCATGGCGGGACTTATTGAGGAGATCGGATGTGGTATAAAACGACATCGTGTTCAATAGCGAAAAGACCAAATCAACTGATGAGAGCACCGCTCCTGCCGCAGGTGTTGTCCTGCAGCGCTTCCCGAAAAAAAGGCGGGGAAGATTTCAGCTCTTCTGCCGGGTGAGACGGATGATAATGGCTTTAGCATCGGGCCCATCTTCGACATAATTGAGTTCCATGGTATTTGGATCGGTTAATGTGCCGATGGCAATGCCTCCCAGACTATCGGCCTCGTAGATCTCCCCGTTCCGGGTTACGAATCCGGAGAAGTTCTCGTAATGGGTCTTTCCATCCATTCTCGGGTACTCCTTCTGGCCGGCAAACACCTGCCCTTTCTGCACCGAGATGTTGAACGTTGTCGTAGGATAGTAGATGAACCCCTCGAGCTGGGTATGCCCGGTCGATGTCCCGGACCATATACCGGTCAGGTCGGGGGTGGCGTTATTCGCTGTTACGGCTGGTGAGGCTACCGGTACCTGGGCCGTGCACCCGCAGGCAAGCACAGCGAGGATAAATACGAGGATCGTGAATGCGGTTTTCATACAACGGACAGTGTACCGAAGACCATGATAAATATGACGGAATTGTACGCAGTCTCCGGCCGAACGGGGATAAAACCGGTCCGCTGATGGCGGGGCTGGCTGTCTCGCGGAGTACCATTGCCACATGAACACGAGGGAATCTGCAATTTATCCTGGAGAAGTCCCGTCATGCAACACACGTATCTTTTTTCATTCAGATCCCGACAACGCAACCGAACCTGAGAAATTTCGGGATAAATGTCGTGGGATTCAAAAAAATATTACAGGTTTTTCCCTTTTTCTACAAGCGCGTCCATCTGGGATTTGATATCAGAAAATACCTGTTTCTCCGCTGCGAGTGATAGTGTCAGCTGGTCAAGTTCGCCCCTCAACCGGGTGACCTGAAGTCGCTGGGCATCGAGTTCGTTTTTCAGTGCAAGGCTCTGCTGGTATACAGCGGATGACAAG
>Ga0315282_10012364_pt1 | contig 13068 bp, 11 predicted proteins | sample YL17G07_20_MG_FD_203693 | JGI IMG/M metagenome (GOLD analysis project Ga0315282, IMG submission 203693) | Sediment microbial communities from Yellowstone Lake, YNP, Wyoming, USA - YL17G07_20 | ecosystem: Environmental > Aquatic > Freshwater > Lake > Sediment | place: USA: Wyoming | collected...
CGCGCGCCCACGAGGCCCCCCGATGAGCGTCGGCGGCACCAAGGACGTGCACAACCACGCGCTCAAGTCGCGCGCCGCCTGGTTCTCGATCTTCTCGAACGCGATGCTCATCGTGTTCAAGCTGATCGTCGGTCTGCTGTCGGGCTCGATCGGCATCATCTCCGAGGCTCTGCACTCGAGCTCCGACCTGGTGGCGTCCATCATCGCCCTCATCTCCGTGCGCGCCGCCGCCAAACCGGCCGACCCGTCACACCGCTATGGCCACGAGAAGGTCGAGAACATCTCGGGCATCGTCGAGGGTCTGCTCATCTGGGCGGCGGCGATGGTCATCGTCGTCGAGGCGGTCCACCATCTGATCGACGGCGGGCACATCGACCACATCCCCCTCGCGATCGCCGTGATGGTCGTCTCGTCGGTTGTCAACGCCGGCCTTTCGCTCTACCTCTATCCGGTGGCGCGGCGCACCGACTCGGCGGCGCTGTACGCCGACGCCGCTCACCATCTGACCGACGTCTATACCTCGCTGGGCATCACCGGCGGGCTGATCCTCGTGCGCATCACCGGGTACACGTTCTTCGACCCCGTCCTCGCCATCTGCGTCGCCGCCCTCATCATGTGGACGGCCTGGAGGCTGGTCAGCCAGTCGACGCGGGTGTTGCTCGACGAGGCGCTGCCGCCCGACGAGCTCGAACTCATCCGCGAGAAGGTGCGCGAGCACCGCGGCACGCTGATTGTCGGCTACCACAAGCTGCGCTCGCGGCGCGCCGGCAGCAAGCGCCACATCGACCTGCACGTGACCGTCGACGACCGCATGACCATCGGCGAGGCCCACGACGTGGCCGAGCACATCACCGCCGACATCCAGGACATGCTGTCCAACACCGAGGTGCTCGTCCACGTCGAGCCCAGCACGCACGAGCGCGACGACGAGTCGTAGATGAGGCGGCGGGCGCCGCCGCACAGCGGCGCCGCAGGCGCCGCTTTCTCGCCCCTGTCCAGGGTCGCCGTTCCTACAGCACGAACGGCGAGACCAGCAGCAACGCCGACAGCCCTATCAGGACGACCGAGAACGCCCAGGCGACCGTGTTGTACACGGGGCCGTTCACGTGGTCACCCATGACGGAACGGTCGTTCACGATCTTCAGCACGTAGATCAGGATGATCGGCAGGAGGATGCCGTTGACGTCCTGGCTCAGCAGCATCACCTTCACGAGCGGCAGGCGCGGGATGATGGCCACCAGCGCGGGCACGAAGATGAAGAACGTCAGCAGGCCGTTGAAGACCGGCGCCTCGGAGAACTTGCGGTCGAGTCCCGACTCGAAGCCGAACGCCTCGCAGACGGCGTAGGCGGTCGTCAGCGGGAGGATGCAGGCGCCGAGGATGGAGACGTTGAGGAGCCCGAAGCCGAAGAGGAGGAAGGCCAGCTCCCCGGCGAGCGGATGCAGGGCCTGGGCCGCGTCGCGGGCCGTCTCGACGACGTGGCCGGCGCGAAACAGCGTGGCCGCACAGGCGACGACGATGAACAGGTCGATGAGGTCCGTGAACACGGCTCCCACGTAGACCTCGATCTTCGTGTAGAGGTAGTCGCGCACGGCGATCTTCTTGTCGGCGACGTACGCCTGGATGAAGAACTGGCCCCAGGGCGTGATCGTCGTGCCGATGGCGGCCACGACCGTGAGGAGCCAGAGGCTGGAGGCGGCGGCGTGCGGCACGACCGTGCCGTGCGCCGCCGCCCTCCAGTCGGGAGCGGCCAGGAAGCCGGCCACGATGTAGGCGACGTAGACGCCGGTGAGGACGAGGAAGACGCGCTCGACGCGCTGGTACGAGCCGCGGGTGATGAGCAACCAGATGCCGAACGCCACGGGGGGCACGGCCGCCCAGGGCGGGATGTGGCCGAGGCTGAAGGCGGCCGCCACGCCGGAGAACTCGGCCGTCGTCGTACCCAGGTTGGCGACCAGCAGGGCGAGCATGGCGAAGGCCGTGATCTTCAGGCTGAAGCGCTCTCGTATGAGGGCCGCCAGCCCCTTGCCGGTGACGACGCCCATGCGGGCGCCCATCTCCTGCGTCACGGCCAGGATGGGCGTGATGAGCAGCAGCAGCCACAGCAAGCTGTAGCCGTAGCGGGAGCCGATGACCGACCAGGTCGTGATGCCGCCGGCGTCGTTGTCCGACGCCGCCGAGATGAGCCCGGGACCGATCACGGCCAGCACGACCAGAAGTCGCGTGCGGCCGAGTCGGCCGAAGCGGCGGCGCTTCGTGGTGTCCGGCGTCGGGGCCATGGTCGCCTCGACTAGCGGAAGACTCTCGGCAGTCGCTTCTTCCAGGCCAGCGGCAGGACGAGGTCGATGGCGTCGTCGATGGTGACGATGCCGTGGATCTCACCGTTCTCGTCGACCACCGGCAGGGCCAGCAGGTTGTACTTGGCGATCGTCTGCGCGACCTCGGCCTGACCGGCGGCCGGCGGGAGCGCGATCGGTTCCTTCGTCATGAAGTCGCGCACCCGCCGGCCGCCGGGGACCATGAGCAGGTCGCGCAGCGAGAACACGCCCAGCAGGCGCTCCTTCTTGTCGGTCACGTAGATGTAGTAGACGGTCTCGACCTCGGGCTCCTGCTCGCGCAGCAGCTCGATGGCCTCCTCGGCGGTGACCTCGGGCGGCACGTGGGCGAACTCGGTCGTCATGATGCCGCCGGCCGAGTTCTCGGGGTAACCGAGCAGCTCGCGGATCTCGTCGGCCTCGTCCTTGTCCATGAGCGCCAGCAGCCGGCCGGCGCGCCGTTTGGGCAGGTCGGCCAGCAGGTCGGCGGCATCGTCGGGGTCCATGGTGGCCAGCAGCTCGCTGGCCTTGTCGTCGGCCAGCTCGGCCAGCAGGGTAGCCTGCGCCGCGGGCTGCATCTCGCCGATGGCGTCGGCCGCGACCTCGTGTTCGAGCTCCTCGAACACCGCCGCCCGCTCCTCGGGCGTGAGCTCGTTGGCGATCTCGGCGATGTCGGCCGGATGCAGCAGCGACAGCCTGGTGTGCGGCACGGTCAGGCGCACCGCCTGGGCGTCGCTGGCCTGCAGGTCGACGTTGCCCCAGTCGATGAGGTGCGGGCGCGTCTTCTTGGAGAGCCGCGAGCTGACCCGCGCCAGGCCGACGCGGCGCAGCAGGGCCCCGCTCGACACGTCGACGGCCACCACGCGCAGGTCGCGTCCGAAGCGTGCCAGCTGCACGTCGTTGACGCGGATGACCTTGCGGCCCTCGGCGTCCATGATCTGCTTGTCGAGGACCTGACCTGACAGCAGGAGCTCGTGGTCGTCGAGCTCGCGCTCGGCGAGGTCGGCGGCGGGCGCGCGCAACAGGCAGTTGGACTCCTCCAGGGAGGAGACCGTCTGCCACGGCGCCGCCAAGCGGCGGTTGCCCCGTTTGATCACCAGCGCGGTGACGTGCGGGTACTTCTGCCGCAGGCTGACGACGAGGTCCTCGAGGGTGCCGGCGGACTTGCCTTCGACGTCGCGCACGGTCTGCCCCAGGAGCTTGCTGAGAAAGAACATCGATCTCACCTCCCTGGCTGTCGGCGTGGCAGGTAGGAGGCTTCAAAGATGCGAGAAGCCATCCCCGCGTAGGGACGGCTCCGTACGTGCGCTAGCGACGTGGGCGATCCTCACTCGTCCATGAGCTTTGGCACAGCAGATCGTAGAGGTCTGGTTCGCCTCAGCCGTTTCGGGCAAGACCTTGGTCCGGTAGTGCCTGTTCTACCCGTTGGCGTCTCTGGACGTTTCCGGGCAACGGCCTCTATCTCTGCTGGAGCCTCACCTAACGAGGAACCTGCCGCGGTGATGCCCTCGAAACCTACGCCCGCGCGCAAGGAAGTGTCAAGGAGGTGCTATACTGCGGTCCCCGCGAGTCCGGGAGGTGCGCGTCGGCCTCATCGGCCGGCGCCTTTCACGTGTCATGATCGTCACCATCACACCCAATGCGGCCATCGACAAGACCGTGTCGGTGCCCAACTTCCAGGCCGGCTTCAGGCATCGCGCCAGCGAGAGCCTGACCATGCCCGGCGGCAAGGGCGTCAACATCGCCCGCACCCTCAAGACGATCGGCCAGCCGGTCATCGCCAGCGGCCTGGTCGGCGGGCGCACCGGCCAGCAGATCGTCGAGGGTCTGTCACGCGAGGGCGTCCTCAACGACTTCGTCCGCATCGCCGGCGAGTCGCGTACCTCGACGGCGGTCGTCGACCCCACGAGCATGAACCAGACCGAGATCAACGAGTGGGGACCGGCGGTGACCGACCAGGAGCGCAAGGCCCTTCTCGACAAGATCGCCTACCTGGCCAAGGGCGCGCAGTACGTCGTCATGGCGGGGTCGCTGCCGCGCAAGGTGCCCGACGAGTTCTACGGTCAGGTGTGCCGCCGCATCCGCGACCTGAAGCTGCGCTGCCTCACCGTGCTCGACGCGTCGGGCGACCCGCTGCGCTTCGGCGTGCGCGCCCGTCCCGACATCGTCTCGCCCAACCTGCGCGAGGCCGAAGACCTCGTCGGCCACGAGTTCCACGACGAGGCCGACATCGTCGAGGCGACCGAGCTCATCCAGAAGATGGGCGCTCAGAACGTCATCATCAAGACCACCGACGGCTGCTACGCCCGCGTCCGCCACGGCCGCCGCCACCGCGTCTTCCACGCCAGCATCCCGCTGTTCGAGGAAGTGGTGAGCACGGTCGGCTCCGGCGACGCTTTCCTGGCCGGCTTCATAGCCTGTCACTACCAGCGCTGGGACGTCGGCGAGTGCCTGCGCTACGGCCTCGCCTGTGGCGCCGCCAACACGCAGGCCTACGGCGCCGGCGTGCTCGACCCCGCCGAGGTCGAGCGTCTCTACGAGACGGCGACCATCACAGAGCCCAAGCTGGCCGCTACCGCTTGAGGGGCGGGGCGGGGGCGCCGCAGGGGCCCCCCCCCGGCCCCCCCGCCCCGCCCCTCAAGCGACTGTTGAACCGCCCCTCCGCGGGTGGTAGCATCCGGCCAAGTTGCCGGCAGCGCGTACTCCGATACGCCAGCACACACACGGAGCCCAAGGCCCCGCCACCTGTTCCGGGTGCGGGCCTTTCTTGTACCGGTCACCGCTCACGCGCAGGAGGATGGCATGGAAGTAGAGATCGGCCGCGGCAAGAAGGGTCGCCGCGCCTACGGCTTCGACGACATCGCCATCGTCCCCAGCCGCCGCACCCGCGACGTCGACGACGTCGACATCACCTGGAAGCTCGGACCGCACACGCTGCCGCTGCCCTGTCTGGCCTCGGCCATGGACGGCGTCGTCAGCCCCGCCCTGGCCGTCGAGATGGGCCGCATCGGCGGCCTGGCTGTCCTCAACCTCGAAGGCCTCTGGACGCGCTACGAGAACGCCGACGAGCAGCTCGAGCGCATCGCCGGCTTGCCCAAGGAGACGGCCACCCGCACCATGCAGGAGATCTACCTCGAGCCCGTCAAGGCCGAGCTGGTGGCGCGGCGCGTCAAGGAGATCAAGGCCGGTGGCGTCATCGCCGCCGCCTCGCTCACGCCGCAGCGCGTCGAGCAGTACTACCGCGGCGCCCTCGAGGCCGGTCTCGACGTGCTGGTCATCCAGGGCACCGTGGTCTCGGCCGAGCACGTGTCGAGCAAGGTCGAGCCCCTCAACCTCAAGGAGTTCATCGCCCAGTGTCCCGTGCCGGTCATCGTCGGCGGTGTCGCCTCGTATGCGACCACCCTGCACCTCATGCGCACGGGGGCCGTGGGTGTGCTGGTCGGCGTCGGGCCGGGCCACGCCTGCACGACGCGCGGCGTGCTGGGCATCGGCGTGCCGCAGGCGACGGCCATCGCCGACGCCGCCGCGGCCCGCGTGCAGCACCTGCTCGAGACCGGCACCTACTGCAACGTCATCGCCGACGGCGGCATGCGCACCGGCGGCGACGTCTCCAAGGCGATCGCCCTGGGCGCCGACGCGGTCATGATCGGCTCGCCGCTGGCCGCCGCCGCCGAGGCCCCCGGCCACGGCGCTCACTGGGGTATGGCCACCTTCCATCCCGAGCTCCCGCGCGGCACGCGGGTCAAGGCGGGCGTCAAGGGCACGCTCGAGGAGATCCTCGTCGGGCCCGCGCATGAGAACGACGGCACGCTCAACCTGTTCGGCGCCCTCAAGACCAGCCTGGCCACCTGCGGCTACGATACGATCCAGTCGTTCCAGAAGGCCGAGGTCATGGTGGCGCCGGCGCTCATGACCGAGGGCAAGAAGCTGCAGAAGGAACAGGACGTGGGGATGGGGTGAGACGGTGACCGGCTCAGACGCGGCGAGCGCCGCGAACGACACCGTCTTCGTCCTCGATTTCGGCGCCCAGTACGGGCAGCTCATCGCGCGCCGCGTGCGCGAGTGTCAGGTCTATTCCCAGCTCATCGCGCACGACACGCCGGTCGACGAGATCGCCGCCCGCAAGCCGCGCGGGCTGATCCTCTCCGGCGGCCCCATGAGCGTCTACGTCGAGAACGCGCCGCAGACCGACCCGCGGTTGTTCGAACTCGGCATCCCCATCCTCGGCATCTGCTACGGCGCCCAGCTCATGGCGCGGGACCTGGGCGGCACGGTCACCCGCACGGGCACGAGCGAGTTCGGCAAGACCGTCCTCTGCCTGCACGAGACCGGGCTGCTGCTCGACGGCCTCGAGGGCGAGGAGCAGAGCTGGATGAGCCACCGCGATTGCATCACCGCGGCGCCCGACGGCTTCACCGTGTTGGCCGAGAGCGGCGGCGCGCCGGTCGCGGCGATGGAAGACCGCCAGCGCGGCTTCTACGCCGTGCAGTTCCACCCCGAGGTCGTACACACGCCGCGCGGCATGGACGTGCTGCGCAACTTCCTCTACCGCGGCTGCGGCTGCCGACCCAACTGGACGCCGGCCTCGATCATCGAAGAGCAGGTGACCCGCATCCGTGCCCAGGTCGGCGAGACCGACAAGGCGATCCTCGGTCTCTCCGGCGGCGTCGACTCGTCGGTCGCCGCGGTGCTGGTGCACAAGGCGATCGGCGACCGCCTCACCTGCGTGTTCATCGACCAGGGCATGATGCGCTGGAACGAGGCCGAGCACGTGGTCGAGATGTTCACGCAGAACCTCAGGATCCCGCTCATCGCCGTCGACGCGCGCAAACGCTTCCTCGACAAGCTGGTCGGCGTCACCGACCCCGAGCGCAAGCGCAAGATCATCGGCGAAGAGTTCATCCGTTGCTTCGAAGAAGAGGCCGGCAAGCTCACCGACGCGAAGTTCCTCGTGCAGGGCACGCTCTACTCGGACGTGATCGAGAGCGGCACCCGCCAGGCGGCCAAGATCAAGAGTCACCACAACGTCGGCGGCCTGCCCGAGAAGATGGGCTTCGAGCTGGTCGAGCCCCTGCGCCTGCTGTTCAAGGACGAGGTGCGGGCGGTGGGGGAGGAGCTCGGCCTGCCCGAGCGCATCGTCTGGCGGCAGCCGTTCCCCGGGCCGGGTCTCGGCATCCGCATCATCGGCGAGATCACCGCCGAACGGGTCGACATACTGCAGCGCGCCGACGTCATCCTGCAGGAAGAGATCAAGGCCGCGGGGCTGTACCGCGAGCTGTGGCAGTGCTTCGCGATCCTGCCGGTGATACGCAGCGTGGGCGTGCAGGGCGACGAGCGTACCTACGCGTACCCGATCGCGATCCGCGCCGTGAAGAGCGACGACGCGATGACCGCCGACTGGGCGCGCCTGCCCTACGAGCTCCTCGAGACGGTCTCGAACCGCATCATCAACGAGGTGCCCGAGGTCAATCGCGTCGTCTACGACATCTCGAGTAAACCGCCGAGCACGATCGAGTGGGAGTAGTCAGACCCGCCGCTTGACGCGCCGCAGGTGCCGGAACCAGCCGGCCGCCGCGAGTCCGATCGTCACCACCGGGTTGCCCAGGTACGAGGCGCGCACGCCGGCGACGTGGAAGTGCCGTCGCGGACGGCCGAACCGCAGCACGCGCGGACGGCGGTCCAGCGAGGCGATCCACTGGTACTCGCCGCGCTCGGCCCCCAGCCAGAGGAAGATGCGGCTGGGCCGCACGTCGCAGCCCAGCAGCGTGCTCACCTGCAGGCTGAGCTGGCGCTCCTGGCCCTTCTCGAGGCTCTCGGACGTTCTGGAGGTCTCTACCACGGCTGCAGGTCGGATGTCGGGCGCCGGTGCTCGAGGGTGGCGATGTAGACGGAGATCAGGACGACGTCGAGGACGAAGGCCAGGCTGCCCCAGAGGATGATGAGGATCACGATCAGGGGAAGGAGCGAGACGAGGCTGCCCTCCGCACCGGTGAGCACTGCGCCGAGCAGGCCGCCGATGGCGACGGGAGCCAGGGCGACGAGGAGCGACAGGACGGGTTCGCTGCGCAGTGTGCGCCACGAGTGTCCGAGCGCCCGCCAGACCGACACGTTGCTGATCACGATCGCGTAGTCGACGTAGAGCAAGGCCAGGTTGACGAGCACCGAGACCAGCAGCAGGCCCCCGGCGATGTCGAGGTCGCGCCCCTGGGGCTCGCCGCCGGGCCCCCCGGCGAGGTGGAGGAAGGCCGCGGAGAGGCCCGCGCCGATCCCCTCGATGATGAGCGTGAGGACGAGCATACGGCGGAACTGCCGGCCGTCGAGTGGTCCGAAGTGCAGGTGGCCGACCAGTGAACGGATGTAGCCGCAGCGGAACCAGGCCGCGAGCAGGATCGCCACCAGTGCCACGACGATGGTGAGGATCCCGCCGGTGGCGACGGCGTCGCCGAAGGGGCTGTTCTGGGTCTCGAGCAACACGGCGGCCGGCTGGCGCCAGCGCAGCCAGCCGCTGAGCAGCGGGGTGCAGAAGTCGAGCGCGAAGAGGGCGATCGCATAGAAGACGAGGAACTGCTTCGCGCGCAGAAGGCGACCGATGCGGGGAAGGAGCGCGGAGGCGCCGTTCGTCTGCATGGTGCCGAAGTATACAGTACACTTAGCCTCCTTATGCAGCCGCTTTTCCCCATAGACCGACGCGCGCCGAGGCCTGCCCGCCGCCTGCGGACAGTGCTGCTGGCGGTGCTGCTGGCGGTGGTGGCGGGGGGGGGGGGGGGGGGGGGGGGGGGGGGGGGGGGGGGGGGGGGGGGGGGGGGCGCCGCCGCGGGGGCGGGGGCGCCCCCCCCCCCCCACCCCCGCCCAACGTCAAGGCCGACGCCTACGTGGTCATGGACGAGCAGACCGGCTACGTCCTGGCCAGCAAGAACCCCGACGAGCGCATACCGATGGCCTCGACGACCAAGATCATGACCGGCCTGCTGGTCCTGGAGCACAGCAAGAAGCCCAAGGACCTGCAGAAGGTCGTCGTGGCGAAGAAGGACGCGACAGAGGTCGGCGAAGACTCGATCTACCTCTCGGTGGGTGAGAAGCTGACCGTCGACCAGCTCCTCAAGGCGGTGCTCATCCAGAGCGCCAACGACGCCTCGGTCGACCTGGCCGACTACGTTGCCGGCAGCCAGGACAAGTTCGTCGCCCTCATGAACAAGCGCGCCGCCGAGCTGGGCCTGAAGAACACGCACTACATGAACCCCCACGGCCTCGACGAGCCCAACCACTACTCGAGCGCCATGGACCTCACCAGCCTCGGCCGGCTGGCCATGCAGGACAACCGCTTCCGCGGCTACGTCAAGAACGTCACCGCTCGCATCCCGTGGCGCGGGCATCCCAACGCGCGCGTTCTCGCCAGCCACAACACACTGCTCGCCCGCTACCCCTGGATCGACGGGATCAAGACCGGCTGGACCGACAAGGCCGGGTACTGCATCGTCTCCTCGGGCACCTACGGCGGGCGCCGCTTCATCGTCACGGTCCTCGGCGATCCGACAGACAAGGCCCGCCAGGCCGACGCCCTGAAGCTGTATCAGTACGCCTCCTCGCTCTACGAGAAGCGCCAGCTCGGCCAGGCCGACGTTGCCCTGGCCCACGTCGACGTGCCCTTCCACGACGAGGGCATGGACCTCGAGACCGTCCAGCCTGTCTCGACCGTCGCGCGCACGGGCGCCGAGCTGTCGGCCGCGGTCGATGCTCCGCCGAGCGTCTCGCTGCCGGTGAGCGAGGGCGAGAAACTCGGCACGGTCACCTACTTCGTCGACGGCGTCGAGACCGCCCATCAGGACCTGGTCGCCACCCGCGGCTTCGACAGCGCCGACTTCGGGACCCGCGCCGGCTACCGCGCGCATCGCCTGTGGGAGTGGCTGGGAACGGTCTTCTAGCGGGCGGGAGTACACTCTGGGCATGAGGCTCTCGCGCAAACTCCGGCTGCTGCTCGCCGCCGTCTGGGTCTTGTTCGTGCTGTATCCGAACCCAGTGATGCTCGTGCGCAGCATCGACCACGTCCTGCATCCCGACGTCGACGCGCAGGCGGCGGCGCCCCTGGCGGCGACCATGCCCGACGATCCACGCGAGATCGAGCGCCGCGTGCTCGGCGACGCGGTGCCCTACGAGTACGACTGGCGGGTCGACGGCGTGCCCTGGTACTTCCCGACGACGCGCGAGGCGCTGGCGCGCGGTCGCGGCGACTGTGAGAGCCGCGCCCTGGTGCTGGCCAGCGTGCTGGCCGCCAAGGGCATCCCCTACGAGCTGAAGATGTCGTTCGACCACATCTGGGTCGAGTACCCGGGCAAGCAGCCCAACGCGATCGAGAACGACGGCGTCGCCATCGCCGACCGGCGCGGCCTGCACTGGCCGAAGGACATCGACCCCGTCCAGGAGCTGCGCGACCAGGCCTCGTTCTACTGGACGCCGATGCCGCTGGAGCGCAAGGCGCTGCTCCTCCTCGGCCTGGCCGTCATCGTGGCGTTCAACGCGCTGGCGCGCGGGGTCGCGGCGCTGCGACGGCGCCTGGTCCCGAGCGCGCCGACGGCCGCGTCGCAGCCACGCGAGGGGCACCGCTGACGATGGACCGGGAGCGCCTGCAAGCGGTCGCTCGCCGGATCGTGCGCGAGTGCGCCCGCATCGGGCGCGGCGACGACGTCTACATCGAGGGCCGCGCCGACGCCCTCGACTACCTGGAGCTCCTGGCCTTCGAGTGCGAGCTGGTCGGAGGACGGCCGCTGGTCGTCCCGACGAGCGATGCGCTGGCGCATCGTCGGCTGACCGAGCTGCCTCACGACCAGCTGGCGACCAAGGCCGACCCGTGGATCGCCGCGGTCCTGGCGGCCGACGTGGTGTTCACGGTGCACATGGAGGACGGCGACCCGGCACTGTTCGCCGACGTCTCGCCGGCGCAGCGTGCCGCCGGCAGCCGCGGCCGCAAGCGGCTGGCCGATCACATCTACGACGGCACGCGGCGCTGGATCGGCACCGACTACCCGACGACGCAGCAGGCGGCCGCCTTCGGGCTCGACTTCGCGGCCTTCGAGGACATGTTCTGGCGCAGCCTCGACCTCGACTACGATGAGCTCAAGGGGCGCGCCGACGCAGTGGCCGCCGTCCTCGACGGGGCGTCGTCGGTGCGCATCCGTTCGCCGAAGGGCACCGACGTGACCCTGGGTATCGAGGGTCGCCCGCTCGACAAGGACTACGGCATCGTCGGCGTCGCCACGAACCTGTCGAACCTGCCCGCCGGCGAGGTCTGCCTGGCGCCGCTCGAAGACAAGGCCGACGGTACCGTCGTCTTCGACCTGGCCTACTGGGACGGTCGCCGCATCGACGACCTCGAGGTGCGCTTCGAGAAGGGCGTCGTCCACCCGCTGAAGGCGCAGACCGAGTTCGACTACTTCGTCGGCGTGCTCGAGCACTCCGACAGCGCCGCTCACGTCATCGGCGAGCTGGGCATCGGTCTCAATCCCAACGTGGGTGAGCCGACCGGCTACACGCTCACCGACGAGAAGATCCTCGGCACCGTGCACCTGGCCCTGGGCGACAACAAGATGCTCGGCGGCGTCAACGAGTCGACGCTGCACTGGGACATGATGATCCTGCGGCCGACCGTCGAGGTCGACGGGCGGCCGCTGCTCGTCGACGGCCAGATGACGGTCTGACGCCCGCCGCGGCGGCGGGGAGGAGGGAACGGGATGACGGAGCGTGCGATCGACTTGCGCAGCGACACGGTCACCAAGCCGTCGCCCGAGATGCGGCGCGCCATGTTCGAGGCGGAGGTCGGCGACGACGTCTTCGGCGAGGATCCGACTGTCAATCGCCTGGAGGACGTCGTCGCCGACCTCCTCGGCAAGAAGGCGGCCGTCTTCGTGCCCTCGGGCACGATGGCCAACCAGGTGGCGCTGCACAGCCTGACGCGGCGCGGCGACGAGCTCTTCCTGCACGCGCACGCGCACATCCTCTACTACGAGCAGGGCGCCGCGGCGGTCCTCTCGCAGCTGCAGCTGCGCTGTTTCGACTCGCTCGACGGCACGCTCGACCCCGACGTTCTGGAGGAGTTCGTCCATCACGACGACGACCCGCACTTCGCTCCCACGCGCGTGGTCGCGATCGAGAACACGCACAACCACCGCGGCGGGCTGGTCTACCCGCTCGGGCGCATCCGCGCGCTGCGCGACTTCTGTGACCGGCACGGTCTGGCGCTGCACCTGGACGGCGCGCGGCTCTGGAACGCCCACGTGGCCAGTGGCGTGCCGCTGGCCGAGTTCGCGGCGCCCTGCGACACGGTGAGCGTCTGCGTGTCGAAGGGACTGGGCGCGCCGGTCGGCTCGGTCGTCGCCGGCGACGCCGAGACCGTCGCGCGGGCGCGGCGCGCCCGCAAGCGCTTCGGCGGCGGCATGCGTCAGGCCGGCATCATCGCCGCCGGCGGCCTGTTCGCCGTCGAGCACAACATCGGGCGCCTGGCCGACGACCACCGTCGCGCCGGCGGTCTGGCCAAGCGGCTGGACGACGTGCCGAGGCTCGTCGTCGACCTCGAGCGCGTGCAGACGAACATGGTGTTCGCCGACACGCGGGAGCTCGGCGTGACGGCCGCCGACGCGGTCGCGCGGCTCGCCGCCGCCGGCGTCCTGTGCCTCGACGAGGGCCCGTTCACGGTCCGTTTCGTCACCCACCTCGACGTCGATGACGCTGACGTGGAGGAGGCGGGCGAGATCATCGCGCG
>Ga0315282_10012365_pt1 | contig 13068 bp, 13 predicted proteins | sample YL17G07_20_MG_FD_203693 | JGI IMG/M metagenome (GOLD analysis project Ga0315282, IMG submission 203693) | Sediment microbial communities from Yellowstone Lake, YNP, Wyoming, USA - YL17G07_20 | ecosystem: Environmental > Aquatic > Freshwater > Lake > Sediment | place: USA: Wyoming | collected...
GGATACGTTTGGATTAATTCAGGGGATGATGACATTTTTTCTACTGATCTTCCTGTCTCAAGAATCTATCGCCGGTGTGGTCATTGAACAGGTGATGAAGGACGTGGAAGGGAGAGCCTCCAGCGTCTTCCTCTATTTTTCAGACAGTCGACTTCGCACGGACCATCCAGAAGGTGGAGTAACGACGATTATGGACTTTAAAAACGATCGGATGGTGATGATTGATCATCGGTCCAAAAGTTATGTGGAGATGAAATTCTCCCAATGGGAAAAGGAGGTGGCAAAAAGACTCAAGAGAGAGGCCTCTGTGATTAAGCCAAAAACGAGGAAAATCCTTGTGAGAAAGACCGGAGAAACGGCCATCATCAATGGTTTTCGAACAGAAAAGATTCAGATATTGGCAGATGGGGAATTGATTGAGGAGAATTGGGTCACCCGTGATGTGGGTATGGAAGAGATTGGGAAGGTGATGGAGAGAGTAGTTCAGGGATTCTCAAAGGATTTTCGATACGAGATGAAAGAGGGCCGGGAGATCTATGAGAAACTGAAACCTTATGGATTTCCCATTTTAATAAAGGACTATACCATCACCTATGGTCTGAAGGCCTCCGATGTGTTGGAGGTCAAAAAAATAGAGAGAAAAGAATTGAAGGATGAGATTTTTCTCCCTGCGCCTAACTATCAGCGAATCATCCCGGAGAAACCTAAAAAGTGACCCTCGAAGCCTGGAATCCTTGAAACCTCTCTTGAGATTTACGGGTGGGGAGTTATTGCAATGATAGTGATCTGGTTTTTACTGGGCCCATAGTACCAAAAAATTCTGTAAGCAGCCGGGGTGGACTGTTCAGCATAGGCTTCAAATATCTTTTCTCCTTTAGGTCCGCTGAGGCTGGTGAATTCATGGGTCTTAAGGCTCTTATGCCTTGGATTCTCTGATAAAAAGCATATGGCTTTTTTAACAGCATTATTTCTTTTTTCAAGACCTTTACCCTTTTTTAGCCTCTCCAGTTGAATTTTCGCCTCATCTGTGAGAAATATTTCGAACAATTGTTCCTCTAAAGATCTTTGAGATTCAATTTCGAAATTTTGCCTTCGGATGCGTCTTTTAACCCTTTCTTAACGCTTTCAAAGGCTTCTTTGTTTTTAAAAAGCCAAGCCTCCGAGGCTGGAATTTCAACAACTGGCTGCAGCAGAACTTCCCCCCGCTCATTTTTATACAATCGTACTCTTTTAGACCCTTTGAGAAGTTCGCCAACAGTGAGCCTATTTCGATCATCAACCGTTCTCGTGTCGATCTCCTTGAATTCATCTTCGATCTTAAGAACATTGCCTCGCATATGGATTACCTCCTAACTTAGTTTCTTTTATAACATAAAGCCCACTTTGGGTCAATGGGCAAATACCACCAACCCATCCCAAATTCTGCAACCCGAATTCAGAAACATAGGACACTTATTGGGATAGGTTCTTTCATATAATAATAAAGGGTTAAAGAAATTTCCTGATGACCAAAGGTTGGGTGGAATGTTTGAGGATGTCAGAGAAAGAATATCTTGGAGCTCATCTAAAAGGAATGGATGAGGTGAAAAAAGAGATGGTACGTGAATACCATGAAAACCTGGGAAAGGATTGCGTATCGATTTAGGGAATATGGCGTCGGCATCCGCTGCTGATGTCTTCTTAGGCAGAAAATTTCACGTCGATTTGATTGATTCTGGGATCGAGGCCTGCCTTGATATTAGAGTCCTCGATGACTCCGATGATGATAACAACTTTCACCGAGGTTAATGTTCCGGGAATGAGATGCCCTCCCAGTGTAACGACCTTATCTTCCACCACTGTGGAAGCAGAGAAATGGGCATGGACTTCTATCTCTCCATCCTCTTTCGTTGCCATCCATCCTGTCAGGGAGACGATCTCCATCGGCTGTTCTAATTCGAGGTAGAGACGATGGTGTTTTTCTACCTTGAGATCGGGAGGCAGAATTTTGAGATTTCGAAAGGTTGCCTTTTTCAGGGCTCCAATGGCCGAGAGGATAACTCCAGTTCGAACCCCTTCCCTTTTTACTAGTTCCTGAATTCCTTCTAAAAGATCAATATCCATCCCCAACTTTCCCATGACAATCCGGTCGATCCTCCCCCTTCCAATCCCTTCTAATAAATTGGAAAAACTCCCCATGTTTATCTCCTTTCCAGAATGGATCAATTAAATATATCAGTTATTTATTGAAGTTTCTATTAGAAATCACATATGGTATTTATTTTGATACTTCGACGGCGCCAACCCCCGTCCTTTAGGGCGGGGTCAAAAGCGCCGCTCAGTATCAACCCTGAGCAAACCCCGGCTTTAGACCGGGGAAAGTCGAAGGGTTGATTTTTGGATTCTTGATGTTAATATAAAAAAGTAAATCCTTAAGAGATGAAAGAGGGTTAAATTCAAAAAAGAGGGGGTTTAGCTATGTGTTTAGTCAGCAATGTGGCACCTGATTTTGAGCTCGAGGGTTATTTCAAAGGTCAATTCGAAAAGTACAAGCTGTCGGACTACAGAAGAAAATGGGGCATCCTCCTATTTTATCCACTTGATTTCACCTTTGTCTGCCCCACAGAAGTGCTCAACTTCTCAGCCGCAGCAGAGCAGTTTAGCAAACTCAACTGTCAAATATTCGGCATCTCCGTGGATTCCGTATTCGTCCACAAGGCCTGGGTAGAGACGAAGCGCGAGGATGGGGGCCTCGGCGGGAGCCTTAACTATCCTCTCCTATCCGACTTGAATAAGGGTACTGCGCGAGATTATGGTATCCTGATGGAAAAGGAGGGAGTTGCCCTGAGAGGACTTTTTCTCATCAGCCCTGAAGGGATTGTTATGCATTCTACCATCAATAGTCTCTCCGTAGGCCGCTCGGTCAATGAAGCCATGCGGGTGCTCAAGGCCTTCCAGTTCGTCAGCACCCATGAAGGTCAGGTCTGCCCTGCAGATTGGGAGGAGGGAAAAGATACCATGATTGCCAATTCTGATGGGATGAAAAAATACCTCACCAACCATTAATTTGAACGAACGATTCGAATGACACCGAATTTAACGAATGATATTCAATTTTATTAATCACCTTCGATTTATTAGCTGTCATTCGTTCTATTCGTAAACAAAGGAGGATTGGAGCATGGAGCAATGGCGGCAATGGTTTCGGGAGAAACAGGTGGAGAGGACGATCCATGCGTTGAAGAAGAATAATTTTGAAGCCCTCTTCGTTTCAGATTCGAAGGCAGCATTCGATGAAGTGATGAGTCGGATACCGGATGGAGCATCCGTTGGAATTGGGGGATCCGTGACCCTCGATCAGTTGGGATTACTGGACGCATTAGGAAATCGAAAGATTCAACTCATCTGGCCTATTCAGCAAGCGAAGACTATGGAAGAACGGTTTGAATTGATACGAAAATCTTTTTCCGCTGATATCTTCCTTTCGAGCACCAATGCAGTGACTGAGGATGGGAAATTGTTCAATGTAGATGCCACAGGCAATCGGGTGGGTGCGATGTTCATCGGGCCCAAAAAGGTGATTATCGTCTCCGGAGTGAATAAGATTGTTAAAAATATTGAAACTGCGGAGAAGAAGGTGATGGAGTGGACGGCTCCTCAGAATGCAAAGAGACTCAACCGGAAGACCCCCTGTACCGAAACGGGCGTATGTTCCGATTGTAATTCTCCAGATCGGATTTGTAATATCTATGTCACCCTGGCAAAAAGACCGACCCGCACCGAGGTGGTCGTGATCTTAGTGGGGGAAAATTTAGGAATCTAACAGGCTGCTGAAAAACGCCCATCGGCGGCGTTATCCGGCCGCCTCACCGTCTCGGCGGCGTGGCAAGAAGTCGCTCCTTATTCGTCGCGACGCCACCCCTCATTCTTCACTCCTCAGGTGAGTTTATCCTGAGCCTGTCGAAGGAGGAGCCTTGCATCTGGGCATTTTTGAGCAGCCTATGAAAATTGACTTTTTCAACAGCCTGCTAATTCTCTATTGCGGATTGCTGAATGCGAATTTCGGAATGAAAAGCTTTCAGCTTTCAGCCTTAAACTTTGAGTTTCAAATTTTGAACTTTGAGCTTTTAAATTTCATAATTTTTAAAGAAGGTGGGATATGGGGCGATCGGTAGGGAGAGCACTGGTATGGACATTGTTTTTTATGATGGTTTTTGGGGGTATGGGTATGGCAAAAGAGACAGTGAAGATTGGTGTTATTGTGGTCGATATCCAGGGAGATTTTACAAAACTTAAAAAAGGCTCTTTAGCTGTAGAGGGGACGGACGAGGCATATATCAAAGCAGTAGAGGAGAGCACAAAGAAACTTAAAGCAGCGGGCTTCCCAATCTTTGCAACACAGGATTGGCATCCCGACAATCATTTATCCTTCTTCACCAACCATAGAGGGATGAAGGTCTTTGACGTGATTAAACTTCACGGGAAAGACCAGGTCCTGTGGCCACGCCATTGCGTCCAAAAGACCCCTGGAGCAAAGGTCTTATTGGATGAAAAATTATTTAAAGCCATCGTGAAAAAGGGGATAAATCCCCAATATGACAGTTATTCTGGTTTTCAAGATGATGGTGGGAAAAAGACAGAGATGGATAAACTTCTTAAAAATGAAAAGATCACCAAGTTGGTCGTCTACGGCATTGCCACCGATTATTGTGTGAGAGCGACCGTACTCGATGCGATAGCGTCAGGGTATAAAGTGATATTCGTCAAAAATCTAAGCAGAGGGGTCGCTCCGGACACCTCTCAAAAGGCGATTGACCAGATGAAGGCAAAAGGGGTCGTCGTTCTTGATGATCTGGACTTAGAAAAAATCAAAGCCAATTAAAAATTGGGGACGGGAGGCTGTCCCGAAATTAATGAAATACCACACTTTGTCATGCTGAACTTGTTTCAGCATCTAATAAAATCAATGGCTTATGAGATCCTGAAATCCTTAGATCCTGAATTAAATTCAGGATCTGGTTCAGAAGGGTGACATTTTTGGAGTTTTGGGACAGCCTCACGGGTTCGAGTTCTATTTGCCTTGTCTAATACCTTCTGCCTTCAAAAGATACTCAACGGCTTTTTCAGCGACGATCTCTGAATCATGGACAGAGTCGCTGATCCCAATTCCCTTATAGGCACACCCTGTGAGAAAGAGGCCGGGCTGGAGGTTTGTCCTCCTCTCCATTCGAGCAACTTTCTCCAAATGGCCTACGAGATACTGGGGCATGGATCTCTCCCAGCGATAGATCCTTGTCAGAAGAGGATCACCTTCTACGTCCATCATGTCCTTCAGTTCCTCTTGAATCATCCTGAGCATCTCCTCATCGCTAAGGTTAACGAGCTCCTCATTGTTTGCACCTCCCACAAAGACTCTCAGTAAAACATTGCCTTCTGGCGCCCGATCATTAAACTTAACGGAAGTCCAGGTGGAGGCCATAATCTTTCTCTTTTCTGAACGAGGGATGATGAATCCAAAGGCGTCCAGGAGGTGATGAATCTGCGAACGACGATAGGCCAAGGACACAGTAGCGCTGGAAACATAGGGAATGGTGAGAAGCATTTCCGACAGCTTAGGATCCATCTCTTCAACAATCCTTGCTGTAATAAACGAAGGGGTCGCTAAAATGACCGCATCTGCTTCAAAGGATGTTCCATCTGATAATTGGACTTGATAATCACCCTTCTCTGTCCTTTTTACTTTCATCGCCCTTTTTTTGAGGCCAATCACTTCATCTCCGATATTTTCTCTCAAACAGTCAACCCACTCACCCAATCCATCTTTTAAGGTTAAAAACATTGTCCTTTGGGGTCCTTCCCTCTTTTGCCATTGGAGAGCCATCTTTCTCCTCGCCAGCATTCCACGGATGAGGCTCCCATATTCTTCCTCTATCTGAAGGAACCTGGGGAAAGTACTTTTTAAGCCCATGGTCTCAGGCGTTCCCGCGTGAATTCCTGCAACGAGGGGTTCTGCGATCTTCTCCAATGCCTCTCTTCCCAAACGACGCCTGACAAAATCGGCAAGGCTCTCCTCTTCATCCGATTTTTTCTTTGGAATAAAAAGATCCATTGCCATCCTGATCTTCCCTGGCCAAGAGATGAGAGAGCTCTTGATGAAAGGTGTGAAACTCGTCGGAACCATCAGCATGAACCCTTCTGGTAGTTCATGGAGCTTTCCTTTTGAGAGGATGAAGACTCTCCGGTTCTCATTTGTATTTAGAATCCTGTCTCCGAGTCCAAGTTTTTCACAAAGGGCAAGGGCCCACGGCTTCTCATAAAGAAAACAGTCAGGCCCTCCTTCAATGACAAAGCCGTTCACTTTCTCCGTCAGAATACATCCACCCAACCTATCTTTTTCATCCAAAAGTTTAAGACTAATAGACTCGCCTATTTTCTTCGCCTTTTCCAGGGCAAAATAAGCGGCTGCCAGTCCAGCAATCCCACCCCCAACAATAACCAAACGCTTCATAGTTTCTCCTCAAAATCGAATAGTTCGGAGAGATTATAGTCAACCCCAAAAGAAAGTTGTCATTGCGAGGAGCGGAGCGACGTGGCAATCTATTGAGATTGCTTCACTGCGTTCGCAATGACATGCTGTTATTGTCAACTTATTTAAGTCATCCATTATAGTTCGCCTGGCCGCCATACGAGTACTTCGGCAGGCGGGGAGTTCGGAGCGTCATCCTGAGCGAAGCGAAGGATCTCTCCGAACTCCTAACCCCGAACTCCTAACTATCTTATCATATGTTCCTCCACGATACTCGAAAGTGCCTCTATAAATCGTTCTGAAAAATTGAGTGAAGGAGTTCGCCTCAACTTCATCCCCATGGATTCTGCCTTCTCCCGATATAGGATATCGATATCGTAAAGGACCTCGATATGATCCGAAACAAACCCGATCGGAACGATGAGAACCTCGTGAACTTTATCTTGGGAGAGTTCTTTTAGGATAGACTCGACATCTGGACCCAACCACTCCTCTGGTCCCATCCCTCTGCTCTGAAAAGCAATATGCCATGTAAGAGGTTCAATCTTTCCAAGAACTCCGTTGACACTCGCCTCAAAATCGTTGACATAGGGATCGCTCTGGATGATTGCTTTAGGAAGGCTATGGGCAGTGAAGATAAGATGGACCCTCTTTCTCTCTTCCGAAGGGAATCCCATTAACCCTTCCCGAACATTCTCCCGAACCGCCTCAAGAAAGAGGGGATGTAAATGCCATCCCTCGATAAAAGAGATCTCCATCCCTTCTCCCAGATTTTTTTGGACTCGATTCACCTCTTCGATATAAGCCCCTGTGCTGGCACGGGATCGAAAAGGTGCCATTGGAATGGCGATCACTCCTTTGATTCCATCCTTGAAGATCTCTCTTAATGTCTCTTCGATCAGGGGATGTCCATAACGCATTCCCACATACGATTTGAATGCATAGCCTTTATTATTCAGCTTCTTTTCTAAGACTTTGGCCTGTCCCCATGTGATTTCATGAAGAGGGGAAGAACCCCCAATCAACCGGTAACGCTCTTTGACCCTTTCCAATTGCTCAGGAGAAGGTCTTCGGCCCCTGAAAAGCCTTGTCAAAAAAGGTTCCACCTCATCAAGAGAACGAGGCCCTCCGAAGGCTAAGAGGAAAAGGGCTTCCATAAAATTACTCCATTATTTCACTTATTACCACCCACAACCTTTCTGACAAAAAAATTCCCTTTCCCTCGCTTACGGGGGAGAGGGAATTTTTTGAGGAGCTTTAATAGGGGGCGAATTTTGAACTGTAGCGATGAACCGTTTCGATTAAGAAAGCCACATGATCGACTGGTGTGTTGGGGAGGATACCGTGACCGAGGTTGAAGATATGGCCAGGCCGACCTCCTGCTTCATTAAGAATCCTTTTCACTTCTTTCTCAATCAGATCGGGTGGACCGAGAAGAATGACAGGATCGAGGTTTCCCTGGATAGCCACGTCGTATCCCAAGCGTGTCCAGGCCTCCCCCAGATTTACCCGCCAATCGACTCCGATGACATCCCCATTAGCCCGTTTCATCAGCTCCAGAAGGGATGAAGACGAAGTTGCAAAATGAATAAGAGGAACGCTCTTGTCTATACCATCGATAACCTTTTTGGAATAAGGAAGGACATATCCCTCATAATCCGTTGGGCTCAAACACCCCACCCAGGAATCAAAGAACTGGAGGGCTTGAACGCCTGCGTGGATCTGGGCGTTGAGATAACGAATCAATACTTCTGAAATCTTCTCCATCAGGCCATCCCATGCAGGGCGGTTTTGATACATCAATCCTTTTGTAAGGACGTAATCTTTCGAATGGCCTCCTTCAATGATGTAACTGGCAAGGGTGAAGGGAGCACCTGAGAATCCGATCAAAGGGATTTTCCCTTCCAATTCCTTACGAACGATTCGAATCGCCTCCATGAGGAAAGGGAGATCCTCCTCTGGTTCGATGATTCGGAGATTATCGATTTGCCTTATCTCCCGGATGGGATTGCGCAAAACAGGGCCTTCGTTTCTTGTAAACTCCAACTCAACACCCATCGGTTCTAAGGGAAGCAGAATATCCGAAAAGATAATGGCGGCATCGACCTTCAGTTTTTCAACGGGAAGCAGTGTCACTTTGGCTGCCAGCTCAGGGTTTTTACACATCTCTAAGAAGGAAAATTTCTTTCGGAGCGTCCGATACTCCTTCATATACCGACCCGCCTGGCGCATAAGCCAGATAGGAGTATATGCCGTCTCCTGCCTTCGGCAGGCCATAAGGAAGGGGTATTGTTTTTCCGTCTCGTCCATCACAGCATTTACCCCCAAGTTCAAATATCAAAATCCAAATTTCAAATCAATGACAAATGATTCAATGTCAAAACTTCTTTCTTTGGGAGATTTAGACTTTGGATTTCATTTGAAATTTGAACTTTGGCATTTGACATTTAATCCCACTTCCAATCTCTAAGCAGTTGGAGGACCAATCTTATTCCAACACCTGTACCGCCTCTTGGAATATACGGTCTCTCTTTCTCAACCGAGGCTGGGCCAGCAATATCCAGGTGAACCCACGGGACCTTCTCCACAAATTTACTCAAGAAAATCGCTCCGATAATAGCGCCCGCGGCTCGCGTCCCCACGTTCCTGAAATCGGCCACATCACTTTTCAAATATTCAAAATATTCATCCCAGAGAGGTAATCTCCAAACCTTCTCTCCGGTTTTACCGGAAGCTTCTTCGATTCGTTTCAAAAGGGGCTCATCATTACTGAAAAAACCAATAACATAATCTCCTAAGGCAATCACACATGCACCGGTCAGAGTGGCTAGATCAATGATTGCCTTTGGTTGATACCGGAGACTATATGTCAAGGCATCCGAAAGGATAAGCCTTCCTTCTGCATCGGTGCTGATCACCTCCACGGTCTGCCCAGAAAGGGTCTTTAAGATATCCCCGGGTTTGTATGCTTTTCCACTGGGAAGATTTTCTGTTGCTGGCATAATCCCAACCAGATGAAAGGGAAGCTGGAGTTTGGAGGCAGCTTGCATCGTGGCCAGGACTGCTGCAGCCCCTGACATATCGTCTTTCATTCGATCCATATTCTCTGAAGGTTTGATCGAAATCCCACCGCTATCAAAAGTGATCCCTTTCCCCACTAATGCGATTGTATTCAATCCCTTGCCTTTGTTATATTCCAGGATGATAAACTTCCCGGGCTCCTGGCTTCCCTTAGCAACGGCAACAAATGCCCCCATGCCCATAGCTTCCGCTTGGCTAACCTCAAATACCTGTATTTCCATGCCATGATCTTTTGCAATCTGCTGAGCCTTCCCAGCCAGTACCGTTGGAGTGATCTTATTGCTGGGCCCATTGATCAGATCCCTTGCCATATAGACCGCTTCTGAAATAATCTTTCCCGTTCTTTCACCATCCTTAAGCAATTTCATTTCTTCGGCTGTCTCTCCAAGGATGATCACTTCCTCGATCTCCTTGATTTTATCCCGCTCAAGTGTCTTAAACTCATTGAACTGGTAGATTCCGAGGAGGAGTCCGGTCAGAAAGGATTCGGTCAGTTCTTCCTCTGAAAAACTGCCGAATTTCTTTATCGGGAAGGCAAGCTGTTTAATTCCTAAATCACGAATGAACTGTCCGGCCTTGGAAGAAGCTCCTCGCCATTTCTCTAAATCAAACTCTCCTCTTTTCCCCAGGCCGGTCAGCAGCACTCTCTTACCAGGAAGGGTACCCTGAGTATAAAAGAGTCGGCACTCGAATAACCCTCCCTTAAAATCTCCCTGTTTCATTAATGTGGAAATAAACCCTTTCCACTCCAAATCCACATCCTGAAGTGGACCTTCCAACCGTTCAGGGAGTTCAAAAGAGAAAAGGAGAAGAAGTTCACATGGGTATCTCTCTGCTTTACACTTTTCAACCCGAATGTCCATAAGGCCCTCCTTCAAATCTAAAGATATTTCTGTAAATTACATAACCACCAGGAAAATTAAAGTCTTTGGTTCAAGGGTTAGGGTAAGGAAGCCAGTTTTGTCGAGAGGTTATGTCATTGGTTATTAATCTTTAGCCTTAACCCTTTGACCTTAAACCAAACCGGCTTCTTAGCCCTTGCCTAAAGACTATCTTTATTCCCTCTCTTTCAGTCTCGATACAGTGATGGAGCGGTTCTCTTCTGTTGTTGAAAATTCCCTCACCTTTTTAACCAAAGATGGGGGCCAACCTCCTCGACCGATCACTCTGGCCAACATCCAGGGGTTTAAATCGGAAACCTCCATCCATTTCCCTGCATTCTTGACGATCTCATCCAACACCCTTCGATGGGGGTCCCCTTTCAAAGGATATTTCTCTTTCACCTCGATCTTTATCTTTGCGACATGATCGCTTCCGAAGATCGCTTCGAGTTCTTCCCTCTGAGCATAGGCATAAAGGGCTTCCTCTATCTTGGCTAATTCAACGTCGATCTCCTCATTCAAGAGCCTTTTCTTTTCTTTCAGTTCCACATATTGGTTGACCAAGACCACGCCTTCCTCATTAAGATATTCGTTGGGCGGAAGGCTCCCCACAGAAATGAGATGCTTCCTTTTGGGGCAGAATCCCTGATAATCGCACCAACCACAAAGGGGCCCGTCTTTAGGAAAGAATCGTCTGTCCGTCTCAATCCTTTGGATGAGTTCAAGGGTCGCCTGGCGAAGTTGATGGAGCTGATCAGGTGTTCTTGAAGAATGTATTTCGGTATCGAAGGTGAGGTAGTGCCAGATTAGTCTGACCTCCTGGATACCCTGCCACTTTTCTGCAACTCCCATTTGATAGAAAGCCAATTGCCGGTCTGACTCAACATCTTCCTTCGTTGGAAGCCTGTTGGAGGTTTTGTAATCGTGGATTTCGAGAATAGAGCTATCCACCAATGTCACACGGTCAATAAAACCTCGAATCCAGTAACCTTTCTCTTCTTCGAGAGGGAAATAAATATTTTCTTCAAGGCCCAGTGTCCTTCCTTGATCAAATGGGTAGTAACGTTTGTAATAATTGGAGATACATTTCTCACCCAGACGTCGGTAATCCTCGGCGCTGTATTCCTTTCGTATAATCTGAATCATCTCATTCCAATTCTTTTCCCAACTTTGACGGTAAAAGTTGAGAAGTTCTTCCAGAGTATTGAGTTTGGTTACCTTCAGATCTCGGTAAAGTTTCTCCAGGGCATCATGAACCCTCGAACCCATAAAAGCCTCAATTCCTTCGGTCTCAGTCTTGATTTTTTCAATGTATGCCAGCTTGTATTGGTGGGGGCAGGTTTCATAGGTAGAAAGTTGGGAGTGGGAGTAGGTTGGCATCTTTCATCTCCTTTATCGCTCTTAGCGGGGTCCAATCTTTTACTGACTGTAATGAGCCTAATTATTTATTTTTAACAAGAAATAGGGGTTCTGTCAAAATAACAAATAACAATTTCCCCTCACTCTCTTCCCCTCCCCCAAAAGACTGTGTTGTAATAGCGGAAATACTATGGTTGTCATTCTTCTGAACCCTTCGCCACCTGTCACCCTGAGCGAAGCGAAGGGTCTCGGTTTTCGGCTCAGGGTAAACTCCGCGAAGAATCTGACACAGGGTGTCATCCTGAACGCAGTGAAGGATCTCATGAGTTCCTTCGCTTGGCTCAGGGCAGGCTCCGTGAAGAATCTGATGCTAAGGCATCATCCTGAACGTAGTGAAGGATCTCATTGGTTCCTTCGCTCCGCTCAGGACAAGCTTCGGCTGACGCCTCAGTATGACATTACGACACAGTCTCTCAGGGGTGAGGGGAAGGGTGAGGGGTTGAAAAAATGGAATTGATAAAGATATGATTGAATCATCAAGGTGATCTGGCTTAGATAATGAAACAGGATTTAGAATTAGAAAAATTGCAGAGAATGGTGATCAGGTGCCGGAAATGTCCCAGAATGGTTGATTATCTTCGAGAAGTCTCGAATCGTAAGCCTAAAAGATACCGAGATTGGGATTATTGGGCAAAACCTCTTCCCAGTTTTGGAGACCCGAAGGCCCGGCTTTTGATCGTTGGGCTCGCTCCTGCAGCCAATGGTGGGAACCGAACAGGTCGGATGTTCACAGGAGATCGAAGCGGAGAATGGTTATTCGGCGCTCTCTACCAATTTGGTTTTGCCAATCAACCCAACTCCCTTCAAAGGGATGACGGGTTCAAATTGGACGACTGCTATATTACAGCAACGATCCGATGCGCCCCACCAAAAAATAAACCTTTGCCTGAGGAGATAGAGAACTGCCGGCCTTACTTTTTAAAAGAGCTTGATCTGTTAGAAAACGTTAAAATTATTGTTCCCTTGGGTCAGATCGCTTTTACCCAGACATTAAAGTCATTGAGGCTGAAGGGCTACGAGGTTCCGCCTTTGGCCTTCGGCCATGGAGAGACCTATGTTCTCCGAACTCCGAACGGCTCGACTGAGCTCGCCGAAGTCTCCCTACTCCGAACTATTACGTTAGTCGTGACGTACCATCCAAGCCAGCAAAATACCCAAACCGGCAAACTCACGAGACTTATG
>Ga0315282_10012366_pt1 | contig 13067 bp, 12 predicted proteins | sample YL17G07_20_MG_FD_203693 | JGI IMG/M metagenome (GOLD analysis project Ga0315282, IMG submission 203693) | Sediment microbial communities from Yellowstone Lake, YNP, Wyoming, USA - YL17G07_20 | ecosystem: Environmental > Aquatic > Freshwater > Lake > Sediment | place: USA: Wyoming | collected...
ACCATGGCTGTTGCCCCTGTAGCGGCGGCTGCACCTGCTGCGCCGGCGGAAGCGAAGGATGAGGCGAAAGAAGACAAGAAGAAGGAAGAAGAAGCCCTCGCCGGACTCGGTGCCCTATTCGGCTAGGAACTTGGCTTTTTAGCCTGTCTAGTGCCGGTTAGGGCTCTGAAAACTTCAGGGTTCTATTCTTTCTCATCGTTCTAGCTTTTGCTGTCGGCTTTCGGAGACGGCCGACTCACATGAGGCTTTTCATGGGGATGGGCCTCTGTGCTATGTTGGTTCAATCACAATTCTTCTTCCACGGCATCCTTCCAATTTCTCTTTCTTAACGACATAGAAGGGTTTCATCAACACCGTGCATCGCGGCTCTCCATTCAATGTCTCAATTAGCATTATCACATTCGGGTGCAAGTTTCTGACTTGATCAGCAAAGAAGTCCAAATTCTCTTCCCGTATTTCCTTGGCTGTTGGAAACGGAATCCCTAGTTGATCGTATGCCTTTCTTCGTTTCTCAACGTATTGCTCATAAGTAACGGCCGGCCGTCCGTCCGTAGGCACTATCCGCAAATGCAGAGGCCCAAGATCCTCTAGCTCCTTTATCACAGCGAAGTATTTGGTCCCTTTCTCTGTAAGGCGGTAGGGTTCTTCTGGTCTTCCAGGGCCTGACCTCTGCTCAAACTCTTTCCGAGGCCTCTTTTCTACGTAGCCTTCCTTTTCGAGCTTCTGTAGTTCCTTTCTCAACGTATGGTTGTTCATGTGGAGTTGGCTGAGAAGCCGGTTGAAGCCTACTTCTTTGGCAGCGACGATCTGGAGAAGCTCATAGCCAGTCTGGCCGATTGTTCTCTCAACGATCGACTCCATAATTAAAGGTCTATGCGACCCTAAATATAAGTCTTGTACACGATACAACATGTCGAACGAAGGGATAACGATTCGCATTTCACATGAACTACACGGGTATCTGGTCCAGCAAGGCCGCAAATCTGAGAGTTTCGATTTGGTCCTCAAGCGCTTGCTCGGGTTGCAGTGATTCATCATGCGGTCCGTTGACTCAGCGGGGCTAGGCCAGAGGATCCTCGAACTGCTCAAAGCAGACAGTGAGACCGTTCTTGAGCTGCAGCTCACACGAAGCGGCAACGTGATCGTTTCAAAGTGCCCATCCGAGGAGGCCACGCAATGATGCGAAAGCTAAGAGACTACAATCCCCAGAAGAAGACGCAGGCATTCATTAACCTGATTCTGCAACTAGTAGCGAAATATGACGTATCTCTCACCGTCAGGCAAATCCACTATCTCCTAGTTGAGACAAGAGTAGCGAACCATCCGAATACGTACAACGGCTACCAGAAGGTCTCGCGCATTGTTACTGACATGCGCTATGGAGGACTACTTGATTGGGATAGGATAGTGGATGAGACCAGGACCGTGTACAAGCAAACATCGTACGAGAGCATTGACGACGCAATCGAGGAACTATTGGAATCCTACAGAAAGGACCGTTGGGAAGACAGCGAATACTACGTTGAAGTTTGGGTCGAGAAACGCTCTCTCGTGAACCTGCTCTACCCCATTACAGATGCACATGACGTTCATCTCGCTACTGGTGGAGGCTTCAGTTCAGCCACATACATTCATGAGGCCGTGGATCGTCTAACTCCTTACCAAGGACAGGAAATCGTTGTGCTCTATTTCGGTGACTTGAATCCTTCAGGAGAATTCATGTCGAAAGACTTGGAGAACCGTTTTGCTGAATGGGGTATAGACCTTTCCATAGAACGGATCTGCCTGAATGAGGAGCAATTGGAGCCGTATGGCCTACCTAAGAAGTTTGACGTGAAAGCACGCAAGGGAACTGAGACCTACAATAAGATAGAGGCCGATCCTAGGGCGAAGCACTTCCTAGAGAAACATGGAGAACTCTTCCAAGTGGAACTAGAAGCATTAGACCCCAATGTGATCAGAGGACTCTTGGAATCAGCCATCTCGGTGTATGTGGATTCTGAGCAGCATGAGAAAGTGAAACAAGTAGAACAAAGCGAAATCGCTGAGTTGAAGAGGAGGCTTTCTTCGGAAGGAGGCTAGACTATGACTAGCGTTGTCACGACACTTGAGAAGCAGGCGGCATGCGGATTCAGGAATGGCCTTACGACTTACACGATCCAATTCAAACCTCCACCGATTGAAGGCAGAATTTTCAAAGACAAAGGCGTGTTCAGCGAGGACTACGTTCCAGAGAGAATCCCTTGCAGGGAAAATCAGCTTAGAGAGAATTGGAGCAATCTCAACAACGCCGACAAGGGTTGGAAGCCGGATAACATGGTTGAGATGGGAGGACTCGGCACCGGCAAAACGGTTCTGATTCGCCATATGTGCAGGGCCTTACCTTCGGGTTGTGTTGCGCTATACGTGAATTGCAGCCGCGAGAATACGCGGACAAGACTCATTATGTCGGGCCTGCAACAGCTTGGTATTGAGGCCGTCAGCGGCTTCGACAGCCTACATTATGTTGCTCTCTTCGAGAAGGCCGTCAAGAACTACAAATTCGTCGGCCTGATCCTTGATGAGGCAAATGAGTTCTTCACTCGAAAGGATAGCGAGCATTTCGAGTTCTTCTATTGGGTGTCGCGGCTCCTTAGCAACCTGTTCGTAATTATGCTCACAAACCGGACTGACTTCCAAATGATGCTTCGCAAGACACTGGATCCGCGGATACTTGATACCTTCCGTTGGCGAACCATAGTCTTCCCAGACTACGGCTGCGACGAGCTCTTGACCATTCTTTGGGATCGCTTTCAGGCCGGATTCAAACCCGGCGCATACGATGAGAACAAGACGGAGGCGGCCCACATAGTCAAGTACGTCTACGATAGGGACGGGGGAGCAAGAGAGGCCATAGCCCTAGCCCGGCGAATAGGCGAGGCAGCCGAAAGCCGCGACCACGACAGAATTGAACCGTCAGACATCGATGAAGGACAGCGACTCTACGAGCGATCCAAGGAACTGGACCTGATAAGGAGCCTACCGAAGGTAGAGAGAACAATCATTTCACATGTACTCAAGAGAGACACGACGTCGGACGAAGCCTATTCTTGGTTCAAAGACACCGCTCAAGAAGACGGAGAGCCTTCGGGCTACAGGATCTATCACGACGCCTTAGCCAAACTCGAACTCAAAGGCCTAATGCAGAAACAGAAACAGCCGCGGGGCAGGGGCAGAGGAAGCATCCCCATGCGAATATCGGTCCCCCCAGAAATGCGACAACTCATACAGGAAGTCATGCAGGAGCAGACCCCCCCACCCCAGAACGCAATTTCTAACGACCAGACAGGAGATACACCATGACCCCCCACTACCTACCATTTCAGGAATCTCTCTCTACTCTCTCTAGGATCCAGGAAACGAGGACGGTTAGATATTGCATTCTAGGGGGGAGGGGGTCCCCAAGGAGGCCTTGAAGTCTTGAAAATCAAATCACGGGTAAACGGTCGCAAGCGGCCTCTTTCGGCCGGATGGGGGTGGGGGGCCTCTGTTTTTTCCGCGGTTACGGAGTCTAGTCAGAGGAGGATTTGAGCTGTTTGAGTAAGAAGAATCTTGAATCCGGATTAGATGGTAGGCTGGAAACCGTCGATAAAGCAGTTGAAAAGCCGTTCGGATGGTTGGGCCGTCGACGGTGGGCCTTACAGGTTTTGGAGGAAGCTGTCGAGAATGCGCGAGAGATGGCTAAGGCCAAGACTGGCCGAGGCCATGACAGTTCCAACCGTCTTGAATGGTCTAAGACTCTGATGAGACTCGTTGAGCTGTATGATTCTCAGCTCTCTGCAATCAAACGGCATATTTGGGGCAATACTGATGCTGGGGGAAACGTTGAGCCATGTGATTCAGACAATGGTTTCGTTGAGTTCGAGCGTCTTTTCCAGAACAATGTCTTGACCCCGTGGACTTCTGAAGACTTGAAGCTGAGATGCGTGGACTGCGGCATCTCCAGCCAAGAAGTCTCTGAGCAAACCGTCTACAAAACAGAATATGATTACGACCATCTCAATCTCTGCCCCGATTGCTACGCGAAACGCAAAGCCGAGGAACCTGAAGAGGAAGACGACGACGAGGAGGGCGGTGAATCAAATTGACAGAGAACGAAGTGAGGAATCAAGGGGTAAGAGAGATACAGGATTCGTCGGTTTCGCGGGAATGATGGCACTTTTGGGAGGAAAAGAATTCTTTGACGTCTGAGGCGAGGATTGAGGCGAATAGGCGGAATGCGTTGGGGTCGACTGGTCCTAGGGATACGTCGCTGACGCGGTTCAATGCCCTGAAACATGGTTTAACCACGAAGAAGTTGGTAGTTACGTCCTTTGAGAAGCGAAAAGAGTATGAGTCGTTATTGGAGAGCCTGCGACAGGATTTTCAGCCTCAGACTGCTACTGAGGAGATTTTACTTGAGCAGATGGCGGCCTCTCTCTGGAGGCGTCAGCGAATCTTGAGGGTGGAGAAGGCTGAGATTGAGGAAAAGCTGGCTTATGTGCTATACGGTTTTGATGAGGCTGAGAAGTATCGAGAGGAGCGGGTTCCATACGTTGGCTTTCCAGCAACAGCACAGCACCGCCTCAACGCTCTGAGAGAGAGCACCACGCAGAGAATGGAGTTCCACGTGGAGAAGCAGCTTCGGCCATCAGCGGACGCGTTACTGATCCGGTATGACTCCACGTTGGAGCGCCAGTTCTACCGGGCCATGGTCATGCTCTTGAAGGTCCAGGAGGCGAGGGCACGCGGCGCTGGCTTCGTTTCGCAAAAACGTTGAAGTCCACAGACACCGGGAGTTGAATGCCTTCGACCCATAGTCCTGATTCTCACTGTATTTCTCAGTAGTTGAAAGGCATCGGCAGATTAATGCAGTCAAGGCTTTATTTCGGATACTTGTCATGCGGACATGTCGGTGGCTACCCCATGCAGTCCGGGGATTCGATACGGCCCTTGATACTCAAAATGATAGGCTCTGGAAGAAATGTCAGCGTGGAAACCGTTGAGTCAATACTGCGAAGAAGAGATGAAGCCTTACCCTACCTGATAGACATAGTGAAGAGCGACAGATACTGGCGGAGTGATGGCGTTGAAGCTTGGGCACCGATAAGTGCCATGCATCTCCTCGCCCTGATAGGAGGAGGCGAAGCATTAGACGCAGTAGTGTACGCGACATACAACTATACTGAAGAGAATGGGTGACTGGTTGACTGAGGATCTTCCCTCAATACTCGCACACTTTGGAGCCGACGCATACGGTACGCTTTTGAGTATGGTCAATGACGACAGGCTTGAACCGTTCGCCAGGAACTCGGCAGCAAGGGCCTTACACGCCATATCAAGAAAGGGTCAAAACCTGAGAAAGCAGGCGGTAGACGCACTCAAGAATGCCATCATGAGCGAAAAGGACTGTCTGGCAAGAACCTTACTCGTCGACGTCTTAATAGAGTTCAAGGACCCTGACACACTCCAGTTTGTCAGATCCCTATTTGAGAAGGAGTTGATTGACACATCTACATTGACGATCGAGGAAGTTGAGGGCGTGTACGCCGGAGAGTATGACGACATCTTGCATAGGGACGACGTTGATCCCATGGATCTATTCAGGAAAAAGGCTGTAGAATACATGACTCCGGTAGACAGCGACATGATCCGAGATGAAGCCAAATTTCACCATGGACAGCAAGCAGCGAAGAAACGGAAGATAGGCAGGAATGAGCCCTGCCCCTGTGGTAGCGGCAAGAAATACAAGAAGTGCTGCCTGAGAAGAGTGCTAACAAACCCGCAATGAATGCCAACATTGAACGGACTCACAGCCGAGACGTGTCCCGCCTTGGCTTGGGTGTTGACTGCTCAACGGCCGGCCGGCGCGTGCCGCAAGTCTTAAACCCGTGTTGACAACAACTGGAATCGGGATCAGTGTTGTCTTATCGAGCGGAGGTAAGCAGAGCTAATCCTAGCGGTATCATCTTTTTGGTCGATCAATCCGGGTCAATGGAGGACCCGTGGGGAGGCGGTGAACAGAAGCGAAAGGCAGACGGTCTAGCTGATGCTATCAATCGCCTTCTCCAGAATCTAGTCATCAAGTGTAGCAAGGAAGAAGGTGTCAGAGACTACTATCATGTTGCTGTTCTGGGATATGGTGACAAAGTGAGACTAGGATTAGGCGGGTCATCGACAGAGAGAGAGTTGGTTCCGATTAGCTTCATCGCGAACAATCCTATTCGAGTAGAAGAAAGAGTCCGCAAAGTTTCTGACGGTGCTGGCGGTCTGGTTGAAGAGAAGGTGAAGTTTCCAGTCTGGTTTGATCCCTTAGCCAACGGTGGAACACCTATGTGTGAAGCTATCTCAACAGCGGCAAGAATCTGTTCAGATTGGGTTAGTCAGCATCGAACATCCTTCCCACCAACAGTAATCAATATCACCGATGGGGAAGCTACCGATGGTGATCCAAGTGTACCGGCCAGCAATCTGAGGAATGTTGCGAGCGAAGATGGGAATGCGCTATTGTTCAACATCCACATTTCGTCACAAAAGGGAAATCCAGTGGAATACCCTGATAGTGAAGAGTTGCTTCCTGATCAGTTTGCGAGGCTTTTGTTCAGGATGTCGAGTATCCTCCCAGATCACATAAGGAGTGCAGGCGTTCAGCAAGGATACAGCCTGACCGAGAGATCCCGTGGGTTTGTTTTTAACGCAGACATGGTGTCTTTGATAACCTTCTTGGATATTGGCACAAGACCCAGCAATCTTCGATGACGGATCGAATTGAGGGTATCTCTCAGGGCTCTTTGGACTCAGAAGAGCGGTAATGACCTACATGAATTCGAAGACGCATTTGAACCGGTTTCAAGCCAGATAATAGACTCGGAAACTCTGAATGTGGCAATTGCTGATGGAGCAACAGAGAGTTCTTTTTCTTCACTATGGGCAAAACTCCTCGTTTCAGAAACTGTCTTGTGTAACCCTTATTCAATCGAAGATCTCCGCAGAACAACGATGAGATGTATTCGCATTTGGAAACGCATTACTGGACACAGACCCCTTCCTTGGTATGCTGAAGAGAAGGTGAAGCAAGGAGCGCATTCAACCCTCCTTGGAGTGTACTTCTCTCGAGATGAGACCTCACGATTACGTGCGATTGCTGTGGGAGATAGCTGTTTCTTCCAAGTTCGAGCCGAAGGCCTGTTGACAGCGTTCCCAATTGACCGCTCCGACAAATTCGGAAGTACCCCACTTCTTCTGTCAACAAACATAGCCTACAATGAGAGGATCTGGCCCAACGTATGCATGTATGATGGTGAATGGCGGGATGGCGATGCCCTGCTCATCATGACTGACGCTCTCGCTCAGTGGTTTCTAACACAGTCCCAGAATGGAAATCAACCTTGGACTGACGTACTGGGATTCGAGGAGCGTGAGGACTTTTCCAATTGGATTCAGATGCTTAGGCAATCTGGATCAATCAGGAATGACGACGTGACTTTGCTCATCCTCACGGCGGTGTAGAAATGAAGCTTCCTCAAATGAGCGACTATCATGCTTCGATTCAAAATCCCAAAAGGGCATTTTCTGACCAAGATCTCAGTTGTTGTTCGGTCGAAAAAGATCCACTTGGGTTACCTAGAGTCCAGACTGGCGGATTCGCACTGACTTACCATCTTCTGGCATCCAATCGAGAATGGGCGGTCAGATGCTTTCACAGAGATATACCTGAACTGCGAAGAAGATACGAAGCCATCAGTCGTTTTCTCGATGCAAAGGCAGATGAACACTTCGTCAAGGCCAGATACTTGTCTGACGGAATAAGAGTGCAATCCAGATGGTATCCGATAATCAAGATGACTTGGATCAGGGGAGACCCACTCAACCTCTATATCGAGAAGAACATCTCAGCGCCTCAATCGCTGTCGTGGCTTTCCTCTGCTTTCCTTAGATTGGTCAACGCTCTTGAGACTCTTGGAGTAGGTCATGGCGATCTCCAACATGGGAATGTTATGGTCAAGGGAAAGGAACTATTGCTCATAGACTATGACGGCATGTATCTCCCTGAGCTGGCTACTCTGAGGTCTGATCAAATAGGTCACGTGAACTATCAACATCCCTCTCGTGGAGCAGAACACTATGATCACTCAATTGACAGATTCTCTGCTCTAGTTATCTACATCTCACTGAACGCGATCGTGGAGTCTCCGCTCTTGTGGCAAAAGTACAGCGATAGCGACAACCTGCTTTTCAAGGGCGAAGATTTCCGCTTCCCACAGAATTCCTCTCTATTCGAGGATTTGTCACATCTGCAAGTTGCTACCTTAGCAGAGAAGTTGAAGCTTATCTGTGAACCAGATATTAACATACGAAAGATTCCTCCTATAGAGGACCTTCTTAGGTTAGAGAGAAGCCAACTGAAGCTCCCCAGAATTGTACAGCCCTTGAAACCACCAGTCCCTCTTGTGACGGAGGCGAGGGTTGTGAGCCAATACGAGATTCTTGAGGCCAATGCCATCGAGGACCTGCTCAGTAGGGCGGGCCACAAGATTCAAGTGATTGGCAGAGTCACGAGCATACACCAAGGAAGCACGAAATACGGCCAACCGTACATGTTTCTCAATTTTGGAGATTGGCGAAAAGGATGTTTCTATTTGGTTGTATGGTCACAGACAATGGAATTGTTCTCAGGCCGTGATTTTCAGAGCTACAAGGACAAATGGGTCAGTGTTACCGGTCTCCTGAGCACCTACAAGAACAGACCTCAGATCCACATTGATATGCCATCACAAATACAAGTGCTCGCCGGAAAAGACGATGCGAGCGCTATCCTGAGAGGCCTCAGCGTCGCGCCTAAATCGTCCGTTTCTATGGCAAAACCCACTCATCATGTTTCAGCACCTCAACTCAGCATTTCCAGAAAGGAAGTCTCTGCTCTGAATAGACTCTATCGGACTTTCCCCACGGGCACACCAACTACGCAACCGACCCCAACAAGACAATCGACCTATCGAGCACCTGCTACATCCTCTGGTGTTCAGTTACCAACCGCACAACATGGCAAGATCCCCAGTCCTGCACTGGTGTCGCTAGGAATTGTGAGCCTTGTATTGGCCGCTCTAATGTCTCCTTTTCTTCGGGCATTCTTTGTTCCAGCGGGTGTCATACTACTGTACTACGGCATGACGCACTACTCAACGATGGTGCCTGTTAAGATACTCACTGCACCTTTTCGTGCTCGTTACGCAAGCCGATGTAGAAATTGTCGGCGGAGTCTTCTTGGCAGTCAAATTGTCAAGACTGATGTCGGATACATGCATGACTGGTGCGCCACGCAGGCCAAGAGAAGGATCTGGAAGAAGGCGACACGTCGATCAATAACCAGCTCGTTGGCTGTGAAACGAAAATGGCTATTTCTGGTGGGCCTTCTGATTACTGGAGTATTGTTCTTCGGCGTGTTTTACGTCACATCTTGCGTGCCGATGATTCCAGTCAGTGTCTTCGAGTATCGGACAGATATTTCGACTCTCAGTGCCCGCACTCAGAGCAAGATCGTGACTGTTGATACCCACTGGATAGAAAGCGTTGCGACGCCCGTAACTTCGACGACTACGCACCGTGAAGAAGAACATACGGTGTTCCGAACCATTAGGAGCACAACTACAAGGAGTTCTCAGATTCAAGTGACTATGTGGTCGACGGAAAGCGCACATGCTACAGCTAGCACTTATTCGTATGAGGTGACTAGATACCACAGCTTTTCGCAAATGTATCCAACACTCTGGCTAGTTGCCATTCTCTTATTCGTTTCAGTCTCCGTAATACTTGTCGCTAAGATCTGCATCCGCTGAGTCCAGGCAGTCCAAGCAACGGGGGTGATTATGATGAATCAACCTGGGCCCCGCGGGGGCATCGCCCGCAGGCGAACCATGCAGCTACGTCCCCGCTCTCCGCAGAGAGCGGAACCACTACCCCCGTCTTCCCCCTAGAAAGAATACCCTTAACCCTTAGACCGGGAACCCCTCCGCAAGATTTTGTGTGTGGTTTAGGGTTTCAATGAATCGAAAGACAGCTAGAGCGGCTTGCTTCCGAGCCCTACCCATCTCACTTTCCTCAATTTTCTGAGTAATGTCTGTCCTAGAATCTTGTTTTCTCCAACAGTTAGTATTTTAGGGGATACCTCTAAATATTAGCAGCCAAGGGCAAGATGGTCTTTGGGGTCGGAGCCCGATTTTAGGAAGAAGTATCCTGCTGAGTACCGAACAGCTGACGGAAGATGGGTACGAAGCAAGAGTGAGAAGATAGTCGCTGACTGGCTCTATGAGCATGGCATAAGATACGAATATGAGCGTCGACTAGCCAATGGCGTAGTCTGCGATTTCTATTTGCCAGACACGGATACTTACGTTGAGTATTGGGGAAGAGATGATGAGACGTACAGACGCCACAGAAAAGAAAAGGAGCAGTTCTATTCAAAGCATGGATTCAAGCTCGTATCTCTGGATGAAAGCGACCTCAAGCATGTTGATGATATTCTCAGATCAAAGTTGGGACAGACTAAGCCAATACCAAAGGTCGTGGTCTCCAGCGGCAAGCCTCAGGCTTCTGGGCTCAACAAGCGTATTGCCACTCTGATGGCAATACTAGTTATCTCCTCGTTACTTCTCGGCTACTCACTAGCTGGTCCTGGAGCGCAGTGGCCTCGACCCGCTATCACAACGCCAACCACATCGCCGATCACCACTACATCAGAAGCCATCGCAAGATCGGAATCGGTCACCACAACGTTCGCGACATCATCAGCTACGTCATCCTTACGCAAGTGGATCAGTGACGAACCCGTCATCTCCTATCTAGACGCTAAGAAATATGTGGGACAGACTAAAACAGTTGAAGGTACAATTGTGATGACATTGCGATACGAGAAAGGGAACGTCATCTTCCTTGACTTCCACGACCCGTATGAGGGATACTTCGAAGCCATAATCTGGCGAGAGTACTGGAAGTTCTTCCAGTTCGCACCAGAAGTCTTTTACAAAGGGAAAGAAGTCAGGGTGAAGGGTCTCATCAAGGAATACAAAGGCTCCCCACAGATCGAAGTGACTAGTCCGAAGCAGATCGAGGTAGCATACATGGGATTCAGCTATCCTTCGCCAGGCTCACTCGGAATCGTAGTGTTGACTACAAGAATCCTAGCTAATCGAGTTCCAAGCTACTGTTGACCCTTGAAGGGTGTCATCGCTGGCCGCTCGAAAGATAAGACTGCGATATGAAGGGAGATGCCGCAGATGCGGGGGGAGGATTTCAGTAGGCACACAGGCCTATTGGGAATCAGGCAAGGGAGTTTGGCACCTGCAATGTGGCTCTCTGGTTGGTTTGTCGTCAGGAAGATCTTTCGGTTCTGCTTCTGATCGATTCAGGACTTCGCATTCCATCCAGATGGGACTCATCTTTGCTGTTATCATAATTCTGGCTGTTGGAGGGGCTCTGGCGAGTAGCCGAGTCACTCCACCGATGACGACAGCTCGAACCGAGACTGAGAAGGGTCACACATTTTCGAGCTCTCAGATGACGCAGACATATGCGACAACAAGTCAGATTCCCTACTTGACCTATGCAGTGACAAGCGGGACGAAGACAACACCTGTCACCAAAGGTATGTTTGTCGGAGGCAGGCTCAGCAACATCTACCACTGGCCTTCATGTTACTGGGCGAAGCAGATCAATCCCAAGAATGAAATCTGGTTCAAAGACTCGGCAGACGCAATAGCTCACGGCTACCGACCATGCAAAGTCTGCAAACCTCCCTGAGACCTCGTGTCGTATCGATGGCCCGTAGAATGCAAGGATCAGGTTAGTGGAGGTAGATTCTCATGACATTTGTCGCTGTTTTCGGTATTCTTTTAACAACAGTGTCGAAGACAGCAGCATGACGGCTCCCGCTGCAATTGACACGTAGATCATGTAGCTCGGTTGAGGGGCCCGGTTCGATTCAACCGCCGATTGATTTATTGCAAGTGGAAGTAGGAGTCTGGCCGGGGCGTATCCTTCTCTTAGAGCAGTTACGCTAAGTTCGACGGTGCCACTCAGATTCTTGAGTTTGTTTGCTGGCAAAGGTACACGATAGTTGATCCAAGGATTGGCCAAGTCTCGGTATGACTCGGTTTCCAGAACTATGCCACCAATTTCTGTCCGAATCTCACATGGTGTCCTCACTCCGAAGCTATCGACTACTGTGAATTCGAAGACGTTGTCATGCGAAACATCAATCTGCTGTATGGTTGAGTTTGCAACTATACTCAGTGTCTTGGTTTCCGGGAGTTCTGGCGCGTTGGCCTTTGAGGCTGATACGGCGGTGTGCCATACGTTGATCGTTGCGATAATGGCGGTGTTGGTGCGATTCTCAATGATCGCTGTGAGCCTTTGGCTCCACGGAAGATTTTGATCAATCAGCGTGGTGTTGATTTCCGCAAGGAAGCTGTGACTTTGTCTAGCTAGGAAAAAGGAGTAATCTGTAAAGTTGACTGTACTGGGCGGCCCAATTGAAGAGATCAGGCGAATTTCTGACAGGTGATTCACTATCGCACTGTCCAGCATGACATGTAGCCTTGTTCCGTTCTTGGTTGCTGGGTCGTAATTTACTGTGGAGTGATATGGTTGACAGATGTCCGAAATGTAGTGTGCCAGTCTTCCTGCATCCAAGAGCACCCTGTTCCAATCACCATCTCTGATAACTTCAGACATGTCTTTTCCAAAGGCTTCGACAGCGAATGGCAGAGTTCCGGTCTCGGGTCTACTCTGGTTCCAGATCTCAAGGTCAACGAAGTGGCGGGGAGATTCGGCTGGATCCCGTCCCTTGTAGAATGTGTCTGGGTAAGCCACTGTATCGTTCAGCATCCACTCATAGTACCGAAAGAAATCTCCCCAAGATCCAGGGAACAATCTGCAGGATTTTGAAACAATTACCTCGTGGCCAGAAACACTCCAAGCGTCCACTCTTGAAAAAGATCTCGGAAAAAGCAATAGCAACATAAGACACAGGCACAGAATCACGGGCTTCTTGA
>Ga0315282_10012367_pt1 | contig 13067 bp, 10 predicted proteins | sample YL17G07_20_MG_FD_203693 | JGI IMG/M metagenome (GOLD analysis project Ga0315282, IMG submission 203693) | Sediment microbial communities from Yellowstone Lake, YNP, Wyoming, USA - YL17G07_20 | ecosystem: Environmental > Aquatic > Freshwater > Lake > Sediment | place: USA: Wyoming | collected...
CATCGCCGATGTATCGGTGGCCGCGCTCTTTGCGGGGGGGTTCATCCCCGCCCTGGTCATGGCCATCATCATCATGGTGTACATTTACCTGAAGGCCCGACGGGGCGGCATGCTGCCGTCACAGTCCCTGAGTCTCCGCGAGCTCGGGCGGACCTTCATCGATGCCTTGATCCCCTTGGGAATGCCGATCATCATTTTCGGCGGAATCCTCGGCGGGGTCTTCACCCCCACAGAGGCGGCGGCCATCGCCGTCTTCTATGCCGCCATTGTGGGGCTGTTTATCTACCGCGAGATTTCCTGGTCGGCGCTCCCGGGAATCCTCATCAATAGCGCCGTGATGACGGCGACCGTTTGCTTTCTTCTCGGGACGGCAGCCGTGGTGGCCTGGATTCTGACGGTAGGGCAGGTTCCGGCGTTTCTGGTCAAGATTATGAGAGAACTGTCTGCCGGGCCGACGGCCTTCCTGCTCTTTTCCGCGTTGCTATTCATCATCCTCGGTGCCGTGATTGAGGGGCCCGCTGCGGTGGTGATCCTTCTGCCGACCTTCCTGCCCGTCGTAAAGCAGTTCGGCATCGATTTGATCCACTATTCCATTGTCATCACTGCCGCAGTCGGCATTGGCCTCTTCCTGCCGCCCATCGGTGTGGGACTTTTTATCGCCTGCGGGATCGCCAAGATCAGCATGGATCGCGCGCTAGGCCCCATGTTGCCGTATGTCATCTTTCTCTGCCTCGGGCTTTTGATCGTTGTCCTTTTTCCGTGGTTTACCTTGATCATTCCGAGGATCCTCGGGCTGTAGCCTGGCACTTGTGAAGCGCCACCGCTGTGTTGAGGGAAACTCGATGTAGGGGTTTCACACCTTCCCGGGGCAAATCAAACAAACCGATGATGGAGATCATCTATGTCAATACGCCCTAACGTATTATTGTAGATCTCTATGTTTTTCACTACCCGTTTAACACTTCTCATTCCAATGAGAACCACATCGATCAATGGATTGGATAATACAAATTGTACTAATGCACCCGTATAATCAAAGGTGTTATTTGGATTCACTTTCTCAATCCACTTCCGAAATATCATCGAGGTGGCAGGCCTCATCGTGGCTATTCCCATGTCCATCTTTTTTGCTTCGTAGATGCTCCCGGATTTCCTGACGGGATCGTAAGGATGTTGAAATATGAAATTGTAGCAGGTCTGCATCATGTCAAATCTTCCAATTCGAATCAATCTGTACATCGCGGGATTTTGATCTTCCGATGTGAAACCTATGAATTTAGCCAATCCCTCATCCCGTAGCCGGCACATTTCATCGATCATCCCACCATCTTTCAAAACAAAATCCGCCTCTTCATCTGAATAACTGGTGCCATGAATCTGAATTAAATCGATTGAATTTCTTTTCAATCTTTTTAAACTTGCCTCCATGGAACGACGAACATGGTCCTTATCCCCGACACTCATTTTTGTTGCCAAGAATATCTTCCCCGGATCGACTCCCTGTAAAGCCTCTCCAAAGATCTCCTCACCTTGGCCTTCCCCATAAGCAGGTGCCGTATCGAAATAATTAATTCCGAGGTCCACTGCCTTATGGATTGCTTTAATAATTCCCTTTCTATCCTCTTCCTTTGTTGGATCGAAAGCATGCAGGTAATTTTTCATGCCAGCCGGTGCCCCTCCAAAACCGATCTTAGAAACCTTGGCGTTCGTTTTGCCCAACCGTACATATTCCATTAAAATGTTCCTCCCTCCAGAAAGTTTCTTAATCCTACGCACACACTCCCAATCATGGGGTTGCCTACATTTCTCCAAGTTCCAGTTCATACAATAGGGACGGCTTAAGAAGGAGAAATTATTTGAGGCTGAACCCGCCATCGACGAGGAGGAGTTGTCCCGTGATGAAATTGGCATCCTCAGAGGCAAGGAATAGAATGGCTTTGGCAATATCTTCAGGCTGGGCCATTCTCTTAAGATAAGATCCTTCGATCATCGATCTTTTAACCTCCTCCGGAAGAGGTTGGGTCATCTCGGTTAAGGTATGGCCCGGTGCTACCGTGTTAACGTTGATATGTGGAGCTAATTCCTTGGCCATCGTCTTGGTCAAATTAATCACGGCGCCCTTGGAAGCACTGTAGTCCATGACCCCTTCCCGGCCGCAGTGATCAATTCCCCGGATTGAGGAGATGTTGATGATCTTACCCGACTTCTGAGCCAACATATATTTTGCCGCCACCTGGGAACAGAGGAAGACGCCGATGAGATTGACCTCCAGTGTCTTCATCCAATCCTCGGCGGTCTTCTCCATGAAGGGTCTGGGGATGACGATCCCTGCATTGTTCACTAAGATATCGATGCGACCGAACTCCTTAATAAAGGCCTCCATAAAATGCTCGACCTGATCCTTCTTTGAAACATTCCCTACGAGAGTCTTAAGATGATGCCCCTGGGATCTGGCAGTCTCCGTGACCTTCTTCATATTGGTTTCGTTCACATCAACGATTCCCACCTTTGCTCCTTCTTGGAGCATCATTAAGGCCGTGGTCGCGCCAATTCCTCTCCCTCCTCCTGTAATTAAGGCTGCTTTGTCTTTGAATCGCATTTTAACCTTCTCCTTTCTTCTTCCGCCCTTATTCGAATCCCTCAACCCTTTTCGTAATAATCGGTCACCCCTTGACAGCGCCTGCGCCCCAGCCGCGGATCAAATACCTTTGAACCGCAACGAAAAAGAGCAACGCGGGAATTGTGATCATCATCCCGGCGGCCATGATCAGTCCCCAGTCAATCAGCGCCGAGTGAAAGAGGTCCTGTACCCCCACCGGCAGCGTCTTCAGTTCGTCCGAGGTGATGAGGATCCGCGTGAAGATATAGTCGTTCCATGCCAGGATGAATGTGAAGATGGACGTGGCGATGATCCCCGGCAGGGCCAGAGGCAGAATCACGTGGATCACTGCACGCACACGGCCCGCACCGTCCACCAGGGCAGCCTCTTCCAGCTGAAGGGGGATGGTCTTGAAGAAGGCCCTCATCAGCCAGAGGGTGAACGGAAGGCAGAACGAGGTGAAGGCCAGCACCAGGGCAAAGTGGGTATTCTCAATCCCCATCTTCTTCACCAGGATGAAGAAGGGGATGACGACCATGATGGGGGCGAACATATACGTGCACAGGATGAGCCCGGCAATCTTCTCCCTGCCAAGGTATTGGTACCGGGTGAGGCTGTAGGCCCCTGCGGCGCTCACCACCATGGTCAGCAAAACTGCCAACCCCGAGACGATGAGGCTGTTCCGGAAGTAGGTGAGGAAGCCAGTGGCAGTGAAGAGCCGGTGGAAGTTGTCCCAGGTCGGATCATTGGGAATGAATGACGGAGGTTGAGCGAACACCTCTGTGGGCGGTTTGAACGAGGTCGAAACCATCCAGAAGAATGGAAAGGCAGCCTGAAGGGCCAGGAGAATCGCCCCCACGTAAAGGAGACCACGGGTCGAGAGGTGTCGCAATCGCCAGCGATTCATCCGATGTCCGCCTCCTCGCGGAACAGACCGAAATAGATGATCGTGCAGACTACCAGAATGGCAAACATGATTACGGCCAGGGCCGCACCGAGGCCTGCCTGGTAATACGTTAGGGTTCGCATGTAGGCGTAGACCGGCAGCGTCCGGATGAAGCGGCCGGCTCCTGCTCCCTCGCCCATCAGCCAGACGGTGTCGAACTTGGTAAACATCCAGATGCTGCGAAGCAAGATGACCACGAACAGAATGCCCCGGATCTGGGGCAGGGTAATGTGAACAAAACGACGCAACGCCGAGGCTCCATCCACCTTAGCAGCTTCGTACAACTCCGGGGGGATGGTCTGGAGCCGAGCCAGGATGCTCAGCAGGACAAAGGGGAAGAACTGCCAGATGCTCATGATAATCGTGGAAAGCATGATGTGATCGGCCCCGAGCCAAGAGATCGGGTCCCTGACGATCCTCAGAGTGACCATCCAATAATTGACGACGCCGTACATGTCGTTGAGCAGCCACTTCCAGAGAATCACCGCAACAATGGTGGGGACCATATAGGGAAACAGAACGATCGCCCTAACCAGACCCCGTCCCACGAAGGTTTCATTCAGAATGAGGGCAGCCGCCACTCCCAAGACAACCTGGAAGACGATTGTCCATATGGAATAGACTACCCCAAGCCAGAGGCTTGTCCAAAACTCCTCATCCTTCCATAGATAGAGGTAGTTTTCAATGCCGACAAAGCGTTCCTGAGGGAAGAAGGAATGTTTCTCCAAGAGGCTTAGCCAAATGGAGTAGGCAACGGGGTAGAGGGTCAGTCCCAGGATCAGGATGAGAGCCGGGGAAATGGTCAGAACCCCTGCCAGTTGCTCGCGACGCTTTGGCTTGGTTGTGGGGATCCAGCGTGCCCACCTGGAAACACCGGGCTGGACGGTGATGGCGCCGGACAGTGGTGGCGCCCCAGAGGACGCCACGGGTCTGGCTCCGGGATCAGATACGCCTCTCATTGTCGTCATCTAAGAGCCAGCAGTGGCCGGCCGGACACACACCCACTTCGCAAATCCGAAGCAGACATGTACCCGGCCTGTGATATAAAGACTTCTTACCAGCGTTTATAACCGAGCTTTGTGATCAACTCCTCAGCCCGGGCCTGAGCCTTGGCCGCAGCCTGTGCCGACGGCATCCCACGGGCAGCATCCGTCACCATGTCCACGACGATGCCGGAACCAAGGATCTCGAGGCCGAAGGGGAGCTTCAGGTCGGCCCACTGGATGATCAAGGTCGGCTTGGCCAAATCCTTCTCGAAATAGAAGTAATCCATGTCCACCCATTCCTTCCAGCGCTGGTACATCTCGTTGGCCTGGTAAGCCTTACTTTTCTGCACGGACTTAAGGGTCGGCAGAAGATGGATCGGGACTGTGTGCAGATACTTGATGTATTCCTGCTCCTTAAAGAAGAACTTGATAAACTCAGCTGCTTCCTCCGGGTACTTCGCATTCTTGAAAATCATCCAGGGCTCGGCATCGAGCTGGGCAGCTGTCCCCTTCCCGGATGGTCCATGCGGCTTCACCATCACCCCGAAGTGCTCGGGATTGCCCGTTCCCTTGGGCGCGTACTTCTCGATGTAGCCAGCGCCCCGGCCATAGCCTTGGTAAAGAATGGCGGCTTTGCCAGTGGCCAGGTTGGCGAAGGTGTCTAAATAGCCGTGACCCAACCAGCCGGGCGGCAGGACGGTGTCGTTGAGCTTCTTGTAGAAATCCAGTACCTCGACGACCTGCTTCTCGGTGAAGGTAGGCCGGCCTGTCTTGAGGTCGAACAGCCGGCCGCCGTTGGCCGCGGTCAGCTCGCCCACCAGGATGTTGATGAAGAGCGGTGTGCCCGGGAGGGAGAGACCGTAGCGGGTCACTCGACCATCCTTGTCCCGTTCCATCATTGCCTGGGCCATCTTGATGAACTCATCCCAGGTCTCTGGCGGCTTCAATCCCTTCTGTTTGAAGATGTCCTTGCGGTAGATCAGCAGCGATACATTGGGGGAGTGAGGGATCCCGTAGTACTTTCCGTCGTGAAAGCATTGCATCTTAACGGCCGGAAAGATGTTGTCCCGGCCGATGGCGGCGGCAATATCCTCCTGACTCCGCAGAAGCCCCTGTGCGTAAAACGACGCGCATGTCACCGCCTGTCCATGAGCGGCATCGGGCGGCGATCCTGCTGCCAGAGCGGCAGTCAGCTTGGCCTCCAGGTCACCCCAGGCTAGGCCTTCTTGTTTAACCGTGATGTCCGGGTGCAATTTTTCGAAGTCGTTGATGATCTCTTGGAATGCTGCGATCGTCAGCGGTTCAGTCTCGGTGTGCCAGACCCGGACGACCTTCTTCTCAGCAGGAAAAACCATCATGGGGATAAAGAAAGTAGGTATGAGAATGAGTATGGCCATTCCAAATAATTTTCTCTTCCTTAACATAAGAGAGTCCTCCTTTCGTTATATTGGTTTCATTTAAGAATAAGAACGACCCTGAATCGAATCTCGCCGAAACAGTCCTACCTCCCTTTGCTAAATTTTGAGAGCAACCTCCTCTCCTTCAACCAGTGCTTCCATCACCTCCCTCGGTTTTGAGGCATCACCCACGACATAGACCTCAGAAACCTTTCCTTTCAAAGATTCGACGAGCTCGTCATTTGGTGTGGATCCCAGAGCGATGACAATGGAATCGAACCCTTCGAGCCTCTTCGTTCCTTGGGGATCTTCAACCCACACCCCTTCCTTTTCAAAGCGGATGGCCTTCGTGGAGGTCAATATCCGTACCCCCTTTTCCCGAAGCCTCTTATTTAAGAAGTGTTGAAGGTGGCCCACCAGATCCAGGGCAATCCCTTCCCTCATCTCAATCAGGGTCACTTCCTTGCCCTTCTCGGAAAGATGGTCTGCCACCTCTGCCCCAATTCCCCCGCCACCGATGACGAGGACTTTCTTAGCGAGACGCATGGGATCTGATAACGCTTCCTCCACTGAGATGGCTTTGGAATCCTTAATCCCATCGATGGGTGGGAAGTATGGTTTGGCCCCAGTGGCGATGATGATCGCATCAGGCTTGCCTTTTTCTAAAAGGGTGGAATTAAAAGGTTTGCCTAAAACAATCTTCACGGGCAGTTTCTGGAGCTGTCTGGAGAGATACTCAATGAATTCTTTAAGAACCTGTTTTTGGGGAGGGATGGCAGCCAGCAGGAATCGGCCTCCCAGCCTCTCCTGTTGTTCATACAAAGTCACCTGATGGCCACGAAGGGCGGCAATCTCGGCAGTCTTCATCCCCGCCGGGCCTCCACCGATAATCCAGATCTTCTTTGGACGATCTGTCTTTTTGAGTTTAAATATCCCCTCCCGACCCGTTTCGGGGTTGACGGCACACGCCAGAGCACCATTTCGAATGCTTTGAATGCAGCGGTTGCAGGAGATACAAGGAAGGATCTCTTCCATTCTTCCCTGGAGTGCCTTTGTGGGAAGCTCCGGGTCAGCAATCAAAGCCCTTCCCATCGAAATGAGGTCGGCTTTTTGCTCTTCTAATATCCGGTTGGCTAACTCAGGGGTGCGGATTCGACCCACGGTGATCACAGGAATGCCAACAACGGATTTGATCCCCTGAGCAAGGTGAGCAAAGACACCCTCTTCTGCATAATAGGGAGGATGGTTCAAATATCCGGATGCGGCCACGCAGGCTGAGACATGGAGGGCATCGGCTCCATTCCTTTCCAAGGCCTTTGCTATCTCCTTTGAGTCCTCGATCTTTAGTCCGCCATCAACATATTCATCAGCGCTGAGACGGCAGAGGACTGGGAAATCGGCACCTACTTTATTTCGAACGGCTCTTAATACTTCGTGGGCCATCCTCATCCGTCGATCCGCATCCCCTCCATATTCATCCTCTCTCTTGTTGGAGAAGGGAGAGAGGAATTGATTGATTAAATATCCATGGGCCATGTGGATCTCGACACCATCAGCCCCTGCTTCTTTGACACGGAGCGCCGCTGCTCCAAAGGCTTCGATAATCTTTTGAATTTCTTCGCAAGAGAGTTCTTTTGGCATCTCCTTTCTGACGGGGCACGGAATGGCAGAGGGAGCGACAATGGGGGAACCTGTGATTGAGGCAGAGGTCTGGCGGCCGGCGTGATTGATCTGAATGACGATCTTTCCGCCTTCTTTATGGACAGCCTCCACTAACTTTTTAAAGGGAGTGATGTGTTGATCAGAGTCAATGAGTGCCATATTGGGAAAGGCTCTGCCCTGCTTCAAGACACCGGTGTGTTCAAAGGTGATATAGCCGACCCCGCCTCTTGCGCGCCTTACATAGTAGGCGATGTGCCGCTCATTGACCGATCCATCCTCGCCTGCAAAGTTTGTTGCCATCGGGGGCATGACGATCCGATTTTTTAATTTCAAATTTCCGATTTGAAAAGAACTGAAGAGGTTTTCAAAACGAGCCATTGGAGCACCTCGTAAAGATCAGATCACTGGAAAGGATTGCTTTTAAATGGTATACAATATTGTATTAAGATGTGAGATCTCTGCAATCTTAGACGAAGACAAATTAGATGTCAAGTTTTAATTATGAGAGCTCTAAAAAACTACTACAAGCTCTCTTGATTACTCACCTGCCTACCGCAGGCAGGGATTTCAAAAATGGTTACACAGATTTTTATGATTTCTTTTTGATGGTCAGAAAAAAACGGGATGTCACCGGCCAAAAGGCCGGTGACATCCCGCCATGGTCACCTCATTCATTACCTCACGCTTTCTTCAAGGCTTCCATAACGGTCTTCGGACTTAATGGAATGCGTCTTACGCGAACGCCAGTCGCATTGAAGAATGCATTTGCAACAGCAGGCGCTGCAGGAGGAACGCCTACCTCCCCGATGCCACCGATTTTTTCACTGCTTTTGACAATGTGGACCTGGATTTCCGGCACTTCGCTCATCCGCATGACATTATAATCATCAAAATTGGCCGATTTGACGCCACCATTGGCGAACTTGACCTCCTCCTTGAGGGCCGTGCCCAGAGAATTGATGACTCCCCCTTCAATTTGGGCTACCAGGGGATCGGGGTTCACCACAGGTCCGCAATCCACAGCCGCCACAATCCGATGCACCTTGATCGTGCCATCCTTTTTGTTCACAGATATTTCCGCCACCTGGGCGACGTAGCTTCCAAAACACGCATGCTGGGCAATGCCCCGGCCTTCGCCTTTTGGAATGGGTTTACCCCAACCCGCCTTTTCAGCCACTGTCTCCAGCACGCGGCGAGCCCGCATATTGTTCTTTAAGTTCTGCAGGCGGAATTCGAGGGGATCCTTACCTGCTGCATGGGCCAATTCGTCGATGAAACATTCAATGACAAAGGCATTGGGACCATTCTGGACCGAACGCCAGGGAGCCACAGGAGCAGGCAAGCTGGAGATAAGGAATTCTATGAAGAGGTTCGGTATCTCATACTGGATCCTGTTGTTCCACATCGGAGACCCTGGAGCATCTGCAAGACCCCAGAGACAATAGAAATCGATTCCGCCCTTAATTGCAGCAGGAGCGATGTCTTTCAGGATGGAGGGGCTGACGACTTTATGAGACCATCCAATCAACTGGCCCTGAGTGTCAAGGCCGGCCTCAATCCGGTGAGATGCGGGGGCGCGAAAGGCATCGTACTTGATGTCTTCTTCCCTTGTCCAAAAGACCTTAACTGGTTTCCCGATGGCCTTTGAAATGCCAACCGCTTCGGCTACGAAATCCGGCCTTGCCCTTCTGCCCAGGCCGCATCCTAAGAAAGTGGTGTGGATATTGATCTTCGCTGGGGGTAATCCCGATACTTGAGAAGCGACCATCTGGGCAACTGTCTGACTCTGGGTAGGCGCCCACACGTCACACTGGTCATCGCGCACATAGGCCGTGCAATTCATCGGTTCCATGGTCGCGTGGGCAACATAAGGCACGAAATAAGTTGCCTCGATCTTTTTATTAGCCTCACTGATAACCTTCTTCGCGTCGCCCGTGTTCACTACGGAGACCATCGGTTTGTTCAGGTCCTCCATGAGGGATTTTTCAATAGAACTATTATCCATCTCTGGAAGGGCTCCCTTGTCCCAATTCACTTTGAGGACATTCCGTCCATTTAGGGCTGCATCGATGGATTTTGCGCACACCGCAATGCCCTGGGGAATTTGAACAATTTTTTCTACTCCTTTAACCTGCTCTGCTGCTTTCTGGTCGAATGATAGGGGTTTTGCGCCATAAGCAGGAGGCCGCGCGATGACGGCATAATGTAAGTCCTTGACGGTAACATCGAGACCATAGACAGCCTTACCGCTTACCTTCTCCGGTACATCCACACGGGGCATGGGTTTGCCCATATACCTGAACTCGTTTTCATTCTTGAGGGGCGGGTTTTCCGGCACCTGGAGTTTGGCTGCCTTCAGGCAGAGCTGGCCGTAAGTGAGGGTGCGATTGCTCTTTTCGTGTTTAACGGTTCCCAGTAGGGCTTTGCATTCATTCTCAGGGACCTTCCAGGTCTCCGCTGCCGCTTTGATGAGCATCGCCCGGCCAGCGGCACCCGCTTTTCGCAAGGGCTCATAGAATCCTCTCACGCTTGCGCTCCCTACCGTAATTTGTACTTTTAAGATTGGGCTTTTAAATTCCTCCTTGGCCCCGCCCTGAATCACTCGAACCTGTTTCCAGTCCGCTTCAAGTTCATCCGCGATGATCATGGAAAGGGCAGTCAGGACACCCTGTCCCATCTCGGAATTGCCGATGAATATGGCGACCTTGTTGTCGGGTGTAATTTTAAACCATACATTCGGGCTGAAACTGTCTATTTCAGACGCATTGAGAAGCCGATGGCCAAAAGGGGTGACAGACACTCCGATGGTTAAGCCAGCGGCCGCCAAGGAGCCCTTCAGAAAAGCACGTCTCGTCATGGATGTTCTCATGATTTCTTCACCTCCTTTTTCGTCATCTGAATGGCAGTCTTGATGCCCCGTTTGATTCGCGGATAGGTTCCGCATCGGCAGATCACATCATCCATCTTTGTGATGATTTGATCTGCGTCAAGAGCGGGCCTCTGGGAGAGGAGGGCTGCCACCTGCATGATCACCCCGGGCTGGCAGTAGCCACACTGGACAACCTGTTCCTTGATCCAGGCTTTTTTCACAGGATGATTCTCCGGTAGCCCCTCGATGGTTGTGATCTTCTTCCGCTGGACCTCTCCAACGCTGATCGCGCAGGACCTCACAGCCTTTCCGTCGACATGAACCGTACAGGACCCGCATTCTCCAATGCCACAACTGTACTTGGTGCCCTTGAGATTCAGGTAATCCCTGAGAACCCAAAGCAAGGGCGTGTCATTGGAAACATCCACCTGATAGACCTTGCCATTGACATGAAGAGAAATCATAGTCCCCTCCTTTCATTGTGAGTTTCTGAGACTTCCTCCTTCTGAATCATCGTCACCTTCTTTTATTGCAGCTTCCGGTATTCCTGAACACAGAGCCCACGATTGAACTGATTCCAAGGATGCTCATCATGGAGAAACCGCTGAGCGATGTCTCGCACATTTTGGTAATAGCCGGCAAGAACCCCACCTTGCAGGAGGGAGTATAGTGAATTTGCCATTGCTTGTCAATGACAAATACTTAGAATAAAGATTGACACGGTTTCTTAAAAATTGTATACACAATTGTATTAAAATTTTTTCCAATATGGCTGAATTCAAATATGTCAAGTATTAATTCAATAAGGATCACCAAAGAGATCGAAGAGGCCATTCTTTCAGGCCAGCTCAAGCCAAGAGAACGTCTGGTCGAAATGGATCTCATTTCACAATTTGGGGTCAGCCGGACGGTGATCCGCGAAGGCTTAAAGAGATTGGAGGCGAAGGGACTCATCCGAACCACCCCATACAGGGGGGCCGTCGTGGCCGACCTGACCACCGACGAGATTGAGGAGATCTATTTTATTCGGGCTGAGCTGGAAAAGATAGCAGCGCGACTGGTGCTAGAGCATATTACCCAGAAAGAGATCCAAAACTTGAAAAAACTCTCCAAGGAAGTGGAAAGGCATCTCCGTGAGAAGACCCATCAGATGATTGAGATGGATTCCGAATTTCATCGAATGATCTTCAGGGCCTGCCGAAATAATTACCTCTACGACATGATTGATTATCTCCGTACAAAAGCCCACATTGTCCGATTTAATGCTTGGTCCCTCCCTCACCGAATTGAGCAATCCATCGTTGAGCATCGAGAAATGACCAAAGTTATTGAAAATAGAAATCTACCCGAATTGGAGAAACTCATTGTCAAACACCTCACCTTTTCTAAAAATAGTTATATGTCCCAATTGAAAGGGGTAGTTGCGACGTGATGGGGAGGATAGCGTAAAGATGAAGAGGTTTATGGTCCTCCTCTATGAGGATATGCACGAGGTTGGAAAGGCACTTCTCAGGGAAGAGGCAGAGATCTTATTCGCCACCTCTTTCGAGGAGACCTCGTTGATCAAAGAGGTGAGGGAGGTGGATGGAATCATCGTCCGGGCCAATGGGAAGGTGAGCCGAAAGATGATGGACTCTGCTCCCAAACTCAAGGTGATTGGTAGACACGGTGTAGGTGTGGAGAATATCGATCTGGAGGCAGCCACGGAAAAGGGGATATGGGTGGTGAACACACCGGATGCGAATGATGCCTCCGTGGCAGAACACTTCTTTGGCTTGGCTCTCATTCTATCAAAGATGCTTAAAAAGGCTGACACTGCTCTTCGCGAGGGGCGATTTGAGGTACGTTATCAATATATCGGGAAGGAACTTCACAGGAAGACACTGGGCATACTCGGGTTTGGTCGAATAGGCAGGGCCGTTGGCCGGATTGGTCACAAAGGGTTTGATATGAAGGTCCTCTACTATGATGCTGTGCGGTATGAAGGGATGGAGGAGGAGATAAAAGCTGAGAAAGTTAGCCTGGAAGAAGTTTTGACTCAATCGGATTATATCTCCATTAACCTCCCGATGTTGCCTGCGACGAAAGGCCTACTTAAAGAGAGAGAATTTGAATTGATGAAACCTTCGGCCTACATCATCAATCTCGCCCGAGGTCCGATCTGGGATGAAAAAGCCCTTTATGCAGTGCTGAAGGAGGGTAAGATAGCCGGGGCTGGCTCCGATGTATATGAGGTGGAACCAGCCACGAAAGACCATCCTTTGCTTCAACTGGAAAATTTTATCGGAACACCTCACATGGCGGCACATACGGATGAGGCTCTGAGGAGGATGAGTTTAGTGGCAGAAGATGTCATCCGTGTTCTGAAAGGAAAGACTCCACTCCACCCAGTCAACCATGTTGTTGGAGTTATCACTCGGAGCATAAAATAGATTACATCTTGTAGGGCAAGGCTTCAGCCTTGCTTTAAGCAGGTATAAAAGCCTGCCCTACAAGAAAATTGATTAGATGTAAACAATATTATGCCCCCCTTAATAAATCCAGTTGAATTAAATAAAAGATTCATCCCTCATTGGACGAAAAGCGTTGATAATGAGGGGAGCATTTA
>Ga0315282_10012368_pt1 | contig 13067 bp, 8 predicted proteins | sample YL17G07_20_MG_FD_203693 | JGI IMG/M metagenome (GOLD analysis project Ga0315282, IMG submission 203693) | Sediment microbial communities from Yellowstone Lake, YNP, Wyoming, USA - YL17G07_20 | ecosystem: Environmental > Aquatic > Freshwater > Lake > Sediment | place: USA: Wyoming | collected...
CGCTGCGTCAGGGTTTCCCCCATTGCGCAAAATTCCTCACTGCTGCCTCCCGTAGGAGTCTGGGCCGTGTCTCAGTCCCAGTGTGGCCGTTCACCCTCTCAGGCCGGCTACCCATCTCAGCCTTGGTAGGCCATTACCCTACCAACTAGCTAATAGGACGCAGGCTCATCCTCAAGCGCCTTGCGGCTTTGACCCCGAAGACTTATGTCCCGGAGTGTCATGCGGTATTAGACCCGCTTTCGCGGGCTTATTCCTCACTCGAGGGGAGATTACCCACGTGTTACTCACCCGTCTGCCACTCATCTCGGGAGTTGCCCCCCAAGACGCGTTCGACTTGCATGTGTTAGGCACGCCGCCAACGTTAGCTCTGAGCCAGGATCAAACTCTCCAGTTTATAAGAACTCTTGCGAGTTCTTGGCAAAGTTTGATTGGCAAATTGAATCAATCAATGTCGCTCCGCTTTTTTATTTCAAAGATCCTCTTCTCTCTAACCCGAGAGAGAAAAACCATCACACAAATAAGATTCTCTTGGTTTCAGCCTTTCGGCTGCCAGAAGAGATGGCTTCAATATCATAAGGATTCCTCGTCTGGTTGTCAAGCGGGGAAATGAATTTTTTTTTCAAATTTTTATTTGCTTCTTTATCAAACAGATAGGAATCAAGCTTAGAATATCCATGAAAGAAGCAGGAACAAAGACCTCAGCCTAGATTATTAGGCCTCCTCTCCTTTAAACAAAAAAGGGGACTGAAAGGTCGGTCATCGCCAACGACCGGAGGGAGTGCGGTGATCCGATCCGGAGGCTCGTCAACTTCCGTTGACGCCCAAATTCTTTTTTTGTGCCGTTCCCATCCTTAAGTTGACAATCTGCAGAAACGGATTTTTTTGTTTCCCGAGACGCCCGAAAAATGCCGTTGGCACGTCTCCTGCTATTAAAGGATTCGTCTGTTTCCTTCTTACTATAAATAGATCCTTCCTTGGCCGGAAGAGGCGGCTGCCTCTTCCGGCCGAGGCAAGACGAGGCAAGAAAGTTGAGGTGAGATATGAAACAACCCGGATTCAGCCTGATCGAAGTCCTCGTGGCCATGGCCCTCGTTTCATTTCTCCTGGCCGGGATGGGAGAACTCCTCCTTCACTCTCTTCAAGCCAAAAGAAAAACCGACGATCGGTTTGAGCTGACGGCTCTTTTAACCGCAAAGATGGAAAGCCTGAAATCTCAGCCTTTCGACAGCGCCGAGCTTCAGGCAGGTTCCCATCGGCTGGACATCGCCCCTGAACCCCGCCTTGGAGCGGTGCGGGAAGAATGGCGGATCGAAAACCCATCGTTGGATATGAAAAAAATTAACTTTCAAATTATGGCTCTCCAAAAGCAGGACCGCGCCCTGAGGGCCGTCCTTCTTTTTTCCAGGCATCTCGGATTCTGATAAGGAGAATCATCGTCATGGCCAGAAAAGGCATATCGCTTATCGAAAGCCTTTTGGCCCTCACCTTTTTTCTGCTGATCATTTTGTCGAGCCTCGAATTTTTCGGGACGGCGGGGAAGGTTTTTTCCAAGCTTCAGAACGCCCAGACGAACCGGGAAAGCGCGCTCGCAGCGCTCGATAAAATCAAGGCGGATGTTCTTCAAGCTGGTCAAGGACTTCTTGAGCCGCTGAACCTCGCCGTTGTCGGCGGAATCGAATGCGTCGACGAAACCCTGAGTTTGACAAGCCGGGCAAAAACGAGTGCGCTTTCGGCGGATGCCTCCAGGGGCCAGACAACCCTCGGCCTGGAAGTCGCGGAAGATTTTACTCCGGGAAAAACCGTCTGTCTTTTCGATCAATTCAAAGGAGAGATTCTGGAGATCCGTTCGGTCGAGAAAAAAACCCTGATTTTGGCCTCGCCCCTCTCTTCCGAATATTTAAAAAGGGAGACGACGGTTCTTCTTCTCCAAAAGATCACCTATTCTCTGGACTCTGAAAAATCCACGCTGAGGCGGAAAGTCAATGCCGGCAGTCCCCAACCTCTTCTGGAGGGCGTTCTTTCTTTCGCGTCCGGCTATGACCGGACGGCGCATCTGGTCGATGTCCGCCTTCGGCTTCAATCTGATCCGGAGAAAACGCATGAAATCCTGGTCTTCCCGAAAAATATGGCCTTGGCGAAAGGGCAATAGGATGAGGACCAAAGGCAGGCCGGGCTCCATGGCTCTCATCGTGGTTTTCATCTATTTTCTTTTCTCCGCGCTCGGCCTGGGCTTGATCTATATCTCCCAAATTTACCTAAAACTCGGCGCGCTCAAGAAAAATATGACGCTCCTGTCTTACTCGGCCGAAAACGGGATCAAACAGGGCTTTGGATTTCTCGCGGAATTGATCGCCAACGAGGGAACGCCGGCCGTCTGCACGGAAGAACACTATGCCGCGCTTCAAAAAGAGGCATGCTCTGGTAACAGCCGCCTTGTCGGGGAAGCCCTTCATCAAAATTTCCCGCTCCGGATCGAAGACTCGGCCGGCAGCCAGGTTTGGCAGTCGACTTCCGATTTTTTGCTGACGGCGCTTGTCCCGAATGAGGATTTCTTCCTGGCCGATTTCACGGGAACGATCGCCTCCCAAGGGGAACTTCGAGACTTCGCCCCGAAGAAAAAATCGTCCCTGGATGCTTCCCTCAAAATCCTGGCGGGACACATCCCCCTCGCCTATTTTCCCTTCCTCATCGCCCGGAATCTCCCTTCGGAGGAGCGGCAAAATTTCAGGGCGAACAGGAATATCGTCCTCGTTCCTCCCAAAATGAGCGGGGCGTTTCCCGGGATGAATTTTGCGGACGAATCGATCATGCCGACAGACGTTCAGCCGTTGCTCAAGAAGGCGCTCAAAATAAAGATTTTTTCTCCGGAGAAGCTTTCTCGGGCCGAACTCAGGACTGCCCTCGGCCTGGAGATGGTCAACGAACCAGTCCCGGAGGGCGTCTATTTAATAAGTAATGATACAGGACTCGGCGGCATTTACGTCCAGGGGAATTTGGACGAAATGATCCTGGCCGTGGACTCCGGATATCAAATTGTTTCGTTCAAGCGCGGGGAAGATCGATGGTCTCTCAGATTCAGCCCGGCCCAGGGCAAGACATATTTTTCGACGCCGGCCGGACAGCGGTCGTTCGACCGTGTGCCTTTGGGCCTCATCATGGTCAACGGCTGCGTCCAGTCGCTCGGAGGCGGGATTGTCAATGCCGGGGGGAGCGCGGATCTTGTCACAGACGAAGCGCTACCGTGCATTCTGCAGGGCGTTTCGCTGTCCATCATTTCTGCGGACGAGGTCACCCTTTCTTCAAACCTCATCCATCAAGGCGCCAAATGGCTCGATGGCATCCCCTATCTTAAAGATTCGACGTCCCAACTCATCATCTACGCCGACGGCCGCGACTTCGTGGAAGGCACCGAGAGAGCGGGCAAAATTTTCATCGGCCCGAATTCACCCCAGGAAATAGAAATCCAGGCGGCGCTCGCGGCGAGGAATTCCATCGAAGTCAAGGGCGCGCTAAAAACGGTTTTTTTGGCCGGGGGGCTTCAGGCGGGCGACGTCGCCTTGAACGGAAATACCCTGAAAATTTTGCCTGACGAACGACTGCTCGAGAACAAAATGATTCCCCAAAACTCGCCCGCCACAAGCCGTCCTCTGCTTTTAATCCTTTCCTTGCGGCCCCTGCAGTGGAATGAATTTTGAATGAAAAAAGGATTCACCCTTCTCGAGGCGGTGCTTTCACTGACCATCCTGTCCATGATTGTTTATTTGGCTTCGACGTCATTTTTAAACCTGGTCCCTAAATTCAAGCTCGAGAAAGCCGTCTGGGAAATCTGTTCGTCCTTGAATCTCGCCCGCTATCAAGCGCAGTTCAAAGGAACATCCCTCCGGGTCCGGTTTTATTCGACGAGCTATGCGCTTGAAAAATACGACGAAAGCCGGAAGAGCTGGAAGCTCCAGGAAAAACATTTTTTGGAAGGCGTGACCGTTGAGGCGAACAACGCGCCCATCTTCACGCCCGAAGGCTCGGTCTCGGGTTTGGCCACAATTTATATTTACAACTCCCGGGGAAAATACAAAATAACGCTGGCGATTACGGGCCGGATCAAATCAGCTCGGGTGAATTAGCGGGATAGGGGGACACAATACTGTGTCCCTAATTTGATTTTCCGATTATTACGGAGAGCCTAAAATAGCAGAGAGTCTATTACTGGATTGTCACCGAGGCCGCGGCGCTTTCCCTCCCGTCCGTGTTTACGGCCGTTATCAGATAAACATAAGATGTATTCTTTTGGACCCCTCTTTGAGAATATTTTGAAACATTTGGATTGAGCTCCGTGATGAGGGTTTGGTTTGCGCCCTCTAATTTAAACAGGCGATATTTTGCGACGTTCGCGTTGTCGGGATTCGCCGCCCATGTCAGACTATTGATATATTCAACCTGGGAGAGAGAGCGGTTAAGCACCTTAGCCCCATTAAAGTTCGAAGGGGGGAAGATTCCCCTTACGAATTGGGCCGTGAGGGATATATTGGAATCGAGGGTCAACGTCAAAGGATTGGTCATATTCTGGCCTTGAGCGATATCTCCCGTCCAGCCGCTGAATTCATATGCTCTATCGGGAATGGCCGTGATCGTCAGAACGGTTCCTGCGGGATAAGCCCGGCTTCCAGGAGTTGGATCGGTGGTCCCGCCCGTCGTAGTCGCAAGGACAACGGTCACGTTCCTTATCGCGAATTGGGCCGTAAGCGCCGTATCCGAAAAAAGGGTCAGCGTGAGGGGATTGACTTTCTCATACCCTTTGATGATATCGCCGGTCCAGCCGAGGAATTCGTGTCGGCTATCGGGAAGGGCTGTGATCGTAAGGACTTTCTCTGCGGAATATGCATAAGTTCCGGGGCCGGGATCCGTGGTGCCGCCGGTCAAGGCCGATAAAACGATGCGCACGGAGGACGTCGGCAATTCGCGGCTGAACTGCAAGATACGCGATGAAAACTTGAATTCCCCGACCCATAAGCGGTTTTGATAGGCCGCCAAAAAAGCCGGCTGAAAGAGCCGGTTGACGCCAATGGCCGGTTTGACGGATGTTAGATCAAGCTGGCCTAGGACGATGGCACGATTGAGATCGCCGGCATCGGCGAGATTTTCCCATAAAAATACGGAGTTATTGCCCATATTGGCGATCGCCAGACTGTCATTGAATGTGATGGCGCTTGTGGGCATATTCAACCAAAGCCGACCCGCCCCCAGCGGGGGGTTTTGAATCGTCTTGAAGGGTTGAATGGTTCCGCCCCCCTCGATATCAGAGACCCGAAAGATATAAACAATGCTATTCAAAGATGCAGCGCAGAGGTAAGTTCCATCGCTGCGGAGTTGGTTCAATTGCGCGTCCAAGCCCGCAATGGTGACGTAAGGGGTTTCGTTTCCTGTTTGAGGAATTCCCTGCCAGATCGAGATCGTCCCATCCGCTTTAGCGAGATAAAAAAATTTTTTATCCAGAGCGACGCCCTTGAGTTGATCAAGAACGACGCTGCCGATCCGACCCTGTATAATATAAGAAGGGACTTCGCCATTCAGGGGGAGGGAATTCCACACAACAATTCTGTCATACCTAGCCGCTACGAGTTTTCCGCCGAACGCGGCGGTTCCCACAAGATCTAAACCATAAGTATTACCAAAATTAATTTTGACGTCGGGAGCCTGCCCGCTTCTTTGAGGAAGCGATTTCCAGATCCAAAGGTTCTTACCACCTGCAACGAACATAGCCATTCCGTCCGTGGATACATTGGGATTCGTAAGGATATTGAGTGTATCCAATGTATTTATGTCGATGGACGGACTGCCGAGCGCGAAATCGGGAAGCTGATTGGATGACGTCGGGATGCCGTTAAACACCTGGACGTTGTTGCCGTTGTGGCTATTGGCGTATAAGCGTCCGCCGGCGAATAAGACCATCGAGCCGCCAGAGTTATCATAATAGGCGTTTTGCAATTTTAAAACGGGGTTTTGCCCGGCTGAAGTCGGCATGGATGCCCAGAGATATAAACCCCACAATCCCCCAGCTGCCAATTGTCCGTTCGGAAGCTTGCTGCCCTTGATCCATTCGTCCCGATAAAAATCGTATGGTTGATTCTCCTGCTGGGGAAAAGAATTCCAGAAGAATGTTCCGGGCTGATCGCCATTGACCATAGCGTTATGATCTCCGACAAAAAAGTACGTCACGCCATCCGTGGAGATGTCACGCGGCGTCCCAAATTGGGGAAGATTGATCTTATAATCAGGAGCTTGATCATCGACGTTTGTGAGCGAGTTCCAGAACAAGAGGGTGGGGGTGTTGCGCGTGGCCACGGCGACGAGCTTTGTTCCATTCGTCCATACGCCCCAGGGCCACGAATAAGGATACGGCGAAAAGGGATTCGGGCCGGGTAGCGCGGCTAAGGATATCGATATGTCCGCGGATTGGCCGCTCTGAGTTGGGAATATATTCCAGATAAGGATTCGATCGTTCTCGGTGTCGGCGACGGCCACCCGGCCGTTGCTCCCCACGGACACGTTTCCTGGCCAGTTCATCCCGCTTTTGGACGTGCCCGGATTATTCTCCGTGAAATTGCGCTGTCCGAGGACGAGATCGGGTTGGGCGTCCCATCTGGAAGGAAGCGTGTTCCAAACGAGAACCCGGTTATTAAACCGGTCGCATAAAAGGAAATGCACCCCATCGCTGGCGATGTCGGAAGGATGATTGAACATCAAGGCGCCGCCGGTATTGTTGAAATCCACGCCGGAGAGCATGAGGTCCGCATTTTGTCCGGTGACAAACCAGCGCTGCTGAGAAGAATCTCCGCTAAAACAAAAAAACAGAAAAATGGCAAGACTGAATAAAGCAAATCCGAAGATTTTTTTTTGCATGTGCCTTCCTTTCCCTGCTCGTGATCACATACTATCGTCAACCTCGACGCAGTTTAAAAAAAGCGCCGATTATCCCTTTCGGGATTCCGCGTTCAGTAGTCTTATTAAGAATTTCAGGTCTTCTCGATCCTTGGGACGGCCGGCGGCCTTCTTCATCCGGATCATATCCTCGAGCGAGGGAAAAAAGACTTCGGTTTTTCCGATCTTGCCGGAGATCTTATGCTTCCAAATATCCTCAAAGGAAATGCCCTTGACGAATGGGTGGATATCGGCTTCAAGGACGTATTGTCGGATGAGGACCTTATGGGTCAGGAAGTCGATCTCATCGAAATCGGCCAGGTCATACCCGAATCGCCGGAGGGCTTTCATGACTCTTCGGATATTGGCCCGCGTCGGCTTAACAAAAAGATCGATGTCCAGCGTGGCTCGCGCATAACCGTACACGGGAAAGGCCGTCGCTCCGATAATGACGAAAATGGCCCTATTTTCTTTTAAATATTGAAGGAGTCGTTCCGTGCCCATGGCGTCTGAGCATAGCCCGCATTTCCCGGTTTTTTCGTTCCATGAGAAGAAAGCGTTGGCGGGGGGTCAGCGATCGCAAATAGTTCAATTCGAATTCGATCTCGCGGTCATCGCTTCCGGTCTTGAGAAGAAGGATTCCTTTCGCGTTTTTCGTGCGATTCACGCAAATATTATACCACAAAGTCAGCGCGGCGACCGCGTTTAGGGTGAATTGGCGGGACACAATACTGTGTCCCTATTTATGATTTTCCGGTGTCCCTATTTATGATTTTCCGATTATTACGGAGAGCCTAAAATAGATGTCATTCTGAACGAAGTGAAGAATCTCGTTTTTGCCGCAACAATGAGATGTTTCGCTGCGCTCAACATGACAGGGGTGTCACCTATTCTCTGCTCTTGTTAATAATATTTATTTGTATAGCTGATTAATAATATTTATTTGGTTAGCTGAGCATGGAGGCGAATATTACAATCCTAGGATTTGCGCTGGAAGACGACCTTCCCGTCGACGATCGTGTGGGTGACTTCCGCGTTGAGAATCTCCTCCGGCGGGATTTTCAATAAATTCCGGTCAAAGATCGTGATATCCGCAAGCTTTCCCGCTTCCAGGCTGCCGCGGATTTGATCTTCGAAAGCCGCATAGGCGTTATTTATGGTATAGGCCTTGATGGCTTCCTCGACCGAAATCTTCTCGTCCGGGAACCAGCCGCCCTCCGGCGTTCCTTTGAGCGTCTTGCGCGTCACGGCCGAGTAAATCAAATATTTCGGATGCATATGATAAAGGGCCGCGCTCGTTCCCGGCCAGTCCGAGCCGAAGCTGAGCCGGGCGCCGTTCTCGAGGAGCGACTTGAAGGCATACGCCCCTTTGCAGCGCTCGGTGCCGATCCTTTCTTCCATCCAGCGCATGTCGTCCGAGATATGATAGGGATTGACTTCGGCGATGACATTCAGGGCTTTAAACCGCGGAAAATCCTGCGCTCGAATGACCTGGGCGTGGATCACGCGAAAACCCTTGAGATCGATTCGCAGTTCCTTTTTCAGCCGCTCATACAAGTCCAGCATCTCGGCCACTCCCCTGTCGCCGATGGCGTGAACGTTGGGAACGAAGCCCGCTTCGAGCCCGACCTTGATGAGCTTGTACATCTTTTCCATGTTCCCGACCTTGAGTTCGGGATCATCCGACGTATGAAGGCGCCAGTGGCCGTAGTTGCCGGGCTGGTCGGTGTAGGGTTCGAAGAAGAGCGCCCCGTGGTCCCCCATGATTCCGTCGATGTAGCCTTTGAGGGCGCCGTAGCGGAGCCAAGAGCTTTTCCGCTTGGTCTTCGGATGAAGCCCTATCGTGAAACCCTGCTCTTTAAGCTCAGCGCCTCGGGACAGGTCGGGCCGGAGCCAGACGCGGCAGGTCAGCTCGCCGTTGGCCTCAAGCTCGAGGAACCGCTTCGTCTGCGGAGGAGTTTCGATATCATGGATCTCGGTGATTCCGGCTTCCCGGAGCGCTTGCAGGCCGGCCCGGCTCTCATCGAGCAGGCGCATCTCGGATTTCGGCGTTCGCGCTTTGGACAGCTTGTCGAACGCCGGCGAAGGCCGGAAAATAACGCCCGTCGGCCGACCGTCGCTCCCGATCTCCATCCCGGGAAGCCGCTGCGTATCCAAGCCGGCCGCTTTGAGCGCGGCCGTGTTGGCCAGCCATTCTTTGCGGTCGTACCGGCAGAGGAAACAGGGATGGTTGGGCGTGATGTCGTCGATCATCTTCCGCTGCGGCCGCCAGGGTTCTTTTTTCACTCTCGCCGATTGGCCGGAATCGCCCAGCGCCCATTGCTCATAGGCGCCCCAAAGCCCATCCGTGATCCATTCATCCTCATCGAGCAAATTCACGACCCGCTGGATCTCTTTTCTCAACCCGGCCTCATCGGCCACGGTCATCAGATTGGCACCGTTGATCATGGCCCCGGCCGCCGCAAAATGAACGTGGCCGTCGATGATGCCCGGAAGCACGAATTTGCCAGCGAGGTCGATAACGCGCGTTTTCGGGCCGATGTATTTTTTCGCCTCTCTGTCCGATTTGCAGACCGCGCTGATTTTGTTTCCCGTGATGACCAGCGCTTTCGCCTCGGGAAAAGCAGGATTGACGGTGTAGACGGCGCCGTCGAGCAGGACAAGGTCGGCCGGCGCGGGCCTTTTGCCGCAGCCCGCAAGGCAGAGCACAATGAGTCCGACGAAAAGGCAAAGCCCAAAAAGCTTCGATTTTTTCCGCATGAATCCTCCTCAGAGCCTGAGCTCGTCCAAGATGTCCCGATTATATTTCCGCTCATCGCCCCTGTCAAAGACGAGAACGGAAATCAAGAACCTTCCCTGACCGTATATCACTTTTCAAGGGGGACACGATCCGGAAAATTCGGGACATAATCCTTTTCTCTTGAAAAGGGATTGTGTCCCATGAATTTTCCGGTCATGTCCCCGCAAAGTGAAATACGGTCAAGATTTTTCCGGATTGAAATTTGAACCGGATTTGAGATATAAATGATTCATCTTGGCCGCAAGATTTTATAAAAAGGAGAATTCATGAAAAAACGATTGTTCCTGCTTTCGTTGGTTCTTATTTTCCTCTTTCAATTCATGGGATTCGCCCAAGAGCCCTACAAGCTTCCGCCCAAGGAAGTGATCAACATCCTGGACGCGCCGCCGACGCCGCGGGTCTCGATGAGCCCCGCCCGCGACATGATGCTGCTCACCGAATTTGAGTCGATGCCCTCGATCGCCTATATCTCCCAGCCGCTGTACCGCATCGCCGGGATGCGCATCACGCCCCAGAACAACAGCGACCAGGTCCTGAGCTTCGGCACGTCCTTGACGCTCAAGAGCATCAAGGACGGGACAACGCGCAAGATTGAACTTCCGGCCGGGATCAAGTTCACCGGTTCCTCCTGGTCGGGCGACGGCAAATATATCTCCTTCACCCGCTATCTCGAAAAAGGCGTCGAACTCTGGATCCTCGACGTCGCCGCCGGCCAGGCCAAAGCCCTGACCGGCCCGACTCTCAACATGGTCGTCGGCGTCGGCGCATCCTGGATGCCCGACAACAAGCACATCCTGGTCAACATGGTCCCGGACGGCCGCGGCCAAGCGCCCGAGGCGCCGCGAGTTCCGGTCGGGCCCGAAGTCTATATCGCGGGAGGCAAAGCGACGCAGGTTGCGACCTACCAGGACCTGCTCAAGACGGCCTTCGACGAGAAGCTCTTCGAATACTACGCCACCTCGCAACTCGTCGAGATCGATATCCTGAGCGGAGCGGCCCGCAAGATCGGCCAGCCCGGGATCTACTCGACCTCCAACTTCTCTCCGGACGGCAATTACATCCTCGTCAACCGAATCAAGAAGCCTTTTTCCTACAGCCTCCCCTATTCCGGATTCGCCCACTCGTATGAAATTTGGGACAAGAACGGCACGGTCGTGAAGGTCGTCGCCGACATGCCGCCCGCCGAGAACGTCCCGATGAACGGCGTCGCGACCGGTCCCCGCCAGCCGAACTGGCAGACGCTCAAGCCGGCGACAATCTACTGGGTCGAAGCCCTCGACGGCGGCGATCCGGAGAAAGACGTCCCATTCCGGGATAAGGTTGTCGTCCTGGCGGCGCCCTTCTCCGGCGAACCCAAGGAAGTCTTTAAGACCCAGCACCGCTTCGGCGGCTTCAGCTGGTTCGCGACGCCGGGCTTGGCCTTTGCCTCCGAGTTCAACTGGAAAAAAAGATGGCGGACGACCTGGCTGGTCGATATCGACAAGCCCGAGACCGCCCCGAAGAAGATCTTCGACCTGAATACTCAGGACGCCTACAATGACCCCGGCTCGGCGGTCATGATGTTGACCAAGGCGGGCGACCGCGTCATTCTCCAGGACAAGGACTCGATCTATCTCTCGGGCTCCGGCGCTTCGCCCTCTGGCGATTATCCGTTCGTGGACAAGATGGACCTCAAGACGGGCCTGAAGCAGAGGATTTTCAAGAGCGCCGAGAGAAAATATGAGCCCTTCGTCGGCTTCTTCGGCGAGGGACGCGACAAGATCATCATCAGCCACGAATCCAAGACCGAAGTCCCGAACTACTATCTCTTTGACCTCAAAACCAAGAAAATGGCTGTCCTGACCGACTTCAAGGACCCGGCGCCGCAGCTCACGGCCGTCAAAAAAGAACTGCTCAGGTACAAGCGCGACGACGGCGTCGATCTGTCGGGGACGCTCTATCTGCCGGGGGATTATCAATTAGGCACGCGTCTGCCCGTCGTCGTCTGGGCTTACCCGATGGAATATGGCGACGCCGCGACGGCCGGCCAGGTCCGGGGCTCGGTCAACCGGTTCACTTTTTACCGGGGCACCTCGCAGCTTTTCTTCGTCACGCAGGGCTACGCCGTTCTTGACAACGCGACGATGCCGGTTGTCGGCGACGTCAAGACGGTGAACGACACGTTCGTCAAGCAGATCGTGGCCAGCGCCAAAGCTGCCATCGACATGCTCGACAAGATGGGGGTCGGCGACCCGAAGCGGGTCGGGGTCGGCGGCCACAGCTACGGCGCGTTCATGACCGCAAACCTCCTGGCGCATTGCGACCTATTCGCAGCCGGGATCGCCCGGAGCGGCGCCTACAACCGCACGCTCACCCCGTTCGGCTTCCAAAGCGAGAAGCGGACCCTCTGGGAGGCGAAAGACACCTACATCAATATGTCGCCGTTCATGTTCGCCAACCAGATCAAGACGCCGATCCTCATGATCCACGGCATGGCCGACAACAACTCCGGTACGTTCCCCATCCAATCCGAAAGATTGTTCGCCGCCCTGAAAGGATTCGGGGCCACGGCCCGCTTCGTCTATCTCCCCTACGAGAGCCACGGCTACAGCGCTCGCGAATCGGTCCTGACCGTGCTCGCCGAGATGTTCGAATGGTTCGACAAATACGTCAAAAACAAGAAATAGGCAAAAAAAGGACGCTTTTCCACAAGAGATGTGCATAAGCTTGTGGAAAAGCCGCAGGCCTTGTTTTCTAACAAGCTGACAGTCAAGCAGTTTGCGGAGATTGCACATGTTTTGGGCAGACATATTTTTGCGACAAGAAAGGAGGCTGAGATGAAGAGAAAATGGCGGGCGGTCATTATTCTGAACGTAATATTTTGTGTTTTCATAGCCGGGGGCGCGCGGCTTTCAAGCCAAACACCGCTGAAGATCCTCATCTCCAACGACGACGGCATCGATGCGCCCGGAATCGTCGCCCTTGTAGAGAAACTGTCCAGGATCGGAACGGTGACCGTCGCCGCTCCTTCGCAAGATTACAGCGGCGTCAGCCACAGCATCACTTATCAGGATCCGATCCTGGTGAAAGAGACGGTGAAAAACGGTTCAAAATGGTTCAGCATTAAGGCCTTTCCGGCCACCTGCGTCAGGCTGGCCTTGGAATCCCTGATGTCGGACAGGCCCGACATCGTTGTCTCGGGTATTAATAGGGGAGAAAATCTGGGGACGGTCACGTTTTATTCAGCGACCGTCGGCAGCGCCAGAGAGGCGGCCATGAAAGGAATTCCAGCCATCGCCGTCCACCTCGAGAGGGCAAAAACGATGGACTACGGGCCGGCCGCTGAATTTATCGTTGATCTCGTGAAGAAACT
>Ga0315282_10012369_pt1 | contig 13067 bp, 10 predicted proteins | sample YL17G07_20_MG_FD_203693 | JGI IMG/M metagenome (GOLD analysis project Ga0315282, IMG submission 203693) | Sediment microbial communities from Yellowstone Lake, YNP, Wyoming, USA - YL17G07_20 | ecosystem: Environmental > Aquatic > Freshwater > Lake > Sediment | place: USA: Wyoming | collected...
GCTCATGATGTCCACCTCGATGCCCTGGAGGATGGTGATGCCTCGCACCTTCTTCCGCGCGGCCTCGATCTCGGCTTTCTGCGCGCGGACGCGCTTCTCGTCGAGGCCGTTGGCGATGCGGACGGCCTGGCTGTGGTCGGTGATGGCGACGGTCTTGTAGCCTAAGGCCTTGGCGGCCCGGGCCATTTCCTCGATGGAGGCGGTGCCATCGCTCCAGTTGGTGTGGACCTGGAGGTCGGCCTTGATGTCCTTGAGTTCGATGAGGCGGGGGAGGGCGCGAGCGCGGGCGGCTTCGATCTCGCCCCGGTCCTCCCGGAGTTCGGGGGGGATGCAGGGGAGGGCGAGGGCCTGGTAGACCTCCTCTTCGGTTCGGCCGGCGACCAGAGCGTCATCGCGGGCTTCGACAAGCTCAGCCCGCCCGCCCGCTTCGCGGGCACCCGCCGTCGAAGGGCGGAAGAGGCCGTACTCGCTCAGTTTGAGGCCCTCCTTCTTGGCCATCTCCCGCAGGGCGACGTTGTGGTCCTTGGAGCCGGTGAAGTAGCAGAGGGCGGAGCCGAAGGATTCCTCGGGGAGGACGCGCACGTCCACCTGCATCCCGGAGGTGAGGATGACGGTGCTCTTGGTCTCGCCCTTTCCCACCACCTCGCGCACTCCGGGGTAGCCGACGAAGCGGTCCATCACCGGTCCGGGGTCGGCGCAGGTGATGAGGATGTCCAGGTCGCCCACCGTTTCCCGCCAACGGCGAAGGCTCCCAGCGGGGACCATCTGGCCGATGCCTTGGACTTGGCTCAGGTAGGCGGTGAGTTGCTCGGCCGTGGCCAGGGCTTCGCTCAGTTTGAACCGGCCGCTGTGCGAGCGAAGGTCGCGGATGGCCTCGAGGATTTTCTCCTGGGAACGTTTGCCGAAGCCGGGGAGTTTGCTCAACCGGTCTCCCTCAGCAGCGGCCTGGAGCTGGTCCAGGGTGGTGACGCCCAGTTTCTCGTAGACGGCCTTCACGGCTTTGGGGCCGACGCCCCGCACCTCGAGGAGTCCGAGCAGGCTGGCGGGGAGTTCCTGCTTGAGGTTCTCCAGGAAGGGGACCTTGCCGGTCTGGAGGGCTTCGAGGATTTTCTTCGAGATGGCCTCGCCGATGCCCGGGAACTCGGCGGGGTCGCGCCCCTGGGCGACGACGGCGGTCATCTCCTCGGGGAGGTTGGCGATGGTCTCGGCGGCGCGGCGATAGGAGAGGATGCGGAAGCGGTTCTCGCCCTTGATGTCCAGGAGGTCGGCGATGTCGGTGAAGATGCGGGCGAGCTGTTGGTTGTCCACGGGATTCCTCCCGATCGCCGAGCCGGCGAACTGCGCTCATCAGTATACGCACGTGCACCCCTGCGCGGCAAGGCAGTCCGTCGGTCTCCGGGCGCGGCGAGGAGGGTGAAGGGAAGCGGTGGCCGGACATCGGGAAGTCGTCCGGAACCCTTGCTTCTTGTGTGCCTGGGCTGTTTCGGTCAGACTTGTCGAGGGGAGCGAATGTCGGCTTTCGGGTTGAAGAGATGGGCCGAACGGACGAAGCGAGGCTTGAGGACCGGGCCAGCAGCCTGCTCCGCGAACTGGTGGCCATACCGAGCGTGAACCCGCTGGATGGGGAGTCGGTGGAGGGAGGTGCGCAGCTGGCGGCCCCGGGAGAACTGGTCGGGGAAAAGCGGGTCGTCGACTACCTGGAGCACCACCTCCGCGCCCTCGGGCTTCCCCACGAGCGCTCCGACGTGCTTCCCTTTCGGCCGAACCTGGTGGCCCACCTGGAGGGCCGGTCGCCGGAGACGGTCGCCCTGGTCGGGCACACCGACACGGTCGGCATCGCCGGCTTCACCGGCGACCCATTCTCGGGCGAAGTGCGTGACGGCCGGGTCCATGGCCGGGGCTCGGCCGACGCCAAGGGCCCGCTGGCCTCCGGTCTCCTGGCCCTGGAGATGCTGCTTGGGCGGCCGTCCGCGCCACCGGTGAGCGTGCTCTTCGCTGCGGTCTGCGATGAGGAGTACCGGGCGCGGGGCGTGCGGAGGCTGCTCCGGCGGACAGCGGGCATCAGGCGGGCGGTGGTGCTGGAACCGACGGGGTTAGAGGTGGTCATCGCCAACAACGGGGGCGCGCGCTGGCGCATCCGGACGCACGGGCGGGCCGTGCACAGTTCGCGCGCCGAGGAAGGGGTGAACGCCATCTCGCTCATGGCTGAGGTGGTGCGGGTGGTGGCGGAGGTGGTGAACCCCTGGCTCCTCGCACGTCGGCATCCACTCTGTGGCACGCCACCGGCGAACATCGGTTTCATCCGAGGCGGGACCAATGCCAACATCGTCCCCGACCTCTGTGAGGTGGAACTGTTTGTCCGCAGCCATCCGGGCGAGAAGCCGAGGGAGGTCGTTGCCAAGGTCAACGAACTTGTCCGCACGTCGCTTCCGCCCGAAGTGGCCGCGGGCGTGGAGTTCCTCAGACCCTTCTATGCTGCCCGGGGCTTCTTCACCGACCCGGAAGACCCTCTGGTCAGGGGTCTTCTGGGTGCGGCCGAGGCCGTGGGGGTGACCACCCGGGTCGCTGGCCGACCCTACGGCTCCGACGCAAACCTGCTCGCAGCGAAAGGCGTCCGGCCGGTTGTCTTCGGCCCGGGTGATGACCGTCTCGCCCACGGCCCTGCCGAGTCCATCGAGGTGAGCGAGGTGGTGTTGGGCGCGCGGGCGCTGGCAGAAGCGCTCGGCTCGAGTGAGCTGGCCCCAGCCGGCCGACGCGGCGGAGGTTAGACGCCGGGGGCGCGTGGGGGCCGGAATTCCCTTTGCCCTCCCGGCTGCCTTTCCCGTAGGCTCTGCGAAGTGCGCCAGGTCCGGGGCGGGGGGTGGTTGGGGGATAGAGGAGGAGACACGGTGACCTACACTTTTTCCACTCTGGTTCACCTGACGGATGCGGAGATTGCCCAGGCCGAGAGCGTCGGCCACGCCGGGGGTCGCTACCGCAGGCGGCTCACGGCCCTTCGCCAGGGAAAAACCCAGAACTCCAAGGCTCTGGCGAGGCTGTACGAGGAAGTGAAGGCCCTCGGCCTCCCCAAGAACTATCGCTATGAAGAGCCCTCCGACCTCGCGAGCATCCGGAAACTGCGTCCGCGGGCCAGGCATGCCTACCGCCTGAAACTGAGCCGGAAAGAGCTCGGGGACCGCATCCTGGGGGCGTGGCTGGGACGGTGCGCGGGCTGCATGGTGGGGAAGCCGGTGGAGGGTCGCCGACGGGAGCAGATCCGGGAACTGCTGGAATCGGCTGGGGCGTACCCGCTGGCGGGCTACTTCCCGGCGCCGAAGAAGAAGTTCGACTTCTTCCGGGCCTCTCGACAGGTGCTGCGCGGAGGCATCCGCTACGGGGTGCGGGACGACGACACGGACTACACCGTCCTGGGGCTCCACGTCCTGGAGACGTATGGGCGGAAGTTCACGATGGCCAACGTCGCCCACGAGTGGCTGCTCCACCTCCCGTACCACCTGGTGTACACCGCGGAGCGGGTGGCCTACCGCAACCTGGTGAACGACGTCTGGCCGCCCGCGTCGGCGGCGTGCGACAACCCGTACCGGGAATGGATTGGCGCGCAGATCCGGGCCGACGCCTGGGGATACGCTTCGCCGGGCCGGCCGGCCCAGGCCGCGGAACTTGCCTACCGGGACGGAGCGGTGAGCCACGTGGCCAATGGCATCTACGGGGAGATGTTCGTGGCGGCGATGTTGGCGGGGGCATTTGTGGCCGACGGCCTGGAGGAGGTCGTCCACATCGGCCTGGGGGAGATCCCGCGGACGAGCAGGCTGTACGAAGCGGTGACCCAGACCGTCCGGTGGGCGAAGGAAGACGACGACTGGGAGCGGACGTGCGACAAGGTGCTCGCCACCTACGGGCACTACCCTAGCGTCCACACCATCAACAACGCCTGCCTGGTGGTGATGGGGCTGCTTCACAGTCGGGGTGACCTGGGCCGGGCGGTCTCCGTCGCCGTGATGGGCGGCTTGGATACGGACTGCAACGGGGCGACGGCGGGGTCGGTGATGGGGGCCTGGCTGGGGGCGCGGAAGCTTCCGGCCCGCTGGGTGCGGCCGCTCCACGACCGCCTCTTGAGTTACGTGGTCGGCATGACCGACAACCGCATCAGCGACCTGGCCACGCGGACGCTGGCGGTGGTGGAAAAGAAGGGAAAAAGCTGAAACGCAGGGGCTCGACCAAGGTGAAGGCCGGCGTCAGCGGACTTCGTTCCGCGGGACCTCGGCAACCTGCTCTGCGCCATTGGCGCGGGCAGCCCATTCGTCCAGCCGTCTCACCGCCTCCAGCAGGAGCTCCGTCGGGTTCAGGGTGAGGGTGGTGTAGGACTGGGTCTGGTCGGTGAGTTCCTGAGGAGGGGTGCTCTCCTGGAACTCGAACTGAGCCCTTTCCCAGGAAAGCATGTTGATGAACTCGTCCTGGACCTGCTCGCGCACCACCTCGTAGATCTCGTCCTCGCTGACGAGGTTCATCTCGCAGAGAATTTGCCCGAGGAGTTTTGCTCCGCCCGAGACCGTCTGCTCGTGCAGCGCCTGTTCGAGGTCGCCTTCGGTGATCCTCCCCCTTTGGACCAGGGTCTGTCCGGTCAGAGGTGTGGTCCTGCTGTCCGGGGGAAAGAGGAGGGTCACCCCGCGACGGGAGAAGTAGACGCTCTTCCTCTGCGTGTCATCCCAGACGGTGAGCAGGCCTTCTTTTGAGGTCATGGCCAGGAGTTGGGCGAGCATGTGGAAGACGGCTGGGAGGTCTTCTGCGCGCGTTGAGCCCTTGAGTTCCATCCTCAACCCTCATGGAAGAGCCCTCGCTTTCCCGCACCGTTTTATAGCATGGCCGGCCGGCCCCGTCAAGAATTTTCCCGGAGATTTGGCCACTACCCGGCAGGGCTCTCCCCGGCCGCTCGGTCGGCCTCCTGATGTCCGCCGGGGGCTGTGCGGGCGGCCGGTTCCGGCGAGGTGCCCCGCAGGTGCCCGCCTTTCGGCGGGCGGACGTCCTGCCGGCATTTTCTGGCGGCCACCCCTCTTGGCTGGTTCGCCTCCCTGGGGGTCAGGACCCGCGGAACGGGCAGGAGAGGGGGGGCCCAAAATACTTTTGACCACGGACAGGACAGCCGATAGAATCAACCTGACCGTGTGGCCGGCCGGTGAGGCCTTGTTTCGGTAGTGACGGAGTCCGAGGGCGAGAGTGATGACTGAGGATGTCCCACCTGGGCTGACAGACAAGGGGAGCATCCGCATCCTCATCGTGGAGGACGACCAGGACCACGCCGACATCATCCAGGACTACCTGAAGCCCGAGGGATACCAGGTGCAGGTGGTCCGCTCGCAGGAGTCGGCGTTGGCGGTGCTCAAGGAGGGCGCTCCCGACCTGGTGGTCCTGGACCTGATGCTCGATGAGAAAAGGGACGCGGCGAGACCCCGGGGCTACGAGGTCTGTCGACGGCTCCGGGCGGACCCCCGGACCGCGGACATCCCCGTGCTCATGTTCACTGTCCTGGACCAACTGGAGGAGATTGAGCGCGGCGTGGAGGTGGATGCGGACGATTATCTGGTCAAATTCTCTACTCCCCCCGAGGTCCGTTTCCGCGTGGAAAGCCTGCTCCGGGTCCGCCACATCAAGAACAGAGCCCGCCGAATGATCGCCTACCTCCGCCTGTTGGAGGAAGGCCAAGGGCAAACCCCTGGGCCGCCGCGGTCGGCCAGCGGAAGGTAGCCTCCCAGCCTCCCCTCCGGAAGAGGTCGAAAGCATGGTCGGTGTCAATCCCTTCGTCGGCGCCCAGTGTCGGCGGGAGTTGGTGGACTGGCTCAGCCGGCTGGTGGCCGCGCGCACGGAGAACCCGCCCGGGAGCGAGTCGCTCGCCTGCGACGTCATTGAGGAGTTGGTGCGCCCCTGGGGCCTGGCGAGCGAACGCCATGCCTCCCAGCCGGGCCGGGACAACCTCATCCTCCGGGTCGGAAGCGGGAGACCCCGGCTGGCGGTGGCGATTCACACTGACGTGGTCCCCGCCGGGGACGGATGGGGCCAGGACCCTTTCTCGGTACAGGAGAAAGACGGTCGGCTCTACGGCCGGGGTGCTTCCGATGACAAGGGGCCGCTGGCAGCGATGCTGCTCGTGGCCCGGGAACTGAAGCGGTGCGAGGCCGACCTCGCCGGGCAACTCCTCCTCGCTTGCGTCGCTGACGAAGAACTGGGGAGCACGCACGGCGTCGAGTTCCTCCTGGCGAAGGGGCACCTTCAGGCTGACATGGCCATCATCCCCGACGCCGCCAGTCACATGGAGAAGGTCATGGTGGCGGAGAAGGGGGCGCTCTTCGTTCAGCTGACTTCCCTGGGGACGCAGGCCCATGGCTCACGTCCGGAAAAAGGATACAACGCCATCTGGCCGCTCGTCCGCGTGCTTGAACTCGTGCGGGAGATGCCTCGCGCCTCCGTGCCCCACGACCTCCTGAGCCCGCCCACGATGAACCTGGGCGTCATCCAGGGTGGGGCGGCCCCCAACATCGTCCCGGCCCGGGCGACCGCCCGCGTCGACTTCCGCTACCTCCCCGGGGAGCGCGCGGAAGATATCCTCGAGGCCATCCGCGGGGTCATCACCCGGGTGCAGGAGGAGGAGCCGGAAGCGCGGCTGACGGTCGAGGTGCAGAGCGACCAACCTCCGACCGAGGTGGCGCGGGACTCGCCTCTGGTGCGGGCCATCCAGCAATCGGCCGGGGAGGCGCTGGGGAAGGTGCCCGCGGTGGCCGGGATGTCGGGGGCGACGGTGGCCAAGCAGTTCATTGCTCACGGCATCCCCGCGGTGGGCTTCGCCCCCGGCGATGCCGACGCCGCCCACACCGCCAACGAGTACGTGGAAACCGAGGAACTGCTCGCGTTCGCCGGTGTGATGCTCCGGGTGGTCCGCAGGCTGCTCGGCGGCGCCGCGCCGTGACGCGCGGCCCCGGGGGCGGGCGAAGGCTTTTGCTGTTGTGGAGCGGGGCGGGGGGCGGTAGAATCCTCGGCATTGAGTTGGCCGGGGTCCGGGCAGCGCGGGTGCCTGGTTTTGGGTGAGAGTGTGGACGGTGATGCGTGCGGTGACGTGCGTGCTGCTGGTCGTTCTGTCTGTCTTCGCAACCCAAGGGCGAGTGTGGGGTGGTGAGGTGACGAAGGAGCTCCCTGACCTGTCCGGCCTCCTGGGGCGCTTCGCCGAGAGTGAGCCGGTGGAGCCGACCGTGCTGGACAACGGCCTCGTCCTCCTGGTGAAGGAGATGCACACGGCTCCGGTCGTCACCGCGCAGGTCTACGTCAAGACCGGGAGCATGTTCGAGGGCGAGTACGCGGGGTCGGGCATCTCCCACGTCCTGGAGCACCTGGTGCACGGGGCGGCGACGCCCACCCACTCGGAAGAGGAGACGGTCAATCTCCTGGCTTCCATCGGCGGGCAGTCCAACGCCTCCACCTGGAAGGAAAGCACGCGCTACTACGTGAGCACCGGGCGGGAGTACCTCCCGCTGGCCTTGTCGCTCCTCGCCGACTGGATGACCAGCGCCATCATCAGCGACGAGGTCTTCCAGCGGGAGATCAAGGTCATCAACGAGGAGCTCACGCGGTCCCGCGACAACCCCTACCGCGAACTGTGGGAGACCGCGGGCCAGACCCTCTTCCAAGTCCACCCCACCCGGCTCCCCGTCATCGGCTACCCCGAACTCCTCAACGCCCTCACCCGGGAGCAGGTGGTGGACTACTATCGGCGGACCTACGTCCCCAACAACATGGTGCTCATCATCGTTGGTGACGTGAACCGCGAGGAAGTCCGGAAGGAGGTCGAGGCCACCTTCGGCAAGCTCACGCGCGGCTTCATCGAGCCGACGGCCCTCCCCGAGGAGCCGGAGCAGGTGGCCAAGCGGGTCGCGACCAAGGAGTTCCCGACCCTGGCGGCCGGTGGCACGGCGCTCCTGCGGATGGACGTCCGTACCGTCCCGCTCACCCATCCGGACCTCTACCCGCTGGACGTCCTGGCCTACATTCTCTCCCAGGGGCGGAGTTCCCGCCTGGTGGAGCGCCTGCGGGAGGAGCGTCGGCTCGTGAGCCGGATCAGCGCCTACTCCGTCACCCCTGGCTTTAACGCCGGCTACTTCGCCGTGGCCGCTGACTGTGACGTGGGCAAACTGCCTGCGGTCGAGGAAGCGGTCTGGGCCGAATTGACCAGGCTGCGGGAGGAGGAGGTTTCCCCCGAGGAGTTGGCCAAGGCCAAGCGGCAGAAAATCAGTGAGTACTTCTACGGTCGGCAGACTGTGGAGAGCGAGGCCGCCGGCCTGGCCTCGGGCTTCCTGGCGGCCTCCGACGCGAACTTCGACCTGACCTATGCCCAGAACATCCAGCGGGTGACCGCGGAGGACATCCGCCGGGTCGCCCGGACGTATTTGCGCGACGAAGCCCTCTGCGTGACCGTCCTCAGGCCTCCCTCCGCTACTGCCCAGGCGCCCACCGGCGCGGTGGAAAGGGTGGAGCAGCCTCCCGCGAGCCCCGCTCCCCATCCCCAGGCCAGCGAAGTGAAGATGCCGAACGGGCTCCTCCTCCTGGTGAAGGAGGACCATCGGCTGCCCCTCGTGGCTGTGCAGGCGACGAGCCCGGGAGGGGTGCGGGCCGAGACGGAGGAGACCAACGGCCTCTTCACCTTCACCGCGGCCATGCTCACCCGGGGGACGGAGGGGCGCTCGGCCCAGGAGATTGCCCGCTTCCTCGACGAGCGGGGCGCCACGCTCGGCGCCGCCACCGGCCGAAACACCATCTATCTCACGGGCCAGTCCATCTCCGCGGACTTCGACGACTTCTTCGCCCTGGTGGGCGAGGTGCTGACGCAGGCGAGTTTCCCCGAAGCGGAGATGGAGCGGCTTCGGCCCGTCCTCCTGGAGCAGGTCCGCCGACGGTACGAGCAGGGCGAGCAGGAAGCCCTCCTCTTCTTCGCGGAAACCATGTACCCCCAGACGCCGGGACGTTTCTTCCAGGGTGGCCGTGAGGAGGTGCTCGCCAAACTGACCCGGGAGGACCTCCTGCGTTGCTACCGGGGCTACGTCCGCCCGGAGCGGATGGTTCTGGCTGTCTTCGGCGACGTGGACAGCCAGGCGGTCATCCGCAAGGTCGAGGAGACCCTGGGGGCGGTGAGCCTGACGGAGCCGCCGGCTCCGCTTTCGCCACCACGAGCGAACCCCCCGCGGGCGGAGGCGGTCAAGGCCGAGAAGTTGACCGACAAGCAGAAAGCGTACGTGGCCATCGGCTACCCCGGGATGCGGGTCGTGGACGTCGAGGACCGGGTCCCCATGCTGGTGCTCAATGCGGTGATGTCGGGGATACGGGTCCCGGGAGGGTGGCTGCACGAGGCCCTGCGTGGCCCGGCCTCCCAGGGCCTGGTCTATGGCGTCTATGCCTACGACGAGGCGGGCGTGGACGCCGGCTCCTTCATCATCTTCGCCGACTGTGACGCCGACCGGACGCAACTGGTGACGGACCTCATGCTCCAGCAGGTGGAGCGGGCGAAGACGACCCTCGTCAGTGCGGAGGAGCTCGAGCGCGCCCAGCGGACCGCGGTCACCGCCCAGGAACTCTCCCTGCAATCTCTCGGGGAGCAGGCCCTCGATGCCGCCCTCAACGAACTGTACGGCCTGGGGTTTGACTTCACCGACAAGCTGATGGAGCGCGTGCGCAACGTCTCCAGCGAGGACCTCCAGCGCGTGGCCCGCAAGTACTTCGCCAACCCGGTCGTCACCGTTTGCCGGCCGAAACCCAAGGGGGAGGTGAAGCAGTGAACTACCTGGAAAGGCCCCTGCGCACCTACCTGGAAGACGCAGCCAGTGGCAGACCGACGCCGGGGGGAGGAAGCGTCTCGGCTTTGGCCGGGGCCCTGGGGGTGACGATGGCGGAAATGGCTGCCAACTTCACCCTGGGCCGGGAGCAGTTTCGGGACGTCGCCCCGGAGGTCATGGAACTCGCTTCCGTCCTGACCGGAGCGCGGAGCGAACTCCTGGACCTGATGGAGAAGGACATCGCCGCCTATGGCCAGGTGGCCTCCGCCTATGGCCGACCGCGGGCGACGGAGGAAGAGAAGGCCGCCCGCGCCCGGGCCGTCCAGGAGGCCCTCGTCGTGGCTCTGGAGGCTCCGCTGGCGGCGATGCGGGTCGTGGCCGGGGCCCTCGCGGCTACCCGCAGGCTCGTGGAGGCGGCCAACCCCAACCTGCTGAGCGACGTGGGCGTGGCCGCTGAACTCCTCTGGGGGGCACTGCGGGGCGCCAGGCTCAACGTCGATGTCAACCTGGCCCATCTCCGGGACGAGGGGCTCGTCCGTCGCTTCCGCACCGAGGCCGACGCCCTGGAGGCCGAGGCCCGCACCGCGCGCGCCGAAACCGTGGAGATCGTGTCCCGCAAACTTCAGCGGACGTAGAGTCTGCCATGCCCTTTGACTACGAAGAGAAGGTCGTCGCCGCACGTGCCTGCTCGCAGTGTGGCCAGGACTTCAGCCCCGAAGACGAGTACCTGAGCGCCCTGTTCGAGGAAGGGGAGCAGTTTCGCCGGCTGGACTACTGTGTGGGCTGCTGGCAGGGGCCGCCCGCGGGCAGTTTTGCCTACTGGCGCGGGCGGGTGCCGGCCAAGGAGGAGCGCCCGCCGAGGTTCGTCGATGACGGCGAACTGGTCGAACTGTTCGCCCGGCTGAGCGGGACGACGGAACCCCGGCAGGCCGCCTTTCGCTACCTTCTGGGAGTTCTGCTCGTGCGGAAACGTTTGCTTCGGCTGGTGCGCTCCGGAGGCGCGGGCGCCCGCCAGCCCGATGCGGGCGGGGAGAGCATGGCAGTAGAGGACCCGGCAGGCGGGGCCCGCTACGAGGTGGCCTTCCCGGTGCTCACCGCTTCCGAACTCGCTACGGTCTCCGCCCAGATGGGGGCGGTGCTGCGCGTGAGTGGGCAAGGTGAGGCCGGGGAAAAGAAGGAGGCAGGTGGGGATGTTTAAGTTAGGAGTCTTCACCGACGAGATCAGCCAGGACTTCGCCCGGGCGGTGGAGGTCGCCCGCCAGTTCGAACTGGACGGGGTGGAGGTGCGTTCCGTCTGGAACAAGCCGCCGCAGAACCTCGACGCCGCCGACCGGAAAAAGATGAAAGACATCCTCGATGCTGCTGGGCTCGTCGTCTGCTCCATCGCTTCGCCCTTCTTCAAGTGCGAACTCGATTCCGAGGCCGAGTACGAGCAGCACCTGGACATCCTCCGCCGATGCATCGACCTCGCCCACTCCTTTGACTGCACCATCATCCGTGGCTTCACCTTCTGGCGGCGGGGCGACGTGGAGGCGGCCTGGCCGCGCATCCTGGAGAAGTACACGGAGCCGGTGAAGATCGTCGAGGCCGAGGGGGTGACCCTGGCCGTGGAGAACGAGTCCAGTTGCTACGTCGGCAGCGGCGGCGACACCGCCCGCTTCATCACCGGCGTCGGCTCTCCGAACGTCCGGGGCTGTTGGGACCCGGCCAACGAACTGAGCGACCCCCGTGGCTCCACTCCCTACCCCGATGGCTATGAGGCCATCCGGCCCTACATGGCGCACATGCACGTCAAGGACGGCGTCCCGGGGCAGGGGGCCTGTGAAGTGGGCAAGGGGGTCATCGATTACCGTGGTCAGTTCCGGGCGCTCCTGGACGATGGCTACGAGGGGTTCGCTTCCCTGGAGACGCACTGGCGGCCGAAGCAGCTCGACCGCAGGGTCGTGCGGACGCCCGGGGGCGCCGAGTTCTCGGCCGGGGGCGAACTTCCCAGTTGCATCTGCCTGGAGAACATGAAGCGGCTCATCGCCGAGGCCCAGGCCGGCAAGCGATAGGCGGGGGAGGAACGGGGTTTGAGAATCGCGCGCTTCGTTGGCCCGGGCGGTGAGCCGGCACTGGGGCTGGTGCGGGACCAGGAGGTGGTGAACCTGACCCGCGCCCTGCTCCTCTACGAGACGGCCCGCCGGGGCGAGGCCCACCCGCCCGCGACCGACCCCACGCAGCTGATGGCCCGCGGCCTCTTCTCTTGCCGCGCCCTGGAGCCGGTGGTGCGCTTCCTGGAGCGCCATGGGCTGGAGAAGCGCCTCGGCCGGCCCCTGGAAGCGGCCCGGTTGCTTCCGCCCATCGCCCGGCCACCCAAGATCTTTGCCATGGGCCTCAACTACAGGTCTCACGCCCTGGAGCACGCGGGGCAAGTCCCCGAGGAGCCCATCTTTTTCCGGAAGGAGAGCACCGCCGTCATCGGTCCCGAGGAGGCGGTCGTCATCAAGCCCGGCATCGGCCGGGTGGACCCGGAGGTGGAGTTGGCCGTGGTCATCGGCCAGGCCGGCGCCGACATCCCCATCGAGCAAGCGGGGGACTTCGTCGCCGGCTACACCATCCTGAACGACGTCACCGCCCGGGCCATCCAGCAGCGCGACATCGCCGCCTCCCGTCCCTGGTACCGGTCGAAGTCGCTCGACACCTTCTCGCCCCTGGGGCCCTGGATCGTCCTTCCGGACGAGATTTTGCCGCCGGTCGAACTTGACCTCGAGATGCGCGTCAACGGCGAGGTCCGCCAGAGAGACAACACCCGGAGCCTGCTGTGGAAGGTCCCGGAACTCATCAGTTTCATCTCCTCCTTCGTCCGCCTGGAGCCGGGCGACATCCTCTCCACCGGGACTCCGGAGGGGATGAAGGAGGTGAAGCCTGGGGACGTGATGGAAGCCTGCGTGGAGAAGATCGGCGTGCTGCGAAACCCCGTCGTGGCCGCGCCGGTAGGCCGCCCTTCGGCTGGCTTGAGGGGCGGGCTGAACTTGCCGAAGCCCGCTGAGGAGTACCCGTGCGCTCCGTGACCTGGAAGTGGACGGCGCTTACCCTCCTGGGGGTCGTTCTCCTTGCCGGCTGCGTGACCCCCGGCGGCGGACCCATCGTACTGGTCTACACCTACGACCGCGAAGGGCTCCTCGCCGAACTCCAGCGGCGGTGCGATTCCATCAGCACCGTCAAGGCCAAACTGAAGATGGACTACCAGGCCGAGGGCGAGGGGGCGAAGGGCTG
>Ga0315282_10012370_pt1 | contig 13066 bp, 8 predicted proteins | sample YL17G07_20_MG_FD_203693 | JGI IMG/M metagenome (GOLD analysis project Ga0315282, IMG submission 203693) | Sediment microbial communities from Yellowstone Lake, YNP, Wyoming, USA - YL17G07_20 | ecosystem: Environmental > Aquatic > Freshwater > Lake > Sediment | place: USA: Wyoming | collected...
TGGGCGCGCAGCCGCCGCGCTTCCACCCGCACCACGGCGTCGATCCGCGGATCGAAGTCCTGCTGCCGCTGGAAGACCTCGACGCCCACCACGTATTCCTTGAGCTTGTCGCCCTGGCCTTCCAGCGCCTGCTCGACCGCAAAGCGCAGGAAGCGGCTCAGGCGCTCGGCACGCACGAACGTCTCGCTGGAGAGGATCTTCTGGAGTTGCGCCCGAACCGCTTCGGCCGGAATCTCGGCGGCAGCGGCCGGTTGTCCCTCCTTGCGGTTTGGCCGCCCCTCGCCTGCCGAGGCCGCTGCCTGCTTCACGTCCTGTCCTCCTTGAGCTTGTGGGATTCAATCCAGGCCGGCACCCACCATACGATGCGGCTTCATTCTACACCCGAATGAGGCTCCCATGGCGGGCACACCGGCTCCGGAACGGGCCTGTTACGGGAGACCTGCTAAAGGTCCGTAAGAAGAAGACCGCTGACGCGCTGAAAGTGCCGCCGGTTTCGTGTCAGGAGGGTGGCCCCTCGCGCCAGCGTGATCCCGGCGATCAAGCTGTCTGCCATCCCGATGGGCTCGCCAGCGCGTTCGAGCAAGCGCCTCACTTCGGCGGCCCGGTCTGCCGCCTCTTCGTCCAGGGGCAGCGTCGTTGCCGCCGCCAGCAGTTCACGGATGGCCGCTTCCCGGCGGGGGCTTCGCGCTCCTGCCAGCAGCTCAAAGCGGCTGATTGCGGTGGTACACAAGGTCCCACGCTGGAGTTCGGCCGCAACTCGGGCGGCGGCCGGCTCAGCTCCAACCAGGAAGTCGATAAGCACGTCGGTGTCCGCGACCGTCATCGCCAAATCGCACGCAACCGGGCGGTATCGCGCCGGAGTTGTTCTGCCTCGGCCTTGCCCATCTTCCCGCGCAACCGGAGCGCGCGGCTGCGCAGCCGCTCCTTTTCGGCCATGCCTCCCAGGTAGGATTCCAGGGCTTCGGCAATCACCGAGGAAAAACCTTTCTCACCCCGACGCGCGGCCACTTCGAGAAGCCTGGCTCGATGCCCGGGCTTGATTTCGATCGTTGTTCTCACAGGCTCCATTATACACGCATATGCATGACAGGGAATGAACACAGGGAGAGCAGCGCCGTGTTGTACCGCCGGCGTCCCGCCGGCCGGCTCTGCATGTCGGGCCGCTACGCCGGGGGGCACTGGTCGGGGCCGGCCGGCGGGACGCCAGCGGTACAACGTTTCTCAAGGCAGATTGCACGACCCGGGCTGTTGCCGCAGCCCGGGCCGGATTGACATCAGAAGAAAAACTTCAAACTGAACTGGATGTACCTGGGCGAGCCGCTTTGGTACACCGTGCCGAAGTTCGTGACGTACGTATTCCGCAACTGGTAGAGCTTATAACCGCTCACGGTCGTAATGTCGAAGCTGTTTGCGTTCTTGGTGGCAAAGCCCTGCGGCAGCGGGACGGTAAAGAAGTTGGCCGGCAGAACGCTGGCCGCGTTCTTCTGCGCATTCACCATGGCGATCACTTGGTTGTAGATGTTCGCGCCGGCCGTGGTGCTGTACAGCGGCTGACCGTTATAGGCAGCCCAGGTGTTGTAGGCCGCCGTGGTCAGGTTGGCGGTGCTGGGGGCGTTCATGAAGTCCGCGCCGCCCGCGTTGCTCGGGTAGACCTGAAACACCGGGCGGTTGAAAACGTTCAGGGCATCCATGCGCAGTTGCAGGCCGCGCTTGCCGCTCTCGCCGAACCAGAAGGTCTTCTTGATATTGACGTCCAGGTAGTGCTGCCACGGCCCGCGGGCGCCATCCAGGGTGCGGGGAGCGCTTCCCATCTGCCCCAGCGCCGGCCGCATGAATGCCGCCGGGTTGACATACGGCTCGCAACCGGTGCCCACCGGGCAGGTGCGTTTCCAGAGCGGGTTGACGATGGGAACCCCGGGAACCAGGTCCGGCCGGGCGCTGTGAGTCAAGTCACCCATTTGGTTGGCGTCAGCCAGATAAGGAATATAGGGGAAGCCGCTGCGGCTGCGTTGCAGGCCATTGAGGTTCCAACCTCCGATCAGGTAGTCGAGCGGCTTCCAGGTGTGGCTGAGGAACCGCCGTCCTCTCCCGAATGGAAGGTCGTAGGCGGCCGTCGTGGAAATCACGTGCCGCTGGTCGTAGGTGGAGACCGAGCGGTCGCCCTGCCGAGTCCCGCCGAACACCACCTGGCCGCCCACGTGGCCGTTGACAGGCGTCAGGATGTTCTTGTCGCCGCCCGCGCTCGAGGCAGTGTCGATAGACTTGGCGTAGGTATAGTTGGCGGTGAAGGTGAAGCCACCCGCACGGTGAACCACACTGTAATAGCCCGCGTGCCGGATGCTGTTGCCCGAGGCGTCATACCACAGATACAGGCTGGAGAAACCCAGGTAGGGGCTCCCCAAAGTCCCATTCTGCACGGTCATCGGCCGGCCGGTGATCGGATTAACGCGTCCCGCCGGATCGTTGATGGTGCCGGCGGTATTGATATTCTGTGCCAACTCCGCGCTGATGAGGTTGGAGTTCTTGGGGTTGATGTTCTCCTGCACCATGAACAAGTGGATTCCCATGGCTCCCGTGTAGGCGACCTCCATGGTGGTTTTCGGGTTGGTCTGCCAGGAGATGGTGAAGTTCCAGTTGTTCACGTACGGGGTGTGGTAGTTCGGCGAGATGGCAAAGCCTCCAAACGTCTGCTGATAGTAAAGAGCATTGGCGAAAGACAAGCCATTCGACGGCGGACCACCCGAACCATAAATCTGCTGCTGCACGCTGGTGGACGTCAGCACCGGCGGGTTCTCGCCCAGCCTCATCACGTTGTTCGAATTGGCCGTCGATGATGGGACCGTGCTGGCGAAGGTGGAGGTAGCGCCGAAGTCCGGTTGGGGCAACATGGTGAACCCGCCGATGGGGGCGTGCGACATGCCCCAACCGCCACGCACCACAGCGCGATGGTCCCGCAGGAAGCGGGGCTGCCACGCGAAACCGAAGCGCGGCTCGAAATCCCTGTATTGGGGCGCCGTCAGGGACCGGGAGTTGCCGCCGACTCCGGAGAAAGCGAAGGGCACCACCTGCACCGACTTGACCACTTCACCGGTCGCCAGCGTGAGCGGAGACGCCAGCGCCTGGGATTGGGCCAGATCGGGCCGGAACACGCCCTGGTGGTCATACTTCTCGGTACGCGGCATTTGGAGGCTGTAGCGCAGTCCCAGATTGAGGGTGAGGTTGGGCCTGATCTTCCAATCGTCCTGAATGAAACCGGCGGCGCTATTCCAGCGATAGTAGTAGGGTACCGCCACATTCCGCATGGTAACGTTGCCGTTGACCACACCCAGCATGAAGCTGGCCCAGGGGCTGCCCCCGGTGCCGGTGGAAGTCCCGGTGGAATTCGTTTGGGTTGCGGCGAACGCGTAGACGCCGCCAAACGAGCCATACAGCGGCAGGACGTTCTGCAAGGCATGGGAAAGATCCGCCCCAAACTTGAGGCTCATCCGGCCGACGGTCTTGTACACAATGTCGGTAATGGCGTAGCGCTCCTCGCGGTCCTCGACCTGGGTGGATGCAGCTCCGCCAAATCCGGTTGCGGTGCTGCCGCCGCCGCCCAAGGAGCTGCCGGGGAAGAGGCTGCCGAACGAGGGCATGCCGCCCTTGGCGATGCTCGGAAGGCCAAAAGCGGTGTTCAAATTCTCACCGGTGGCGGGGTCCCAGCGCGGGTCCACGCTCTGGCTGAAGCGGCCCCGCGTGTAGTTTAGCCGCAGGTCATTGAACATCGTCGGCGAGATGGTGTGGGTGTCCGCCAGCATGGCCTGCTTGCCCCAGCTATAAACCGAGCCGTTATTGGTAGGGCTGACCGGCGTGCCCTGAATCTTCACGATGGGCGTGGCGGTGTAGCGGCCATAAAGCCGGTTCTTGCTGCTGATGATTTCGTCGATGCGCAGCGTGTACCGCTTCTCGTCCTGCTTCAGTTGGCGCGGGGCAACAATGTTCGAAATCAGGCCATTGCTGTTGAGATAGTAGGGGCCGGCTTTGACGATGTAGGGCAGCGCCTTCTGCGCGGTGGCATCCAGCACGGCTTGCGGGATGACGTTGCCGGCAAAGGGAGCGTAGGTCTGGCCCGAGGCCAGCGTGATCGGCTGGAATTGATTTCCGCTGACCACGTTGTACTGGTTGTAGATGTTGTTGTCGCCACCGCCGGCGGGAGCCACGGCGTTCGGAGCGATGGACTTGAACTGGTCCACCACACTCTGCGGCAGCCAACCGCTGGCCGTGTTCACCAGGCCGCTGAAGTTGCCCTGGCGCATGGCGTCGGTCGGCAACAGGCCGTACTGGTCGAGGCGGTCCCGGCGGTAGTCCGGCTCAAAGGCCGCGAACCAGAACGTCCGGCCCTTGCCGTTGTAAACCTTCGGTATGTAAACCGGGCCGCCCGCGGAGAACGAGAGTTGGTTGTACTTCAGCGTGGGCACGGGCCGGTTTGCCGTGGCGAGGGAAAAGGGTGCGGCGGCAAAGTTGGGATTCCGGTTGTACCACACCGCGGTGCCGTGGAGACCGTTGGTGCCCGATTTCGTCGTGGCGTTGATGATGCCGCCGCCGGTGGTGCCGTATTCGGCGGAAAAGCCCGAGGTCTGGACGGTAAACTCCTGCACCGTCTCCGGCGAGAAGCTGACGATGGTGCGCGCCAGGCTGACACCAGTGTTGTTGGTGCCGTCGGCCATAATCATGGTGCTCATGGGACGGCCCCCGCCCACCGACACGTTGCAGCCGGGACACGTGGTGACCGAGACGATGCTGGGGGCCTCGGTTCCGGCGTCGCCCGAGACATTGGGCAGGGTCATGGCCAAGTCCAGCACGCTGCGATTCACCAGGGGCGCATCCAGAATCTGGCGTTCGGTGATGAGGTTGCTCGAGGTTCCCGACTCCGTATCCACCACGGCGGCCGCCGCTTCCACGGTGACCAGCGTCTGGATGGAACCGGTTTCGAGCTTCACGTCGGCGGTCGCGGTCGTAGCGGTGTTCACCTTGACCTTGTCCACCACCGCTTTCTTGAAGCCCGGAGCTTCCACCTCGATCCGGTACATGACCGGTTCCAGGTCCATCACCGCATAGGTGCCGTGCTCGGTGGTGGTCACTTTCCGAACTTCGTTGGTTCCGACGTTCGTAACGGTTATGGTTGCGCCAGGAACGACGGCCTGCGTCTGATCCATAACCGTGCCGACGATTCCGCCACGGTTGGTCTGCGCCATCACAGACAGCGCGCTGAGCACAACGATCGCGAGAAAGCGTTTCATGGGTGCAAACCTCCGGCTCCCGGCCTTTGCGCCAGGATTGCCACTCGGGGATTCCGGGTTAAGCCCGATGGACCCGGGACTGCCATTTTGGGATACCAGACAGACAACTCATACACCTTTTCGCTTGCCGGTTCAAGGCTCATCGGGGTTTCGTGCCGGCGTCCCGCCGGCTGGCCCGTTGCTCCCGAACCGATCGGAAATGCTACTATTGGCGGCGCTCGGAAGCCCGTCGGCCACGCTCTACCATTCGGATAGGAGGGAGTCGCCATGACAAGAAGGGCATCGTGCGGTGCAGGCGCATGGCGCGGCACGGCGTTCACGGCAGCGCTGGTGTTGGCGGCATCACTTCCGATCGGCGGCAGCGCGGCTGAGTTGCCAGCCGCCGGGGCGATTCGGCTCGAGCCCGCAGGTGTGGCGCGCCGGCTCCCATCGGGGATTTGCGGCGCCTCGTCGGAACCCCTGATCGAGCGTCTCATCGGCAATCAAGCCAAGGTTGCCGCGCTCAAGGAGATCGCGCCCGCGATTCTTCGCTTTCCGGGCGGCTCCCAGTCGAACTTTTACGACTGGAAGACCGGATTGCTCGATTTTCACGAGAATCCGCAAAGCTCGCAGTACATCAAGTTCTGGGCGCGGATCGCTCCCAAGATTGCCGCGACGTTTCCCAAGGGCATTCACCTGGAGGATTTCATGCCCCTGGTCCGCGAGGTCGGCGCGGACGTCATCCTGGTGCCCAACCTGGAGACCTCGACGGTCGAAAGCCAGGCGGCGTGGTTCAAACACCTGGCCGCCGATGGCATCTTGCCCAAAAACATCGAGCTGGGAAACGAGTTCTGGATCGCCATGGCGAACGACCCCGACAGCCTGCGGCGCTGGCCCGACGAGCCGGCGGCGATGGCGGTGATGCATCGCTACGAGCAGGCCCTGCGCCCCATCGTCGGCCCCGGCGCCAAATTCGCGGTGCAGGCCGCGGGCCACGCCTTTTGGGCGAGCCCTCAAGCCAGGGAGGGGCTGTTGCGCCGCCTGAGCGACTGGGACCGGGCGCTTCACCCCGAGAGCTGGTTCGAGGCAGTCACCATTCATTTGTACCCGCTGCTGGAACCGCTCCAGAGACTCCCGGCCGGCGACACCCACGAAGGCCTGTTTCGGTACCTGATGGCGCGCTGCGACGGCGGCCTGGACCGCACGATTCAAAGCGTCAGCTCGCGGGTGCCGGGCAAGGAGATTTGGATTACCGAGTGGAGCGCGCACGACGCTGGAAGTTACGCCCGCCGCGGCCCCGACCCCATCACGCCGCCCATGTCCGCCCAGGTCGCCACCCGCATGCTGCTCGCGTTTCTCCGCCATCCCGAGGTGACTCGCGAGCTGCTTTTCACTTTAAACTTCACCCCGGAGCGGCAGTCGCATTTCGTGCCCGCGGCGGACGGCAGTTGGCACCCGGAGCCTGCAACGCAGATCCTGGGATGGTTCAACCACGCCGCGAATGGCGGCGCGCGCTACCAGCGAGTCATCGAGCACGGCACGTCGCCGGTGTCGCCGGGAGTATCCTTCGGCGATTCCTACCGGGAAGTTGAGGGCGCGGTTTTCGTCTCGGCGGGCCAGACGACGCTGATTCTCGAAAACGCCGGCCCCGCCGCCCGCACCTTCGACCCCACCGACGCCGGCCGCCTGCCCGCGCCGAACAGCGTCCAGATCATTGCTGCCTCGGACCTGAACGATTCTGAGCGCCGCCCCGCTCAAGTCACCACCGTCTCGGCCCCAGGCCCGTTCACGCTGCCGCCGTACAGCGTGGTTCGGGTAATCTGGCCGGCCGAGGTCAACGTCACAAAATAGCTGTGAGTGCAGCAGGGTGCGCCACCCCCCAAGTCGGCTCCCGGGGGTGTCAGGTCATCCTATCAGTGTCGGCGTTTCCCGGCACCGCCGGCCAATCCGATAGACCCTGTTCCCCTGGTATTCAACCACTTGTCCGGCTTGAGGGACGGCCCGACGATTGCCCACGCTTCCGACGATGGGTCCAAGCGGCAAATCTTCGATCCAAGGAGGATGAATATGCGCCCCCTGATCAGTGCTTTCCTGATACTGGTCCTTGCTGCTTCTGCCCTGGACACCAAGGCGGTTGTCCTCGAACCCCTCTTGCCGCAGTCGACTGCAACCTCACCAGAAGCCAGGATCAAGCAGCGGGTCATTGAGATTGGCCCTGGGAACCTTCTGGAAGTGCGTCTTCACAGCAAGCAGCGACTGGTGGGCCGAATAACGGCCATCTCGGACGACTCCTTTGGGCTTCAGGCAGTAAAAGGAAACACAATCGCGGAGCAGAAGGTGGCTTTTAGCGACGTCAAGTCCATCAGGCAGAAAAAGCCGGGGAACGCGACCCGCGTCTGGGCCGTCGTAGGGATCACACTCGCTGTTGTTCTCGTGCTCGGCGCGATTGTGGCAGCGACGGGGGCCAATAACTGATGGAGTGATCGCGTAGATTGTGGAAGCGAGAACCCGGCAGGGCCGCCGCCCTTCTTCTCGCTTTGCCTGTTGGAGTTGCTCGGCGTCGGCCGGCTGCTTTGTGGTTCAGCGGGCAGCGATTGCGGCTTTGGCTTGCTTCAGCCAGCCCTCGTGAATCAGGTGGTCTTTCTCGCGCTCCCATTGCTCGGGGGTGAAGACGCTCAGGTCTTTGCGAGATAGGGCCGGAATCCCCGTGCCCAGAGCGGGCGTGCCCCCCTCGCGGTCTTCGCTCGAGTACAGGCGATCCATTTCCAGGCCATTCGCTTTCGCCCACTCGCTGATGTGCGTGACGGGCAGGGCGGCGATGTCGGCTTCGGTCCAGTTGGGGAAATCAAGCTGCCGTTCCAGCCACCTGGCCACCGGCCTGGTCACGAAATAAGGCCGGTGCGCCCCCTCGGTGAATTCATATTGGAACAGCCCCTTCGAACTCCCCCGCAGTTCCGCCGTTCGCCGGTAAAGATCATCGAAGAACGGCTTGCTGTGCGTGGGAATGGAAACGGTAACATCCTGCAAGCCGTTGTAGACCAGCGTGGGCCCGCGCGAAGCGTGCAGGGCGTAGACGGCCGCACCCCGGTCGCCCAGAAACGCCAGCGACTGATAGGGGATGCCCTGGCACATGGGTTTAGACTTATCCCAGTACTCGCCCGGCCCGTCCAGGTTGCCGCCACCCACCAGCACTGGGCTCGCAGGGGTAGGCCACCCGTCTGAGAAAACCGCCGCGTCTACTCATACTTGTTCATTACATACCAGCAATGGCTGCACAAGCTCCCACCCTCGGCATCGTCCATGTCGGTGCGTCCAAGGGCCTGAGAAACCACCTCGGACGCTTGTTCCCCCTCATGACTCCTTAAACCGTAATGCGTAACGATTGACTCTGTCAGCGACTCGAAGTGAAAAATCTCCCCGCCACAGCACGAGCACGACCCTTTGGCGTCGAAATAATCTGCGATTGTCTCCAGTTCTGCAGCCCCGGCTTCCAATTCCCCTTTTAGCTCAGCCCACGTTTCGGGCACGGCATAGGATATTTCGCTCTTGTATTGTCGGTCTACTTCACCCCAGTCCCGTTTGCCCTCCCTCCGGGCAAGGACGACCGCAGATTTGCTGCCACTCACGGCCGCCTGGACAGCCCACTGGAATATCCGCTCGGGCCAGGGTTCCCACTTCGTATGCTCCAAGTATGCGTTCGTGACTCTTCCGCGGAAATCCCTATCCTGCAGAAGTGCGTCCAGGGCATCAGCGCGGATCGTTCGCTCCCCGATCTGCTCGGCAGCTGACTCGACCAGGTAATCAGGGGGGGCGTAGCCAAACGCACGATGGAAGATAAAGGCGATAGCCTCCGCCGTGAGCGGACCACCGGGCTGCGGCTCTTCACCTTTTCGCGGCTTTGAGACTTCGCGGCGGATGTCCTCTGCTACCGCATCAGCCCGGGAGAGAGCTTCGGCGAGGTCTGCCGTGCGCTTTACCAGTTGCTCGGGGACCTTCTTTCGATATAGCTCTTCGCGTGAAAGGCGGGACCATGCGTCCTGTAAGCGTGTTCTGATTTGAATTTCGCCGCCGAGCGCCATCTCGTCTGTCCCGAATGCCACCCGCACACGGAACGTGATGTGCAGGCCTCGGTACCCGGTGCGTCGCGGCTTAGCGATGTAATCATGCCGCTCAGACTGGATGCCAGCTTCGTCAAGAGCGCGCTGGAACAGGTCAGCGGCCCTGAAGACGTCTTGCAGGTTATTGCACACGAGCCTGAAGCCGAGGAAGTCGCAGCACCTTTCGATAGCCTCTTCAACGGACCAGCCTTTTTCCGTCGCTTTTTGAGCCACGCTGCCCAAGGATTTTATGCGCGGCTTGTCAAGCACCGCTTTCACCAAGTCGGGGTTCCCCAACCGCTCCAGTGCTGAAAAGAGCAGTTTGCCAACTCGGCTTTCGACTGTGCCTGCTAGCTCTACGGCCTTGGAGTATTTCTCAGACCAATCAGCCATGGGTGCCTCGCCACCCCGCTTCCGTTTGGGTTCCGGGAGGAACTCCGCACAAGTCTGTTCCGGCGCCCGAATGACCACGCCGCGCTTTTCCGCGGAACAGATCGTGCTCACAGGCGGGCCGCCCACCCTCTTTCTACCGGAGACTCGGCCAAGCTGGGACCCCGCGCTGCGTACGCGAACGGCCAAGCGGATTCAGAGCCCACCCTTCGCCGGTCCTTTAGCCGTAAACGCGGCGGCTTCGGACCGTGAAGGAGTCAGGGACTCAACCACTTTCTCGTTTGACAAGCTCGAGGCTGCGGCCGCCCCCCTGTGGCCGAGAGCGGCGCTAGTCGGTCTTGCCCTGGACTTCTTGAAATCCCGCCTCGATCTTGCTCCGTGTACGGCTATGACTGGAAGCCTCTTTGTGCCTGCGCACCTTATAGTGCAGGTAGCGGGCCATGCAGCCCGTCGCGAGGAAGGCCGTCGCAAATATGATAATCACAATGAAAGGCCCCCAACTGCGGGAACTGAAAGCGCGATCCCAGTCGGAGGTGTAAGCCAGTCCAAGCAGCCCCGCCAGTGCGGTTGCCGACACTCCAATGAGAACATCGCGCCACCGGGCATCGTCTTGGGTGACTTCCCCGCCGCAAAGAATATCGAATTCTTCCCGACGAAGCGGGTAGCAGGACTCCTCAGGCTGTGGTGCTATCACGAGACCGCCGCCAGCAGAAACTCTCAGTGCCTCTTTCGGTGCAGTCTCCGACTTTGCCGCTTCTTCGGGCGTCATAGATCAATGCCCAGCACTCTTAGATTATGGAGCTGGGTTGACCCGCAATTCTTGCAAGTGAGGTTGAGGAAGTCGAGATGTGGTGGGGGTATATTAAAGGAACCAGTCGCGGGCAGCCCCTGCACGACGTAACCGACTAGGTCTCCATGCCAGTCGTTTTGACCGCACCTGGGGCAGGCAAAAAGTGCCCTGCGCCCCCCTAAGACGCGCACGGCCTCGTCCACCTTTGCCTGGACTTCCTCTTGCGTTAGCGGTCTCAACAGTTTTCCCATGCAAGTTTGGCCGGCCCCCGGTGGGGAAACAACTAAGCATACCACGCGTACAGTGGTCGGGCTCGTCCGAAGTGGTCAGGAATGCCGCCCCTTTGCCCTCAGCGGCGCCCCCCCTGCAATTCCAGCTTCCCTGCCGGCGTCGGCCGGCTGCTTTGTGGTTCAGTGGGCAGCGATTGCGGCTTTGGCTTGTTTCAGCCAGCTTTCGTGAATCAGGCGGTCCTTCTCGCGCTCCCATTGCTCGGGGGTGAAGACACTCAAGTCTCTGCGAGACAGGGCCGGAATCCCCGTGCCCAGAGCGGGCGTGCCTCCCTCGCGGTCTTCGCTCGAGTAGAGGCGATCCATTTCCAGGCCATTCGCTCGCGCCCACTCGCTGATGTGGGTGACCGGCAGGGCGGCGATGTCGGCCTCGGTCCAATTCGGGAAATCAAGCTGCCGTTCCAGCCACCCGGCCACCGGCCTGGTCACGAAATAAGGCCGGTGCGCCCCCTCGGTGAATTCATATTGGAACAGCCCCTTCGAATTCCCCCGCAGCTCCGCCGTTCGCCGGTAAAGATCATCGAAGAACGGCTTGCTGTGCGTGGGAATGGAAACGGTAACATCCTGCAAGCCGTTGTAGACCAGCGTGGGCCCGCGCGAAGCGTGCAGGGCATAGACGGCCGCGGCCCGGTCGCCCAGAAACGCCAGCGACTGATAAGGGATGCCCTGGCACATGGGTTTGGACTTGTCCCAGTACTCGCCCGGCCCGTCCAGGTTGCCGCCTCCGACGAGCACGCAGGCGCGCAAGCGCGTCTCCGCCGCGCAGGCCAGGCTCAGGACGAACGAGCCCATCGAGTAGCCCATGGCGCCGATGCGCCGCGCGTCCACTTCCGGGCGTTGGGAAAGGTAGGAGACGGCCTGCATCACGTCGGTCATCATCAAACCGCCCAAACGCTGCGCCAGCTCCCGGGGCGGCTCGACCTTGTCGTGCGCGCGGGTGCCGGATTTCCGTTCGCTGTTGCGCTCGCCTTCCCCCGCCGGATCGTACGTGAGCACGGCCGCTCCGCCCCTGGCGTACAGCACGCCGGAGTAGAAGGCGTACCAACTGTATTTGTCGCCGCCGTGTCCGTTGACCACGATCAGCGCCGGGACCTTCCCGCGGCGCTCTTTCGGAAGATACAGAATGGCCGGGACGCGCATCCCGAACTCGGTGGCGTAGGTGACTCGTTCGGCCAGCACTCCCGGCGCCGGCTCAAAGCGGCTGTGCGTTTCCGGCGCCAGCGCGGGCAGCGGATCGGGAACGAACAGCGCCGCCTTGATCTGTTCCCGCCAGGCCTGCTCCTGTTTCGGCGTCAGCTCCGCCGCGGTGGCCGGCGGCAACGCCAGCGCCGGCAGGATCGCCACCCATACCCAAAGAATTCGATGCATGCGTCTCCTCAACGTGGTTGCGCGTGAACCCGTTAGACGGCGAATGGCGCAGAGGGAGGGGCGACCACATGGGGTCGCCCCTACATCGCGCCGCGATCTACTTTACCACTGGAGGTTGAGCGCCAGCTTGACGAAGCGCGGCAGGTTGCGCTGCGTGGGATCGAGCCGGCCGAAATTGGCGTTGGTCACGTCGTTTCCGCCGCTGGCCAGGGCCGCGAACCACACGTGATTCATCATGTTGATCATCTCGCAGCGGAACTGCAGGCGCACTTGTTCGTGAATCGGGAAGTGCTTGGAAACCGAGGTGTCCCAGTTTTTGTAGCCGGGCAGGCGGACGTCGCCGAACAGGGTCGGGAAGTCGCGCAAGGTTTGCGATTCCTGGGCCGCCACGCGCTTGCCGGTGGTGGGGTCGTTCCAGAGAGAAGTGTCAAACCACTGGGCGAAAGTGGGGTTGCTTAGCTTGGCGCTGCCGGGTTTTACTTGCTTGGCGTTGGGATAACTCGGCAGCCACCCGCTCTGGTAGGTCACGTTCCAGCCCAGTTGCCAGCCGCCCACCAGGTAATCCACCGCCTTCGGCGCGTGGGCGGCGAACTTCTTGTTCCTGCCCACCGGCAGTTCGAACACCCCGGCAACCACAAACTTTTGCGGGATATCGATTTGGCCCGCCGAGCGCTTCTCCAGCCGCGTGGATTCCGGATTGCTCAGCACAAAGTCCTGGTTGTTCAGCGCCGAGGCTTGCTCCAGGTTCTTCATGATGGTGTAGCTGGCCACGAAGCTGATTCCCTGGCTGTAGCGCTTGGTGACCTTGGATTGGAAGCCGTCGTAACGCTGTTTGCCGATGGGCACGACCGCCAGGCTGATGCCGCTGTACTGCGG
>Ga0315282_10012371_pt1 | contig 13066 bp, 15 predicted proteins | sample YL17G07_20_MG_FD_203693 | JGI IMG/M metagenome (GOLD analysis project Ga0315282, IMG submission 203693) | Sediment microbial communities from Yellowstone Lake, YNP, Wyoming, USA - YL17G07_20 | ecosystem: Environmental > Aquatic > Freshwater > Lake > Sediment | place: USA: Wyoming | collected...
AGGCCATGCTTGGTATCCTCCTTTAGTAGTGCTCAGTGCTCAGTGCCCAGTCAAGAATTTCCGACTTTTCACTGGGCACTGTCCACTGTGCACGATTCAACTGATGTAATAGCCCGGCTCATGGCTGGCCCCGACTTGCTCATTGGCATCGCTGACCCAGGCATATTTGGCGTGATCATCATCGCCGTAGTTATCGTAGCTGGCCGTATAGGAGGCGAGCGCGATGACGGCGTAGCGGTTGATACCGCCGCCGGCCGCTTCCAGGGCCTGGTATTCAAACAGGTTCTCGCTCATCGGCTTTTTCTTGACCACCTCGTAAAGCGCGTTCGGTCGGGTCACCCCCGCGGGGGCCTGGATCAGGTCGGTGGTCAACCTGACGAAATCGCCGACCCTGAGGTCCGCGTCTTTGAGCTCGAGCCCGAAGGTGAGCAGAGGCGCGCCATAGCGGAAACGCAGGAGGAAGTGGGCCGCGGCATTGAGCGCTTCGAGGGAGCGATAGATCCAGGGCGAGAAGATTTCGTAGTTGCGTTTCTCCCCGTAGTAGTTCTCGCTTTCCACTTCCTGGTCCAGGTGCAGGAGCGCGGCCCGGTATTGTTCCGGGTCCGTGCCCGGGTCCGCGGACAAGGGATCGTAGTAGACCGTCACTCGGGTTTTGCGGGCCTCTTCGTTCTGGTCGGAGTGGACGCTCTGCCTGACCAGGTGCTCCGCGTCGGTCAGTTGCTTGGGCGGGTCCCGGAAAAAGGGCACCGGCGCGCACTTGAAATGAACCCGCGAATCCTCCCCCTGCCAGATGTGGGCCAAGGTGCTTTGCCGCAGCTCATGCAGCAGATCCTTGATTGCCACCGGCTTTTCCAGGAACCGGCGATAGCGGGCGGAAGGCAGCCAGCGACCGACTTCATCACTGAGCTCAAGCACCTGGACGGAGGTGCCCGCACTGTGCGCCGAAGCGGTGCTGCCATAAGCCCCCCGCTGGCAGCCGGTCAGGGTGTCGTAGGCGCCCGCGCTTTTCTCCACGGCAAACAGGGGCCGGCCCGCGATCGCGGTGAAAGGCCCGGCGTCGGAAGGGGCGTGTTTGAATTCGGTGGTGATCGCGCTGGCCTTGAGGGCATGAAAGACCGAGGCCGCCCCGAGGGTGACGCGAACCTGATAGCCCAGCCAGTAGGTGGTCGCCGGCGTGACGCTGAAGTGCCGGTTCCAGGTCAAGTCCCAAAAACCGCCGACGGTGACCGAAGCGAGGTCCTTTTGGCCCAGCCAGGCGAGCCGCGCGCCGGGATTGCCGGCCTGGTCCGAGTAAAGGTAAAGAATGATCGAGCCGGCGAGGAAGCCGTCCCGCATCAGCTTGAGGCGGACCCGATCCACCAGGGTGTCGTCGGCCCCGGTCTGAAATTTGACGAAATGCCATTGCTCGACGCCCGAGCCTTGATCCAACGAGTGCTGATCATCCTGGGGCCCGACTTCTTCGTCCACCGCCGCGAACGCCATGCCGGTGCTCTTGCCGGAATAGCGAATGACTTCATCTTCGATCCGAACGATTCCGGCCGCGGGAAAATCGTCCACGCCCACGCACTTCAAGCTGGAGTCCGAGCTCCCGAGAGCGACGCCCAAAGTCGCTCCGAGGTCCACCGTGGCTAAATCCAGGACCGAGATGCCGCCGTAAGTTGTCAGCAACTCCGCCACGATCCCGTCCAGGGGCAAGCCCTCAACCCCGTCGTCTTCGGCCCAGACCACCGCATTGGAAACCTGACAGTCAGGCGGGTGGCTGACCGAGACGGTGCCGAATCTCCCCGCCTGGCAGCCCGTCAGCTGGTTCGCGTCCAAACTCCGGCCGGTGTAGCTGACATCCTCCGAACCATTGGTCTGGTCCTCGATCTTGACCAGGCCCGGCTGGCTGGGCGAGGCGGGAGCAAACTCGGAGGCATCGGTCACGAGCAGGTCGGCGCCGCCGGAGTAAGCGGCGGTCAAGACGTTTTCCGAGGATTGCGCCGCGGGAATTTTAACCTCGAGCTTCTTCAGGTAATCCTGCAAGGTAATGGTGGCGCGGCCTTCGGCCACCGCGATATTGGTGATCAGGCCCTTGAAGACGAGCTCGGCTTCACTTTCCGAGAGGCCCAGGAAACCGCGCCAGATCTCGGCCGCACGGCCGCTGTAGTTGGGGTTACGGGCCAGCAGGTTGCGCCAGAAAGTGCCCCCGGACTCCAGGTTTCCGATGGCTTTGTCCGGGTTCGCCAGCGGCAAGGGAAGATCGTCGTAGAACTCGAGGCTGATTTCACCCACTCGGGTGAGGTGCTGGTCGGCTTTGATCTCGGTGGGCACCATCGCCATCCGGGCCAGGTAGGGCAGCGCGTCCGCCCGCAGAACTCCGGCCTGGGCGCAGAAACGATAGTCCTTGCTGCCGCGCAGATAATGCGCCTTATCCTGGCAGGTGAAGTAGGTGTAATAGCACGGCGTGCCGGTCGCGGCGCAAGGAGACTGGCCGAACGTGTTCTGGCAATAATCCAGCCGGAGCTTGACCAGCGCGGTGGGGATCCGCGCCAGCGCCGCTTGTTCCGAGGCAAAGCTCATTCGGCCAAACCCTCCAGAGCCAGATCCAACGACCGCCAGGAGCCGGCCTGGTAAGGCAGGTCGAGCTCCGGCCGCAAGAGCCGCACGAGATAGACTTGCTCGGGGTGGTTGGTGAGGTCCCAGGCCCAGAAGAAGGGCTGCAGGGCGTGGGCGGCGAAGAAGGGCTTCCAAATGTTTTCACACCAGGCCGGCGCGAGATGCCGGAAGCTGACTTTGAACTCGAGCCGGGTGAACCGCTCGACCACCCCGAGCAGGTTGCCGCCTCGGCTCAGTTGGGCCTCGGTCTCCTTGACCTGACCGTCAGGGTCGAACCCCAGCTCCGGATAGACCGGAAATTGAAGCTGCCCGCCTAGAAACCATCCTCCCAGGCGAGGAGGCGAGGCATAACCGGACGGGATCACCAGCTTGAAGTAGCGGTGAGTTTGAGCGGGAAAACTTTTCAGGATCGTCCGATCGCCGGCCGGAGCAAACGGGGGCAGACAATCGGACCAGTTGAGGTCATTATCAGAATATTTCAGCGCCAGTCCGCTGACGCCTTGGCTGGCCAAGTCATGGCCGGAAATTCCCAGGCAGGTGGCGGTAACGGCGGCCCCCTCGCCGGCATCCAGCTTCAACCACTGCTCCGCGGTCCCGGTTCCCTTCCAGGCCAGGTACGGCCGCCAATCTTGCAGGTTTTGCCGGGGAAAACCCAGGGCTTCGGTGGAGGCGGTCAGCGTCGCCGCGATGACTTGGTTATTCCATGCGATGATAGGCTTCTCATTCATTTTCTATTTTCGATTTTAGATTTTGGATTAAATTGCAAATCAAAAATCCAAAATCTAAAATGGCCTCCTTGTCAGCGGGCAAAGTCCAGCACAATGCTGCCTTCCCGCCACTTGCTGTTGATCCCGTCCACAATCTGGTAGAGCTGTTCGCCGGTCAGGGTGATCCGCTCATTGGGATCGCGGCGGGCCCCTTCAATGATGATCATTCCGGTGCGCTGAGGCTCTGTCGTTGCGGATTCGGGGCCTGCCGCCTTGGCGCCGCCGCCTCCGCCGCCCCCGCCTCCCCCGCCGCCGCCCGCCTTTCCGCCGGCGCCCGCGGCTTCGGCGTATTGCTTGACCGCCAGGGCATGCTGCAAGGAAGAAGCGAGCGCCAGGGGATCGCCGGTGGAGAGGAAGCGGGCAAACTCCTTGGTGGCCTCGGCCACTTCAAAAGGAATCATCACGAGCGCTTGCTCGCGGATGCCCACGCCCAATAATTTGGCCATGCTTTTCGCGCTCGCGGCGTAGCTCTTCAACTGCAAACTCTGGGACTGGACGGTGTTCTGGGTGATCAGGTTTCCCCAGTAGATCGTCTGCTGCGCGCGCTCCGCGCTCGCTTTCGCCAGGATGGAATTCTCGCGCTCCGCGTAGTCCTGGACCAGCAACTCCCGCGCTTGCAGTTCCTCTTCCAGGCCGGTCGTGAAATTATCTGATGAGCCATTCGCCATGGGTTTCCAGCCTCCAGGGGCGCGGCTTGCCGTGCCCTCTCATCCGGGAAACGTTAGGGGCGCGCCTGACTCCAGGCGCGAGTTGCTATGCAGATTTGCAATCAGCTCTTCAATCTGACCCAGAGCCAACCAGTCCTCGAAATCAAGCTCGGTCCGGCGCAGGGGATATCCGGCCCGCCTGAGCGCCCGGAGCGCCAGGAACCGAAGCGTGTCCGGCGAAACCTTTTCCTCGGTCAGCTCGGGGCAGTTGGCGCAGATCCATTGCCGGTACCGGCTCTGCCGCTCCGGGCAGGCCAGACAAGAGGCGAGTCCGCCGGAAAAAATCGCCTGGATTTCCTGCATCATTTTTTTTTCCGCTCTTGGCTTGCCGCCGGAATTTGCGACAGGTGCTGGCCCAGGGCGACGAGCAGGGTGGGAAAGAACTGCCGGACCTCCTCTTTCCAGTCGGCGCGGTATTCGGGCGAATCGGGATCGCCGCCTATCGCGCGGGGACCCTGCCCCTCGTCCACAATCAGATCGCCGGGACCGACGCCGAGGAGACAGGCGGACCCCAGCTCGAGGTTGCCCCAGAGCAAATCCAGGGCCGGGTTCTTGGAATCCGGGCCCGGCACTTTCATGGCCAGGCTCTGGAGCATCTCCTCGGCCGTGGGCCGACGATAGCGAAGGACCACTGAGGCTTCGCCCACCAGGAGCTCAAGGCAACCTTCCCGAACCGAAGACAGGGGCATCGCGGCCTCCTAACCCAGATATCCGGTCTGCTGGTTGTAACAATGGATGACCACCCCGCCCCAACTCCCGTCGTCCAGCACCACCAGGTCGCCATCCTGGGCCAGGAATTTGTCATGGGCCGTGATGGGCGCCGCCAGGATGCCGCAGCAAGGGAAGATCAACTCGGCCCCGAAGCGGGCACCGCCCGGATCAATCTCGGCCCCTTGCAGGTAAAGCGCCACCGCCAGCCGCTCGGTACCGGCATGATCGAGTTGCCATTGGCGGATGGTGGTTTTCAATTTTTCGCTGAGCTTGACGGTCACCTGCCGGCCGCCTCTCAGGCTCTGCGCCGCATGAAGCGCGCCGGATCCATCCGGGGCCTGCTTGATCACCAGGTTGTTGGACCCGGCAATGGAAAAGCCCAGCGCGTCCGCGGAAATGACCTCCCCGCCGATCAGACTGGTCCCGTTGTAATACCCATCCACCACCACTTTGGCCTCGACCAGTTTGAGCGGTGATTCGTCCACCGGCTCCGGAAAGGCGCACCAGCCCGGCTCTTGCGGAAGGTAATCCACCTGGAAATCAATGGGCGTGGACGAAGTGCCGACCGGACTCTCCAGGCTGAGCACAGCCGGCCGAGCGTCGGAAACCGCGGTGACGCCGGGGACAGTCCAAACCTGGCTGCCCGCGTCCTGAGCCCGGACCCGGAACACATTTTCCAGGCGCTCGGCCGCGCTCGCTCCTTCCACGGCATTGGCCGAGAGCGTGATCGAGGTCGAGTTGGCCGGGGCCGAAACAATTTCCCGGGTGTAATTCACCTCGCGCTTGCCCCAGCCCTTGACCTCCGCGGAGAGAGAAGCCCAGCTTTCGCCCAGCTCAAGCGTGAAACCTTCGATGTGGTTCCCGGCCCAGCGCTCCTTGAGGATCGAATTCCCGCGGCGCTGCACCAACGTGAAAGAGGGGTGATCCAGCTCCGCCAGCGGAGTGATGGTGTGGCGATAGGCCGAGGCGCCGACCGAGGTGGAAGTGGACGCGCCGAAGAAATGGGCCAGCACAAAAGCGAGGAAATCGGGCTTGACCCGTTTCTGGCCCAGCTTGCCCGCGGCCGTGTGCCCGCCGTAAAAAATTTCGGTCGCGCCTTCCACGCCCGTGATTTGATCGTGATTATCCTCGATGGTCCGGTTCAGTCCCAGGCCCGAGCCTGAATCAAGGTCCAGCGCCACGCCATGGATGGTTTCCGGAGTTCCCTTGGGATCTTCCCGATCGCGGAAGACCGCGAGCCGGCCGGTTTGTTCCAGGAAATTCTTCGTCATGGGATGTATTCTCCGATTAATTCCAGTTAAGCTGACAAGGGATTTGAATTTCTGCTTCGACGATTCCTTCCACCGTGTAGCGACCAGTGGATTTCTCCGGCCGGGAAGTTGCGTTAAACACCGTGCGCGTCAGCGAACAGAGCAGCGCGCCCTCGGCCTGGTCTATCGCCAGCGGCAGTCCCTGGAATTGCTGATCGGTCCGGGTCTGCTCGCGGCAGAGCTGCTCCAGCCGGTGGGCAATTTTTTGGCAAGTCTCGAGCTCGAGGTTGCGATCGCCGCCCAGGCAGATGATGCGAAAGCGGAGCTCAAAAGTCTTCTGAGGATTTCTCAGGTTGGGCGAGGCGCCTTCCCGCTTGCCCGAGACGGTGACGACCACCGCCGGAACTTCGTGCCGACCGTAAAACCCGGGCTCGTCCCGCAGCCGGGCCTCGAGGGTCTTGACCGGAGGATCGCCTTCTTCCCGCAGCCCGCCGGGATCGGTATCGGCCAGCAAGGTAGCCAATACCTTGTCTTTCACCTGCAAATAGTCGCCGTCCAAGAGCGCCATCATCTTCTCCTAGTTTAAAACGTCGCCGGCGCCGTCATCGTCGCGCCCCAGCTCACCCTGATAGACAGGCACCGGTCCGAGATATCCCGGAAGCCGGAGCTGAGGCGCGGCTCGATCGCCGGGGAGCAAGGCTTCGAGATCCTTGAGCGCTTCTGCCTCCAGGGCGGGCGGCTCATTCTCCCGCACGGTGCGGCCCAAAAAGCGCAGGCAATCAGCGGCGGCGAGCCGGCGGCAGATCCTTTCGATCAGAGCCGGAGGAGGAGGGTTGTCCCCGATTCCAGGGAACGGCACCTGATAGCAAGTTCGGAGAAAGGCGTCAATCCGCCGGCTCTGGTCGGCGATGAAGCGCGCGATTACGGCAGTGGAGAGTTCCGCTGGAAGATCACCCGGCAGCTCGGCCTGGACCCGCTCGGTGGTCGTATAAAGCGGCTGTGCGCCCTGGGCCGGGATCACTTCAAAGGCGAGAAGAATGCTGGGGTAAGGCTGAACCTGGGCCCCGGCGACCTGGGCATAGATCCTGGCTTCCACGTTGCCCAGGGCGAAGGTGGTAAGGTCCAAGCCCTCCACGGACACGTAATCGCCCTGGCTGTCGTCGCCTTGGGTCAAGGCCGGGCTGGAGGCGACCGTGGCGGTGAAGCGCAGGGCGCCGCTGCTGTCCCGGAACTCCACTTTCAGGTCGGGATCACTCCAGTCCGGATAGAGGTAATTGCCGAGGTTGTCCGGGACCCGGAAGTCGAAGCGGCCGGGTTCGTTCGGTTGGTATTGGGGAAGGGCCAGGCTCATCTTATCTCCTTACGATTTCGGGCTGCTGCCGTTTGATACCCCGTTCCGGCATGAAACCGTTGAGCCGATCAGGATGAAGGAATCGGGGCCAGGATTATAAAGAGATGGGTTGGTCTCCATCATCGTCTCACGATCTCGGGTTGTCTTCGTTCCTGGATTTGGAACTTGAGCCCGGGCAGGGGGCCGAGTGCGGTTTCGGACGTGGAGAACTCATGGTCCGAGTTGACGGCCAGGGCGATAATCAGGAAAGCGGTTTGTGGGAATCGGTTAAAATCGAGTTCGATTACTCCGCTGCCTTTTCTCCATCCGAGCATCAGCGCTGGTTTGTCTGATCTTGGTTCTGCCAGTCCGATTCCTCCGATTAGGACTAGGTCGTTTTGGTCTCCGGTTAAAACTTCTACCTCTCCGGTTTCTCCGTTCTCGCTCCTGGTGTAGTTAGAGATGATAGGATTTTCGATCATGGCGCCGTCTCCTCCATAAATTGGCTGGAATCATTAAAAAGGGCGCCGGGACCATGCTGATGGACGCCATTTACTCCCGCGGCTTTCGCTTCCGGCCCGGGGTGCACCGCATCTTCCACCAAGACATAGAATCCGCCGATCTCGGGGTCGTCGAAGTGATATAAAGCCGCTTTTCTCACCCTTCGCACCTTTCTCACCCTTGTCTTCAGGCGGACCTGGCTGCCATCGCCTGCGATCTCCACATTTTCATCCAGGGTGGACCCGTCGTAGTCAAGGTGGAAAAGAATGCTCATGCGCTCGCCTCCTGGCCCCGCCAGGCACCATCCGGATGGAACACTTGATCGCGATAGCGTTCCCAATGGCCTTCGCCGATCGCCCCCAGGGAAAGATGACCGCACACCAGGGCCGGGTCAGCCAGAATCCTAAACCCCGCGGCTTTGACCTTGCGGCAGAAGGGCACGTCCTCGGTCACCGTGGTCTCCCCCGTCTTCCGGTAACGCTCATACTCGAACCATGGCGAAGAAATCGCGGCGAAAACCTCGCGCCGGATCAAAGTGGCGCCCATGCCGACTACGTCGCACTCGACCGGCCGGCGATCCGCCTCATACCAGATCGGGTTCAGGAGCTGCTCGTCGCCGGCCACATTCTTGAGGGACGGCACCGGTTGGTGCGGCGCCGCTTTCTTGAAATAGAGCCCGCTGGAGATGCCCACTTCTTCTCCGGCCTGGATCAGCCCCTGGACCAGGCGCGGGATCAGCCCTTCGGGGAAGATCAGGTCCGCGTCCAGGAACAGGAAAAAATCCGCGCCCAGCTTGAGGCCGGCTTCGACCAGGCGGTTGCGGTTGAGATCGAGCGGGAAAACCCGGTTGAACAATTGCCAGAACTCGCTGACCCCGAGCTCGCTCAAAGCTTGAAGCTGGGAAGGCCGGAACAGGGCGCTGTAGGAAATCAGGAACGGCGTGGGCACCCAGTCCCAACTGATCGGCACGCATACCGCGAGTTTCATGACATCCTTCCCGGTTAGGGCCACAGGTTTAAAACCTGTGGCCCTTGAGTCGTTTGCGGTTACGAAGTCGCGCAGCGCCGCAGTTGCTCGTCCTCGCCCACCACCGCCCCGTAACGGCCCCAACCGGCCACGGTCTCGGCATAGGCCAGGATGTCGGTCTCGCTGAGCACGGTGAGCTCCATGCGGTTGCCGCTCTTGAGCTTGCGGCCGGGCAGGACCACGAAATACTGCGAGGTCTCCGCAGCCGTAAGGTTCTGATTCTTGAGCCGGGTGGTCACCGCCAGGCCGACGTTGAAGTTAAGCTCGGTGACGCTGCTGTTGATCAGGGAGGTATTGAGGGCGTTCCGCACCCGGGCCATGAGCTGGACCGGCGCCACCACCACGAAGCGGGAGTTGGGGTTCACGTCAAAGCCCTTGCCCTGGAGCTCTTCGAGAATGGCGGCGCAGGCGGAGTTGATGGTCTCAGCATCGCGCACGGCCTTGGTGTCGGAGGCCCCGCCTTGCCAGCTCACGTCCGAGTCGGCCCGGCTCCGGGAGATCAGGTCATAGTGGGCCTGGGCCTTGTTCCCATACCACTTGGCGCGAAACTCGCGGGCCGCATCCTCGATCTTCCAGTATTCCTGGTCGTCAAACCACAGCTTGCTCCAGCCCAAGGCTCCGCCGTACAGATCGAAGGCGACGGAGACCTTATCACCGGAGACCTTGTACACCTCCGCCTTCTCGCCGGGAGCAATCGCGCGGAAGCTCAGGCCCGAGGACACGTCCACCAGATCGAAACCGTTCTTGGCGGTGCCGGTGAAATCCACCACCTCGAAGACCTGCTCCCAGCCCAAATCCGGCTCGTCCACCTGGTGGAACCGGGCGATGGCCTCGACGGCCGAAGCGGGGAAATCCCCCGGGGTGGTGAATTCCTGCACCTTGGCCCGCAGCACTTCGGCCGCCCGCCGGGGCCGATCCATGAAGAACTGCACCGCCTCCAGGAACTGCCGGGCCCCTTCCGGGTTCCGCAGATCCACCTTATTCCAATCCGCAATCATCTTGCCACGCATCATCCTTACTCCTTGAGTGGTGCGGGTGCCCTCACCCGCAGATCAGGAAAGCACGATCAGGTCAATCAAGACCTCATCATCGCTGCCGCCCGCGGCTTCCAGGGCTTTGCCGCACTTGGTGTTGCCGGTGGCCACATCGGTGACCTTTTTGGCAGCGGCGTCGTAATAAACGTTCGCCCCCGCGGCCAAGGTCCGGCCCGTGCCCGTAGCCTTGGGCGCCACAATCTTCTCGGCCTCGTACACCAGCACGAAGTCCGAACTGGTCCCCGCGTCCTCCACCACCACGCCCAGCGTGTTGCCGACCACGGTCATGGCGCCCGCGCTCAGCGTCTCGCCGGTGCCGGTGGTAGCCTTCAACGTCTTCGCGCTCTCCAGCCTCGTGCGAAGCTTCAGCCCGCTCTCGATTACCATCACTTTCTCCTTTCAGTGGCGCGGGTGCCTGCACCCGCAAATCATGGCGCGGGTGACCCCACCCGCAAACCTAGTTAATCATTCCCTGGGAATCAGGGGATTGGTCTGCCAAGGCTCCGCATGGCCCCTGCTTCCGCCAACCGGCTCGGGCGGAGCCGGAAATTTTTCCGATTCTGGATAAAGCCGCCGCAGCTCCTCGCGCACCCGCTCGACCACCAAACTCTCCACGGACCCGGAAAGCTGGGATGGCTCCCTGGGTGATTTGAGCCGCGCAATTTCTTCTTCCAACTGATGGATGCGTTCTTCCCGGCTCTGGATCTCCTGCTCGAAACGGTGGCGTGCCTCCTCTTCTTCTCTCTCTTCCGGCTCGAATTCCTGAACCACCGCCAAGAGGCTGGCCCCGGGAAAACCCGGCGAGGCCGTGGCCCGCGAACCCAAAGCCAGACCGGTCACTTTCCGCACCGCTTCCACCAGCCAGCTCTCCGCCTTGGGCTCCCGGGAAAACTCGAGCTCCGCCTCGATGCTGCACGTATCCAGTTCCCCGGCGCGGATCCGCTCGCGAGCTTCCAGGTCCCGAATATAGGCCACGCCCAAGGCGTGCAGCCGGCCCTTGAGTCGGCGCGCCAAGGTCGCCACGATCTCGCCGATCCTGGTCCGGGGAGAGTTATCCGCATTGTGGAAGAGATAGACCGGCTTCTCGGCCAGGCGCAGCGCCAGCTCGCGGATGCGGCTCCGGCTCCAGAGTTTGCGAGTGCCGGAAGACACCGGTTTGAAACCGGCGACACCGTTAAGCACTTGTCCGCGGCTCTCGCCTTCGTGGCCGGCGGAGAAGGCGACAAAGAAAGGATGCGGGTCTTGGCTTTTGATCGCCTGATAGCGAGCCTCGCCGATCAGCGCCTGGACCTCGGCCGCGGCCATCTCCTGGACCCGCGCGCATAGATAGATTTTGTGCGGCTTCACGCTTCTTCCTCCGCGGTGCCACCGGTTTGAAACCGGCGACCCAAAGATTCTTCCGGCTCCAGATCCAGTGCAACCGATTCCGCCTCAGGATCAATATCCGGCAGCAGACCGAGCAGAGTCTTGAGTGAGATCGCACCCTGTTGATACAGCGGCAGGTAGAGCGAGGTCAGGCGGTTCACCTGGGCCTGGGTGGTGAACTTCATCTTCGGCTCCACTCCGCCGGGGCGGAAGGCAGACTCGCCCGCCGCAAGATGGAGGCTCCCGAGCCGGATCGCCTTGTCGAAGAGGTCCTGGAACCCGCCGATCCAACTGCGTTGCTCGGCGATGCTGATCAGCGCCACCGGCTCCATGGTGTTTTCGGCCGTGGCCCGGTTGCTCATGAACTCGGGGAAGCCCAGGAACTGGACCGGCACGCCCGAGCCGCCGGCGAGAATCTTGATTTTGGTTTCGATCTCCTGGCGGATGCTGTCAACCCCGGCGTTGTCCATGCCCACCAGGCTGAACTCGGCCGGGCCGGCGAAAAATTTGCCGATCTTCCAGTTCACGCCCGGGCTGAGCAGCCGGTCGTAGAGGTCTTTGGCCTCCTGCATGTCTTCGGTGCGGAAATAAGGCGTGGGCGAAGCGAAATAGCGGTTGATCTGGCGCCAGTCGCGGAGCGCCTTGTCAATGTCTTCGGCCTCCACCAGCAGGCCGGAGAGAGTGGGAATGCCTTCGCGGCTGTGGATGCGGGCGTTGAACTTGATCAGAACGGCGCGCTCGGCCGGGATCACCAGTTCCTGGCGATCGCCGGGCCGGCGGTAACGGATCCGAAGGATGCGGGAGTAAAGCTCGTCGTCGTAATCCACTTCGTAGCGGGTGTCGTTCCAGGAGAGGAAGCGAAGGCGGACGTTCTCCGCCTCCGCGTCCCACTCCAGGATGAGGAACACCTGGCCCTCCAGCTCTTTTTCCACCGCGAGCGATTGGCCGAACTGGCCGTCAAGCTCGTTCAGGTGGATCATGTCCTGGATCAAGGCCAGCTCGCGGGAATAGGCCTGGCGGTCGCGCGCGGAAGCCTTGAGGCCTCCGGCCATGACAAAGGCGGCGCGGGTGTCCACGATCCGCTGGATGAGCTGGTTGCCAAAGCGGGCGTAGCCCTTGTACTTCTTCACCAGCTCCTCGATCAGCTTCTCCCGGGTGTCGTAGGGGTTGGGCGACGCGGACGCCGAAAGCGCCTTTTCTCCCGCCTGGAAGGTGAGGACGTCGGTGATGTACTCCTGGCTCTTGGCCAGCTTTATCTCCAACTCCTCGATCCGTTTTTTCAAGGGCCTGGTCCCGAACACTTTGTCTCTCCTCGCCTATGTAAAAATGTTGCAGTTTTTGCGAGCGGAGAGAGCGTAACGGCAAGAAAGAAAAGAGAGTTTTTCACCACCGAGCGCACCGAGAGCACGGAGCAAGAAAAGATCGGAGATGAAGCGCCGCTATACACCGCGCTCCCGCACAACTGGCATTCCAAAATTTCCGTGCTACCTTCCGGGGAGAGGCCCTTGGTCCAGGCTGCTGGCAAATTAACGGAGACAGGAAAGGGAGTTCCCATGAAGTCGGCCCGAAAAGTTTCGCGGATTCAATCCAGCCGTCCCACCCTGGAAGGGGCCGGCGTGCGCCTGATGCGGGCCTTTGCCGATGACGATCCCCTGCTCGACCCTTTCCTGCTCCTGGATGATTTCCATTCCAACGATCCACGCGATTATCTCGCGGGGTTCCCCTGGCACCCCCACCGCGGCATCGAGACCATCACCTACATGCTCCACGGCGAGGT
>Ga0315282_10012372_pt1 | contig 13065 bp, 14 predicted proteins | sample YL17G07_20_MG_FD_203693 | JGI IMG/M metagenome (GOLD analysis project Ga0315282, IMG submission 203693) | Sediment microbial communities from Yellowstone Lake, YNP, Wyoming, USA - YL17G07_20 | ecosystem: Environmental > Aquatic > Freshwater > Lake > Sediment | place: USA: Wyoming | collected...
GCGTTCGCGGGCTTCGAATCTCTCCTGTGAATCAAACGGAGAGGGTGAGATTCGAACTCACGCTAGGCCATTCGACCTACTACAGGTTTAGCAAACCCGCCCCTTCAGCCACTTGGGTACCTCTCCGCCTGAAAAATCCTTATTTTTCCTATATAATTCTTAAGTTGCCTATTATTAGCCTCTTCTTCGAAACCCCGTTGTGCCCAAATTGTGTCCATCGGGCGCCCACATTGGCGTATATTGATAAACAAAAGTGAGTATGTTTGCCGTCGATGCGTTGTTTCTATCATCAAAGTTTTTGGGTCTAACAAACCCATCCCTTAAGCCACACGGGTACCTCTCCGTTTCCCAAAAGCTTTTACGTTTTCAATATGATTCTCAAAGTGCTTGAGTACCCAACCCGTAAGCGATATTATATTACCAGATTCCATCCCAAGTGTCAACAAGTATGATACCACAATTCAAATAGAACCTCGAAAAATACAATGAATACCAGTAAAATAAAAAATCCGAAATCGCTTTGATTCTCAAAGGGATTCCAGACTTTCATCCCTTTTTCGTGACTTTTTTCTATGCTTCTATTTGAATTCGTCTTTCGGCTCACACCTCCCGCTCCAAGCTGAAAGGCCATCATGAGAAGGCATCACATTCACAGTTGAAGTTATTACACTTATTTTTACTCCAAAAAGTCTGTTTTATTACCGACATTCTTGTTCGAAGTCAATATCTCACTACTCTATACCTACATAATCCAAAATCTTTTCTTGGTCATCTCCAATATGTTTTTCCACAATGGGATAGACTTCATTAACAATGTCTAATATAGATTCCACTCCTTCCCAATTGTCCTCCAACAATTCTACTTCAACAATTTCTCTCAATCTTTGGATTACATATAAACAGATAAAAATGTCATCCATAAATCCAAGGGGACCGTATACTTCTTCCGGTGTAACATCATATGGGGTAACAAAATAAGCGATAGCTGCGTTAATAAGAGGTTTCGCCTCTTTAGGTGTTCTGTGGTCCTCCAATAGATTGGTCATTAGTCTGAACAATTCGGGAGCTAGCTCAATAATTTCTTCTTTTTTACCTTTATAACCCTGAATTTGTTCAACCAGGCTCTCATAAAATCCTTTGTAATCAGTCTTTGGTCGTTTCATTTTCTTTCAACTCCTTTGAATATGGACATAAGTTTATGAAATCACAGTCCTGACAATGTATCCCAGGATTCGGTGGAAATTCCTTGGCAGCAATTTTTGCTCCCACCTCCTGTAATATATTTATTGTTTCTCCTTCAATGGCTGGATTCCAATCAAAATCAACTCTTTTATCGTCTGCAAGGAGGTAAGCACTAATTTTTTGAACATTGACATCTAGGGTATTTTGGGTCGCAATTGCATATATTTGTAGTTGCAATTCCGTATTTTTCTTTGTCAATCCTTCCCATGCCCTTGTCTTAAAATCAATGATTTCGACTCCATCACTTCCATTCGTTCTTTTGATTAAATCGATCTTTCCTACGACAAGAAAATCTTCCAATGGATACGAGCACATCGGTTCAACCTTTGAGATTTTATAAAAATCCTTATTGTATTTCCTTGTATATCTCCATATGTATTCTTTCCCAAGATTCTTGAATCTTTCTTCCAAATCTTTCCTTTTGGTGCGGAGAGGAATCCAGTTATTGAAATATATCTGTTCAACCTCAGCCTGACTAAATTTCTTGCCCGGATTCTCCATGGCTATTAAATGGATATTTTCTAGCGTCCTATGTAAACTCTGACCATAAACATATAAGGGCCATTTGGGTAATCGAAACCTGCACTCATAAATGAATTTATAACGCAATGGACATAACAGAAACGTGTTTATCGCAGAATACGTTATACGCTCACGAGGTTTATCGCTTGTTTTGTTGCTCCTTTTCATAATGGGAATAAGTTTTTTCAACGATTCTCTTCCGTCCAACTGTGTAAGCTTGACAGTTTCCCCAATTTCCTTGATGAACCGTGATGGACCACTTCCACGTTTATTGATTTTATTTGATGTTGCAAAGATTAGAATGTCTTTTGCCCGGCTTATTGCTACATAGAATAACTTTCTTTCATCAAGAATATGGAGATCCTCAACCTCTTCATCCTTACTCAATCGAAGTTCCGGCGGCAGTGGAAATTTCTCACTTCGCCGTCTCTTTGGAAACCGGCCCTCCACAGCGGACCCAATAATCACAAGAGGAAACTCAAGACCCTTTGCTTGATGCACAGTCATAATTTTCAATGCATCTGGCAACTCCAACTTAATTTCATCTACTGACTTCGGTGGTAATCCCCATAGATACTGATTAAACCGAAATATACTTTTTGTTTTTACATGTTGGTCGAAATCATCGATGATGGACGAAAGTTGCGCCAAATTCAAAAGAATCTCTTCATCCTTGTTTTCGCAGGCGAAACTAAAGTATTTCGATGCGTCCAGTAAGTCATAAAATACAGATAAAATATTTGTATGCTTATTTTGCAAAACCTTTGTCTTAATTCCAAATAATGAAAGAAGTTTCTCTTGATCCTTTTCATCGTTGATTCCTAGTTTTTTCATTTTCTCAAGACAATTAGATTCTAGAGGATCGTCTTTCAATTTTCCAATCGCCTTGACTGTTTCAGGGGAGAGCGAAAGGACGCTATTATCAAAAAAATAATCCTGCCAGTGATACTTCCAAGCACAGTATTTCATAAGCTCTCTAAGTACTAGAATATCTTCCCGTTCAAAAAATTTCCCATCTCCTATAACAGTAAATGGAATATTGTTCCGTTCTAAAGCCTCCATGTATTCTGAGGCATAATATTTGACGCTTGAAAATAGTATCGCTACCTCTCCGTAGCCATCTATGATACCGTTTTCTTTCATTCCTTTTATTACCCTCGCGGCTTTTTCTGCTTCTTCAGCCCATGTTTCTTCGTAAATCAAAAAGATTTCATTCCCATTTCCCCTAAAGCTGACCAAATCTTTTGGGTACCTTGCTTTTTCTGGGTTTCTTTGAATAAGTTTCTGAGAACAACTCACAATTTGCTTTGTAGACCGAAAATTATCCCTTATGTGAACCTTTTTGAATCTTGGATTTTCTCTATACCCCTGCTCAAATTCCAAAAAATTACCGACAGTTGCCCCGCGAAATCTGTATATACTCTGATCATCATCACCAACCACACAGAGATTGTCTTCTGGCTTGGCTACGGTTCGGAGAATCAAATCTTGTAATGCATTAGTGTCCTGATATTCATCGACTATTATGTGCTTAAACCGGTTTTGAATTTCAGAAAGTGCCACTTTGTTCAACATTAACATTTCATAAAAGACTTTTTGCAAATTCCCGAAATCGAGAAACTTCCCCTTAGAAAGAAGATTCAAATAAATTGGATATGAATTCGTTATTGCGAAATAGACTTCGTATTTCTTGTCTTCATTATACAACCTTTCAACGTATCGATTAAATTTTTTGTAATCAACTATCTCTTCAGTGCATCGATTGAAAACCGATGTCACATTACCTAAGAATTCGCCTAAGTTTCCCCTCGCGTAAACGTCTAATCCTAAATCTTTCAAATGGGAATAAACAAATAAATATTGACCTTTCTCATCGAGAACTTGATAATTGCGTCCATACTGGTGATATTCACAATATTCATCAAGCATCCGCTGGCAAAATGAGTGAATAGTTGAAACCTGCATATTTTCAAGATTTCGACCAATATATTCAAACAGGCGATCTTTCAATTGATCAGCCGCTTTGTTTGTAAATGTAACTACTAAGATAGCTTCAGGAGATATAGCCTTTTCACAAATCAGGTAAGCCGTTCGCCGGATCATTACTTCTGTTTTCCCTGAACCTGGTCCAGCGATGATAATTAATGGCCCCTCATAATGAGTGATTGCTTCTATTTGGCTGGAGGTCAGAGAATCATCTAAGATTGACTTCATACTTTTCATCTTATTAAGAATCCATCATCATAATGTCTGATAGGCAATTGCAAATAACTTGCTTATATCACAATCAGCTCTTATATAACTCATTGCACAAAATCAGAAGAATATCTTAGTAATGGGATAAACTTCTATCTTAAAGCCTTTCTTGTTCTTATTACTTTTGAAAAAAATTCCAAATTTCCTAACCGCTTCTCTTGTTGCTTGATTATCCAACAATCTCCTGACTGTTTTCATAATCCGCTTTCCATCCTCATCAAAAGATGCTCTTATTTCGGTTCCTCTCGGCGACCTCTTATCGCTTTATTGATATTGGACCCAATATCATTTGAACAACAAATTCCATGCGTTTTTATATTTACTGTTTTTTAGTTCTCTATACTCTACACATGTAACATTGGGTTTGCCACTCCAACGATGCAAAAGCTTCTCAACTTCAGGCGATGGAATGACAAACACATCCGGATGAATGTCAAGGTCACCAAACTTGTTTCGGTATGACAGGAGCACATAGAAATGGCCCTTAGTCTTAAGTTTTGGTTGCAAAGGCCAATTCGTTGTAGTTTTCAGGCCTTTCACATCTATAGTAATTGTTCTACCGTCAGGATGAGCTACGATAAGGTCTATCTCCTTTGTATGGCCGAGTGTGACCGTAACCACATATCCCAATCGAAAAAGTTGCGAAGCCACATAAAACTCCGAAGCTAGATTAGTATTTTGCGTCTTATTACGTGCCATATTATCTACCTTTACTATTTCACTTAACGTTCCCCAGCGATGTAATTTGACCTTATATCATTTCTTCTATTTTATCACAAACTACTTTTTAAGAAGTCCATTCCACGAACTTCTTCTTAAGCAAATCGCAAAGTTTTTTATTAGTTCCCCGGTGTATCTGCTCATTAAAGACACGGTTTTTTCTTGACTGGTGGTAAATAGGAATAATTTCTTTCCCTGGGCAGATGTCTGTTCTAATTCGCATCCTTGTAACGAGTTCTGTAAACTTCATTCGCATAGGATTTAATTTTGGGAAAAGGCGTGTCGATGCTTCTCCCATGAGAACAATTCCTTTGATCGAATCTATTGAAATGAGCCTAGGGAGCCACCTACCCAGACAACGGTTGATCTCGCCCTCTGTGGGCCTCCGGTCTTGTCGATGCCTGTATTTTCGAAACCATGGATAACAGTTGCAAGAATGTATCCAAAATACTTTATGGCGAAAATACTCGACATCTTCTTCACCAAGGCCAAAAGCAGGTAATAGATCCTTAATAAAAAAGGAATTCCCTTTACCAATGAGTCCACCATCACGCTCAGTATTATATATAGAGTTTATCCATGCTTGCAAAGAAGGAGCCTGACTAATTAAGAGAATTCTGGGTTCTTGATATCCAGAGATAAGAGGGCGAATAGAAGATAAATCGTCTGTGGTATATGAAAGGCCATTCCACTCAATGTTTTGGTACAGTCTCACAAAACATCTTCTATCACAAGCTCTTACTTCCTTAGCAATCTCATTCAATTCCAATTTGGATCTTTGGTTCAATAGACGATGTCCCATAACCACTTGCATGTTTGCGAAGTACGAAGGGTTTGGCCCACAGAGTCCGCCGCCAATCTGGCGTTAGCCTTCGTCAAATTTCGATTAACTTCTCTCACTTCAAAAAATCCTTTATCGTGGCAATCTTATTTTCAATTAAATATTCTTTAACCGATTTTGGACTTTTGACACCACGTGTAGCAAAGATATCTTTCGACCTGTTATTAAAGCCAAAACCAAAAAATGATTCTTTTTCCCCGCGTTTAGTCAATAGATTTCGAAGGAATTTCCGCATTTCTTTGTCCGTAAAAACAAGAATTTTATAATCCCACCATTTTCGCGTTTTTTTGCTCTTATCAAGCCTTTTACTAATAATATCTGATTTAGGATATAATCCAAAAAGTATGTAGAAATCAGCTATACCTTTTTGATAGTCGAAATTTACAAACCAAAGAGCATTATTGAATCTCTCTTTCTTGCTTTTTCTTTTTGGTGCCTTACTGAGATACGCTCTCGAACTTTTGATTTGAATAGAAGCGGCTTTTCCTGACTGTGTACAATATACTAATAAATCAATTCCTTTTTGTTGCCGACTGAGTGGAATCTGAACAGAATAACCTTCTTTCTTCTTAAGGAGCCTTTGAAGATGAGTTGCTACTATATATTCAGGATACGGCAGTGTGAAAACGGCATCCATTTTACTTAACACTCCAAAACTAATTGAGCCAAACTTGAAATAAGGGAAAAAACTTCATTTACGAATCGGCCTGTTACCCGCAGTAATGCAAGTGGACGACCTCACGTCTTTAATCTTATCTGCAATTGCTATTCTCGATAATAGTTTCAAGATATAGCAATCTTTTGAAATGTTTTCGACGTTGTATTTGAAGTCATATATCTTGACATTCGACCTACCATGGGCAATTCCGCATCTGTTTTCATTATAGAAGTATTCTGTGATATCTCTTCTCGGTAAGTTATCCTTTAACTTCTTTAGTCGTGCTAACGCACGTCTTCTATAGACGCTGAAGACATTTATTCTTCTTCTCTTTCTAGCCCGAGCAAATGGCGCATCAGTTCCAAATTCAAGAAAACCAAAGTCGTAACTTTTCAATTTGGGTAAGTTCTTCGATATCCAGCTTTTTCCATCACTACCGGATACGCTTTCGATGACTCTATAATAATTCAGAAATTCTGAAAGAGGGTCTAACTGTCTTATAGCGGCACTATATAAGCTTATTTCTTTTGTTACTCCCAAATACTTCTTACTGTAGGGAAGGTCAACTTCCTTGTCGAAACCTGGCCACTTAAACCAAACATACCCAAGGGGGCCAAGTCTAATAGAGTTAATGGCTTCGCAGGCCATGCCGATGCTATCAAAGTATGAATTGCTTATATATCTAGTTTGCCCTTTTTCAATAGGCTGAACCAGAGCTTTTCTCTTTCTCACTGCTGGACTAATAAAGGCGGGTAGGTCATGTTCATAAGTTAAACAGTTCGTATAGAAGACAACTTCTTCGAAAGTTGGATGATTGGTGCCAATAGGCGGCACGACAGCTATGGAATATGTTGGATGGACTTGAATTAAGGCATACTTATTATCAATAGTGACAGAACCTACACAATCAGATGCCATGCCTACCATGTCAATAAAGTAATGAACATCCTTTCTATACTTAACCTTTTTCATATTTTTGTACACGTTTCTAGGCTTGCTAAAGGCCACTTTCGTGCATTTCAGTGGCTATCCTTCCTTTCTCTTTTGTGGATACTGCTCTTCCAGTTCAACAAATCTTTTAATGATATTTTCTGCCTTATTTAGTCCATTTTCGTAGAATTTTTTATCAGAAGCATATATTTGCCCTTCCTTTCAAAAAATAAAGTCACAGAACTCAATCGTTTCAAATTACTTAACGTATGGATGGTCTACATAAAATTCTCTAAGTTTGCAATTTGCATCGTCATGCCATTTTATGAATACAGAATCTTCATGATTTAGGGGACGCGATTCTTCTATTTTACTCAATAGTTCTTTTAATGCCTTAATCCTTTCCTCTTTTCTAATATAGAATCCTCCTGACGGGAAAAAGCGGGGCGACCTCCCCCCTGCCTCCTTCCCCCCATTTTTTACTTGACAAATCAGAAAGCTTATGGTAAATTCATAATGGGTGGTTAGAGTCATGCCGACCCGTGTCCCCAAGGGGGGCATTTAAGGTGCATATCACTGCACCCGGAGGCACGCGCCACCCTTTTTTTATGGCCATCTAATTAGTCCCCTCACTTTATCTTTAATAATTGGATAATAAGTGCCATCGTTTTGCTCTTCCAATCTTTGAATACTCCAACTGATATGGTCGACGGCCCATAAACCATAGCAATTTAACGAATTTAGTGGATAAACTCTTAATTTATATTTCTTAAATTTTTCCTCCAAGTATTTTTTTAGTTCACGACTATAGAAAGGAAATTTGGTTTGCTTTCTTTCATCAATCATCAGCGGTAGCTCGTCCTTATATGGTATTTTCCTACCTGAAATACAGTCTTCCAGAATTATCCCAGCTATAAAATTATAAAAATATTCTTTTTTATCTTTTCTATGAAATATAGGAAAAATATTCTTTTTTTCGGCTATATGTATAAACACCTCAATGTTTAACTTAGCAAGGCGAGTCAGAACCTCTCGACGCACACGAGGACTTGAATTTTCTCCCTTTATCTCTACATTTTTTCTTATCTTAAATTCTTCCCTAATCTTTCTGAATAAAAATTTGAAAATTTTAGCAGGATATAAGTTGTGAATTAAGAGAACCGTAATAATTATATATTTTGAAGAACCCGAAAGGCCCCTGAATCCCAAATCACCCGATTCATCCATATAGATATTCAATTCACTCCCCAAATAAAAAGCGGGGCGACCTGACGTAAGAGACCCCGCTTTAATAGTCCCTATTCGGTTGTTTATGTCAGGTCGTTACCCTCTATTTAGAGTTATCCAAAAAGTGATAAAGACCCCCAACGATAGCCGGGCTGTCTTGAGCGGCCTTAATATGCGTTGGGATTCTTGTTGAGCCTTGAAATTGTGCCTTGAACGGTCAAAATTATTAACCTTAAGCGCGGTGCGGATGTTGTACTGGGATGGCCTCTGGCAATTGCTCTACTACCCTTGTAAAATGGTCGCCAAATTTTCAATAGTAATATTGTTTTCAACTACCTATTATTGACCGATTAATGGTCTCGATTGTCTTTTGTACCGAGCTGGTTACGTCATCTCTAGAATTTAAAAGAATCTGGATATATTCAAACCTAATTTTTCCAATAGAAAGATTCATCTTTTCTGCCAGATTTTTAGCTGCTTCTCGGTAGAAAATATAATTGTCCTGCTTTCCTTGTCTTCCTTCCAAGGCATGCCCTCCCCCTAGAACATGGAATAGAATCACCTTCTTGGGGTATTTATCCGATTCGCATAGCTTTTCAAGGTGGAACCAGTACTTAACAATGTTGCTCAGGGTTGTAGCACTACCCCCGTCAAATTCAAGATAACCCACCCATGAAGATAAATTTCTCTCTTTATTGCTTTGCCATAAAGTCAAGTCCGGCCATGGTCTCTTATTAGTAACTATTTTTCTCAAACTAACGTTCAAACGATTTTTGTTGGCAGAGCCGCTACTACACTCCCAAATTCCCCTTAAGTGCTTTTCTAATTCCTCAATGAACTCATTTTGCGTAAACTTCATTTCACCTCCGATTGAATCTTAACGAGATTCCCCTTTCCCAGAAAGCCAATCCCAAATTGTCTTTGCTGCAGTAACTGACGAAGTGAGTACAGCAATTGACGAAGTCGCTACAGCAGTTGCCGCCAGTCCAGCGGCTGCCTCGACTGCTTTCTGAGTTTCCGCAATATCCGACTTGATACCTTTAAGACACTCTTCAATGCGTAACAGGAAAATAGGGACAGTCCCCGTTTTTAGCCTATTTCTTTAAAAACGATATTTTCATGGTAATCTTACTATATAAACTTGCAACTCCCTGGTAAATCTTGAGATAGTGCTATTTTCCTTATTTCATTTATAATTTCATCCATATCTTTTTTAAGATCAGTCAAAAATTCTAGAGCTTCTTTCGTATCTATACCTTCATCAAAAAGTCTTTCTATGGAAGCACGACATTCTTCAATCTCGTTTTTATCTCCAAAAACATATTGCCGATTAAAATCCTCAAGCGCAAATTTTGCGCCTCTATCTACTACTCGAAGATAATTATTCTCTCTTCCCTTTAGAAAAGACTTTTCAAATAAATAAATTGCCAAAGCACCCGCATGCATATAACTTTGTTTCTTCCCATTGTAATCTTTTAGCTTTATATTCTTAATAATTTTGTCTTTTAAGTCACTGATAATCTGCAAACAATTTTTACTATATCTCATAACCCTTTCTTCAAAACTTTCCAATCTTCCGCATAATTCCTTAAAATGATTTTGCTTTACGTCTTCATAGAGGATATCATCTATACTGTATTCACCTTTAACGATTTCAAATCCACTACAAATAGTCCTATCATTTTTGTCTATGATTCTGGGCTTCTCTATGTTCCAACGAGCCAATACTTTCACGTTAATTTCTCTTTGTTCAACTATAGGCAAATAATAATTATCTAATCGGGTTAAAAGAGGTTTAAATACTTTATCTTTAATTTGCGCAAAATGTTCTTCTTTCCTCCTATTTTTGATCTGTATCCGTCCCAAGATGTAACCAATAATTAACGCACCAAAAGAGCTTATTAGAAGTTGCAATCCTCCACTCACATCTGCCTCAAAAATTATGTAGTAGCTTTTTCCTAACCTCTAACTGTTTATATTTATTTCTCTTCCAAGTCTCGAATTTTTCTAATACATAAAATCCTAAACTCAATATTATATTTCGACTTACTCGTGCACAGCCCTCTTCCGTAAGACCCCGATGGGCACCCTTTTCACTTAGATATGAATAAACGCCACATATAAGGCTATCACATTCATTTTTTTCAAAAAATCCCGACTTTACCAAATATTCTCTGACTCGTCCCGGTTCACCTTTACCGCCTTTTGGAGGACATTCTCTTCTATGTTTGGCTCCAGCTTTTGCGACATCTGCCAACAATTGTTCCATGAAATGTCTCGCATTACTAACACTATTTTTCCAACTCCTACTCATATAATCGTTGTCGCAATCTTTTAAATGCTTAATCAGGACTCTGAAATCTAATTCGGGATTATTTCTGATTTTCTCTTCCACAGCACTTTTTACTTCCTCCGTTTCGACAATTTCGGTTTCTATAGGGATAATCCTCTGATTAGCATATTTGAATCCATCCAGTTCTAAAGACAATAACAATTTTTTTCTAAATTTCTCTACATTGTTGTCATAAATTATTATTCCCAAGCTGTCCGTTTCTATCTCATTCAATACACATTTTATTATGTGCAATATCATGTTAAAAAAGATTTTCCTATGAGTTTCAGAAGATTTTAGAGCCGTATCATAAAAATCCTCTAATTTACTTTCTATAAAATTAGTCTCAGTGCCGTATTCAGCACGGACAAGCACTGCTGCACCGGTGTCTCCTAACAACACATGAATGAAGCCCATTTCTATATTGTATGAACGTAGAAATCTCGTGAAATTTTCGATAGTACCACTCAACCCTGTTTCCTCAAGTACTTTAAGGAGAAGGAGTATCGTTCGATAACTAATACGCATATAGATTCTCCTACCGAACTTCTATAATATAAAGAAAGCGAGAGAAACCCAATCCATTTGAATAATTCATGCTTTAGATACTTTATGGCGATCAAATTGGGTTCTACATCCATCTATCATTATATTAAGTTAATTATAAACCACCATGTAAGGCAAACTTATATGCGTAATCTTTCTTATAAGGTAGAATTGCTTTACTATAGGTTTTATGATTCTTTTATTTCTTCAAGCAAACTTTTTGTTCCTCTTTTTAAGACGCCCGTTACTATATCGATATTCTTTGCCCTTCCAAGTCTAACTATTTCATCAGTTACTTTTTCAGATGTGGTAAAAAGGTACCCACGAGTGCACCCTATATCAATCATTTTACCTGAGAATACAAAGATGTCCTTTTCTTTCACTTCCGCATTCTTACATTCACAAAAAAACCTATAGTTCTGCCCTCTAGAAACAGCAATATTATCGATTTCATGCCAAACACCAGAATGTCCAAGCACATAATATCCCACAAAAGTCTGAAAGTTCTTTCTTTTCAGAAGATAGTCCAGCCCATATTCAAGCCAATAGTTTTTTTCAAGAAAATCAATGAGTCTATCGTTAAAATGATTTATAGGAATTTGTTTTACTTGAGATAGTCTAGTTATCTTTTGTCCACAAGCGCAAGTGCGTTGTCTGAATCTGTCCAAAGAAACGATTCTCATACACCTTCTACAAAAATGTACAATTGTCGATGAAAGTGTATTTAGGTCTATGTTTCTTCTCCCTTCAAAGGCACTTACACTTTTCTGTATTTTATTAGACAGTGAGACCACTTTTTTCCTTACGTCGGTATACACTTCCTTCGTCGCTTTGAAAAGAGCTTCTTCAAGTTCTTTCTTTTTATCTTCAGGAATGTGTCCTAATTTCTCACGAGGCACTATTCTATGGGCTAATATATTCCGTACCAAAACTAATCTTGATATTCGGGACCCAAGCCTGCTAGGATGCATAAAATGCCTTAATACTTTTTGTATAGCTCGATATTCAGAGAAAAGCTGTTCTTCGGTAGCTCGTATAAAATGTAATATACTTTTGCTTTTTTTAAGTATATCAAGATACAATGTATAGAACTCTCCATCGAGCAATAGATTGCAGCAAATCAAGTTATTGACTGTAAGCTCGTCTTCCAAGGATTGCCGCACATGGTCTTTGTCGATTGTGAGCGCAGGTAGGGATGGCTTTGACCGATTGGGTAGTTCCAAAGCATTACCTCCTAATATACGCATAGCATCCCACACAATGGTTACACGTCCACAAAGTATCAAAACCAGTTCGATTAATAAAAGCTTTTTCTTAATGCCCCACTTGAATACAAAAGCGGGAGAAACCAATCCATTTGGAATAACTCCCGCTTTTAATATCTCATTACCAGGCGGATTGGTTTTTACATTCCTTTATCCCTATTTTAGGTTAGTTATAAACTTCCATGTAAGACGAAATGACATCCGTTAGATTTTTTATAAGGTATAACTGTCTTACTACAATGCAACAAACATTTAGAGAAAGAAAAAAGATTGTTCTTTTCTATGTTAAAAGCTTGTGACCAAATTGTGACTATGAGAGGCACAAATTGGTGACTTTTGGCGCATAGTGGTGAATATGTTTATCGTCGCTGTCTGGATTTGTCGTCGGAGTTTTTTCGCTTTAGCAAACCCGCCCCTTCAGCCACTTGGGTACCTCTCCGTTAAGAAGCTTGAATTGAAAATACTATTCAAAAATGCCGGTCCTTATCGTTCCTCTATTTATACCAAATTTAATTGTTTTTGTCAA
>Ga0315282_10012373_pt1 | contig 13065 bp, 4 predicted proteins | sample YL17G07_20_MG_FD_203693 | JGI IMG/M metagenome (GOLD analysis project Ga0315282, IMG submission 203693) | Sediment microbial communities from Yellowstone Lake, YNP, Wyoming, USA - YL17G07_20 | ecosystem: Environmental > Aquatic > Freshwater > Lake > Sediment | place: USA: Wyoming | collected...
CAAGTTTCTGCATGCGGGCACCAACTGTGTGGGCGTATGGCTGGGATTGGGTTTGAAGTTCAAGGGGGAGATTACACCCCTTGCCCGGGTGCAGCTCGACCTGTCGGTTGGCGGGCAGCGGGTGGTTGTGGGGACGGACCCGACCTGGACTTTCATGCCCAGCACGCATACCGAATTCGCGTGGGGGTGGAACGGCAATGGCCACGAAACCATTGATGCCCGCAACGACATCGCGGGCTGGAGCGAGGCCGGATGCACCACCGGCGAATGGCTTCCCGTGGAGGAGATCGCGGCGCCGAGCGGCGTGGCCACGGCGCAGTCATGCCCAAAGAACCGTATCACAAAGGTTCTTCCTCTGGCGACCTGCACCGCCCTTAATGCAACGACTTGGGAGCTGGATTTCGGCACCAACCTGACCGGCTGGTTGCGGCTGCGCCTGCCGCAGATGGAGGCAGGCAAGACGGTGAGAATGCGCTTTGCCGACAAGCGGTTCCAGACGCCCGAGGGCGATGACACCCCGGCTGGGAAGGTCAAGTGCTTCGAGCCGCAAAAAATCGAAACGCCACAAGGGCCGGTCTGCTACCAGACGCACAATCAGGAAGCCGAATTCATCTCGGCAGGGAAGCCGGGGGAACAGTATTGCGCCAAGTTTAACTACAACGGCTTCCGCTACGTCATTGTAGAGGGCTTGCCTGCCAGGCCAGCGCCCGGCGATGCCGAGGCGTTGATGATCGAATCAGACCTCGAACCCGTCGGGACGTTCGAGTGCTCCAACGACCTTTTTAACCGCATACATCAGGTCAACCTGTGGACGATCCGCTGCCTGAACCTCGGCGGCTACATGGTGGATTGTCCCCACCGCGAGCGGATGGGGTATGGTGACGGCCAGAACTCGATCGACACGCAAATGATGAACCGGGACGCGGCGGCCTTTTACGGGAAATGGGCCGTTGACTGGCTGGATGAGCAGAATCCGACGACCGGCAAGTCCGCCCAATTCGCGCCGAAGAACGATGATGAAACCTGCTATCTGCCATGGGGCGGCATGATTGACGTGTTGCCCTGGAAGAGCTACATCTATTACGGCGACCGCCGTCTCCTGGAACGAGCTTATGAACCGATGGTGCGTTACCCCACCGTGTATCTCGAGAGCCTTTACGATGGGGGCGTTGAGCTGCACCGTGGCGACGCCGGAGGCGACTGGGTTCCGCCCGGCCACGGCATGGATGGCGCCCCACCACCGCCAGGACAAGATCTTTTCGCCAACTGCTATCGCGTTTATCTCCTGGACCTGCTTGCCAAGTCGGCGGACATTCTCGGCCGGACGGATGACGCGCAGCGCTACCGGAGCAGGATCAACGAACTCAAGCCGCTCATCCACGCGCGTTACTGGAATGAGCAGAACCAGATTTATGTGGATGATATGCAATCGTTACAGGTGATGACGCTGATGACCCGCATCGTTCCTGATGGTTTGCGTGGAACCCTCCAGAAGAAACTCGAGGATATGATCCTTGTGAAGAACAAGGGACATCTCAACACCGGCATGCTCGGCACCTATTTCCTCCTTCAATACCTGCAGGAGTCCGGACGCAACGATCTGGCCTACACCATCGCCAACCAGAAAGACTATCCGGGGTGGGGCTATATGCTGTCGCAGGGAGCGACCACGTTCTGGGAGCAGTGGAACGGGTATTGGTCCCAGATCCACTCCTGCTTTACCAGCGTCGGCGGCTGGTTTTACCAGGGCTTGGCCGGCATCCGCCCGGATGAAGCGGGCCCCGGTTTCAAGAAGATCATCGTCAAGCCCGCGGTCGTCGGCGATCTGACGTGGGTCAAGTGCAGCTATGACTCGATCCATGGCCGCATTGTCAGCAATTGGGAGCGTGAAGGCGACAGATTGAGGATGGAGGTCACCATCCCCGCTAACACCACCGCGACGGTGTATGTGCCGGCCGAGGATGAAGCCAGTGTCACCGAGTCCGGTCTGGCCGCGGCGAAGGCAAATGGCGTGAAGTTCCTTCGAATGGAAAACAATGCCGCGGCCTATGCCGTGGGTTCCGGAACCTACCGGTTCCAATCCACGTTGCCGGAAACCATCAAATGAAATTCTAAAAACAAGGAGCCAAAATGATGATGAGGATGAACGCATTCAAATCCACCAGCGCCACATTGATCCTGCTCTTTGCCGCATTTTCCGGGCATGCCGGAGCGCTGCCCCCCGCACTTGAGGGTGTGGCTCAAAAAAGCCCGCTCACCTCGTTCGTGATCCAGCCGACGCGCGTCGTCTGGACCTCCGATCAAGGCGTTGAGAATTCCGCGAATCTCCTCAAACCCCACAGCGGCCAAGCCGTGCTTAGCGAGCCGATCCCGCCGCTTGTCGTGAAAGCGGGCGGCGCGATCGTTATTGATTTCGGCATGGAAATCACCGGCTCGGTCGAGCTTTTCACGCCCATGTCCCAGGAGAAGGGAGCTTCGGTTCGCATCCGCTTCGGAGAATCCGTGGCGGAAACCATGGCGGAGGTCGGCGAGCGCGGGGCGCAGAACGATCACGCCCTGCGCGACCAGGTCGTGAAAATCCCGTGGCTTGGCAAAACCGCCATCGGACCGAGCGGGTTCCGCTTTGTCCGGATCGCCAACGCCGATCCGAAGATGGATGTCCAGCTCAGCCAGGTCCGCGCGATCCTGACACTCCGGGACGTCCCGTATGTGGGTTCCTTCAAGTGCTCCGACGAGCGGCTCAACAAGATTTGGCAAACCGGCGCCTATACCGTCCACCTCAACATGCAGGATTACCTCTGGGACGGCATCAAACGCGACCGCCTCGTCTGGCTGGGCGACATGCACCCGGAAGTCAGCGTGATCAACAGCGTTTTCGGCTTCAACGAAGTCGTCCCGAAAAGCCTGGACATGACGCGGGATGTCACGCCCGTCACCGCGTGGATGAACGGCATCAGCTCCTACTCCATGTGGTGGATTCTCATCCACGAGGAATGGTATCTCCATCATGGCAACCTCGACTACCTCAAGCAACAGCAGCCCTATCTAGCGGCTCTACTCAAGCGCCTCACCACGTTCGTCGCCGCCGACGGCAGGGAAACCCTCGACGGCATGCGTTTCCTCGATTGGCCCACCGCCTCAGACCCGATCGCCGTCCACGAAGGTCTTCAGGCCATGATGACCCTCACCATGGAAAGTGGCGCGAGGCTCAGCGAGATCCTCGGCGACAAGGAAACCGCCAAACTCTGCGCCGACACCGCGCAACGCCTCCGCAAACACTTGCCCGAGTCGAGCGGGCGCAAGGCTCCCGCCGCGCTGCTATCCATCGCCGGGTTCCGCGATCCTGCCGAAGTTTCCGCAAACGTTCTCAAGAAAGACGGGCCCAAGGACCTGAGCACCTTCTATGGCTTTTACGTGCTCAACGCGCTCGCCAAATCCAACGACATTGACACCGCTCTCGATTTCATCAGCCAATATTGGGGCGGCATGTTGGACTTCGGCGCCACCACCTTCTGGGAAGACTTCGATCTCGCCTGGACCAAGAACGCCGGTCGCATTGACGAACCGGTTGCTCCCGGCAAAAAGGACCTCCACGGCGACTTCGGCGCCTATTGTTACGTCGGCTTCCGCCACAGCTTCTGCCACGGCTGGGCTGGTGGACCCACGGCCTGGCTCAGCAACAACGTCCTGGGCATCACCCCCGTCGCGCCCGGTTGCGCCCAAGTGAAAATCACGCCCCGTCTCGGCCGCCTCGCCTGGGCGGAAGGAACTTACCCCACGCCGAAAGGCCCAATCCACGTCCGTCATGACAAGCAGCCCAACGGCACCATCAAAACCACCGTCCAGCTTCCCGAAGGCATCGTGCGGGTGAAATGAATGGGGGAAGGAAACCATAAAACAAGAAAGGACACACAGGAATATGAAGAAGACAACGATTGCATTCATGGTTGTGGTCATGACCTCAGCCGTGGTCTGGGGTGCGGAAACCCGGCAAGCCGCCACAGGTGATCTTGCCCGGGATTTCAAGAATCCGCCGGGGAGCACGAAGCCGCGGTGCTACTGGTATTGGATTGACGGGAATATTTCGCGCGCGGGGATCACGCATGACTTGGAGGCGATGAAGCGCGTGGGCATCGGCGAAGGCTACATTGGCATCATCGGCGGCGGCGAGATCAAGGCTTTGACCGAGCCGTGGTGGCAGCTTATTGAACACGCCGTCCGTGAAGGCGGCCGGGTTGGCGTTGATGTCGGCTTGTTCAACTGTCCGGGGTGGAGCCAGTCGGGCGGCCCCTGGATCAAGCCTGAACAGGCGATGCGTTACGTTGCCACGCTGGAGATGCGCATACCGGGGTCAAAACATTTCGAGGGTAAGTTGCCGCAGCCGAAAGGCGATTTCCAGGATCTGGCGGTTCTTGCATTCCCGGCGCCAGCCCATGATTCCGATGATGCCGCGACGCGCGGAGGAAAGATCACCCGCGAGCCGAAAGCGGTAACGTTTGAATTTCCGGAGCCATTTGAAGCGCGCAGCCTGGTTGTGCATCCCTCGAAGGAGGTGAGTACAAGCGGCGAGTTCCAGGTGTCCGATGATGGTCTGCAATACCGGACCTTGAGGGAATTCGACATTGACCGTCATAACCTGAGCGTGAACGTCGGGCCGGTGCCGCTGGCGCCGATTGCCATCAGTTTTCCCGCGGTAACGGCAAAACACTTCCGGCTCGCCTTGAAGGAGGCTTGCGAACTGGGTGATGTGAGCCTTTCATCCGCGGCGCGGCTTGAGAGTTATCCGGAGAAGCAGTTGGCCAAGGTCTTCCAGGATCCGCATCCGCCGTTTGATTTCTACACTTGGCGGACCCAGGCCGAGCCGGAGTCGAAAGACCTTGTCATCCCATCGGATTCGGTGCGGGACATCAGCCGGCAGGTTGGCAAGGATGGCACTTTGAGCTGGGATCCGCCGGCGGGTGAATGGATTGTCCTGCGCACGGTATTGATGCCGACGGGAACGGAGAATTCACCTTCGCCGCCGGAGGCGACCGGGCTGGAAGTGGATAAGATGAGTCGCGCGGCGCTGGGACATCATTTCGAGTCGTACGTGGGCAAGCTGCTGGCGCGGATACCGGAAAATGAACGCCGGGCTTGGAAACACGTCGTGGCGGACAGTTACGAAATGGGTTCGCAGAACTGGACGGACGGCATGGCTGGCGACTTCAAGGAGCGCTACGGCTACGATCCGATGCCGTTTCTTCCCGTGCTTACGGGACGCATCGTCGGCAGCGCCGCGCAATCCGACCGCTTCCTGTGGGATTTGAGACGAATGGTTGCGGACCGCATTTCGCGCGACTACGTCGGAGGCCTGCGCGATCTATGCCATAAGAATGGCCTGAAGATGTGGCTGGAAAACTACGGCCACTGGGGCTTTCCCGGTGAGTTCCTGCAATACGGCGGCAACTGCGACGAGATCAGCGGGGAGTTCTGGGAAAGCGGCGGATTAGGGACGCTCGAACTGCGCGCCGCCTCTTCGGCCGCGCACGTCTACGGCAAGCGCCAGGTATTCGCAGAGGCGTTCACGGGCGGGCCGGCCTTCATAAGCACGCCGTGGAGCCTGAAGAAGCGTGGGGACTGGGCGCTCTGCCAAGGCATCAACCAGTTCGTTCTGCATGTGTATATCCACCAGCCGTGGGAGGATCGCCGGCCTGGCGTGAACGCGGGGTTCGGCACGGAATTCAACCGGCACAACACCTGGTTCGAGGCATCGGGATCGTGGATCAAGTATCTGCGTCGCTGCTCTGTCCTGCTTCAGCAAGGTCTGCCGGTCGCGGACGTGGCGTATTTCATCGGCGAAGATACGCCCAAAGCGTTTGGCATAAGTGATCCGGAAGTGCCGGGCTACGACTTCGATTACATCAACGCCGAAGTGCTCCTGAACCGCGCCACGGCGAAGGACGGACGTCTCGTCCTGCCGGATGGGATGAGCTATAAACTGCTGGTGCTGCTTCCCCAGGACACCATGCGGCCCGAGGTGCTGGAGAAGATAGCGGTCTTGGCGAAGGCCGGCGTGGCCGTGTATGGAACGCGGCGCCCCATGGGTTCGCCGAGCATGCGGAATTACCCAGCCTGCGACCAGCAGGTGGAGAAACTGGCCGTGGAGTTGTGGGACAAAGGTCTGGTTGTGCGGGACGGCGCATTGCGGGACGTGCTGAACCGGACTAAGACGCTTCCGGATCTCGACGGCAAGGATACGGATAAGATCCTCTTCAGCCATCGCCGAACAGCCGACGCCGATTTCTATTTCCTCTCGAATCAGACCGATGAGGCGCTGGACCTCGCGCCGGCTTTCCGCGTGACCGGCCGGGCGCCCGAGTTGTGGCATCCCGACACCGGCGCCATGGAGCGGCTGGCGGTGTATGAGGCCGGCGCGACGTCCACCCGCGTCCCCGTGCGGTTGGCGGCGCGCGCCTCGGTGTTCGTGGTATTCCGCGGAAAAGCCGCGGCCGATAGCATCATCGCCGTGAAGCATAACGGCGAACCGCTGCTTGGCAATTGGGCCCCGGAGGAGTTTTTGCGCGGCGCCAACGGCAGGATTCTGGTGCAGACCAGTCAGCCCGGACGCTACGAACTCACCACGGCCGACGGCAAAACCAAGACGTTCACGGTAGCGGACCCGCCCGCGCCAACGGCGATCGCCGGACCGTGGGAGGTGACGTTCCCTGGCGTCGCCTTGCCGGCGCCCTTCGCGAAGCTCGTGTCGTGGACCGAGCATGCCGACGCCGCGATCAAGTATTTCTCCGGCACCGCCACCTATCGGACCACGTTCGATGCGCCCGCGGTCAAGCGGCGGGAGCGCACGATGCTCGACCTGGGCGGGGTGGAATCCCTGGCCGAGGTGACCCTCAACGGCCGCAAGCTCGGCGCCTTGTGGAAACCACCCTTCCGCCTCGACGTCACCGACGCGATCAAACCCGGCGCCAATGAGCTTGAAGTCAGCGTGGTCAACACCTGGTATAACCGGCTGCTGGGACAGAAGAAGGAACCCGCCGCCTTCAACGCGCCGGACGTTTTCAAGCCATGGGTCCTCAAGGAGGTCAACACCGACGATCCGTTGGGGACATCGGGTCTGCTCGGGCCGGTGCAGTTGCTGACTATTCAAACGGTGGAAGTGGAATGAACCAAGCCGATGTCATCAAAATCAGTAAAGGAACAAATGCTGTCAACGAAAAGGAAAACAATGTTATGAAACGGATACTGCTGGTTGTGTTGGCTCTGTCGGCTCTGACTCGCGCTGGGATGGCGGATGATCTGCAGAAGGATTTCGCCGCCCCGCCGGATGCGGCCCGGCCATGGGTGTATTGGATGTTCATGGACGGCAATATGACGCGCGAGGGGCTGACTGCTGACCTGGAGGCGATGAGACAGGCCGGCATTGGCGGCGCCATCATCCTGGAGGTCAACGTGGGGATTCCGCGCGGGCCGGTGGAGTTCATGAGCCCGCCGTGGCGCGAGTTGATCAAGCACGCCATCAACGAAGCCGACCGACTCGGACTGGAGATTGCGCTCGGCGCCGGGCCGGGCTGGTGCGGCACAGGCGGGCCGTGGGTCAAGCCGGAGCAATCCATGCAGCACCTCGTCGCCAGTGAGACGACGGTGACCGGGCCAACGCATTTCGACGCGCCGCTGCCGCAACCGCAGCCGCGCAAGCCGTTCTTCGGCGAGGAGACGCTGACACCGGAACTGCATAAGATTTGGAAGGAGTTTTACCGGGACGTCGTCGTGCTGGCGTTCCCGACGCCGACCGGCGATTACCGGATCCCGGACGTGGACGAGAAGGCGCTGTACTTCCGGGCGCCGTATTCGTCGCAGCAGGGCGTGAAACCCTTTCTGACCGCTGACCGTACGGTCCTGCCGGCCGGGCAGTGCATCGCGTCAAGCCAAATCATCGAACTGACCGCGAAACTGTCGCCCGGCGGCCGGCTGGTGTGGGACGTGCCGGCGGGGGATTGGACGATCATGCGGTTCGGCCGCACCATCACCGGGCAGACCACGCGCCCGGCCCCGGTGCCGGGGCTGGGATTCGAGTCCGACAAGTTCGACAAGGCGGCGCTGGACGCGCATTTTGAGTCGTTCGTCGGGACGTTGCTGAAAACTGTCGGCGAGCCCAAGCATCCGGGACGGGGGTTGACCACGGTGCATTTCGACAGTTGGGAGATGAGTTCGCAGAACTGGTCGGGAAAATTCCGCGAGGAATTCCGGAAACGGCGCGGTTACGATCCGCTGGTATTCTTGCCGGCCATGCTCGGGCGCGTCGTCGAAAGCGTCGCCGTGTCGGAAAGGTTTCTGTGGGACCTGCGGCGGACGGCGCAGGAGTTGGTGCTGGAGAACCACGCGTTGCGCCTGAAGGAACTCGGGCGCCGGCACGGGCTGAAGTTATCCATCGAACCGTACGACCTGAACCCCGCTGGTGATCTCGCGCTGGGCGGTGTCGCCGATGTGCCGATGTGCGAGTTCTGGTCGAACACGTTCAACACGGACTTCAGCGTCTTCGAAGCCGTCTCGATCGCGCACACGCTGGGGCGGCCGGTCGTGGGCGCGGAAGCGTTCACGTCGGCCGAGGACGGCTGGCGGAAGCATCCCGGCACGATGAAGGCCCAGGGCGACTGGGCGTTGTGCGCCGGCATCAACCGGTTTGTCTTCCACCGTTACCAGCATCAGCCGTGGCTCGACCGGTTTCCCGGGATGACGTTCGGCCCGTACGGCGTCCACTGGGATCGCACCGAAACCTGGTGGGGCATGGCGCCGGCCTATCACACGTACCTGGCGCGTTGCCAAGCGTTACTGCGACGCGGTTTGCCGGTGGCCGACATCCTCTACCTCGACGGCGAGGGCGCGCCGAACGTGTTCCGTCCGCCCGCCTCGGCCACGCTCGGCGGCTTGCCGGACCGGCGCGGCTATAACTTCGACGGCTGCGCGCCCGGCGCGCTCATCGAACGCGCATCGGTGAAAGACGGTCGGATCGTATTCCCGGACGGCATGAGTTACCGGCTGCTGGTGTTGCCCCGGCTCGACACGATGACGCCGGCCTTGCTCCGGAAGATCAAACAGTTGACCGATGGCGGCGCGATTGTTCTCGGCACGCCGCCGCAACAGTCGCCGAGTCTCGTGAACTATCCGGCCTGCGACGCCGAAGCGAAGGAACTCGCCTCGCAGATTCGGAGCGAACCCGTTGAAACGAGTTCGGATCTTTATCCGACCTACGACGTGGTGGCCGGGAGGCTGGCGAAGTTGGGCGTCCCGCCGGACTTCGAGTCGAACGGCGACTTGCGCTACACGCACCGGCGGGACGGCGGCGCGGAGATTTATTTCGTGGCCAACAGGACAGACCGCGACATGAACGCCGCCTGCGCCTTCCGTGTTGCCGGCAAGCAACCGGAACTGTGGGACCCCGTGACCGGCACCTGTCGTCTCGCGACGGCGTTCACGCAAACCAACGGTTGCACGACCGTTCCGCTGGAGTTTGCGCCACACGGTTCGTTGTTCGTCATCTTCCGCAAACCGGCCCGCTCGCCCGGTACCGGTCGCAACTTCCCGTCCTTCACAAAAGTCTGCGGACTAACCGGCCCGTGGGAGGTCCGTTTCGACCCGAAATGGGGCGGCCCGGAGCGTGTGACGTTTGCGGCGTTGGACGACTGGAGCAAACGACCCGAGGATGGCATCAAGTTCTACTCCGGCACGGCGACGTACCGGCAAGTTTTTAGTCTTCAGTCGTCGGGTGACCAGATGTTCCTCGACCTTGGTAAGGTGGCGGTTATGGCGCGCGTGAAACTCAACGGCAAAGATTTGGGTGTCGTCTGGACCGGCCCGTACCGCGTGAACATCACCTCCGCTGCCAAGCCGGGTGCGAACACGCTGGAGATCACTGTTGCCAATCTCTGGCCCAATCGCCTGATCGGCGACCAGTCGTTGCCGGAAGAGAAGAGGTTTACGTGGACGACGTGGAATCCGTTCAATAAGGATTCGCCACTGCTTGTCTCGGGTTTACTCGGCCCCGTGGAAATTCTGTCAACCATGAAATAACAGAGGACACACAGGAATATGAAGAATACAATGATTGCATTCATGGCTATGACCATGACCTCAGCCGTGGTCTGGGGTGCGGAAACGAACACGCAGCCGAAGATCGCCAAGGGGCCATTCGAGCCGACGGTCGCGTCGCTCGCTCAGCATCAGACACCGGACTGGTTCCGCGATGCCAAGTTCGGCATCTACACGCACTGGGGGCCGGTGGCCGTCGGCACCGCGCGACAGCCCGCCGGGCGGAGTGACACCTGGTACGGCCGCTACATGTATATCCCGGGACTCTCCGGCCCACAATACCACGGAGGCATTCCCAGCCGGACGACGTTCGAGGACCACCGCAAGAACTTCGGGGATCAGGCGAAGTTTGGCTTCAAGGACATCATCCCGCTGTTCAAGGCGGAGCGGTTCAATGCCGATGAATGGGCGGACTTGTTTGTGAAATCGGGCGCGAAGTTCGCCGGCACGGTGGTGATTCATCACGACAATTTCGCCATGTGGGACAGCGGGGTCACCCGCTGGAACGCGGTGAAGATGGGCCCCAAGCGCGATCTCACGGGCGAACTTGAGCGGGCCATCCACAAACGTGGGATGAAGTTTGTTGCCGCCATGCACCATGCGATGACGTGGTGTTACTACGAGCCCGCCTTCGCCTACGATGCCAAGGACCCCCAGTATTCCGATCTCTACGGCGAGCCGCACCCGCTGGCCGACAAGGATTTCAGCAAGGACTGGACCGAGGTTGAGTGGGCGCCGCCGAGCGAGCGCTTCGTCCGGGAATGGCTGGCGAAGACCGTGGAACTGGTGGACAAATACAAGGTGGACATCCTCTGGCACGATGCCGCCATGGAACATATTCCCGAGCCGGTGCGCCTGAGCATGGCGGCCCACTTCTACAACCGCGCGGCGGAAGGCAGGCGCGAGGTGGTGCTCACCTACAAGGGCGGTGAACTGCCCCAGGGAACCGCGGTGATGGACTTCGAGCGCGGTGGCGCCGACAATATCCTGCCGATGCCCTGGCTGTCCGACACATCGGTGGGTCGGAACTTCTGGTTCTACGACGCGGGAGATGCCAACTCCTTCTCGATCACCGAACTCGTGCAGATACTGGTTGATATCGTCAGCAAGAACGGGTGCCTCCTTCTGAACGTCGGGCCGCACCCTGACGGAACCATCTCGCAAAAACAGAAAGATACGCTGCTGGGAATCGGGCGGTGGCTGAAGGAAAACGGCGAAGCGATCTATGGCACGCGGCCCTGGAAGGTTTTCGGCGAGGGGGCCAACCCCGCCATCCGCTTTACGTCCAAGGGTGACACACTTTATGCGCTCGTGCTCGCGGTCCCGCGAGGAGCGGTGAAGATTGCATCGCTCGGCAAGGCTTCCAAGCTGGCCGACAAACCTGTGGCACATGTGAAACTGCTGGGCTCGAAGGAGGAACTGGACTGGGTTCAGGAAAACGATGCGCTTGTTGTCAATGTTCCGAGGAATCTGCCCTGCGAGCACGCGGTGGCGTTTGGGATAGACTTTGGAAGCGATGTGACTGTTTATCCGGATGGTCGGCCGTCCGCGACCTTGCGCATGGAAGCGAAGGATCAAGGTGTCGTGCTTAAACACGGTGACGGACCGGGCCAGTGCGACATGCTCGGAGCGCGTGAAGCATTGGTCTTTGAGGAGAAAGGCGTTTATCACCTTTTCTATGACGGCGCTGGACCCAAAGGCTGGTTGGCGTGCCTGGCCACCAGCAAGGATCTCAAGGTCTGGGAGAAAAAGGGTCCCATTCTTGATTTCGGCAAGCCGGGCGAGCCGGACTCTGCCACGGCCGCTTCCCCATGGGTGATTTTCGATGGGAAAGAGTGGCACATGTTCTATCTGGGGTCACCCAATGCTACTCCGTTTCCGGACCGGATACCCTCATTCCCATATCTGACGATGAAGGCGAAGAGCGGGTCGCTGGGCGGGCCGTGGGTCAAACAACCCGACGTAGTCCCGTTCCGGACAAAGCCGGGAACCTATTACGGGGACACGGCCAGCCCGGGACACATCGTGAAGCAGGGCAAGGAATACCTGATGTTCTTCAGCGCTTCGATGAAACGCACGCTCGGTATTGCCCGCACCAAAGACCTGAACGGGCCGTGGACGATTGATCCGGAACCGATCGTCCCGCCGGAGGAACAGATCGAGAATTCCTCGCTCTACTTCGAGCCGTCCAACAAGACGTGGTTTCTTTTCACCAATCACATCGGGCTGGACGGCGGCGAATACACCGACGCGGTCTGGGTGTATTGGTCCAAGGACTTGAACGCCTGAGACGCAAGGAATAAAGCCGTGGTGCTGGATGGGAAAAACTGCACATGGTCGAAGAAGTGTATCGGAATGCCATCGGTTATAACCGTCGGCAAACGCCTGGCGATCTTTTATGATGGTCCCGGTGGTGACAGCACGGATCACATGAGACGCGATCTCGGCTTGGCCTGGCTGGAGCTGCCGCTGCCGCCGCCAGCAGGAAGCGTCAAAGAATAATAGGAATACGGACAAGGGGATTCATAATGATTATGCGAATGATGATTATAGCGGCAATGGGATTGCTTCTGGGTGATATAGCTCTGGCGGGCTTCTGGGAATCCGATATGGCGCCGGTTCGTCTCCGGTGCGAGTACCGGGAGAATCCGCTTGGCATTGACGTGGAGAAGCCGCGGCTGAGTTGGGTGATAGAGGATAGAGGACAGAAGTCAGACGTCAGAGGTCAGAAGCAGACCGCCTACCAGGTGCTGGTGGCGCGTTCGGAAGAACTGCTGAGGAAAAACAAAGGCGATCTGTGGGACAGCGGGAAGGTGGCGTCGGATCAGAGCATCCAGGTGGAGTACCAAGGCAATCCGCTGGAGTCGCGGATGTATTGCCATTGGAAAGTGCGCGTGTGGCTCGCCGCGTCGAAGCTTCCCGGCGAAGGCGGGGATAAGAAGGGGAAGGCGATGGATTGGAGCCAGCCGGCATTTTGGTCCA
>Ga0315282_10012374_pt1 | contig 13064 bp, 9 predicted proteins | sample YL17G07_20_MG_FD_203693 | JGI IMG/M metagenome (GOLD analysis project Ga0315282, IMG submission 203693) | Sediment microbial communities from Yellowstone Lake, YNP, Wyoming, USA - YL17G07_20 | ecosystem: Environmental > Aquatic > Freshwater > Lake > Sediment | place: USA: Wyoming | collected...
TTCCCATGCGGGCGAGCAACTAAGGATGAGGGTTGCGCTCGTTGCGGGACTTAACCCAACATCTCACGACACGAGCTGACGACAGCCATGCAGCACCTATGCAGCCGTCCCTTGCGGGAACGTCTCATCTCTGAGACTGTCAACTACATTTCGAGCCCAGGTAAGGTTCTTCGCGTTGCGTCGAATTGAACCACATGCTCCACCGCTTGTGCGGGCCCCCGTCAATTCCTTTGAGTTTCAGCCTTGCGACCGTACTCCCCAGGCGGAACACTTAACGCGTTAGCTCCGGCACGGCCCGGTGAGGGGCCACACCCAGTGTTCATCGTTTAGGGCTAGGACTACCAGGGTATCTAATCCTGTTTGCTCCCCTAGCTTTCGCGCCTCAGCGTCAGTAATGGTCCAGGAAGCCGCCTTCGCCGCAGGTGTTCCTCCCGATATCTACGCATTTCACCGCTACACCGGGAATTCCGCTTCCCTCTCCCATCCTCAAGCACGGCAGTCCCGAACGGCCCCTCCAGGTTAAGCCTGGAGATTTCACGCCCGACTTACCGCACCGCCTACACGCCCTTTACGCCCAATAATTCCGAACAACGCTCGCCCCCTACGTATTACCGCGGCTGCTGGCACGTAGTTGGCCGGGGCTTCTTCCACCGGTACCATCAGATCCGCCTCTTCAGCGGACCGTTTTTCCCAGTCGAAAGAGGTTTACGACCCGAAGGCCTTCATCCCTCACGCGGCGTTGCTGCATCACCCTTTCGGGCATTGTGCAAAATTCCCCACTGCTGCCTCCCGTAGGAGTCTGGCCCGTGTTTCAGTGCCAGTGTGACCGTGCGCCCTCTCAGGCCGGCTACCGATCATCGCCTTGGTAGGCCGTTACCCTACCAACTAGCTAATCGGCCGCAGCCCCCTCCTCGAATGGCCCTTGCGGGCCTTTGATCCCCATGACTTATGCCACGAGGATGTTATGCGGTATTAGCCCGAGTTTCCCCAGGTTATCCCCCGCTCAAGGGCAGGTTAGCTACGTGTTACTCACCCGTTCGCCACTTTACTCACGGAGTTGCCCCCGCTTTCTCGTTCGACTTGCATGTGTTAGGCACGCCGCCAGCGTTGATTCTGAGCCAGGATCAAACTCTCGTTTGAATTCGGCTCGCGCATGTAGCGCCGGGCTTCAGCCCGGCATGTGCCGCCGTAAAGGGCGGCGCCACAAGCGCTGATTTTGTGAGTTCTCTCCGCCATTGGCGGAGAGGGATTGACCCTGATGGGAATCAGGATCAGTCGCTCAGCTCTCCGAGATCTCTTCGCAATCTCAAACTTCAAATTTGAGATTTGAGACCCAGAGTTGACGTGGCAAGCTCAACTCAATTGTCAAAGAACAGCCGTATCCGCCGGTGAGCGGACCCCAGAATCTGGGTGGGATCGACAGTAATACGTCCAGCCCTCGTATCTGGCTCGGCTCCTTACTGCCGAATACTCTGTGGGGGATTTCCCTTGCAGAGCAGCTTCTAAGATTACACGCACACCCGCTCGCTGTCAAGCCCCCGGGCGAACTTTTTTCTCAGCCCCACAGATCAACGAAGTGCAGGATCCCCTCCCCGACCTGGAAGCATTACCTGGACCCGAGTTGGGCGAGCGCTTTGCGGACGTCGTCGGCCTGGGCGTAACGCGGGTTGAGCTTGAGGAGCCGTTCGAAGTGTTCCCGGGCGCGCGCCGGGTCGTTGTTTTTCTGGCAGGCCAACCCGAGGTGATAATGGTAGGTGGGATTGTTGGGAAACTTCTTGAGAGCCTCCTCGAACATGTCGGTGGCCAAGCCGTAGCTGCCCTTCTGATAGTAGGCCCAGCCCAACGTATCGGCAGTATTGGGCGATTCGGGCATCCCCCGCCGAGCCACCTGGGCGTAGGACAAGGCCACGTCCGTGTTGCCCCCATGCTGCAGGAGCAGATAAGCCAAATTGTTGGCGGTGTCCGGATGATCGGGCTGGACCTGCAGGGCCTTCTCATAGATTTCCCGGGCCTTCTGCCAGTGGCCGGTTTTCTCCTCGACGGCCGCGAGCAGCAGATAACTACTCAGATCACGAGGATTCTGTTGGATCGCCCGCTGGTAGGTAGCCTTGGCAGCCTCCACCGATCCTCGAGCGAGCTGAATCTGGCCCAGCAGCGCTATAGCCGTCGCGTTGCCGGGATCGAGCGTCACGCTTTTCTGCAGCGCCGCTTCCGCTTTCGGGTAGTCGCGCAGGTCAGTGTACAGTCGGCCCGCCAGGACATAAGCAGCGCTACTGTTCGGCGCGCGGGCGATCTGCGCCTCGGCAGTGGCAATGGCCTTCCCGGTCTGCTTCTGTTTCAAATACAGTTGAATCAGTCCCTCGACGGCACCCGCGTCGTCGGGATGGTGCGCGAGAGCCTGCGTAAAGAGTTTCTCCGCTTCGCCATTCCGGTTCTGAAGCGTGCGCAGCGTCCCCAGCCGGGTGTAAGCGGTGGGATCCTGGGGAGCGAGTTCCATGGCCTTCTTGAGATCGGCTTCGGTCCCGGCCAAATCGCGCCGCTCGAATCGCCCCTCAGCCCGCAGGACGTAGCCTTGCGGCTGGTCGGGTAGCAATTGGATCATCCGCCCGACGCATTCGTCTAGCACTTGGAAATCCTTCTTGCGCAGCGCCGCCCTCGCCAGCGCTTGCCACGCCATGTAGGTGTTGGGGCGGACTTGCACCGCCGCACGCCATTCCTTCTCAGCCTGTTCGCTGTTGCCCGCGAGACTCTGAGCAAGCCCCAACTGGAAGTGCGCGAGGGCATTTTCCGGGTCGTTCTTCAAGACTCCGGTCAGAATCGTAATGGCCTCGCTGGGGCGCTGCTGGCGGGTCAAGATCTGGGCGCGGTTGATCAGCGCGCTGCCCTCCTTGGGATTCTCTTTCAGAACCGCGTCGGTAAGCTGCGCGGCTTCGTTCAGGCGATTTTGAAGAATCAAGACCTGCACGTAACTGTTCGTCAATTTCACATCTTTGGGATGGGACTGGTGGAGGGAAGCATATTCGGCAAGGGCACGGTTCATGTCACCGACCATGAAGTAAAACTCCGCTAGAAATGAATAGGACGTGGGATCATCCGCCAGAACCTTACTCGCCTCCCGGGCCACCTGCTCCGCCAGGTCCTTCTTCTGCTGCGCGAGATAGAAACGTACAAGCCCCGCGCGCATCTGAGCGTTCTTGGGCTCCAGTTCGACGGCGTGCCGAAAGGCCTGCTCGGCCTCTCTCCACCTCCGCTGCGCCTGATAGAAGTTCCCCACGGCAAGGAGCGTCTGCGTCGACTTGGGATCGAGTTCCACCGCCTTCTTGAAGCTGTCCTCGGCCGCTTTGACCTCCTTGGCATTGAGCTGGAGCATCCCCAGGTTCAGGTAGGACTGGGGTCGTTCCGGGTCAAGCTGCAGGGCCTTCTGCATCTCCTCCAACGAATCCTGGGGGTTCTGCATCGAGGCGAGCGCGTTGGCGAGCAGGATATGGGCCTCAACAGATTTCGGATTCTTCGTGAGAATGAATTTCGCCTGGGCTTCGGCACGCTTGAAGTCGCGCCCGGCCAGCATGAGATTCCCCAGGCTGAGCTGGGCCTTCATATTGTCCGGCTGGAGGGTGATCGCCCGCAGGAGCTCCCTCTGCGTTCCCACCCAGATCCCCAATCGGGCGTAGCAACGGGAGAGCTCGTAGTGGGCCTCGGCATAGCGAGGATCGATTTGCAGGGCATTCTGGAATTGTAGAGCCGCCTCGCGATACTTCCCCTGCCCGTAGTATTGCGTTCCGCTTTCGAAGTAGGCTCGTTTGCGCGTGTTGGGGTCACGCGAACATCCGAAGGTAATCCCCGCCGCCGCCACCAGCAGCAATGCCAATCCCAAGCAACGCAAGCTCTTCATGGCACAATCCCCCGCTGGCGCGCCGTGGAAGGGCTGCCTTCAGCCATCGCGTCGGATCTCTCAAGCAAGGATGGCACGGCGGTCCCCGGACGCACTAATTCCGTTGTTACTACGCTCATCATACCTGATTCCAGTGCGCCGAAGCGACGAAAGGTAAGACCTGGTACGGTGGGACTCGGGTCGTCGTCGCGGCGCCTCGGGCGGAAGGAATCATTCGACCGTGCAATCTGCCCCCCAGCCCTCCCAAAAACAAAAGCCCCGGGACGAATCACCGTCCCGGGGCTACAGGCTCCAATCCAGGAGAATTCTTATGCCTTCTTCATGCGGCGGCGCAGTTTCGCGCCCAGACCGACCAAGCCTGTGCCCAACAGCACCAGCGTGGCTGGCTCTGGTACTGGCACCGAAGTCGGCACGACGTACCACTCTTCAAACCCGTCGTTCTCAGAGCAGGAACTGTATGTTTTGCCGTTCGCTGCCTCGTAAGGGCCGCAACTGCTCAAAGACCCGAAGTGCGAATACAGATAGACATATTGGTCGTTCGACGCGAAATACGGAACGAACATATTCATGTCGCCCGCCCCGCTGCCAGGGTTCAGAAGGTAGTCCAGAACAACCTCGTTTTGGCCGTTGCTATCCAACCGATACTGGAGGGCCCCGTTGATGTCCACCACCCCGTTGGTGAAAGTCTCCACACTCTGATTGGGAGTGTTGGAGGTGAAGATCTGGACGTCGTCCAATGAAAGGAGAGGTGAATGCTTGTCCTGGTTAATGTCCAGAGAGAACTCGTAACAGCGCCCCCCACCACTAGGACAGGCGACAATCGGGACCGATGAAAGGGCCAATGCGTGGTTAAAATTGTTGCTGCTGCCCACATCCAGCGTCCCATTCACCGTAGTGTGTATGCTTGTGTCGGGCTCTGGCTTCCACTCCCCGCAACCTGCACAAACGGGTCGATGTTCCCGGTGCCTGTCGGCTGCGGGTTGATGTTCGTGAAGATTGCCCCGTTGACCGTGCACGACATATTCGCCTGTGTCAGGTCGCACGTCTCGAGCCGGTCTGGGTTCGGCCCTGCGTGCCCCCTTTAGGGTGAGCATTTTCCAGTTGACGCGCGTCGTAGCGGCGAATAGATTTAGCTGCGTTTCCGCTGCAGTCTGCGGTCGAATCCGGCGGCCGGAAGGGGCCGGGCGCATCCAAGCCGCGCGCCGACCGCCCCCCTCGATGCCGCCCCATCGGAGAGTCAGCATGAGAGTCGGACTATTCACTGCGCTTCTGGCGAAACTGAGCCTGGATGATGTCATCAAGAAGATCAAGCCTCTGGGCATCCGCACTGTCGAGCTGGGCACCGGCAACTATCCCGGCGACCCGCACTTGAAGCTCGACTGGCTGAATTCCGCCGCCCAGCTCAAAGAGTTCAAATACAAACTCGATGACCAAGGCATCGCGATCAGCGCCCTGAGCAGCCACGGCAATCCGCTTCACCCCAACAGGAAGATCGGCGAGGAACACGCCGAGGTGAGTCGCAAGACCATCTTGCTGGCCGAGAAGCTGGGCGTGCATACGGTGATCGATTTCTCCGGCTGCCCGGGCGATTCCGACGATGCGAAGTTCCCGAATTGGGTTACAGCGCCTTGGCCGCCCGATTTCCTGGATATACTGAAATGGCAGTGGGAGAAGAAGGTCATTCCTTACTGGAAGAAGCGCGCCAAGTTCGCCGAGGATCACGGCGTGCGTATCGCCATCGAAATGCACCCGAACTTCGTCGTGTATAACCCGGAGACGATGCTGAGGCTGCGGCAGGAGGCCGGCCCCGCCATCGGCTGCAATTTCGATCCCAGCCATATGTTCTGGCAAGGCATCGACCCCTGCGCCGCCATCCGCGCCCTGGGCGAAGCGGTCTTCCACGTCCACGCCAAAGACACGCGCATGTATGACATGAACATCCGCACCAACGGCGTGCTCGATGCCAAGCCCTACAGCAACGAGAAAACGCGCTCGTGGATCTTCCGCACCGTCGGGTACGGCCACGACGCCGACTTCTGGTGCGACATGGTCTCGACCCTGCAAATGGTGGGCTACGACGATGTGCTCTCCATCGAGCACGAGGACAGCTTGATGTCCGTCGAGGAAGGCCTGACCAAGGCCGCAGCTTTTCTCAATCAGATTGTCATCAGAGAGAAACTGAAGGAAATGTGGTGGGCGTGAAGAACAGTGGATAGTGGACAGTGGACAGCACCCATTACGTGGGGCAGAGATGCACAATAAAGAGGAGCGGCCGAGGGATTACCACGACCTGCTGGTTTGGAAAAAGGGAATGACACTGGCCAGACAGATTTACGAGATCACTCAAGCCTACCCGAACGTGGAACGATTCGGACTGGTGTCACAGATGCGGAGAGACGCCGTGTCGGTCCCGTCCAACATCGCCGAAGGCCAGGCTCGCAACACAACCGGCGAGTTCATTCAGTTTCTGTCCCATGCCATAGGCTCTGTGTCTGAATTGGACACCCAACTTACCTTGAGTGTCGAGCTGGGATTCTGTTCTCAAGTCAAGGCGCAACCTGCGCGTGACATCATCCTCGAATTGCGAAAAATGCTCACGGCTTTGCGGGGGAAGCTAGCAAGGAGCTGCTAAGTTCTTTGTGGCTGTTCACTGTCCACTATTCACTGTTCACTTCTTGAAACACGGGAGAATCAAACATGACAGAGATCAACGTGGCTCTCATCGGCCATCAATTCATGGGCAAGGCGCACTCCAATGCCTACCGGCAGGTGAGCCGGTTTTTCCCAGGCAAAAACAAGTTGCGCATGAAAGTGCTCTGCGGCAAGGCCTCCGCAAAGGAACTCGAAGCCACGGCACAGCAGTTCGGCTGGGAGGAATCCGACAGCGAGTGGGAGCGCGTCATCGCCCGGAAGGATATTGATGTGGTGGATGTCTCGACGCCGGGTTATCTCCACCATCCGATGGTTCTCGCGGCGGCGGCGGCCGGCAAGCACATCATCTGCGAGAAACCGCTCGCCAACACGCTGGCGGAAGCCAAGGAGATGCTGCGCGCCGTCGAGAAAGCGGGCGTGAAGCACTACGTAAACTACAATTATCGCCGGGTACCCGCCGTCGCCTACGCCAAGCGGCTGATTGAAGAAGGCCGCCTGGGCGACATCTACCACTACCACGGCTCTTACCTGCAGGATTGGATCATCGACCCGCAGTTCCCGCGCGTCTGGCGGCTGGAGAAGAAGTACGCGGGGTCGGGGGCGCTGGGCGACATCGCGGCGCATGCCACCGACCTCGCCCTGTATCTCAACTCCGGCATCACCGAAGTCACCGGCCAGATGACGACGTTCATCAAGCAGCGGCCGCTGCCCGGCACGAGCTCCGGAGCCTGGGGGGCCAAGGGCAGCAAGGGCAAAGGCAAGGTCGACGTGGACGACGACTCAAACTTCCTCGCGCAATTCAAAAATGGCAGCGTGGGAGTCTTTGAAAGCTCGCGCTTTGCGGGCGGCCGCCGCAACGCCAACACCTTTCAGATATACGGCAGCAAGGGCAGCCTGGCCTGGAACATGGAGCGCATGAACGAGCTGGAGATTTACGACCGCACCGAGCCGGCGGCAACCCAGGGATTCAAGACCATTCTCGCCACCGAGGCCGACCACCCCTACGTCGGCGCCTGGTGGCCGCCCGGACACATCATCGGCTACGAGCACACGTTTGTTCACGCGCTCTACGATTTCCTGACTTGCATGGAAGAAGACCGCATGCCGGAACCCAGCTTCCGTGAAGGAGTGAAAGTCCAGGCCGTCCTCGACACAGTCGAGCGGTCGGCGAAGTCGCGTCGGTGGGAGAAAGTCCGATAGAAGTGACGAGTGACAAGTGACGAGTGACGAGCAAGACGGGGTCCGGAGGTCATGAGTCCGAATGGAAACCGACCAGCCCTCAGTGAGGACGCCGCGCTTCAAGCCATCGTCAGTCCTGACGTGCCAGGACCACGAGGACTTCCTTGTTCACGTGTATTTCCTCATGAATCTTTCACGCGGCGACTTCATGGAAGGCTGCATCAACAGGTCATATCTTGACTTCAACAGGACATTGCATGGTTTGAGCAGAGTTAAATCCGGTGATCAGTTGTACAGAAAGGCCAAGGATGCATTAGCCTCAGCCCTCAGAGAGCTGAGAGCAATCTGCGCGCAAGGAATCGGCGAGGATGGGTTTGATGATTGGCACCACCGCACATGCAGTAACCTAATCGAGACGTACGGCGGAAACGGCTACGGAAAGTTCAGCGTAGGTCAGGCACAGAAGTGGATCAACATGACCCTAAAATACATTTTCGTCCTTGGGGAAGAACGCGTTGGAGGGTTCGGCGAATCATATCCATTCTGCCATATGCCATTTGACAACATTATTCTCGGAAAATTGCATGCATACGGATTCCCTGGATTCTCAGTAGCGTGGAGCCGCATCGGAGAATACGACGTGTATCTTCAACGCCAGAAATGGATACGCGACAAATTTACACTCATGCCATTGGATGCGGAGTTCAAACTCTGGATGGGCCAAGAAGTCCCGCTGAGCGAGGGACGGTAATCGCCGAGGTCGGTGTGGCCTGCAAGCCACTCCCTGCTCGTCACTCGACACTTGTCACTCGTCACTTCGTGAATGGGTCATATGCCATACGTAATGGGAATAGATGTTGGAACCACAGGCACTCGCGCCGTCATCGTCCGTCCCGATGGGCACGTCGTGGGGGCGGCGACGGGCGACCATCAGCCGATGCGCATGCCCAAGCCCGGCTGGGCGGAGCAGGACCCCGCCGACTGGTGGAACGCCGCGATCGAAGCCGTGCGCGCCGCGCTCGCGACCGCCAGCCTCACGGGCGAGGACATCGCCGCCGTCGGGCTTTCCGGCCAGATGCACGGCGTGGTGCTGCTCGACAAGGCGCACGCCGTCCTGCGGCCGTCGCTCATCTGGTGCGACCAGCGCAGCCAGGCGCAGTGTGACTGGATAACCTCGCAAGTCGGCTCCGAGCGCCTGATCCAGCTCGTCTCGAATCCCGCGCTCACCGGCTTCAGCGCGCCCAAGATCGTCTGGGTGCGCGACCACGAGCCGGAGATTTTCGAGCGCGCCGCGAATTTCCTTTTGCCCAAAGATTACGTCCGCTTCCGCCTGACCGGCGAGTTTGCCACCGACGTTTCCGATGCCTCGGGCACCCTGCTCTTCGACGTCACCAACCGCCGCTGGTCACAGGAAATGCTCGGCATGTTGGACCTCGACGCGCGGCTGCTTCCGCGCGCCTACGAGTCGCCCGAGATCACAGGACAGATCACGCGCGAGACCGCCGTCGTCACCGGACTCAAAGCCGGAACTCCCGTGGTGGGCGGCGGCGGCGATCAGGCCTCGAGCGCCGTCGGCAACGGCATCGTGCTGCCGGGTCTGACTTCCGCAACGCTCGGAACTTCCGGCGTGATCTTCACCCACACGGAATTGCCCAAACTCGATCCGCTCGGGCGCATTCACACCTTCTGCCACGCCGTTCCCGGCAAGTGGCACGTGATGGGCGTCACGCAGGGCGCCGGGCTTTCGCTGCGCTGGTTCCGCGACAACTTTGGCGAGTCGGAGGCGTGGTACGCGCGCCAGACGAGCGTCGATCCCTACGACCTCATCATCCAGGAAGCGGAGAAGGTTCGCCCCGGCAGCGAAGGGCTGCTCTGGCTGCCGTATCTGATGGGCGAGCGCACCCCGCATCTCGACGCGCAGGCGCGCGGAATGTGGTTCGGCCTGACCGCGGCGCACCAGCGCGCCCACATGATCCGCTCGATTCTCGAAGGCGTGGCCTTCAGCCTGCGTGATTCGCTCGAGATCTTCAAAGAAATAGGAATTCCCGTCACGCAGATTCGCGCCTCGGGCGGCGGCTCGCGCAGCTTCCTCTGGCGGCAGATCCAAGCGGATATCTATGGCAAGGAGCTGGTGACGCTGCGCACTTCGGAAGGCTCGGCGCTGGGCGCAGCGCTGCTCGCGGGCGTGGGTGCAAAGATTTACTCGTCGGTTGAAGAATCGGCGAAAGAAGCAATCCAAGTGCGCGAGCGTATGTCGCCGCACGCCGACAGCATGAAAACCTATGATCGTCTGTACCAGGTCTATCGCAGCCTCTATCCGGCCGTGCGGGACCTATCGCATCAACTCGCGACACTGGGAGATTGACGCCCCTGATTTCGCGTAATTCGAGATTATCCAGACCATGAAGCACCTTCGATCACTCCATCTCGCGCATTTCACCCTCGCTCTCTTCTCTGTGGGAGGATTCGCCATGGCCCAGCAAACCACACCCAAGAAGGCCGCCGCATACAGCGTTACGAAGAGGGTTACCGAGGGGCATACGACCTATCACCTGCGCGATGCGAAACGGAAGATGGAGCTGGCCGTCGTCCCCGACCTCGGCAACTTCGCCTGCGAGTTCAAGGCCAACGGCAAGGACGTTTTCATTGCTCCGCAATCGCTCAAGGCTTACATCGAGAAGCACTGGTTCGGCTGGGGCAATCCCTTCATGGCGCCCTTCGCCAACCGCATCGATAAGGACTATTACTACATCGAAGGAAAGAAGTATTTGCTCAACGAGTCGCTCGGCAACCTGCTGCGCGTCCCCCCGAAAAACTACATCCTGCACGGCCTGCTGGTGTACGAGCCGCGCTGGCAAGTGGTGAAGTCGGGCGCTTCCGCGGCGCAGGGAGCGTTTATCGTCTCGCGCCTGGAGTTCTACAAGTATCCCGACCTGATGGCGAGCTTCCCCTTCGCGCACGTGTACGAGGTCACCTACCGCCTGAAAGACGGCAAGCTGGAGTGCACGACCGAGGTGACGAACGCCGGCAACAACGCGATGCCGGTTCATTTCGGCTATCACCCCTACTTCCGCCCCGATGGCCCGCGACCGGAATGGACGCTCGGCATCGGCGCGCGGAAGCGCTGGCTCACGGAGCGGGAGCTCATCCCGAGGGGCGAAACCGAGCCGGTGGAAAAGTTTCTGCCCGGCATTACCCGAGGCGTCGCCCTCGGTAGCACCTTCATCGACGACTTGTTTTCTGATCTCGAGCGCGACCCTCAGGGTCTGGCGCACTTCTGGGTCAAGGGCAAAACGCAGAAGATCGAGGTCATCTACGGTAAGGAGTTCGATTTCGGCGTCGTCTATGCGCCGCTTGATAACACGCTGATCTGCCTGGAGCCGATGACCGGCCCGACCAACGCCTTTAATCTCGAGCACGAAGGAAAATTCAAAGGGCTCATCATGCTCGCGCCTGGGAAGACGTTCAAGGCCAGCTATTGGATTGTTCCCACGGGCTTCTAGCCACTGTGCATTCATCCGATGCCCACCTACCGGATTCACACACAGGACATCGAGGGCTACACAACTTGCCACCTCATGGACACGCACCGCTCGAGAAGCCGCTCATCTGCATCGAACCGTAGACCGGCCCGACCAACGTTTTCAATTTCCAGCACGAAGGAAAGTTCGATGGCCTGATCGTGCTTGAACCAGAACGGACTTTCACGGCAATATATTGGATCGTTCCGACAGGATTCTGAGTATCATTGCTCGCGAGGACTCGCTCATGAAGAGATCTGCACTGATCGCAGCAACCGGCCTGCTGGCGCTCTACGGCTTGCCGGGATTGCTCGCGCCATCTCTCCGACCATCGAGGTTTGCCATGGCTGCTCCCACTTCCTCCTTCCCCGCCAAGGTTGAAAGAACGCAGTACAAGGGCTGGAACGTCTACCGCCTGACGAACGGCTTGGTCACGCTCGACGTCGCGCCGGATATCGGCGGGCGCGCCATCCAACTCCGCCTTGCCGATCAAGAGTACTTTTTCGTGAATCCGGAGTTCGCAGGCAAGGTTCTGCCAGCGGAACAGAACAATCTGAAATCCGGCTGGGCGAACTACGGCGGCGACAAGGTCTGGCCCGGCCCCGAGGGCTGGTCGAATGACGATCAGTGGCCGAGTATTCCCTACTACATCCTCGACGGCAGCAAGTACGACGCCGAGATCACCAGCAATAATTCCGGCGAGGTCGCCGTCAAGGTGACGAGCCCCAAGGACCCGCGCAGCGGCGTGCAATTCGTGCGCACCTATCACGTCTACGCCAACACGACGCGCGTCCTGGTCGAGCAGCTGATGCGCAATATCTCGAAACGCCAGATCCGCTGGGGTATCTGGCACCTCATCCAAAGCGATGCCGCGGACGCGAGCGACCCGTCCAAACCGAACCCCGACCTTTACATGTACGTGCCGCTCAATCCCAGGAGCCAGTACGCGGCGGGCTACTACGTCATGTTCGGCGACGTGCGCCACCCCAGCTATCAGGTGGTCGACAACGGACGGATGTTGAAGATTCAATACCTCTATCGCGTGGGCAAAATCGCGGCAGATTCAAGCGCCGGCTGGTTCGCGGTGGTCAATGGCCAGAAAAATATCGGCCTGGTCGAGAACTTCAAATACTTCCCCGGCATGGAGTATCCCGACGGAGGATCGGTCGAATCCTGGAACGACGGGCCGGGTATCATCTCGCGCGGCCCGTTCGATCAAATTCTCCCCGACGATCCCAAGAAGACTCCTTACTTTTTCGAGTCGGAAGGCATGAGCCCCTACGCGACGCTCGAACCGGGCGAGGAGTATTCGTATCCCATCTCCTGGTCGCCGGCGCGGGTCACCAATCCCGTGCACGACGCCCTCGCAGCGGGCATCATCAGCGAGCCGCTCTCAGGAAAAGTTGAGAGCGGGCGCATCACCCTGCGCGGCACGTTTGGCGTCTTCGTTCCCGGAACCCTTGAGGCAGTCTTCTACAGCCTCATGGGTGAGGAATTAAATGGCGCGACTTTGCAGGCCGTCGACCCTCGCGAAGTCGTAAAGGTGGAGAAGACCGTCGCCCTTCCCGGCGGGACCTACCGCGTCAGTATTCGCGTCCTCGACGCGACGGGCGAGAATCGCGGCTATCTGGGGAATGTGATCTTGAAGTAGTGCCGCCTTCCAGGGCGGCATCGAATCGAAACCTCACGTGCCGGGCTGAAGAGTCTGTGTGATAACACTCGTTTTGGGCACGGCTGATGACGAGTGAGGTCTATGATCCTCGGATTTCGCTTTTTGATCCGGTCGGAGGGAGCGCCTCAACGGCAGAGGGGCCACCTCG
>Ga0315282_10012375_pt1 | contig 13063 bp, 12 predicted proteins | sample YL17G07_20_MG_FD_203693 | JGI IMG/M metagenome (GOLD analysis project Ga0315282, IMG submission 203693) | Sediment microbial communities from Yellowstone Lake, YNP, Wyoming, USA - YL17G07_20 | ecosystem: Environmental > Aquatic > Freshwater > Lake > Sediment | place: USA: Wyoming | collected...
GCTGCTCATGAATGCGTCTTGCACGCGCTGCCGGATTGCCGCATCCAACCCGGCGTGATAGGCATGGGCAGGCAGCTGCAGCTGGTCGTTGACAAAGGCAGCCACGTCTTCGGCGGCGCGCCGCGTGGCAACATACACCAATACGCTGGCGAATGGCGAGGTCTGCCCGGCCGCCGCGGTCGCGCCGGGTGCCGCCGGCACGGCGCGAACCAGCTGGCTGAGCGCGTCCTGTTTGGCCTGGTCATTGGCGGCGTAGCGCACGCCGAAGCTGAGGTTGGGCCGGTTGAAGCCGGTAACGATGCGCTCAGCGCCGGTTGGCCCCAGCAACCTGAGGATGTCGGCCTGCACCTGAGGCGTGGCCGTGGCTGTGGTCGCCAGCAGCGGGGGCCGGCCGAGACCCTCCCAGGCTTGCTGCACATACAGGTAATCCGGGCGGAAGTCGTGGCCCCACTGCGATACGCAGTGTGCCTCATCCACTGCCAGCAAGCTGACCTTCACGCCTGCCAGCGCCTGGACGAATCGCTCCGAGCGCAGCCGTTCCGGGGCGATGTACACCAGCCGGACGTGCCCCTCACGCATGGCGCGCAGCCGGTGAGCCAGTTCACCCGTCGGCAGGCTGCTGTTGATGTAGGTAGCGGGCAGCACCGGCGAGATTCCGGCCTTCTCCAGGCTGAGCAAGCCATCCACCTGGTCCTTCATCAACGCGATCAAGGGCGAAATGACCAACACCAGTCCGGGCAGCAGCATGGCCGGCAGCTGGTAGGCCAACGACTTGCCAGCGCCGGTGGGCATCACCAGCAGCGTGTGCTGGCCGGCCAGTGCGCGGCGGATGGCCGTCTCCTGACCGGGCCGAAAGGACTGAAAACCGAAGTGCTGATGCAGCAGTGCGCGCAGATCCGGCGGTTGCACGGTCATGAATCCAGTATACCACGGGGCGTTGGGGCTGACAATTGGGTTGGGCTAAGTTGACGAAATCTACGGAGTGTGACATAGTGAGTGCCAAACTCGCCAGGAGGTGCAAGTGACAACCTTTGCGGTGTCAGAGGCGTGGAAAGCCGCCTACCCCGGCGCGCACGCCGGGACACTGGCCATGCGTGACGTGGCCAATCCGGCGCGCCACGCCGGGTTGGATGAACGCACGGATCAGCTGGAGGCCCAGCTGCGTTCTCGCTTCGCGGGCCAGAACCGTGCCCAGCTCAAGGAGATTCCCACCATCCGGGCGTACACGGCGTACTACGCACGCTTCAACAAGAGCTATCACGTCCAGCTGCAGCTGGAATCCGTTGCTCTGAAGGGCAAGTCAATCCCCCGGCCGGGGGCGCTGGTGCAGGCCATGTTCACGGCCGAGCTCCAGGACATGCTGCTGACGGCCGGCCACGACCTGCAGAGCCTTCAGCTGCCCGTGACCTTGAACGTAGCCACCGGCGATGAACGCTACGTCTTGCTCACCGGACAGGAGCAGCCACTCAAGTCCAGCGACATGTTCATGAGCGATGGGCTGGGCGTCATTTCGAGTGTGCTCTACGGTCCTGACCAGCGCACCCGGATTACCCCTGCCACCCAGCATGCCCTGTTTGCGGTGTACGCGCCGGCCGGGATCAGCGAAGATGAAGTCCGCCGGCATTTGCTGAACATTCAGGCCAATGTCTCACTGGTTTCGCCGGAGGCGAGCACGGAGCTTCTGGCGGTGTTCGGCTAAGCGGCGTCGCAGGCTGAGCTTCGAGCCTCAGGCAGGCGGTACAACCCGGCCGCGTTGACTCCCAGCAGGCCGGCCCGGCAGGAACGCTCGTCCACCGGGTTGAGGTTGGCCCGCATTGCCGGCGTAAGTATGGTGAAGCGGCGCGCCCGGTCCAGGCGTTGCATCACGGCCTCAAGGTGCGCGTCGTTCGTCATCCAACTGAGCCGGTCGAGCGCGCTCAGGTCGAGCGGCCGCGTGTAACCGCGCAGGGTCTTCTCGCACGCCACGTTGAAGTAAACCTCAAAGTAAGACATGACCAGCTCGCGCAGGCTGCGATAGATCGGCTCGCGATAGCGCAGTCCCACGAAGTTCGACTTGGCGATCGCTCCCCAGTGCCCGTCCTGCCGGTAAACGGCCAGCAGGTGCTCGTCGTCTCGCTCGGCCAGCAGGTCGACGATCAGCGGCGGATGGCCCAGGAGGCGCAGGCCCGCCGCGGCAAACAGGGCGCCGTCCGTGCAGTGCGCCTGCCGGTCCCGCAATACCTGCAGCGGACAGCGATAGATCTCCTCGGCGCTGTAGGGAATACCGTCCAGGAAGGCCTGAATTCGGGCCGGGCTGTCCAGGCCGCCGTAGGCAGCGCGCAGCTCTGCGGTCAGACCGGCGAGATCCAGCGCGGGCAATGTCATGGGTCTCCTCCAGGCATCATCGGCCGAGTCGATGTCGTGATGGGCCGGAGTATACCACCCTGCTGCCCACCTGGGCCAGTCAAGGGAAGATTCCGTTCATGACCGATTGACATGGCGCATCCACCTGTGGTATAATCCCAAATGTCAGACATCAGACAAGCTTCGCCGTCCGTCGGATCTAGTCCGCGGGCGTGCAGCTGATGACCGGTCCCTTTGGAGCGCCAGATTGTGACAGTACCGGGAGATGAAGTTGCCTTCCCGGCCGGTGCCAGGCTGCGAGCCGACCACCGTCCGCTCTATGTGCGGGCCGAGGAAGCGCTGCGCACACTGTTCGCAAGCGGGGCCTATCCTCCGGGCGTCCAGCTGCCCGCCGAGCCTGAGCTGGCCCAAAAGCTGGGCATCTCGCGCTCCACGCTGCGCGAGGCGATGCGCACCTTCGAGGAGCGGGGCTGGATCACCCGGCGCCAGGGCGTGGGCACCTTTGTCAGCCACATCTCGCCGGCCACCCCGGTCATCGACAGCGGCCTGGAAGTGCTCGAGAGCATCGACCAGCTGGCGCACCGCATCGGGCTGGAGACCGAGATGGGAGAGGCGCTAATCGAGGAACGCCCGGCCACCCCCGAGGAGCTCGCCAACCTCGGCCTCGACGCCGGCGCCCATCTCTTATCGGTGGCGCGCAGCGTCCTGATGGGCTCACACCCCATCGCCTATTTGCAGGATGCGCTGCCCCTCGACTTCCTGCGCAAGGCCGAGCTGGTGGACGCCTTCACCGGCTCGGTGCTGGATTTCCTGCTCAGGCGCGGTCACCCACCGCTGGCCTACTCACACACGCGGCTGGCAGCCGTGGCGGCCGGGCCGGCCATGTCCCGCCGGCTGCGCATCGCTCGCAATGCCCCGCTGCTCATGTTGGAAGCCCAGCTGTATTCGCAGGACAACCGGGTGGTGGACTACTCAATCAGCCACTTCGTGCCTGGCTACTTCAACTTTCACGTGGTCAGGCGCATCGCCGGGCACGGTGAATCTCGGTGAGATCAACCATTGTTCAGGGAGAAGAGACCATGAAGAGTTTTGCAGGCCGCGACATCCTTTCGCTGAAGGACTTTGAGCGCAATGAGTTCTTCCACGTATTCGAGATCGCGCGCAGGTTGGAACCGATTGCCCGCAGCCGCCGCAACAGCGACATGCTTCGGGAGAAGACGCTGGTGACGGCGTTCTACCAGCCTTCAACCCGCACCCGCCTGGCGCACGAGGCGGCCATGCACCGGCTGGGTGGGCACGTCACCGGTTTCTCAGATGCCAAGATGACGCGCGCCGGCGACTTCTATCAGGAGTCGATCAAGGACACCGTCAAGATGCTGGAATTCTATGGTGACGCGATCGTCATGCGCCATTTCCAGCAGGGTGCGCCGCACGAGGCAGCCCGCTGGGCCTCCGTTCCGATCATCAACGCCGGCGATGGTTGGGGCGAGCATCCCACCCAAATCCTGACTGATCTCCTCACGGTGCTGCAAGAGAAAGGGCGGATCGACGGCCTCAACTGGCTGGCGGTGGGCGACATGCGCATGCGCACGATGCATTCCCTGGGATACGCGCTGACGCAGTTCGACTGCCCCATCACCTTCGTGGCTCCGCCCGACATGTCGCTCACCGAGGAGTTCAAGGCCGAGCTGCGGCAGTACAGCCTGAACTTCAAAGAGGCAGAACACGTGGAACAGGCGATACACGAGGCCGACGTCATCCTCGTCGAGCCGGTCGTTCAGCCCGACTACACCAAATCACGGGACGAGCGTGCCGGCGACGTTGGCCTGACGCCCGCCAACTACCGGATCACCCGCCAGCTGTTGGAGAGCAAGGCCAGGCCGGGCGCCATCCTGCTGCACTCGCTGCCCCGCATGGACGAGATTCCGACCGACGTGGACATCACCCGCTGGTCGCGCTACTGGCAGGAAGCGTTTTACGGCGTGGTGATGCGCATGGCACTGCTCGCCCTGATTCTGGGCGCCATGGAGTAGGAGCGCGATCATGCAGACGTATCTCAAAGGCCGCGACCTGATCGGCGACCTGGATTTCACCAAAGAGGAAGTCGAAACGGTGTTGGACGTCGCGTTCGACATGAAGCGTAAGCGCGCGCTGGGCGAGCCGCATCCCTACTTGCGCGATAAGGTGCTGGCGATGTTGTTCTTCTTCAGCAGCACCCGCACGCGCGGCTCCTTCGAGGCCGGCATGGCCCAACTGGGCGGGCACGCCGCGTTCATCGAAAGCAAGACCACTCAGATCGCCCACGGCGACACGCCCAAGGAGATCGGCGAGATCTTTGGCCGCTACTTCGACGGCATTGCCATCCGCCATTGTGACTGGACGGTTGGAAACGGGTACCTCAACGATGTGGCGAAGCACTCGCGGGTTCCGGTGCTCAACATGCAGTGCGACGTCTACCACCCGTTCCAGTGCCTGGCCGACCTGTTGACGATCCTCGAAAAGAAAGGCCGTGACCTGCGCCGCAAGAGGATGGTCGTGTCGTGGGCCTACGCCGCCTCGTATCAAAAGCCGCTGTCCGTGCCGCAGTCGTTGATCCTGCAAATGCCGCGCTTCGGGCTGGACGTGGTGCTGGCTCATCCGCCCGAGTTCAGGCTGATGCCCGACGTGATGGAGCAGGCCCGCCAGCAGGCAAAGAGATTCGGCACCGGCTTCGAGGTAGTGGACGACATGGACACCGCTTTCAAAGACGCCGACGTTGTCTACGCCAAATCGTGGGGTGCTATGGTTCACACACCCGATCCGGAGGAGGGCGCCAGGATCATCCAGAAGTACGCCAGCTGGATCACCGACGAAAGGCGCATGGCGTTGGCCAGCCCGGACGCCATCTACATGCATCCGCTGCCGGCCGACCGCAACATCGAGGTCACCGACGGCGTGATGGATGGCCCGCAGTCCGTGGTGTACGACCAGGCGGAGAATCGCTTGCACGTCCAAAAGGCGGTCATGGCGCTCACCATGGGCAATCTATAGAAGGATCAGGCAATGACCGGCAGGAAACGCAAAGTAGCTGTGGTCGCTATCGGCGGCAATTCGCTGATCAAAGACAGTGCTCACCAGACCGTCCAGGATCAGTACGAAGCAGCCCGTGAGAGCACCTTTCACATCGCCCGCATGATCCAGGCGGGCTGGGAGGTGGCTATCGGCCACGGAAACGGCCCGCAGGTGGGCTTTATCCTGCGCCGGTCAGAGTTGGCCGCCCACGAGCTGCACGAGATCCCGCTGGACGTGTGCGGCTCCGACAGCCAGGGGGCGATCGGTTATGCCTTGCAGCAGAACCTGTACAACCACTTCCGGCAGCTGGGCATCCACAAGACGGCGGCTACTGTCGTCACCCAGGTTGAGGTCGACCGCGACGACCCGGCCTGGAAGAATCCTGCCAAGCCCATCGGCTCTTTCATGGCCGAGGCGGATGCCGTCCGGCGCCGCGAAAAAGAGGGGTGGAACGTCGTCGAGGACGCCGGGCGGGGGTGGCGGCGCGTGGTGGCCTCGCCGCTGCCCAGGCGCGTTGTGGAGCTGGATGCCATCAAGACGCTGATCGAATCCGGCGTGGTCGTCATTGCGGTGGGAGGCGGCGGCATCCCAGTGGTCGCCGACGAGCGAGGCAATCTGGTCGGTGCGGCTGCGGTGATCGACAAGGATTATGCCTCCAGCCTGCTCGCGACCTCCATCGACGCCGACCTGTTCCTGATCAGCACCGCGGTGGAGAAAGTGGCGCTCGATTTCGGCACCCCTGAGCAGCATTGGATCGATCACATGACTCTGCCCGAAGCCAGGCAGTACCTGGCGGAGGGCAGGCATTTCAAGAAGGGCAGCATGGCACCCAAGATCCAGGCGATCATCTGGTTCCTGGAGCGCGGCGGGAGGGAAGCCATCATCACCAACCCGGCGAACATCGAGCGCACCCTGGCCGGCGAAACCGGCACGCACATCACGTGTGACTGATGAGGTGGGACCGACATGCCCAAGTATCTGGTCTACGTAGAGTCAATCGGCGATCCGATCACCGTAAAGGGGCCGGTGGCGCACGTCCCGGCGCTGCCCGGCGCTTCGGCGCGCGGCCAGACCGTCGAAGAGGCTAAGGAGAACATCCGGGTTGCCATCGCTGAGTACCTGTCGTTGTTGCGCGACGTGGGCGAACCGGTGCCCAAGGCTGGTGAGGACGTTTTCCTCGAGTTTCAGGTGGCCGACAGCACCACTTTCCTGACCGACTACGACGCGCTGCGTCCCAACGAGATGGAGACGCTCTTCCGCTGGATGGCCATCTCGCGCCAGGAGTTGGTGGACCTCGTCAAGAGCCTGCCGGAAGGCGCCCTGGATTGGAAGGCGGAGAGCGGCCTGTCTGTCTCGCAGATCATCTGCCACCTGGCGGAGGCCGACCTGTGGTACACCGACCGGCTCAAGCAGTGGCCGGCCATCCCTCTCTTCCGCCTGGCAGCGACCCGTGGAGTGGCGCTGGAGCGGCTTCGCGCGCTCTCGGAGGCGGACCGGGCGCGCGTCACGCGCCACGAAGGCGAGGAATGGACGCCGCGCAAGGTGATGCGGCGCATGCTCGAACACGAGCGCGAGCACATCACCCAGCTGCGCCAGATGATACAGGCGCACGGCGGGCAAACAGCCAGTCGCCCGTAGTAACTGGCGTTGGGTGACTCGTTCTTGCTTGAAACGACGCAGCGCGGCATAGTGCTCTATGAACGAATTCATGAGGAAAAACTATGCAACAGTTGACGCGAATAACCTTTGATCCCAATGTTATGGGCGGCAAGCCCTGTATTCGTGGGCTGCGGGTTACTGTCGGCACACTCGTGGGTCTGATGGCTTCTGGATACTCCGCAGCTGAGATTCTTAAGGCATATCCTTACCTGGAAGAAGAAGACATTCGCCAGGCCTTGGCCTATGCCGCCTGGCGGGTAGAGGAAGTTGAAGTGCCGTTGGCCGACTCATGAAGATTCTCATTGACATGAACCTCTCACCCGATTGGGTCGAAGTGTTCAGCCAGAATGGATGGGAATCATTTCATTGGTCAACTGCTGGTGACCCAAGTGCCACAGATCGCGTCATTATGGAATGGGCGCGAACTCGTGGATACGTTGTCTTTACCCACGATCTTGATTTCGGGATGTTATTGGCTCTTACTCGCGCGAGTGGTCCAAGCGTTGTTCAGGTTCGCACCCAGGATGTGATGCCCTCGAACTTGGGACATAGAATGGTACAGACCCTCCGGCAATATGAATCGCTGCTTGAGACTGGTGCATTGATCAGTGTTGATGAGGCCAGAGCCAGGGTACGCGTCCTGTCAATCGGCTCGCACCTCACTGAAGGGTAGCATGAATCACGTACTCAGCCTGAAATGTCTGCTGTGCGGCAGGGAATACGCGCCGGGCGAGGTGGATTACATCTGCCCCGATCACGGCAACGAGGGCATTCTGGATGTTCAATTTGACTACGATCTGATTGCCCGGCGCATCAGCCTGGGCGACTTGCTGCACAGCACCGATCACACCATCTGGCGCTACAAGCCGCTGCTGCCGGTGGAACCCGACTCGCCTGTACCGCCACTGGCTGTGGGGTGGACGCCGCTGCTGCGCGCCGACCGGCTGGCGGCCGAGCTGGGCCTGCACCACCTGTGGATCAAGGACGACGGCCGGCAGCCGACGGCCTCGTTCAAGGATCGAGCCAGCGCGATTGCCGTGGTCAAGGCCTACGAGAAAGGGGCCAGGGTGATCACCACGGCCAGCACCGGCAATGCGGCGGCGGCCCTGTCGGGACTGTGCGCCAGCGTGCGCCAGCCCAACGTCATCTTCGTGCCCGAAACAGCGCCGCAGGCGAAGATTGCCCAGCTGCTGGTGTTCGGCTCGACCGTGCTCCTGGTCAAGGGTACCTACGACGACGCCTTTGAGCTGTGCCTGCTGGCAGCCCATGAGTACGGCTGGTACAATCGCAACACCGCCTTCAACCCCTATATGACCGAGGGCAAGAAGACGGCCAGCCTCGAGATCTGTGAGCAGCTGGGCTGGCGGGCCCCCGACTGCATCTTCGTCAGTGTGGGCGACGGCTGCATCATCGGTGGGCTGCACAAAGGGCTGAAGGACCTGCGTGCACTGGGCTGGATTGACCACATGCCCCGGCTGATTGGAGTGCAGGCCGCCGGTTCGTCCTACATGTACCAGGCCTGGTCGAATGGCGAGGACGTGCTCACCAAGCCGCCCATTGAGGCACACACCGTCGCCGACAGCATCAGCGCCGGCCTGCCGCGCGATCGGCTCAAGGCCATGGCGGCCGTCCGGGAGACCGGCGGCGCCTATGTCCAGGTGAGTGACGACGAGATCCTGGCCGCCATCCCGGCCCTGGCGCGCGGCTGCGGCGTCTTTGCCGAGCCGGCCGGCGCCGCTGCGTACGCCGGGCTGCTGAAAGCATTGGGCGCCGGACTGGTTCGGGCCGACGAGCGCGTGGTGGTGCTGGTCACCGGGAACGGCTTGAAGGATGTGTCCAGCGCCATGAAGTCGGTGGAACTGGCAGCCACCCGTGCTCACCCGGTCGAGAAGGACATGGATGACGTCCGCAGGGTGATGAGACAGATAAGAGAGGTGACGAGTTGAACCGGAAAACCAGAGAGGCAGCTGCGGCCTATGCGATTGCTCCCAAGACTGTGCACAACGAGCGTGGAGAGACGGTGGAAGTGATTCTCAGCTACGCCGGATACCGGACTCTGTTGCGTCTGCTGGCCAGCTGTGCAGACTGGGAGTCATTGCCGCCGGACCTGCAAGACGCCATAGACAGTCTGTTGGCTGAGGAAGCCAAACAGGAGCCAGGGGAGTCGATTCCTCTGCGGCAGGCGCTGCGTGAATTCGGCGAGTTGCCTTGACCAGCTACCAGGTTGAACTTCGGCCCGGGGCTGAGCGTCAACGCCGCGCCCTCGCTGACCCAATCCGGCGCCGGATCAACGAGGTGTTGTTGTCGCTCGAGCAGACACCTCGACCGGCCGGCGTTGTCAAGTTGCGTGGTCGACAGGACCAGTGGCGCGTTCGCATAGAAGACTACCGTATCATTTACGAAATCGATGACGATGAATCCAGGGTCACCATTCTGCGCATCCAACATCGCCGTGAGGCATATCGCTGATGGCTGACCGCCACGGAATGGAGGCACACCTTGGCCGACAATCCACGCTACTCCATTATTGCTCCCTGCTATAATGAAGAAGGGGTGATCCCCGAGCTGCATCGCCGGATCTCCGAGGTGATGGAGCAGACCGGAGAGAGCTGGGAATTGGTGCTGATCAACGACGGCAGCCGCGACCGCACCCCCGAGCTGATGCGCCAGCTGCACACCCGCGACCCGCGCGTCAAAGTGGTGGACTTCGCGCGGAACTTCGGCCACCAGCTGGCCGTCACGGCCGGCCTGGATTACGCGCGCGGCGACGCGGTGATCATCATCGACGCCGACCTGCAAGACCCCCCGGAGGTGATCCTGGAAATGATCGGGCGCTGGAAAGAGGGGTACGAGGTGGTGTACGCCGTGCGCAGCCAGCGCAAGGGAGAGTCGTGGTTTAAGGAGTTCACGGCCAAACTGTTCTATCGCATCATCTACCGCATCACCGACGTGGATATCCCGATGGATACCGGCGATTTCCGGCTGATGGATCGCAAGGTGGTGGACACCATGAAGCAGATGCGCGAGCGGCATCGCTTCATCCGGGGCATGACCAGCTGGATCGGCTTCCGCCAGACGGGCGTGACATACGTGCGCCAGGAACGCTTCGCCGGGCAGACCCACTACCCCTTCCGCAGGATGTTCAGATTCGCGCTGGACGCCATCACCAGTTTCAGCTACCTGCCGCTCCAGCTGGCCACCTATCTCGGCTTTCTGACGGCGGCGTTGGCCGCCCTGGCCGCCGTGGTCGTCATCCTGGCCCGCGCTATCGGTGCTGAGCCGTTCCACGGACAGGCGACCACTCTGGTGATGGTGCTGTTTATGGGCGGTGTGCAGCTCATCACCTTGGGCATCATCGGCGAATACCTGGGCCGCATCTACGACGAGGTGAAGGCCCGGCCGTTGTACGTCGTGCGAGACGCGCTCGGATTCGAGAACGAAAAGTGATAGGAGCATTGTCCTTATGATCGACGTGACTGTCAACGAGGCAAAGCTGGCACGCGCGGTGCAGCGTGCGCGCGAGCGCGGCGTTATTGTGCCTACCTTCAAGCAGCAGAAGGACCCGCAGTTGGTCCCGGCCGGCATCAAACGGGGGTTGAAGCAGGTGGGCCTGTGGGACCTCAACCCGCTCAACCTGTTTCGCATTACATGGCACAACGACCCGGTGCCGTCGGGGGGCGGATTCGGCGGCGTCAACACCCTGGAATTCCCCAGCGTGCTGACCGGCGTGCCGGCCCGCATCATCGCGCTGGTCGGCAAGTGGTTTCCCACCGGTGCCCACAAGGTGGGCGCCGCGTTCGGCTGCCTGGTGCCGCGCCTGGTCACCGGCCAGTTTGACCCGACGGCACAGAAGGCGGTCTGGCCATCCACCGGCAACTACTGCCGCGGCGGTGCCTATGACTCGGCGCTGCTGGCCTGCCAATCCATCGCCATCCTGCCCGAGGGCATGAGCCAGGAGCGCTTCGACTGGCTGGCCGGGGTGGCGGGCGAGACGATCAAGACGCCCGGCACCGAGAGCAATGTCAAGGAGATCTTCGACAAGTGCTCGGAACTGCGCCGCTCCGGGCAGGACCTGGTCATCTTCAACCAGTTCGACGAGATGGGCAACCACTTGTGGCACTACGAGGTCACCGGCCACGCCATGGAGGAGGTGCTGGAACGCGGGCTGCGCCCCGGCGACACCTATCGCGGAGTGGTGGTCACCACCGGCTCGGCGGGCACCATCGGCTGCGGCGACTACCTGAAGCGGGTGTTTCCGTCCAGCAAGGTGGGTGCCAGCGAGGCGTTGCAATGCCCGACGCTCCTGGTCAACGGCTTTGGCGCTCACCGCATCGAGGGCATCGGCGACAAGCACATCCCCTGGGTGCACAACGTTCGGAACACCGACTTGGTCGTGGCCATCGACGACGAGGCGCCGATCAGCCTGATCCGCCTGTTCAACGAGAAAGCGGGTCAGCAGTACCTGGCCCACCAGGGGGTGCCGGAGAGCCTGATCAGCCGCCTGCCCTGGCTGGGCATCTCGGGTGTGGCCAACCTGTTGTCGGCCATCAAGTTTGCCAAATATTATGAGCTGGGCGAGCGCGACGTCGTGCTGACCGTGCTGACCGACTCGATGGAGTTGTACCAGAGCCGGCTGCGCGAGTTGACCCAGGCGCGCGGCGAATTCACCGAGCAGTCCGCCGTAGCCGCCTATCACCGCTATCTCTTGGGATTGGGCACAGACTACGTGGAGGAATTGACCTACACCAGCCGCAAGCGCATCCACAACCTGAAGTACTACACCTGGGTGGAACAGCAGGGCAAGACCGCCCAGGAGCTGAATGACCAGTGGTACCAGCCGGACTACTGGACTGGCGTGCACGGCCAGGTGGACCAGATCGATGCGCTGATCGAGGCATTCAACCGGCGAGCGGGGCTGCTGCGAGAATAGTCAGGGCGACCGGCCCGGAGGTTCGGGGTTGGACGCCCTGCCGCAAGATGAGGAAGGAGGGTGGGTCTCATGCGATTTGCAGAACAGATGAGCAGACTGGGCACCGAGACGGCCTTCGATGTGCTGGCGCGCGCCCGTGCCCTGGAAGCGCAGGGGCGGAACATCGTTCATCTCGAGATTGGGGAACCCGATTTCGCGACGCCGGGCCACATCATCGAGGCGGCGGTGCAGGCGCTGCGCAACGGGCATACCCACTACACGCCGGCGGCCGGTGTGTCCCCTTTGCGGGAGGCCATCGCACGCCACATCTGCCAGAGCCGGGGCATTGAGGTTCGCCCCGAGCAGGTGGTGGTGACGCCCGGCGCCAAGCCCATCATATTCTACACCATCCTGGCTGTGCTGGGGCCGGGTGACGAGGCCATCTACCCCAATCCCGGCTTTCCGATCTATGAATCGATGATCAACTACGTGGGCGCCAGGGCGGTGGCGCTGCCGCTGCGCGAGCAAAACCGCTTCCGCTTCGACCCCGCCGAGTTTCGCAGCCTGGTCACCGATCGCACGCGACTCGCCATCCTCAATTCGCCCCACAACCCCACCGGCGGCATCCTGACCCGGGCCGACCTGGAAGTGGTGGCCGAGGCGGCCCGTGAACGAGATATTATCGTGCTCAGCGACGAGGTGTACGAGCAGATCCGCTACGAGGGAGAGCACGTGAGCATCGCGTCGCTGCCCGGCATGCAGCCGCGCGCCGTCCTGTTGGACGGCTTCTCAAAGACGTACGCGATGACGGGCTGGCGTTTGGGCTACGGCGTCATGCCAGAAGAACTGGCCGTCCAGGTGACGACGCTGATGGTGAACTCGAACTCATGCACCGCGGCGTTCAGCCAGCAGGCGGGCATCGCCGCGCTGGAAGGCCCCCAGGACTCGGTCGGGACTATGGTAGCGGCGTTCCGGCAGCGCCGGGATGTGATCGTGGCGGGCCTGAACCGCATCCCCGGTTTCCGGTGCGCGCAGCCGGCCGGCGCCTTCTACGTGTTCCCCAGCGTGAAGGATACCGGCATCCCGTCGAAGCAGCTGGCC
>Ga0315282_10012376_pt1 | contig 13062 bp, 20 predicted proteins | sample YL17G07_20_MG_FD_203693 | JGI IMG/M metagenome (GOLD analysis project Ga0315282, IMG submission 203693) | Sediment microbial communities from Yellowstone Lake, YNP, Wyoming, USA - YL17G07_20 | ecosystem: Environmental > Aquatic > Freshwater > Lake > Sediment | place: USA: Wyoming | collected...
AAGCAGGGGGGATTAATTCGCCCAAACAACTTACGTTCACTTCTGTTGCGTAAGTTGTGGGCTCATTAAATGTTTAAAATAAGAAAAGGCGATACGGTAGAGGTAACTAAAGGTAAGGATAGAGGTAAAAAGGGCAAAGTGCTTAAGGTTTTTATCTCAAATGGCCGCGCTATTGTAGAAGGTATAAATTTAGTCAAGAAACACAAACGAAAAACTCGCGAAGATGAAAAGGGCGGTATCATATCGATCGAAACTCCAATCAGCCTTTCCAATCTTATGCTATTCTGCAAGAATTGCAACCATGGCAGGAGGGTAGGTTTTACAATTTTAAAAGACGGAACTAAATCAAGATTTTGTAAAGAGTGTAAAGAGGCAATATAAGAGAGGACATAAGTTATGGAACGTTATATTAATAAAGATAATGTAAGTGACATAACTTATATGTCCGAACTTATCCCCCCTTCTTGCTTTCGCAAGAAAGCAGGGGGGATTAATTCGCCCAAACAACTTACGTTCACTTCTGTTGCGTAAGTTGTGGGCTCATTTAACATGGCTCCCAGTTTATTGGAAAAGTACAGGAATGAAATTATACCCAAGATGATGGAGACTTTCTCTTTGAAAAATAGGTTGGAGGTTCCGCGCTTAGAAAAAATAGTTGTAAATATGGGGGTGGGAGAGGCTTTGCAGGATATCAAGATTTTGGAGAAGGCCATGGAAGAACTCAGTTTAATTACCGGGCAGAAGCCCATTTTAAGGCGTGCAAAAAAGGCGATTGCAAATTTCAAAATTAAACAAGGCCAGCCTATCGGATGCAAAGTTACTCTTAGGCGGACAATTATGTATGAATTTCTCGATAGGTTAATAAGCATTGCCCTTCCGCGCATACGCGATTTCCGTGGCATCTCTTCCGATTCATTCGATGAGGCCGGTAATTATACTTTAGGTATTACTGAACAGAGCATATTTCCTGAGATAGATTATGATAAAGTAAGCCGGATGCAGGGCATGGATATTACCCTGGTGATTAAAAATGTTAAATCCAAAGAACAGGCGCGAGAATTATTGAAATTATTTGGCATGCCTTTTCGCACGGCAAATGATTAAGTGAGGACATAAGTTATGGAGACGTATATTAAATGTAATAAAAACGATACTAATTTAAGCCACATAACTTATATGTCCGAACGTTCCCCCTCTTTCATAAGAAAGCAAGGGGGATTTATTCGCACAGCAATTTATGTTCACTTTGTTCCATAAATTGCGTGCTCATTAAAAATGGCCAAAAATTCACAGTTAGCAAGATGGAAGAGAACTCCGAAGTTTTCTGCGCGCAAATATAATCGTTGTTCTATTTGCGGTAGGTCCGGCGGTTATTTAAGCAGATTTCAGCTTTGCCGTATTTGCTTCAGGGAACTGGCATGGCAGGGTTTAATACCCGGGGTCAAGAAGGCAAGCTGGTAGTAATCCCCGCACCAGAGAATTCAGTCGGGGATAAATAAAAAGAAGAAATTGGGGGTAAAATGTCTCGAACCGATTTAATTGCAGATACCTTTACCATGATTCGCAATGCTGTAATGGCAAAAAAAGAAAATTTAGACGTGCCTGCATCTAAACAGATAAAGTCTATTTTAGATATTCTAAAAAATGAGAGCTACATCGATAATTTTAAACTTATAGAGGACAAAAAACAGGGTTACCTGAGGATTTATTTAAAATATACTTCAGGGAAACCGGCAATAAAAAGTATAAAACGCGTATCTAAGCCTGGGTTACGCGTATATGTAAATCACGAGAAAATCCCTTCTGTCTTAAGGGGCAGGGGCCTGGCGATTATCTCAACCTCTAAAGGTATTACAACCGGCGAGGAAGCAAAGAAACTAGGATTAGGCGGAGAAGTCATCGGTTATATTTGGTAAGTGAGGACATAAGTTATGTCAAGAATCGGCAAGAAACCTGTAGTTATTCCCAAGGACGTAAAAATCGAAGTTAAGGATAGGGTGGTTTCTGTCGGAGGCCCTAAGGGTAATTTAATCCTGCATTTGTCGGACCGGATTACCGTCGAGATAAAAGATAACCAGCTCTTTTTAAAACGGGTATCCGATACAAAGTTTGATAAATCTCTCCACGGCCTTTACCGCGCCTTAATTTTTAATATGATCAAAGGCGTTACCGAAGGATATGTTAAGGAATTAGAAATAATAGGCGTGGGGTTTCGCGCGCAAATCCAGGGCAATAACTTAAATATGCAGTTGGGTTTTTCTCATCCGGTGAATTTTTCAATTCCGGAAGGAATAAAGATAGAAACACCAAAACAGACACAAATTATAGTAAGGGGTGTTGATAAAGAAAAGGTGGGTGAAGTAGCTTCTGAAATACGCGCCATATATCCACCCGAACCATATAAAGGTAAGGGTATCCGTTATTCGGGTGAATATGTAAAGAAGAAGGTCGGTAAAGCCCAAGCCGCAACGACTAAGTAAGAATGAAAGAGAAAAAAGAACCGCTAAGACTTAAAAGGCATCGGCGTATCCGCGTACATATGCAAGGTAGCGAACAGAGTCCGCGTTTAATCGTGCACCGGACTCTAAAAAATATTTCTGCCCAAATTATTGACGATACAAAGAATATAACGCTGTTTTCTTTATCTACACAGGATAAAGAAATAAAACAAAAATTTGCTTGTGCCGGGAATGTAAAAGCAGCTGAATTCTTCGGTGAGATCTTTGCCAGAAGGGCAAAAGAAAAAGGAATTACCAAGATTGTATTCGATCGTGCAGGCTACCTATATCTGGGAAGAATTAAAACTTTCGCAGAAGCACTAAGAAAAGCCGGAATGGAGTTCTAAAAAATGCAAGGACTAAATATCGAGCAGCACCTTGAATTTATTGAGAAGATTATAACCATTAACCGCGTGACAAAGGTAACTAAAGGCGGTAAAAAACTCTCCTTTAACGCACTGGTAGTTGTAGGCGATACTAAGGGCCGTATGGGTTTTGCATTAGGTAAGGCAAATGAAGTTGCAGATGCAATCCGTAAAGGACTGGCAAAGGCAAAAAAAGAACTTTTTATTGTGTTACTCGAAGGTTCTACTATCCCGCATGAAATTATAGGTAAATTCGGTGCAGCTAAAGTCCTCCTGAAGCCCGCATCAGAAGGAACAGGCGTAATTGCTGCTGGCCCGGTCAGGGCAGTATGCGAAGCAGTAGGCATAAAAGATATTTTAACTAAATGCCTCAAATCTAATACTCCTTTGAATGTAATCAAAGCAACGGTAGAAGGATTAAAAAATCTGAAGGTAGCAAAAAATGAAAACAAAGAGAGCCCAAAGTAAAAAGAATTCAACAGGTTCCAGCAAAGACAAATTTGTATCTAGCGAGAAGATAGCGCTGAATAACTTAAAAGCGCCTGCAGGCAGCCATAAGCGTAAGAAAATTTTAGGCAGAGGCCCTAGTTCCGGACACGGCAAGACTTCCACGCGGGGCAGTAAAGGGCAAACCTCACGTTCAGGACGGGATTTTTATCCCGGTTTTGAGGGCGGACAGACGCCTTTGATCCGCAGAATTCCTAAGCGCGGGTTTACCAGCCGGGCTAAATTGGAATATCAAATTATCCATTTAGATGACTTAAGTAAAATAAAAGAACAGGCCATAAGCCTTGAGTTATTAAAAGAAAAAGGCCTTATTAAGGATACGGATAGATTAGTAAAAATATTAAGTGACGGAGAAATTAAAAATCCTATTAGTATCCAAGCCCACGCGGTTTCAAAGAAGGCGCTTGATAAAATTAAAAATGCAGGCGGAAAAGTCGAATTAATAAATGTTTAGTGCGTTGGTTAATTCATTCAAGATTCCGGATTTAAAAAGGCGGATTATTATAACATCCGCACTCATTGCTATCTATCGCATTGGTTGTTATGTTCCTACGCCGGGGATAGATGGCGGTGCATTGGCTGAATTTTTTAACCGTATAGCCAAAACCCAAGGAGGCGCATTATTCGGCATAATTAATATGTTTTCCGGTGGCGCAATGGAAAGGCTCACTATATTTGCCTTAGGAATAATGCCATATATTTCCGCTTCAATTATCTTGCAGCTTTTGACTGCAGTTGTACCTACCCTGGAAAAATTATCCAAGGAAGGAAAAGCCGGTTACGAGAAAATAAATCAATATACCCGTTACGGAACAGTAGCCCTTTCCATAATTCAGTCTTTTTTTATTGCCATGTGGCTGGAGAACCCGGCACGCTTTGAAGGCCTGAAGATAGTTTTGTATCCCGGATGGGGTTTTAGGATACTCACTGTTCTTACTCTGACTACAGGAACAATATTTATTATGTGGCTGGGTGAACAGATTCAGGAAAGAGGTATCGGCAATGGTATCTCATTAGTTATTACCTGTGGTATCATTTCCAGAATCTGGCCAGCAATGAATCAACTATTTATCTTAATCTCGCCTTTTTCGCCGTCCCGCAGGCAAATCCAGCCATTTACACTATTGATTATGGCTGTTCTTTTGGTCGGCGTAGTATTTGCGGTAATCCTCATAACCCAAGGACAAAGAAAAATTCCCGTCCAATATGCACGCAGGATTGTAGGAAGAAAAATCTTCGGTGGCCAGAGCACCTACATACCTTTAAAAGTAGATACCTCAGGCGTTATTGCCATTATCTTTGCCCAGTCGATAATCCTTTTTCCTGCAACCCTAGCCTCATTTATACCTAATCCTGCATTTCAGAGATGGGCACAGGGATTGGTGAGAGGGCATCTGCTTTATACGGTCGTATATTCATTACTTATAATATTCTTCTGTTATTTTTATACCGCAATTGTATTTAATCCTGTTGATTTATCGGAAAATATGAAAAAGTACGGTGGTTTTATCCCGGGTATTCGGCCAGGAACACACACTACTGAATTTTTAGATTATGTAATGACAAGGATAACCTTAGCAGGAGCAGTATTCATTGCTTTTATCGCCATATTCCCCGATTTTCTTATGGCCTGGCTTAAGGTCCCGTATCTAATCGCATCTTTTTTTGGCGGCACGGGAATACTGATAATAGTAGGCGTAGTATTAGATACCTTAAAACAGATAGAATCACACCTTCTTATGCATCATTACGAAGGATTTATTAAATCAGGGCACATCAGAGGAAGAAGATAAGTGAGGCCATAAGTTATGGAGTTTGCTATATAATTATCTAAGCGGCATAACTTACTCATTCGCCTACGGCGGATTCGTAAGTTAGGTGCTCATTAAAATATGCGAATGATTCTTTTAGGCCCACCGGGAGCAGGAAAGGGAACACAAGCAAAGACATTGGCGCAAAGATTAAAGTTACCTCACATATCCACCGGTGATTTATTAAGACAGAACGTTTCGCAAGGTACGGCGTTAGGTAAGCAGGCCAAAGACTTTATGAATAAAGGGGCGTTAGTGTCCGATGAATTAGTTATCCAGATGTTGAATCAACGCGTTAGCCAGTCCGATATTGAAAAAGGTTTTATTTTAGACGGGTATCCTCGTAACATAAATCAAGCAAAGGCATTAGATGGTATGTTAAAAAAAAGAAATATCGCAATAGACCTTGTAATTTATCTGGATACGAGCGAACCTGTAATTATACAGCGCCTATCCGGCCGCTTAGTTTGTAGTGTTTGCGGTGCAAATTTTCACACAAAGAATATGCCGCCTAAAGTTCGTATGACCTGCGATAACTGCGGCGGTAAACTTTATAAAAGAAGCGACGATTTAGATGAGACTATCAAAAAACGTCTTCAGGTATACTTGGAAGAATCTGCTCCACTAATTAAATATTATAACGATAAACATAAGCTCTACCGTTTTTCGGCAGATGGGGATAAGACAATAGTTTTAAATATGATTATTGAGTTGGCAAAAGAATATAATGATTCCTATAAAGTCTGAAGAAGATTTAAAAATGCTTAAGAAGTCAGGTAAAATCCTATTTAAAATAATGCACAGACTCAAAAAATTTATCCGGGCAGGCGTCTCTACTATCGAAATTGACCGATTAGCAGAAAAATTAATAAAGGATGAGAATGTAATATCCGCTTTTAAGGATTATAATGGCTTTCCGGCAAATATATGCACCTCCGTTAACGAAGAAGTTGTGCATGGTATACCCGGTCAAAAAATGCTAAAAGACGGAGATATTATAAGCTTAGATGCAGGTATAAATTATAAAGGTTATATTTCTGACGTTGCGATTACTATGCCTGTGGGACGCATAGATCCTAAGGTCAAGAAACTGATCGAGGTAACCAGAAATGCGTTATCAGAAGGAATAAAACAAGCACGGGTAAATAATCATTTATCAGATATATCTTATGCCATACAAACCTATGTTGAAAGCCAAGGATTTTCAGTAGTAAGGCAATTTGTAGGACACGGCATAGGTTACAATTTACACGAAGACCCTCAGATACCGAACTTTGGCCTGCCGCATCAGGGCGAAGTGTTAAAAAAAGGTATGGTTTTAGCTATTGAGCCAATGGTAAATATGGGAACATGGGAATGTAAGATTCTCGATAACGGCTGGACTGCAGTAACAAAGGACGGATTTCCTTCTGCTCATTTTGAACATACGGTAGCAATTACAGAAGCCGGACCGGAAATCCTAACCAATTAATTCAGTAACTAGTAATCTAGTAACTAGTAACTCGTAATTGAGCAAAAATAAAGCAATTTTTGATATGCTTTTAAAAAAGAAATTTAAAAATTACTAGTTACGAGTTACTAATTTACCAGTTACTAAGAAATTATGTCTAAAGAGGAATTGATTGAAACCGAAGGAAAGGTAATCGAGGCATTGCCCAATGCTATGTTTAGGGTGGAATTGGAAAATGGACATCGGGTGCTCGCTCATGTCTCAGGCAAGATGCGCATGAATTTTATAAGGATACTACCGGGAGATAAAGTAAAGTTAGAGCTTTCTCCTTACGATTTAAGCCGCGGAAGGATTACCTTTAGGGTTAAAGCATGAAAGTAAAAGCCTCAATCAAAAAGATTTGTGATAGGTGTAAAATTATTAAAAGAAGAGGTATTGTTAGAGTAATATGCCCTAACCCAAAGCATAAACAAAGACAGGGTTAAAAAGCAAAAGTGAGGAAAGATGCCCAGAATCCTAGGCGTAGATATACCCAAAGAAAAAAGAATTGAGATTGCTTTAACCTATTTATACGGAATAGGCAGAAGCCTGTCAAATAAAATCCTCAAAGAAGCGGGTATTAACCCCGATAAACGCGCGAAAGATCTGAATGAAGAAGAAGTTTTGCATATAACTAATACTATACAGAAAATCGGTTATAAAGTTGAAGGAGACCTGCGCCGTGAAATATCGCAGAATATAAAAAGACTGATGGACATCGGGTCCTGGCGGGGCATGCGCCATAAAAAAGGCCTTCCTGTAAGGGGCCAGCGCACGCGCACAAACGCAAGAACCAGAAAAGGCCCCCGTAAGGGCGGCATGGCGGTTGTAAAGAAGCGGGTCGAGGAGAAAAAGGCTGCACCACCGGCTAAACCAAAAGGGGGATAAAAATAAATGGCCATAAAAGATAAGGCAAAAAAGAAAAAGATTGCTAAAGGTATAACTAGCGGCATAGCCCATATTCAAGCTAGTTTTAATAATACCATAATTACCATAACCGATAAACAAGGCAACACCCTAGTTTGGTCTGCGCCTGGTATCGTAGGTTACAGCGGTTCAAAAAAATCCACCCCTTTTGCTGCTCAAATAGCTGCAACTGACGCGGCAAGGAAAGCAAAAGAGATAGGTATTAAAGAAGTGGATGTTCATGTAAAAGGCCCTGGATCAGGCAGAGAATCGGCGATCAGGGCATTACAGGCATCAGGGCTTACCATAATTTCTATAAAGGACGTAACGCCTATTCCGCATAATGGTTGTCGCGCGAAAAAAAGAAGGAGAGTATAAAATAAATGGCTCGATATATAAATCCTGTTTGCAGGCTGTGTAGACGCCAAGGAGAAAAATTATTTTTAAAAGGTCAGCGGTGCGTTACCCAGAAATGCGCTATCTCCAAAAGAAGTTATGCTCCGGGCCAGCACGGACAGAGGGGCAAACAGAAACTTTCTAACTATGGTCTGCAATTAAAAGAAAAACAGAAAGCAAAATGGATGTATGGAGTCTTAGAAAGACAGTTCCGCAGATATTTCAAGATTGCTTCTAAGTCAAAGGGCGTAACTGGCAAGGTATTATTACAATTATTAGAGAGAAGGCTGGATAATGTTATTTTTAGATTGGGCCTGGGTGTCTCAAGGTCTCAAAGCCGGCAGGTCGTGCGCCACAACTTTGTATATGTGAATGCTAAACGCGTAAATATACCGTCTTATTTAGTAAAGCAGGGTGATATTATTCAGGTAAAAGCAAAAGAAAAGGCAATGAAGAAACTGAGAGAGAATCTTGAGTTATCCCGCGATAGGACTGTTTCTTCTTGGCTTGAATTTAATCCTCAGGAATTAAAAGCAACGGTTTTAAGGTTGCCCGAGAAAGAAGACATCCAACAGCCGATTCAAGAGCAATTGATAGTAGAGTTGTATTCTAAGTGAGGACATAAGTTATGGAGCCCTATATTATTAAAATTGATGTAAGCGCCCGCCACAAGACGTTGGCGGGTCCGCCTCCGCCACAAGAATCGGCGGATGCGCCAATATTTGTGGCGCAAATCTTTTTGGCGGAACATAACTTATAAGTCCGAATCAACGCACATTTAAGGAGGTAAGATGGGTATAAAATGGAGAGATTTTCAGCTGCCGAAGAGATTGGAATGCGACGAGTCCACCTACACCAATACCTATGGTAAATTTTCCGCTGCTCCCTTTGAAAGAGGTTATGGTGTAACTTTGGGTAATTCTCTAAGGCGAGTTTTACTTTCTTCTATAGAAGGTACTTCGGTGACCTCGGTTAAGATACAGGGTGTACAGCATGAATTTTCTACTCTACCGGGCGTGCTCGAAGATATCCCTGAGATAATTTTAAATATAAAAAGCCTAGTATTGAACTCGCGCTCAAAAATACCCAAGACAATATATATAAAAAAGAACACAAAGGGCGAAGTCAAGGCAAAGGATATAGAAGTAGATGAAACAATAGAAATAATTAATCCCGCTTTACATATTGCTACTTTAACCAAGGATACGAAGTTTAATGTGGAGATGGAGGTAGCAAGAGGCAGGGGTTATGTACCTTCCGAACTAAATAAAAAAGAAGGTCTTCCCATAGGCGTGATTCCGATAGATTCCATATTTACTCCCGTAAAAAAAGTAAATTTCTCTGTTGAGAATACGCGCGTCGGACAAAGAACGGATTACGATAAAATAATATTGGAAATATGGACGAATGGGGCGATAAGCCCAAAAGACGCATTCCTCTATGCATCTAATATATTGCAAAGACATTTAGATATTTTTGTTAACTTTGGCCAGTTACCCGAAGACATAGAAGAAGAGCCGGAAATGACCAAGGAAGAGGTAACCTTATATGAAAAATTAAGGCTTCCTATATCCGAACTGGAATTATCGGTAAGAAGTTCCAACTGTTTAAGAGAGGCCAACATCAAGACCATTTCTGATTTAGTAAAAAGAACGGAAGATGAAATGTTGGGCTTTAAAAATTTCGGTAAGAAATCTTTAGTTGAAATCAAAGAACTCCTTGCGGGAATGGGATTAACTTTAGGTATGCAGGTTGACCCCAAGAAATTAAAAAAAGCATAAATAGTTAATTGGTAAGTGGTAAGTAGTTAATTAACCAGTTAACTAATTAACAAATTAACCAGATTATGAGACACGCAAAAGCAAAGTTACAGTTAAATCGTTTTACAAGTTGGCGCAAGGCTACATTGATAAGTTTAGCCAAAGCCCTGATTATACATCAGAGGATTAAAACCACAAAAGCAAAAGCTAAGGCAGTGAAACCTTTGATAGAAAAACTTATATCTTTGGGCAAAAATAATTCTCTCTTTGCCAAAAGACAGTCCTATAGAATATTAGGCGATCATAAGTTGGTAAGTTTGCTTTTTAAAGATATCGCTCCTCGTTTTGCTAATAGAATCGGGGGCTATACCCGGATTCTTAATCTTGGTTTGAGGCACGGTGATAATGCGCAATTAGTAATCTTGGCGTTTACCGAAATCAAAGAGAAAATGCCTAAGAAACCTAAGGTTGAAGCAGAGAAGAAAGAGGCAGGAAAACCCGAAATATTAAAAGAGGAACTTCCAAAAGAGCAACCCCCAGAGGAAAAGAAGCCCAAGACAGAAGTAGCGGTAAAAGAAAAACCACCTATTAGTAAAAAACCTACGAAGAAATTTTTAGGAGGTTTACGAAGACTATTTAAGAGAGAACGGGACTTTTTATAATGTAAAGATATCTAGATGCGAATAGATATTCGGTTAGCAAAACGTACCCAAAATTTAAATCCTTCCTTAACTCTAGCCATAACCGCAAAAGCCAAAAAATTAAAATCCGAAGGACACGATATTGTAAATTTTGCTGCAGGTGAGCCTGACTTTGATACTCCCGATTTCATTAAAGATGCTGCGATAACAGCAATAAAAACAGGGTTCACTAAATATACGCCTACCACAGGTATTCCGGAATTAAAGAAAACCATTGCCGATAAATTAAGGAGAGATAATTCCCTCGAATACGATTCATCCCAAATAGTCGTTTCCTGCGGCGCAAAACACAGCATATTTAATGCATTATTCGTATTGTTAAATAAGGGCGATGAAGTAATAATACCTTCTCCTTATTGGGTAAGTTATCCCGAAATGGTTCGCCTTTCAGAAGGAAAGCCGTGTTTTATTGAGACCCTGCCTCAAAATGATTTCAAAATAACCATTAAAGATTTAGAAAAATATATCAATCCAAAAACGAAAGCGATTATACTAAATAGCCCTTCCAATCCTACGGGATGCATTTATACAGAGGAGGAATTAAGGCAAATAGCTAAAATCTGCGTAACAAAGAAAATTTTTGTTATAAGCGATGAGATATATGAAAAGATTATGTTTGACAATCTAAAACATGTATCCATTGCATCTTTCAATAAAGATATATATAACTTAACTATTACTGTCAACGGTCTATCTAAAAGTTATTCTATGACTGGCTGGCGCATCGGATACTTGGCGGGGCCTGCTGATATTGTCGATGCTGTATCTAAACTGCAGGATCACTCTACATCAAATCCCACATCTATTAGTCAAAAGGCAGCTGTGGCAGCATTAAATGCGCCCGATGATTTCTGTAAAGTTATGGCTTGCGAGTTTCAAAAAAGAAGGGATTATGCAATTGAAAGATTAAACAAAATAAAAAAAATCGGCTTTGTAAAGCCGAAAGGCGCATTTTATATATTCTGCGATATCTCCAAGATAAGATTGGATTCTTCAACATTTGCGAATCGCCTTCTCGATGAAGCGTATTTGAGCCTCATTCCGGGGATAGGATTTGGCAGGGATGACTATGTGCGCATAAGCTTTGCTACAGCTCTTACGCAAATAGAAAAAGGCATGGATAGAATTGAGGGATGGCTGAATAAATTATGATTGCCAAAACTATTGCGGAAAAAATACTGAGCAATCATGCAGGTAGAGAACTCAAGGCAGGAGATTTTGCAATATGTAAAGTTGATTTCGCCTTCGGACAAGACGGAACTTCCTCTATTATTATGGACAGATTAGAGGAGCTCGAAGTAAAACAAACAAAAACAAAATTTTGTATGGTTATTGATCATAATGCACCTTCGCCGAGCGAGGGGGTTTCCAGAATTCATAAAAGAATGCGCGAATTTGCCAAGCGTTACGATACCGGACTTTATGAGATTGGTTGCGGTATCTGCCATCAAGTTATACCTGAATCAGGACAAATATTGCCCGGGGATTTAGTAATAGGGGCAGATTCTCACACATGCACTTATGGTGCATTAGGCGCTTTTGCTACGGGTGTAGGCTCTACCGATTTAGCAATTACTTTAGCCACAGGAAAAAACTGGTTTAAAGTGCCGCAAACTTTTAAAATAATAGTAAATGGCAAGATACCCAAAGGAATATTTGCTAAAGATATAGCCTTGCATATTATCGATAATGTAACCTCAGGTGGAGCAACATATAAAGCAATAGAGTTTAGCGGTGATGTAATTGACAAATTAGATATGGATGGCCGCTTTACTATATGCAATATGGTTGTGGAGATGGGAGCAAAAGCAGGATTTATGCCCCAGGATAAAAAAACAATGCTTTGGTTAAAATCAAGATTTATTAAAAATAAAAAGATAAAGCCAGTGACAGCAGATAAGCCTGCAAAGTATATAGGGGTTTTAGAGTATGGTATCTCAAGACTCAGGCCTCAAGTCGCTCGTCCGCATAGCGTGGATAATGTTGTATCCGTTGATGAATTAAAAAAAATAAAGATAAATGAGGCATTTTTAGGTACCTGCACTAATGGAAGACTGCAGGATTTAAAGATAGCCGCTTCGATATTAAAATCCAGAAAAATCGCCCCTGGGGTAAAATTTATTATTTGCCCTGCTTCACGCACAATCTTTTTGGAAGCTTTGAGATTAGGCATTATAGATATATTTATTAAGGCAGGTTCGGTGCTGGTTTCGCCTGGGTGTGGCCCTTGCGTCGGAACGCATAATGGAGTTCCTGCTGACGGCGAAGTAGTCATATCAACTGCTAACAGAAATTTTAAAGGCAGAATGGGCAACCCCAATGCCTTTATCTACTTGGCGTCACCTGCAACCGTAGCTGCATCTGCTATTAAGGGCCATATTGCGGATCCGAGAGAGTTTTTATAAGTGAGCACATAAGTTATGAAGCCTGCTATTTAATTAGGTTTAGCGACATAACTTATCTGTGCGAACTTATCCCCCCTACTTTCTTGCGAAAGCAAGAGGGGGGGGATTAATTCGGCCAAAACAACTTACGTTCACTTGCTGTTGCGTAAGTTGTGGGCTCATTAAAGGGGAGGTTAATATGGAAATACGCGATTTGCTTTTATTAAGTATTGAGAAAAAGGCCT
>Ga0315282_10012377_pt1 | contig 13062 bp, 19 predicted proteins | sample YL17G07_20_MG_FD_203693 | JGI IMG/M metagenome (GOLD analysis project Ga0315282, IMG submission 203693) | Sediment microbial communities from Yellowstone Lake, YNP, Wyoming, USA - YL17G07_20 | ecosystem: Environmental > Aquatic > Freshwater > Lake > Sediment | place: USA: Wyoming | collected...
AATCCCCTTATTGTCACACTGACACTAACTCAAGGGTCGTTTTGATTTCGCATCGAGGTCGGGACACAGCAAGTTTCGGGGTAAAAGTCATGCAGTTATTCACATATGTGAATATCTGAAAATAGAGAGGCATACTCCCCCCCAGTACAGGGGGTCAAAAAAAGTTGCCTCGCCGCGAATTCAGCAGCCAGGCAATCATTTGAAGCACGAGGGAAATAACTACGGCAAAGAATATTTGATCCACACACCTCCGCGAGGTCCGTCAGCTACCTCCCACCTCCCGATGATTTTGTCAGGTTGCCCAGTGTGTGTGATGACTCCTCTGCCAAGCTTGCGCGCATAGTTGTTCCAGCCTCCTACGCGCCATCTGTCATGCCGGTTGAAAGGCTCAAAGCCGCGCTTGAGCAGATCGGCCTTCTTTTGTAGTTCATTTACTGAAAGTCCTGGTTTACATCCGTTTGCCATCTGGTTCACCTCCTAGAGCTTGACATTACTATACTACAGTTAGGTGAACATGTCAACCGTAAGTGTCCATTTGACACTAGAAACATTTGTGCTACAATGTCTCTAGCTCTGTCATCGGGCGCTGGGGCATCACGGCCTCGGGAGACGGTACGTGGCCCGGCGCCGATGCAGAGACTATAAAGTGAAAGGAGGTGAATCTACAATGCCAAAAATTACCGCTGAGGAGGGTACTCGCAAGCTGATCCAGAACGCGAAGCAGGCCGCGCCGCTGATTGCTGCTCAGGTTGACAAAGTTACCGTCAGCCCGACTGCCGTCGCCGCCACTAAGCTTGACAAGATGTCGCAAAATTTCCAGAACGCGATGTCGAGCGGAAAGACTTTGCGCGGCATGAATCGTGTGAGCGCAGACGATTGGAAGAAAGCGATGAAGGAGAAAGGCATTCCTCGCATCGCCGCTGGTTTGGACGCTGCTGCGCCTAAAATCCTGAAGTTTAATCAGGAGTTTTACCCGTTTTTGGACACGGTCCAGGCTAAGGTCAAGGCTATGCCTGACACCACGCTCGAAGACTCGATCAGCCGCATGACGACCAACGTCCGCGAAATCGCCAAGTTCCGGCGGGGCGGATGACCCTGTAATCACGTGCAAAAAATTTACTATAGAGAGGAGGTGAAAATCAAATGTACAAGCAATTGGAAAACTTCCGAACGACTGTTGCTGCCGACCGCAACGACACTTACAAAGTTGACTTGCCGAAAGCAGGAATCCTGAGTTTTATCTATCTGGACTTGCTCGCTCAGCAAACCGGCACGACCCCGTTTCAAAACGTGGGCACAGGCAAGTGGCGCTTGCTTGACTACCTGACTAACATCAGCGTTGTTGTCAACGGGCGCGCGTCTGTGGTCAGCGTCCCGGCGGACTTGCTGCAATATCGAGCTTACCTGGCGCAGGGGATCACTGCTTTCAACAAGGAGCGCGAGTACAGCAACTCGTCTCAGAACTGCCGTATCGTGATCCCGTTCGGTGACTGGATGTGGGACAAGAGCAAGGGCCTCGATATGGCCGACTACGACAACGTCGAGCTTCAGATCAAGAACGAGTGTGCTACCACGCAGTGGGCTGACGGCAACAAAGTCACGGTCAAACTCGGTTGGATGCGTGATCACACGTTGCCTGTCTCGAAAGAGTTTTACCAGTACGAGCTGTGGCGCTCGCTCACGACTGTCGCTGACAAGTGGGAGTATCTGTCGCTGCCGACTGGTAAGAAGATCAAGAACATTGTGATCCAGACCAAGTCAGGGCGCAATTCCACGACCGGCATAGACACCGATTACGCGCGTAACGTTCTTGACGAGATCAAGTTGCAGTTCAAGAATGGCCAGACTATCGTCTTTGATGACAGCATCGAAAAACTCTGGCAATTGAACTGGCTCGACCTTGGCTTTGAGAACTTTGTGCACGGCGCGATTTACCACTTCGCGTCGCGCGGGTTCGATGTCGGTATCGGCGAGGTGCGCGGGGCTGCGGCTCTGGCGCACGCCAGCGGTACGACCGTTGCGTCCATCATCCCGTCACGCGAAGGCGACCAGGATCGCACGACTCAGCAATTTATGTCGTACAGCGCAGATCACCCGACTGACTTCTTGTTCCGAGGCGCAGGCTATCATAGCTGTGGCGTCTTCCGCTTCGGCGAATACGGTCAGAGCGAAGACTTGCTAGACCCAAGCAAATCTGGGGTGGGTGATGTCCTGCTCGACCTGCACACGTATAATAGTTCTGACTCGGCAGGCGGCACGAACAAGGTCGCGCTCGAACGTGTTGCAACACCTGCGTCGCTTGCAGCGTGATTGTCAACTGTCTACACATTGCGGATAGCATACCAGCGATTCCGCTTTTTTAGTCCAAGGAGTATGAGGTGTATCAATGCCTGAACCTAAACGACTACTCAGAAAATCAACAAAGCAGCTTACCGCTGTTGGCACAACGGATACTTTGCTCTTCGACCAAGTTCCAGAGAGAGAGCAATGGTTTGCAGACTGGGTCAGCTGCATGAACGATGACGCAGTCATCACGTCGTGGTATCCGTTCATCCGCACACCATCAGGCGACTATCCCATCAAGCAAACTGCCGACACCGCGCAGGACATCCGACATGGTTTACAAATTCAAACCTGGCTGACTGAGCATGAACAACTTGGCGTGGTGATCGTTGGAGCGACTGCCGGAAACGACTTGTACGCCTGGCTCATCGGACACTACCGCGAGGTAGAGTCATGAGCATCGGAATCACCAACCCCGTTGAGAAATATTTCAAGGATGGACAGTGGACGTTTGACGGCACGGTGTGGCGTCCTCAAAATCAGTTGCTCGCGTACCGTACTGTGGTGCGTGAGGGATACCTTAACGCGGACAGCGCCGCTGGAACGATCACCAAGAATTTTACTGCGGTCGCTGCGGGAGAGGTGCTCGTCATTCAGTCAATCGTAGGATACAATGTCTCGACCGCTACGAGCAATTTGCAATTTTCACTCTACCCAACCGGCGGAGGTGTTGTCCTTGACCTGTCTGGCTATAGCGCTATAACTCGTTGTCTGAAATACTCTAACGCGGTTGTGCTCGCTGAGACAGAGTACCTGAGAGTGGTTTTTGGCGGCGTCGTGCTGCACGACATTTTGTACACAGCGTATTGCGGATACAAGTTCAATATCGCTGAGTGACTCATCATGTACTATCGTGGCTCACTCATAATTCCGGCCGGAACACTAAGGTCTAATCCAGCAACCACTGTCGTTTCATTGACATACGGACGCATCAACGAATTGTGCATCGTGTTCCCGCCTGGTCAATCAGGACTTTGTCACCTGGCAGTGCTCTACCACGAAAAGCAAATCTTCCCGACGAGCGTAGAGCAAGATTTTATCGGCGATGACACTCTGCTTGTGTTCCCGGACAGATTCCCGATCTATGATGAGCCGTTTGAGGTTAAGCTGCTGGGCTGGTCTCCAAGTGCCACGTTGGATCACATCGTGTACATTTCCTTCGTCGTAGAACCTGAAGAGAAAGTAACAGTTGCTTACAGCGGCAGCGTGGCTCTACCGACGAGTGTGTTGCGAGCAAGAAAGGGATAGATCGCTATGGAGTTTCCTGATTGGCTGCGTGGGATCGCCCTCATCGGAAAAAGCGGGTCAACGTATCTGCCGGTTGCGGTTGATCCGACTGGACAGCTCTACATCGTGTTGACTGGCGCACCTGACATCACAATCCCCGGTACAGTTGACACAAACGATCTCGTCACGCTAAAACAGATTCAAGGTACAGACGGCACGGTATTTCGCACGGCGAAAGTTGATGCGTCCGGCCAGTTTATCATGGTGCCTCGTGGTCAATCCGGAAACTACATGACTGTGGATGCGTCGGGTTTTTTGACAACTGTTCTGAAGGGATTGTGCGGCTCAGCACTCGCAACGGTCGCGGTAGATTCTGCCGGGCGTATGATTGGACTCATTGCTGATGCTGATGATGCTTGGGGTTCTAACCAGTCAATGGGCCTGGGCGAACTCGCATCACGGTTGGGTGGGTTGCAACGGTGGGACACGCGTGGACGATTGCTTGACGCAGTGTCGTTTGACAACGGTAAACCGCTGGACATGACATTTCTGGTTTACAGCACTGAGGATTACCACATTACCCCCTCGTTCAATATTTCGGGCGGGTACGCGCTGTATGGCAAATTGATCGCTGATGTCAACAGCTATATTAGGATGTACCGAACACTGAGAGCGAACGCGGTCAGCCCGATTGGAGGCGAACTAGCGATTGCAACCAGCTCGACAAAATTACTAGTGAACATCCAGTTTGATATCCGTAATGCAGCACACATATTCAATCCGCAATTGATTTGGAACCAATACACCAGCGTCTTGACGCTGAATGGATGCGTGGGCGGCACGGTGACACTCGATTCATCATGTGCTCCATCCGCATCAAGCAAAGTGTACAACTATATGAAAATTGTTGTCAATCCACTGACGGGCAAATATGTTAGAGCACTGTGGAATGAGCGCACGTATGATTTATCAAGCTACACGATGACTGATGGCGGTGCGTCGGCAGTTATATACATTCGGAATTACGTGAATGTCTCAGCCGCATCTATTAATCTTGATATTTTCTACATTGATCATATTGCAACGACGTATGCAGAGCCGTTGTGAGGAAAGGGGGACAGCATGGATAAGTTTCTAGACTTGGTGCGTGAGAGCGTGATCGTGCAAGGCACAGTCACCCTCGCGCTGGTCATCACGCTGTGTGTGATGTTTGCAACCGGACGACCTGTGCCTGACCTGCTTGCGCAGATCACGCTCTTGGTTATCGGTTTCTGGTTTGGCAGCAAGACTCAGCTTGCGCTGAATAGGAGCAAAGCAAAATGAACGGTCTTGGATTCAAAGTCACTGATACGCGCGAAATCAGCACGATGAGCCAGGCAGGAAACACGACCGTCGTGTACCGCGTGTGGCTTGTCACGGATCGAGGCGCTACGGGCACGCTCGACGTTCCAAAGCCTGACTGGAACGTTGACAACCTACCGAAGTTGCTCGCCGAGAAAGCTCAGGAGCTTGACCTGGCGTTTGCAATGACGGCGAGCTAGGGGCACCATGCACCAGTACTCAATTGACTCTATCTTAGCCTGGTTCAAAGATGGAATAATCTGGTGGGTGCTGTCCTGGACTCCGCTCCGGAACTTGGTCACTGTTCCGAACGACCCTCCGCCATGGTGGTACAGTTGGTGGGGTTACTGGGACTGGTCGAACGGCTCGGATAACAACTGGCATCCGTATCCAGAGCTTGGTGAGCGAATGATGGCCGGCTGCTTCCGGCTGCTTGAAAGCTTCATCTATGAGACCGCAGCCTGGCTATCAAGTTCTGCACTGGCGACAATCAGTAACATCATCGGCGGACTACCCGCGCAAATCGTCAGCATCGTCGCGTGGGTGCAAAGCGTCGTCAATCGTCTGGGCGAGGGCTACGTCTCGTGGGCATACAGCGTTGTGGATGCAGTCCAGAGACTATACAATTGGCTGCCGGAGCAAGTCCGATTTGGCGGCATGTCCTGGGGATCGCTGTTCTACACAGTTCAGGATACAGTCTGGAACTGGGTCACAGGACGCTACGAGGAAGCGCGAAACATCGCGTTCAGCTGGCGTGACTGGCTTGGACAATGGGGTAATCAACTGCGCGACTGGTATCAAAAGTCGCGCGATCTATTAGAGAACATCCGTGCTAATCCAGCTGGATTTGTTCGGGCCCAGCTGGGCAGCGCATGGTCAGTTCTTGAATCGCTCGCAGGAAATCCGGCCGGATTCATCACGTCGAGGCTTGGGGACACGTGGGCCAGGCTCAGTCAATTCGCGCACGACTCGCTGACATTTTACTACAATCTGTGGAGCGCTCACGCACGCGACCTGTCCGAGTTCCTGTCCGACCCTGGTGCATGGATCGTTGAAAAAATCCGCGCCGAGATCGAAAGAATCTGGTAGGTGAACATGGCAAAGCACGATTCGATTCCCTCTCCGAATCTGCCCGGTGTGCTTGGAAAGACCGGCGGACTTGGCGAGAAAATAGAAAATGTTGGTAAGCGGCTCGTCGCCGGTGCGTTCGACCTAATCAAGGACGGCCTGGCTCACGTCGTTCGCTTCGGGTTGCAGGCATTCCTAGAGGCGATTGAGCCAGAGCTGATTGATATGTACGGGCCGTTGCTCAAAGAAGTTGCAGATTCGCCCGAGGCTCCTGCATCAATCAAGCACGCCATCAACACTGCACTGTCTGGAAAATACGAGGGCGGCGCTGGTGTTTTAGGATCGCTCGGCATGGCGGCTGGCTCGACCATCATGGGTAATGTTCTGGGCATTGTCATGTCCGGGTTGAGCTATGAATTAGCTCGCAGGATACAGCCATTTAGACTTGATTTTCGCACAGGCTGGTCAATCAAACGTCGTCGTCCTGATTTTGCAGCGCAGTGGTTCACAGACTTGCGAGATCAGGGATGGAGTGAAGCCCGAATTATGGCAGCTGACGACGTAGCGCAAACCCGACTCGGGCCAGGTGAACTCGGGCAGCTATTTCTCAGGGGCGGAATCAGCGAGAGCACTTTCACCGATGAAATGATAAAGTCCGGCTTCGATGGAAATGCAGTCGCAGGAATCAAGGAGCTTCTGCAACTTGTACCCGGCGTCAACGACCTGATCAGCATGGGTGTTCGTGAGGCATGGGATGATAGATTTGCCGAACTTGCTGGGACAGATCAAGAGTTGCCGGGCGACCTTGTGACCTGGGCGATGAAACAGGGCCTGTCAGCCGAGTGGGTAAGGCGCTACTGGCGCGCACACTGGCAACTGCCAAGCGCTCAAATGGGATTCGAGATGTTGCACCGCAGCGTGATAGACAGATCCGACCTCGATAAGCTCCTAAAAGCTTTGGACATATCTCCACTCTGGCGCGAGAAGCTCACCAAAATCGCGTACAGTCCGTACACTCGTGTTGACACGCGGCGCATGTACAATCTGCAAATTATAAATCGGGATGGTGTGAAACGCGCCTACCTCGATCAGGGCTACGACGAAGAGCACGCAGAGAATCTCACAGAGTTCACAGTCAGAGACGCGACCGGTGGAGATACCGAAGCGACCAAATCCGATATCCTCAGCGGATACTCGACAGGGATGCTTTCAAAGGCCGAGGCGCTTGACTGGCTCATGGGACTCGACTACCCCAGGAACATTGCCGAGTTCTACCTGGCAAACCAGGACGCGAAAAAGGCAGAGGCTCGCAAGACCAAGCGCACTGCGGCTATCAAGAAATTGTACATCGGCGGGGAAATCACCAGCGCCGAAGCGAGCACACGCCTGACAGGACTCGGGCTCGCAGGTGGCGAGATCACCGAATCACTTGATGACTGGCAGATCGAACACGACGCGAAAACCGAGCGTCCAAGCGCATCGCAGTTAGAAACATTTCTCAAGCAGGACATCATTGACGAATCGAAATACCGCGATGGTCTGAAAGCTCTTGGATTTCAAACTCAGTACGTGGAGATGTTCGCAGCTTCCACACTTGCAGAAAAAGCAGAAGCGGCGCGCAAGTCGACACTGGCTGCGCGCGCTGAGCAAGAGAGACTGCGAACGGCGCGTGAGAAAACTGAGTACGCGGTAAGCACAGCGCAGATCAACGTTGACGAAGCCGAGCTTGCTACCGCGATTGCAGAAACGCAGGTTGCGATCTCGGCCAGGACTTTGCGCTACAAGCAAGATGCAACACTCGCCGCGAAAAAAGTCTCGGTTGCTACACTGCAACAGCAAGCACAGAGTGACATTACAGCTCTACAGGCAAACATTGACGAGCGCAACGAGACTGCAAAGTTCTTGCAGGAGACCATCGCAACTGAGAAGTCGGCGATCTCTGATGTGCAACTTGAAATTGCTGAGCGTGCAGCCGCGCTCGATGCAGCACTCAAGCTCGCAGTCGACGCTGCCGAAATATCTCAGTTGAAATCGGATGCGAAGACGGCGCTCTTAGAATCGAACTGTGTCATCGCTGAGCACAACACAGTCATTGCACAGACACAATCCGACCTGGCTGTGAACAGTTCGCAGATCACTGCGTTGCAGTCGAGCATCAACGACCGACGCGCGAAGCTTACCGAGGACTTGCAGATTGCAGCACGTATCAAATCGAGCATTGAGATCGAGACGGAGTATCAGAGCGATTTGCAAACGATGAACAACACGCTGAGCACTTTGAGAATTCAGCAATCGAAACTGCGCGAAGCGAAAGCAGCACTCAGCGCGCAGTTGCAGTCAAGTCTAAAAACCGGAGGATGAGATGAGCCAGGATGCGAAAGAAATGCTCAAGAAGCAGATGGAGAATTTGAAAGCGGTGCGGGCAGCAGCGATAAAAGCCGGTGGTTCGACGCTGACGACAGTCGAGGGTCAGGCTCCCGAAGCCACGTCCCAAGCCCCGGCACAAACTTCGACACCCGCGCCAGGAACGCCGGGTCAAACTCCCAAGTCCACGACGTAGGCTGGTCACCTGTTTTGAGATATGGTATCACGTCATTCGGTTTCAGAACCAGGTGAGGCGGGCTGAGCCAGCCATCCGCCGTTTGTTCCCCTGCCACGTCGAGGTAGCGCAGTTGCTTCTCGACGCGGTGCACGTCAACGTCGTTCAAGTCACCACGCGCAAAAGCCCACTTTAGCGTCGTGAAATGCCACTGCGAAAATTTGTTCGGCTCGACCTCTATCGCGTCGCGCCGAATTCCTTTTAGCACTCGTTTCTCACCAAACCTATAATCCTTCCGCGCTAGAATCTCAACATCATCCGATTCACTCTCAACCTTGAGCTTGCCGATTGCGTGCTCGTCAATCTCTGATTCAAGCGCGCGGAATCCAATGTAGTCCACGATGAGTGAATCAGTGTCAATGTAGTACACATGCTCACGCCCAGCCTGGCACATCAGGTCATACATCCACATCCGGCCATAACCAGCAACGTGAGCCGGAATCGCGGGGAACGAATCCCACGGCTCGCCGCCGTGAATCTGGCGAATGATCTTACCCCCGAACGTCATGTCCACTGCGGTTTTACCAGTCTCCACGTCGAGCCATCGCCGGATAGAGACTTGGTCAATCGGCGCGCTGCCAAGCAATTCTTGTTTGTGCCCCACCTGCCCAAATTTTCCTTGGAGAGAGTTCATCAGAAGTTTACACATCTTGCTGCGCGCGTCGTCGCCCGAGCTGCGGTACGTGTCTCGCAGCGAGTAGAATGTCGAGACGAATTCAGAGAATAGGTCGGCAGGCTCGTACAACGCGACGCGTCCGATCCCGCGAATCTGCCCCAGGATCGAGGCAATCTGCAATTCTTGCGTGGTCAACGTCGTGAAAAAAGTTCCAGTGGGATAACAGTTCTTGTTGTCTTTCTCAATGACATAGCGGGGGTCGCGCGCTTCGAGGCACACTTCGCCGATTGCCAGGTAACGTTCCAAAAGCTTATCGAGGTAGGGAAGCGAAATGTTTTCAACGACTTTGACTAATTTCGCAGGATACTGGTAGAGGCCCATCATGTGCGGGTACAGACTGTTGATGTCGAGCTTGTAGTAATGCCCCTGGGGAAGCTTGCCCAGGAAAAACGCTTCCGCACGTCCACCTTTGTATGAAGCACGCTCTAAGTTGATCGCTCTCTCGTTGTTGTGAATGCCGATGTTCAACGACATAAATTTGTGGCGATATGCGTTGAGACTCTGCTTTGCCATCGTGATTGCAAAGTTCCCCAGATCGTGCTCATCCAAGAACGCCAACCAGAAGCGCCATTGTTCAACTAAAATCTTGACATCGTTTCGACAGTATGCAGCAAGCTCATCATTCTCAACATCGTCAAAGTCTACGTGTGTTTTCTCGATTCCGACGCTGTGGCCGATCTCGGCCAGGCTTGCAGGCCAAAGCGAGAGATTGTCAGTGAGTGCAACCTGGCGTCCATCGCAGTCGAACGAGAAAAACGTGCAGCTATCAGCAACGATGCAGTACGTTGGAGAAATACCGAGCCGGGGCAGAACCGAGAACGCGCGTGAGATGCGCGCGTCGTAGTCGAGATTGTGTGAAACGCACAGCGTCTCTGGCGAATCGTCCGGGATCCCGGCAATCCAGCGCCAAAGCTCTTCCGGGTCAGTGAACGATTGCCAGGCGACCTCAGTCAGCCCGGGCCCGGGTGCGTAGACGCAGTACGAGGCAGTTGCAAGCCTAAACGTGTGATGCTGCCAGTTTGGATCGGCCTTGTCCACATTCGACTCACAATCGAAAAACACGAGCGAGGACGGGCGCTTGCTGGTTACGTTTTTCGTCAGCCAGTGACAGCGGCGGTCAATTGTTGGGTTGGGCATTTTGGTATCGCGATGTGTTACGATATGCACCGGGCGTATATCGTAACACACCCGGTGGCGTTACGATATAGTGATCATCATATCATAACACACCCGGTGGCGTTACGTTATGCGCCGGCGGGTATCGTAACATGCCTGCGCCTTATAAGCTCAGCGCGCGTTGGCGTGCAATTTCGTCTGCAACGATACGCGGCCTGCCTGCACGCGCTGTTACAGTATTTCGTGCGACGAGCTCCAACGTTCAGCGTGACAACACGTCCGCAGTAATCGCACACGACTTGGCGCCGCCCGAGGTCATCGCATCTCATACTCACCTCTCGGAGACTGCGTACGCGAGCATCGCCAGCAGCATAAACCCGACGATACACCCTAGGCAAACCACCCATCCGTTACTCAGCAACGAAACAAAATCACTAGGCATTTACCATGCTTCCTCTCTGGCGCGTTTTGAGGCGCCGATTAACTTGACATTATTGATTGCCAGAATCCTTACCATGTTTGCTCACCGGCGCGCTTTGACGCGCCAATGACCTTGATGTCGAACATGTCCATGACGGGCGATATGCCTGACGCGCCGAGCCGGGCCCGAGCCTCGTTCGTAACTTCCTCAATAGTCATTTCGCGCGAGACAACAATGTCGAGCTCCTGATGCATGAATCGTCCGCCCACGGCCTCTGTTACCCACGGCGAAACTTCGCGTCGCCGCCCAGCAAGCTCTCTACCGTATACAGCAACCGTGTATGAGAACGGGCGCTTCCAGGGTATGGCTGCTTCTTCGAACCAATCATGCGGGATTGACTCCCATGGACGCAGCGAGGCGAACTGTGACTCGCGCTCCCCGGCAACCTTGACCTGACCCCACTCGCTCGCGACAATCTCAGGAATCGGGCTGAGACCGGCCTGGCGACCAAGCCCGATCGCATCAGCGACGCTGCCGCCGATGCTTTGCAGACCGCTCAGGATTGCGCGACCGAACGAGCCAAGAAATCCTTCTAGTCCTGCGAGGATAGTTGACTTTGCCATTTTCTAGTCCTGGCCGCGACGACGAAGCGCGTGTGTGTGTTTCAGAATTGATATTACAGTGCGCCGGGTGTAGTGCTCGCATTTCCCGCGGCTGAACGTCCCGAGCGTATAGACTACCAGATTGTGACGAGCCTGGTCAATTTGCTCAATGAGATTGAGGATAACAACCGACCGGTCAGGATGCTGCGGGCGCAACGACTTTTCGACTTCGGCCAGGTAGTACATCGCGCGGCGAAGGTTTGAGTTGGCCTGTTTGCATTTCTTGATGAGCCGACCTCTGTAGTTTAGCGCCATTATACACCTCGCTTGCGTGGCAGACAAATTGTCAACGTCAACGAAACAACTATCACGTTGTCATGCTTAGCAACCACCTCAAACGATATGAATGTGTTACGCATGTACGGTGATTTTGTTGTTCTGCGTCTGACATAGAACTTGATCATTTTTACCTCCTAGAAAGGTGCGGAGCGCCAACTCCGTGACGCTCCGCCCATCTCATCGTATTTGGTTATTCGTCCTGGGCGGACTACGTTTTGCGGAGCGCGCGCTTGCGCTTTAGCGTGCGCTTGGCTGGCTTACTGACGTCCGGATACACGAGGTCTTCGTCGGATCCATGCTTGTCCAGGTCAACAAGCCGGTCGCGCCATTCCAGAAGCGCTTTGCTCGATGAACGCCCAACAACAAGCGCTGTCAGATCAATTGCGGTCTGGAACGCCAGTTCTGGGTGATGGCCGAGGTAGCGTCTCATCCCGCTCAAGACATCGTTCTTTAGCTCAGATTTTGACGTGTTGCGCGGCATGACTATAGCTCCACCACGTTGCGATTGTCCCCGAGGGTGCGACAAACCGTGCACGAGATAAAGTAGCCCACGCCGTCAACAGTCAGGTTACGGCGCCCGGTGGCGATGACGACGGTTTTGGCAGACTTGGATTCTTGCGCGTCCACCTTGGTCTCGTCCAGTTCAGCCATGATGACGAGCTTCGACCCGTCGCGCGTGAAAGTGAGGTTGTTATAGCGAGAGACTTTCTTGGTTTCCATTTTTTGCTCCTATTTGGATGGGTAGCACTTTGACGAGTTCACAGTACATGAACGTCATTGTGCACGGACACTCCCGATCTGAAAATTCGACCATCACCGGGTTACGCTGTGATGCTGCAATTGACACAACGTATCCTAACCGCCCCAGCGAGTACGCCAGCAACAGTCGGGTTCCAGGCGTCGTCTGTTCATCGAGCACGACGCGGTGGACTTTGACGAAATCTCCTACCGCGAGCATTTTAGGTCACGCTCTGCCTGCTCGCCTACAATGCCGAGCTCCGTCAGGCGACAGTACGCATTCCCATACTTTTGCAGCGCGCGCTTGAAACGCACTGTGTCAATTCCCGATTTGTACACCTCTTCGCGGGCTGATTCAAGACGATCAATCAAAATAAATACCTCGGCACGTTTTTGTGTTTTCATCGTATGCCCTCCTTCTGTGCAACTATTGTACTCCTGTTTTGGTTACTTGTCAACGAGAACATTTGAGCGAAACACGTGTGCTAAACACACAAATATACTGGGAGGGAGTATGTGCGCGTGGATTTAGCACAAACGTTCTACTGTGACTGTAAGAAATATGTTTTACATAAGGCTATCAAGGGGGTGT
>Ga0315282_10012378_pt1 | contig 13062 bp, 14 predicted proteins | sample YL17G07_20_MG_FD_203693 | JGI IMG/M metagenome (GOLD analysis project Ga0315282, IMG submission 203693) | Sediment microbial communities from Yellowstone Lake, YNP, Wyoming, USA - YL17G07_20 | ecosystem: Environmental > Aquatic > Freshwater > Lake > Sediment | place: USA: Wyoming | collected...
CCGAATCTTGGTGGGAATGACGCGGAGCACCATCCCCACGTTGCCCCGCTGCTGGAAGACGTTGACGCGGAAACGGCCTAAGCCGGCCACGCCGTATGCCATGTCAAGTTCGGCATTTTCCTTGAACTTCTGCTTTTGCCGGTTGGTCATGATGCTGAAGGCCATGTTCAGCATGTCCTCACTGGAAACGCGCGTATACTGCGTGAGGGCGTGGAGCTCGCCATCCACACGCAGGTAAGGATAATTCCCCACTTTCAGGTGCAAGTCGGAAGCCTTGTTCTCGCAGGCAGTCCGAAGCAGAGTGTCAATGTTCCGACCATCAGCGCTATTAGCCATCTGAAACCCTCTCTAAAGCTGTCCGCTGATTTTCGTTCAAGTTAGCACAGGCAATTTCCAAGAGTAAATAGTGAATAGTAAATGGTGAATCTGGTTCAGCATTTACCATTCACTATTCCTTACCGGCCCGCTGCCACGGGCTGGTTGCACAAGGTCAGCCAACCATATTTGTCCTCCGCCTGGCCTTGCACGATGGCGAGGAAACGTTCCTGCAAGGCGCGCGTGATGGGGCCGGGCTGGCCCTTGCCAACGACGATACGGTCGACGGAGCGGATGGGAGTGATTTCCGCCGCGGTTCCGGTAAAGAAGACCTCCTCGGCAATGTAGAGCATTTCGCGCGAAATGTTTTGTTCGCTCAACGGGTAGCCCATCTCGAGCGCCAGCGTCATCACCGAGTCGCGCGTAATGCCCGGCAGCACGGAAGCGGAGAGCGGCGGCGTATAGATTTTGCCGTCGCGGATGACAAAGATATTCTCACCGCTGCCTTCGCTCACATGGCCGCTGGTGTCGAGGCAAATGCCCTCCGTGTAGCCGTTGGTAAGCGCTTCCATCTTAATAAGCTGGGCGTTCATGTAGTTGGCCGCAGCTTTGGCCATGGCCGGCAAAGTGTTGGGCGCAATCCGCTGCCAGGAGGAAACGCACACATCCACGCCATTGCGCAGCGCTTCGTCTCCCAGGTATTTCCCCCAAGCCCACGCCAGAATGTAAATCTCAATGGGATTCTTCAGGGGATTGACGCCCATTTCACCCTGCCCCCGAAACACCACCGGGCGAATGTAGCAGTGCTTGACGTGGTTCACGCGCACCAACTCCACCAACGCCTGCGCCAATTGCTCGCGGGTGTAAGGCAATTCCATCCGGTAGATCTTGGCCGAGTTCACCAGGCGGTCGGTGTGCTCCTTTAACCGAAAGATCGCCGGGCCATGTGGCGTGTCGTAGCAACGAATGCCTTCAAACAAGGAGGAAGCGTAGTGGACCACATGCGCGGAAACGTGGATCGTGGCCTCCTCCCAGGGAATGAATTTGCCGTTGTGCCAAACATGTTCGTAGTTATTCACTGCCATGGGTCCTTCTCCAGCTTTCCCCCGGAGGTTTAGAATTGCCTGCCGCCCGCTGAACGCCCGAGCCGCAACCCTCAAGCGACGAAATTATAACACGGGGCAAGTTGGCCCCGGACGAATTCGGCGCACCGCGCGAAGTTGGCTCGCATTGCCCCGTGGGAATTGGTCTGCACCCCCATTGGCATTCCTGTATGCCTTTCGGCCGCGGCCAACCCTCCGGTCTCCACGCTTGCGCGCGCTCAGCGCATTACCGGATTTTGCCCGGCATGTGCACGCGCCGGCGCGTCAATTGAACCTAAGGATACTCACGATGTTGGAGAAATCATCCGTCCAGACTCGCGAACCCGGCACAGCCCGGAGCGCCCTCCAGCCTGGGTCACTCCTCAGCGCTTCCAGGTCGTCCGCATTGCGGGCCATCACCACCCACCAGGAAGCGAATTTGCCCTCTCGCGTTTCGTCTTCGCTGACGTGCACGTCATCATTCATCAAGCCGAACAAGCCTGCATCCTGGGCCAAATCGCCCAACACGCCGTGAAGGTCCAGGTACCGATTGCTGATGTGAAAAGCCAGAACACCGTTCGGGCCAAGCTTGGCCAGGTAAAGGGCCAAGGCCTCGCGGGTCAAAAGGTGTGTGGGGATGGAATCACCGTTGAAGGCGTCAAGCACGATCATGCCATAGCCGTGCGCGGGAGCATTGCGCAGCGACAGGCGCGCATCACCCAGCACCACGCGCACGGGGGGCCCGCAATCGGACAGGTAAGTGAAGTAACGCCGGTTTTGGGCGATGTGTAAGACAGTCGGATCGATTTCATAAAACGTGAACTGCCGATGGGGTTGATCATAACAAGCCATGACACCTGCACCCAGCCCAATGACCGCCACATCGTTCTCCACCAGACTCTCCTGAAAGGCCTCGAACACCTGGCCAATCGGCCCGCGGCGTGTGTAGTAGGCGAGCGGTTCACACGCGCGGCTGGGATCCAGGCTCTGCACTCCATGCGCGGTGCCGCCATGGAACAGCACGCGGCAATTCTTATTGGCATCATCGCTAACGCGGTAAACGCCGAAAAAGCTACGCTCGCGGTGGAGGATGTGGCCGAACGGCCCGGCGTAAACCTGGCTGGCCAGGATTAGGGCGGCCACCCCCAACCCATATCGCCGGGGCCGCGCTCCAAAGCGCAGACAGCAGATCGCGGCAGGACCGAAGATGATGAGGTTAAACAGCCGCCCCGGCGCCACGCCCTTTGCTTGCAACTCGAGCGTCGCGACGGCGACGGCGAGACCTAGCGCCGCGGGCAAAAGGTAATCAAGCCTGCGGGCGCGGGGTGTATCCTCTACCCCGTCGATCCGCGGGCACAGCATGGCGGCCAGCACCAGTGCTATCGGAAACTCCAGCACCGTGGTGAAGATCAGCGGCGCCAGCAGGGCGTTGAAAGCGCCTCCGAGCACTCCCCCCACGGAAACCCAAAGATAAAACTCGGTGAGATGCTGGGTGGCAGGGCGACTGCGGGCCACTTCGCCGTGGAAAACCGTGGCAACCGCAAAGAGGGCCAGCAAATCAATGGGGAGCAAAACCATCAAAGGCAGTGCGCCCTTCAATACGATAGGAATCGCCGCGCCCAAAATCAGCAAGGGCAGCCGCCGGCTCAGCCAACTATGTGAGAGAAGTGGTTTGCGCGCGAATACCAGCACGAAGCTTAGCAGGTAGAGTGCTAGGGGCAGAACCCAGAAGAGAGGAATGGCAGGAATATCGGTGGTGAGTGCAGTCGTAACCCCCAGCATCAGGCTGGAGGGCACAAAGGCCAGCGCCACCCAGCGCAACCGCCGGCGCAGCGTGGGATTTTCGGCTTGGTCAGCGGCCACTCCTTCAACCCCTGCGTCCAGCGGCAGTGTGCTCGCCGGAGCTGAAGCCTCATGGAGCGAGTTCCACACCAGCAGAATGCAACCGGCCGCCATCAGCAAGAACAACCCGTAGCACCAGGTCCAGAGCCAGCTTTGATCGCTCAATCGCAGCAGCGGCTCGAGCACGAACGGGTAACTCAATAAGCCCAGCAAGCTCCCGGAGTTGCTGGCGGCGTAAAGAAAGTACGGGTCGCCGGACGAGGGGTGCCCGGAATGTGCGAACCATTTTTGCAGGATGGGAGTGATGGCGGACAAGGCGAAAAAGGGCAAACCCACCGCCACCAGCAGCAGCCGCAGCAGCCACCCTACGGGATTGGGTTGCTGGGGCGGCGTCCATCCCCCGGGCACATGAACCGGCAGCAGTGCCAAAGCGGCCAGCAGCACCGCCGCGTGCACGGCAACTTGTCCGCGTTTTCCCAGCAGCTTCACCGAGGCGTGCGCATACGCGTACCCTGCCAGCAGCGTCACTTGAAAGAATACGATGCAGGTCGTCCATACCGCGGCGCTCCCACCGAGGAGCGGCAGCGCCATCTTGGCAAACATCGGTTCCACCAGGAAGAGTAACGCGGCGCTCAAAAACAACGTCAGGGAAAACGCCAAAACCAACATGACGGATTCTCTTCGCTACCGGTCAGAGGCCTTCGCACTGACCTGGCTGGATCCCAGCGCGGCGGAAAGCCCCGCGCCGGGAAGGGTAAGAGCGGAACCCACCGAAAAACTCGGCTCGTGGCGGCGCAGAGTTTACCATAAATGTTCGCGCCCCTTTCCTGGTTGGACCCATGCTTATGGGTGCAATTGAGTCCGGATTCGCGTGGAAAATTGCAAAAACCGTGCATTTCAGGCCAATAAGCCCAATGGATTTCGTCCATTTTGTCCATCGCCTCATTATTTTCATACACATAGCCGGGTCGATCTGCATTTTTAACATCTTTTAGTGTCCACCGGTTCCCAGATTGATTTCCTTGGACACATTGGCTATGTGCCGGACATGCTGTCAAGCCCCGCCGCGGTGAAGAGTCACCTCGCCGGCTCTCCGCCTGACGGTGATGCTTGTTCGCCTGAGCGCGCGAAATCACCCTAAAGCCCCTTCCTAGTCGATAGCCTAGCAACTTGGTGGCCATTGCCTCCGATATTGGCTAATTCCTCCATCGGTCGGGGAGAGAAGAAGAATAGCGCGGACCTGTTTGGTAGGTCCGCGGCCCTTGGGTGCGAGCGGTGAGAAGGGCCACAGGCCTTGCGAAACAGATGCGCTGCCCTGCTGTTTGCGCCGAAGCCGCCCACCGGTGCCGTGCGATGTCAGTCAGCCAGTGCAAGCTCTTTCTCAATCACTTCTTTGTGCGTCTGCGCGAATTTAGCCTTGGCTTCAATGCCGAGCCTTCCGGCGTAGTGAAGCAGCTTGTCAACGCTCTTGCTGGCGATCTTCCCGCTGAGCAGTTCACTCACTCTCGGCTGAGGCTCTCCGAGGATTACTTGCAGTTCTTTCGGTGAATACTTTTGGGCGTACTTCAGGATGGCCTGATACAACTCGGCCTTGAACTTCAGCGCCGTGGCCTGGTCCGGTGAAAAACCCAGATCATCCAGAACGTTGCCATAACTTACATGCGTCGGCTTGTTCGCCCCGCTTTTCATAGCTTTTCTCCTCCGCTCAAACGGCCTCTCACCGCTTTGAGTCGCTGCCTCGCGGTCTCAAACTCCCGTCGAGGCATTTCCCGGCTCTTCTTCTCAAAGCAGTGCAGGACGTAAATCACACCCTTCGTTCGCGACAGGTAAATGACTCGATACCAGGCTCTCTCATCCTGATCGCGCAGTTCAAAGACGCCCGCGCCAACCGATGGCAACGGTCTGAAATCGCTGGGCCGCTCCCCTTGCTGCAGCCGCCAAAGTTCGAATCCAAGGTTTTGTCTCGCGGCCTCCGGGAAGCACTGGAGAATTTCCTTGCTGTCACCCTCCCAAACCACCGTCGCGTACTTCTCGGAGCTTTCGGTTTTGTCGCTCACGCGCCCGACTATAGCACGAAAGCCCAATGCAAATATACAATTACATGTATATCGGTGTCCAGAGGAAACGGGGAAAGCCACAGAGCGATATAGCGCGGACCCGTTTTAGAAGGTCCGCGGCACTTGGGTGTGACCGGCGAGAAGGGCCGCAGACCTTGAGGAACCGGTCTGCGCCAGCCCGCCTGCGGCCTTGAGGGTTTGGATAAAGTCCTCCGCCGGGGCGAAATCAATCCCGCGCTGCTCGATCAGCTTGGCGCCCGACTCGTCTCCAAATCCGTCCCGCACCTTGTTGCTGACCTGCTCCTGCGTAAAGAGCTTCTGCTGCGCCCGCAGAGGCAGCGATAGAATCAGTGCTATGAGGAGCATTAGGATGGTTACGACCGGTCGACGCCGCGTCGGCACCTCCCGAAAGCGGGAATCACTACGACGATGTGTGGGCATTCTATCACGGGAAGTTCTGATTCCTGCGCCAGGGCTCCGTGAGAGTTCAATGAGATTGAAAAGGGACCCCTCACCCGCCCTCCTACGTCGGGCACCCTCTCCCCCGGGGAGCGGGCTGTTAATCCATTTCCATTCATTTGTCTTGCGAGAGGGCTATGATTGTGATTTCCATTTTCCCGGGCCATTTTCCATATACTATCTCTGGGCGGAGAAGCCGTGCCGGAAATCAGAGATTCTGCGTTCAAACGTGTCCTCAAAAACCTGAGTCACAGGTCGCGGACAAAGAAGTTCGAGTTGTTGAACAGAGTGTTTTGCCCGTGCCCGGAAGACCGAGTGCTCGACGTGGGCACGAGTGGTGAGGTGTTTCTGCAATACTCCCTCGAGGACGTTTACCCGTTTCCCGCGCGGATTGTGGCGGGCGGATACGAAGCCGGTGAAATTCTGGCGGCGCGCCGGCATTATCCGCAACCCCAATATGTGCTGTTTGACGGCTGCGCGCTTCCCTTCCCCGACCAGAGTTTCGACCTGGTGTTTTCTAACGCCGTGATCGAGCACATCCTCGGGCCGGGTCGTCAGGAGAAATTCGCCCAGGAGGTCATGCGCGTGGGCAAGAGCTGGTTTGTTACAACTCCGAATTATTGGTACCCCTTTGAAACCCATCATCACTTGCCGTTTTTCCAGTTTCTGCCCCGACCTCTTCAGATGCTGTACAACCGTTTGCTCGGCACGCACATTCCCAAGGGCACTGTCCAGGAGTTGGGCCTGCTTTCCGCGCGCCAGTTACGCCGCCTGTTTCCCACCAGCCGGATTGCCAAAGTAAGGGTCACTTTCTGGCCTGAAACCCTCGTTGCTTATCACCTCCATCCCGAGCGAGCCCGGTAGTGGGTCAATTTGATGCTGTAGCGGCGAGTTTACCTCGCCAATTGGCGGCGTAAAGCCGCCTCTACATCAAATTGACCCACCGCTGCGAGCCTGCGCCACTTGACCCGCTTCGCGCGCAATGTGAGAATGAGTAGCGGCGAGTTTATCTCGCCACTTGGTGGCGTAAGGCCACCTAACACGAAAATGATCAGTGGACTTCCCTGGGGTTTGGCACTATCGAGCGGCGTCAACACCTATCTGCCGCTTTTCCTTCTCACCCTTTTTGCGCGATTTGGCCAGGTGATTCATCTCTCTCCCCGATTCGCTTGGCTGGTTTCCGACCAGGCCATCTTCATTCTGGGCACGCTGGCGCTCTTGGAAATCCTCGCCCAGAAGTTCCCGGTGCTCGACAATATTTGGGACTTCCTTCACACGTTGCTGCGCCCCATCGCCGGAGCCGTGGCCAGCGGCGCCACTCTGAACACTAACAACGCCTTGGAAATTGCGCTGGCCATGGCGATGGGCGGTACGCTGGCGGCGGCGGCGCACTCCACCAAATCCGGCCTGCGTCTGATGAGCACCTCCAAGAGCTATGGGGCGGCAAACTTTGCCATAAGCCTCGGTGAAGACGCCGGCGTCCTCACCACCACGCTCCTCTCCGTCTACGCGCCTTGGGTCATGTTGGCCATCGTCATCATTTTCGTCGTGTTATTTGCTTTCCTCGGACCGCGCATTCTGAGGACCCTGGCGTTTGACCTGAGCATTGCCGGCTCGGCCTTGGGAGGAATCTTCCGATGGGTTTTTCGCAGGAAGTATCCGACGAACCTCCAGGAGAGCTTGTTGGAGATCGCCGTGGAACGGCTGGAAATGTTCACCCACCTGCTGGAACGGAATGAGGAGTTACTCGGAGCCTTGCCGGGCTGGAAGCGCTCACGGGGCGGACCGCGCCGGACCTGGGTTTTGCTGACCTCGCAGCGCCTGCTCTGGATTGAATCGCGCCTCTTCCGTCACTCCAAGGCTCAATCCCTGAACTACAGCGAAATCGCCCTGGCCAGACACCGCAACATGATCCTCTTCTCGCGCGCCGAATTCTTGACGCAGCGGCACGAAAATTTCACCCTCACGGTTGCCAGGGCTCATATCAGGTTCGCGGAGATGGCGGTGCAGAGGATTTCGCACCTCGCCGGTCTGGATATCCAGGCCCCTCAATCATCCCCCCAAGCTGCCCCGCGGCTCGCCGCGCTGCCCCATTAGGGCTTAGTCCAGTCCTCAATTTTCACCTGCTTTACCCGCCGGAAGGCACGATCGTGTGTTACCAGCACGGCTTGGGCAGCCAGCGCTTGGGCGGCAATCATCATGTCCAAGTTGCCCATGGACTCCCCAGCGCGTTCGAGGGCAGCACGCACCCGTGCATAGTGTTGGGCCGCCTCCGAGTCCCAGGGCAACACCTCGACGCGCAATAGGAACTCCTCGACGGCGGTCTTCAACCGCACGGCTTCCGGCCTTCGGGCCACACCGAAACGCAACTCAGCCTCGGTAACCACGGAGATCGAAACCTGGGCCATCGGTACCTTGAGCAAGCGCTCTCGCACCCGGGGGATGTTGCCCTTGATGACATAACTGGCCATATCGGTATCCAGCAGATAGCGAGTGGGCATTAGAACAGCTTCCGTTTCTGTGGAGGTGCATCGTGGCGATCAGCCAGAAAGTCCTCCGGCACATCGATGGTTTTCATCAACTCGAAGAAATCCCGCCAGGATTCCGGCCTCCGCGACAGGATGACATCGCCGGTGGCGGGATCGCGGCGGACATAGACCTGCGAGCCCTGGAAGCGGTAGTCCGCGGGGAGCCGGACGGCTTGGCTGCGGCCATTAAGGAACAGCTTGGCGGTATGGGGCATAGCACCCTCCTTGGGTATATACCATGATAGATTACAACCGGGACTCAATCAAGATGTATATCATAGCGGTCGCCAACGAGAGCAAGCACCGACCTGTGCTTTTCACCAAGTTGCGCGGACGCAGAACCGTGGGGCGGCGCTACCTTGCGGGTGGGTCCTGGGTGATAGGCGTGGATTCCTTTTCGCGGGAATCGCATGATACGAGGGGCAGGGGAATCAATTCCCCCTGGGGACTAGCTTGCTTCTCTCTGCGGCGCCCAGTAAACCTCACCGCGGATGGATTCCTTGGGAAAGCCCCGCCGGCGCAAGATCCCCTTGCCGTTTTCAATCATCTGAGGGTGACCGCAAAGGTAGACCGTGGTGTCTTCAGGTTCGAACTTGAGTTCATCGACGTACTTGCGGAGGATGTCTTCCACTCGCCCGATTTCCCCTTTCCATTCCGGGTCTTCCCACGGCCTGCTGATGACGGGGATGTAGCTGAACCACGGAAACTCATGGGCGAGGGCTTCCAGTTCATCGCGATAGGCAAGTTCCCAGGAGCGGCTGGCGGCTTGCAGCACCACCAGCTTGGCATCGAGATGGCGTCCCTGCCGCACCTCGCGCGCCAGCGCTCGCGCCATGCTGACGTAAGGAGCAACCCCGGTCACCGTGCAAACCAAAAGATGCTGCTTGTGACCGCTTTTGCCATCAAAGGTGAAGGTTCCCTTGGCGTTACGCCGCATCAAAACCGTATCCCCCACTTGGCGATGGTATAGCGGAGGGGTAACTCTGCCTTTCATCACCAGCTCAAAGAAAAACTCCACCTCCGCCTCATGCGGGCTCGAGCAGATTGAGTACGACCGCTCCACCACCTTGCCATCCTCCTCGATTCCCAGCGTCGCATACTGGCCCGGTTTAAAGGCCATGGGGTGCTCAGGGCGAACCCGGATGGACCACAAATCCTCGGTATGATCTTTGCGAAAGATAATCTTCGCTTTCTGGAACCTTTCGGCAGAAACCGTCATGCGGTCTGACCTTGCCCCTTTCAATCAGTTTGCGGACCTAGCAGGCTGATGAAAAAGTCATCCGGCGCGAGGTAGCGGCGGGTTTACCCCGCCATATCTCCATTGATTTCAACGCGCGATGGCGGCGTAAAGCCGCCGCTACGACCTTTTTCATCAGCATGCTAGAGCACACTACCCCGCGGGCGGCCTGCGAACTCAGCCGCGGAGGCTTACCTCCAAGTACGTGGATGGATGGCCCACCTTTTACAGAATCTCAGAACTCCGGGCGTGGGTCAACTGGCGAAAGATCGGGTGAAGGATCCGGCGGCGCCGCACCCGCCCTATGGCAAGGGAGTGCGGCGCCCCAGGATTAATGCGGCCGCACGCCAGCAGAGTACTGGTGGAATTGCCAGAAGTAAAGAATTCCAACCCAGATCAATCCCACAATGGTAGCGGTGGCAAAAGTCCTCCCCAGAAACTTCTCGGTGATTTGTTTCCGCCATGCACGGGCGGAAAGAATCAGCAGCACCAAGCCCGAGAGGATGGCGAAGCCATGCAGCGGCGTTTCATAAGAGCTGGATGGTTTACCGCTCAGAAATCGGATCAGCGCTCCGATATCTCCCCTGAACTCCCCGGTCAAGAAGCTGAAGATAAACCAGAGGATGGGCGCAATCATGCCCAACATGTAGGGAAATTTATCTTTGCCGAAAAATACCATCACCGCAATGACCACGAAGACGGTCGAGGTCAGCAGTTCGTAAACGAAAAACTCGGGGATGACGAAAGCACCGGCAACCACAAGAACCAAGGTCAGAAAGGCAGCAAGAAAGACCCCTCGGTCAGGCATAGTCGCACTCCTTAAGTTAGCGCTTGGATCGAACCTCACTCCGGCCAGGCGCCGGGCCCATCCCCACCGCAATGGAACAGGGATTGTTGCCGGCGTTATGGCGTCGCAGATCTCGTTGACCGCAGTTCGAATCAGACGGCCGTAAATCGGCGCAAGTATACCACACGCGGTCAAACCAGGAGGGGGAAAGGAAAACGACGAACCAGGTTCTCGGCTTCAAGATTTCCAGTGGGACCCCGTCTCAGGTAGCCCAACCCATTTCCGGAAATTACCAGAGAACATCCGTTCCACATCGCGGTCGATTTGCTTCCGCGTGAGGGGATAGCCATCGGCAACCAAGCGGGAATAGGATTCGTAGAGGGCGCGGGAGATGGTGCGGCGGGAATGTGCCCATTTGTAAATCAATTGATCCAGAATCCGCGCGTCGGAATGCTGCGGGATAACTGTGGCGCCGAGCAGTTCCAGGCGTTCCGCCGTGATTTCCTCCACAATCGAGGGGTTGTTGAGGAACCACCAGCACCCGAAGGGCATCAGGTTGCTGAACTTCCGCGCGGCAACGCACAGCGCGTGCTGATTCTCTCGCGACAAGATGGTAACCAGGAAACGCACACCCGGGTTCTCCGCGCAAATCCGCTCCACCGAGGCCGTGTCCGCGTACCCCAAGCTATCGCCAGCTTCCCCCAGGGCAGGATTCACTTGCCGCGACACGCCGATCATCAAAGCGAAAGGAATGTTGTACTGAAGGCACGTCGGCACAACGACCTCGCGGATCAAGCGGGTGCGGAACGAGTCATCCGAATAAGTAAACGTGAAGGGTAACGAAGCCGCAAGGTAAACGGGGCGGAGGCGGGCAATCCACAGGTCCAGGAAGCGGCGCGCCTCGTCCGCGGTCGGCGGCGTCAGATCCGCGCTGGTTTTCAAACCTGCCGTGGCCATCACCGCCTGCGCGGCTTCCCAGTCATTGAGCATCGGGTCCATCCGCAAGGCGCGATGGAAGCGCTCCGGAAAAGGTTCGTTTCGCTCCCACATTGCCCTCTCCACGGGGTTGAAAGGATCGTTGGTCATTACCAATTCCGAAACCCGGGCGAGATCCAATACACGATCAGTGTACTGTTCCACGGTGACCGAGGCAAAATACTCGCGCGCCTGTTTCAGGTCCGGCTGGCAGGGATCCAGCCCCAGCTTGGTCATGACCGCCACAACGCCGGCGGTCGCCTCCGAAAGCGGCGTGTTCTTGACGAAGAGAGCATCCCAAATCAGGTCCGCCCGCTGGCATCTTTCGAGCGCCCAAAATTGCTGCGGGCTCACCGTCGATGACCGGAACAATTCCGCCACCAGATAGTGGTAGTTCACCAGCTCATCGATTCCCCACAAGCACAGGCTTCCGAAGCTGGGTGGGTAAAGATGTGTATGAATATCAATCACCGGCGCCTGCTGGACCGCCTCCCAAACATTTCGTTGTAGCTCCGCTGCGGTCACCACCTCATCCACTTGGATCATCGCTTGTCTCCTCTAAAACCAGCGTGCCTCAGACCTTCTGTATCGACGCTAGCGAGGCCGCCTCCAGCGCACGCAAAAGGTCGCGCAGGATTATGGTTTCGCTCAGGTTATCGACACGGTTGAGGTCCATCCACTCGGTCCAGACATACTCCAGCACCACGAACCCGCGGTAATTCACCTTCTGCATGGCCCGCAGGACGCCGTCGAAATCGATCGTGTTTTCCGCCATGGTCGACTGGAGCTTTCCCGCGCACGCTCCGCGGGCGTGAAAGTGGGATGTCCGAGCCAGCAGCGGTGCGATGGCCGCGTCGGCAATCCCCTGATAAGTGAAATGGCCATTGCGGCGAGTTTCAAAGTCGTGAATTCTCCCCTCCGTGTCGCTGGCTTCGTACCGGGTCCATATTACTCCCTCTGATTGCTCCTTGGCGGTTATTTGCGCCTCCGCCGCACTGCACACCCTACTTGGGGTTTTGCCCTTGGCGTTTTGCATTTTGACTTTCATTTGCGGCTCTGCCGCGCTACGCTTACCTGCTCGGAGATGGCGAGCCGCGCGGCGATTCTAGCGATCGCAGTGCCGGAACACGCGCCGGGTACTTCAACCGCCCGCCGCCGGAAGTCCCCAAGGCCGGGCGGTGCGACAATTGCCCTTGCGGGCCGACGAGGTCCCCATGGTTATCGCGTCACAACTCCGTCCTGGAATGGTTTTGAAGATTGGCGAGGATATCTTCAAGGTGTTTGAATCCACATACCACGTGGGGCAGGGCAAGATGCCGGGGAGCGTTCACACCCGCGCCCGGCACGTGGTGAAGGGCACGCTCAAGGAGTTCCGCTTCCGGCCGGAAGAACGGCTGGAGGAGACCCAGTTCCAGAAGCAGGAGATGGAATTCCTATACTCGGACGCGGATTCCGTGACGTTCATGAACCCCAACACCTTCGAGCAGGTTTCGATTCCCCAGGAAGCGATCGGCGCGGCCACGAAATTCCTCCAGGCCGAGATGAAAGTTCCTGTGGAGTTTTATGAAGGCCAGCCGGTGAGCATCGTCTTCCCCCCCATCGTTGAGGCGAAGATTTCTACCACCGCGCAGCCCGTCCACCAGCAACAAGACAACACCTACAAACAGGCGACGCTCGAAAATGGGCTCGAAATCATGGTGCCGCAGTTCATCAAGCCGGGTGAAACCGTACGCGTGGAAGTGGCCACGGAAAAGTACGTCGACCGCGTGCGCGCCGATAC
>Ga0315282_10012379_pt1 | contig 13061 bp, 10 predicted proteins | sample YL17G07_20_MG_FD_203693 | JGI IMG/M metagenome (GOLD analysis project Ga0315282, IMG submission 203693) | Sediment microbial communities from Yellowstone Lake, YNP, Wyoming, USA - YL17G07_20 | ecosystem: Environmental > Aquatic > Freshwater > Lake > Sediment | place: USA: Wyoming | collected...
AGTTCGTCGAGTTGAGCGTCATCGGCACCGGGGAGGCGCCGATCTCCATCGCGTCGTCGCCGACGCGCCGCGGCATCCTCGAGCTCTGCGTGCGTCGCGTCGGTCGCGTGACCAGCGCGCTGTACCGGCTGCCGACCAACGCGCTCGTGGGGATCCGCGGCCCGTACGGCAACGGCTTCCCGGTCGAGAAGATGGAGGGGCACGACCTGTTGATCGTGGCAGGCGGCCTGGGGATGGCGCCGCTGCGCTCGCTGCTCTGGTACGCCCTCGACCACCGCGAGAAGTTCGGCACGGTCACGCTGATGTACGGCGCCCGCACGCCTGGCGAAATGCTCTTCCGCGACGAGCTGGTCTCGCTCACCGACGTGGAGGCGATCAACACCCTGCTCACGGTCGACCGCGATCCGACCGGCACCTGGCAGCACCAGATCGGCCTGCTGCCGACGCTGTTCCAAAAGGTGACGCTCGACCCCGGGCGCACCTACGCCGCGGTGGTCGGCCCGCCGGTGGTCTACAAGTTCGTGCTCCGCGAGCTGCTCGCGCTGAACTTCTCGAAGGACCGGATCCTGATGAGCCTCGAACGGCGGATGAAGTGCGGCGTCGGCAAGTGTGGGCACTGCAGCGTGGGCTACAAGTACACGTGCATCCACGGGCCGGTGTTCACCTACTGGGACGCGATCAATCTGCCGGAAATCGTGTGACGGTGACCCGTGCCTGGTTCCTCGACGAAGCACGAAGAACGAAGCACGAAGTACAGGCGATGAGGGCATCCTGATGAGACCCAGAATCGGCATCTTCGGATTGAGCGGCTGCTGGGGCGAGCAGATCGTGATCCTCAACTGCGAGGACCAGCTGTTGGACATCGTCGGGGCCGTCGAGATCGTGGACTTCCTGGGCGGGTCGTCGGTGAACGACACCGAGGGGCCGCTCGCGATCGCGTTCGTCGAGGGGTCGGTGGCCAACGCGCGGGAGGAGGCAGCCATCGCGCGCATCCGCGAGCGGGCGGCGCTGGTGGTCGCCTGCGGCAGCTGCGCCTGCTTCGGCGGCGTGGCGGCAGTCAGCGGCGAGATGTCGCGCGAGCAGGTGGCCGAGCTGGTGTACGGGACCTCCGCGCGCGCCTACGACGCGGCGCCGCACCGGCCGCTCAGCGACTTCGTGAAGGTCGATGTCGCCATCCCCGGCTGCCCGATGGAGAAGGACGAGTTCCTGAAGGTCGTCTCCAACCTCCTCAACGGCGACGCGCCCGTTGGGTTCGCCTACCCGGTGTGCACCGAGTGCAAGATGAAGGAGCACGACTGCCTGCTGGTGTCCCGCGGCATTCCGTGCGCCGGCCCGGTGACCACGGCCGGCTGCGGAGCGAGATGCCCGGGCTTCAACGTGCCCTGCATCGGCTGCCGGGGCCCGGTCGACGAGGCCAACATCTCTTCGATCGCGGAGATCTGGGAGAAGGGCGGCTTCAGCGAAGCGGACATCCGGCGGAAGCTGCGGACCTTCGCGACGCCGATGATCGACCGCGCGCCGGCGGCGAAGCACTGAACACCGGCGGGGCTGCGGTGCCTCGTCCTTCGTTCTTCGTGCGATGGTCGCCGCCTCTGCCAAGGACCAGGAACCTGGGACCGCACCAAGGACGAAGGACGAAGAACCAAGGACTGACCCTGTGGAGACCGTTCATGACGCGCACCATTACTGTTGACCACCTGGCGCGGATCGAGGGGCACGCGGGCATCAAGATCGTTCTCGATGGCCAGAAGATCGATCGCGTCGAGTTCGACGTGTTCGAGGGGATCCGTCTGTTCGAAGGGCTCGTGCGCGGCCGGAGCGCCCCTGACGTCCCGGCCGTCGTCTCGCGCATCTGCGCCATCTGTTCGCACGCGCACACGATCACCGCCCTCCAGGCGCTCGAGGACGCCCTCGACGTTCAGGTGTCCGCCGAGACCCGCCGGTTGCGCGACCTGGCGTACCAGGGCTCGACCATCGAGAGCCACGCGCTGCACTTCTTCTGCCTGGCGCTCCCCGATTTCGTGGGCCAGCCGAGCGTCGTCGGGCTGGCGGCGGTCAACCGGGAGGCGGTGGCCATGGCCCTCCGCCTCAAGAAGCTCGGGAACACGATCCAGGAAGTGGTTGGCGGCCGCGCCGTGCACCCGGTGAACTACGTCATCGGCGGGTTCGGCCGACTGCCGTCGGTGGACGAGCTCGTCGGGCTGCGCGACCTTCTGCTGGCCGGGCAGAAGGACTGCGAGCAGGCGATCGAGCTCCTGCGCACGGTGCCGGTGCCCGATTTCGTGCGGGAGCCGGTTCGTTGCGCCGCGCTCGTGCCCGACGACGCCGCGTTCTTCTTCGGCCGGACCGTGCGCCTCTCCGACGGCGCCACGATCCCCGTCGAGGACTACCGCAAGCTGACCAACGAGCGGGCCGTGCCGCACTCGCACGCCAAGCACAGCCTGCACGACGGCAGGTCGTACATGGTCGGCGCGCTCGCGCGCCTGACGGTCAACGGCGAGCGCATTGGCGGCCGCGCGCGCGACGTATGGAAGACCCTCGGGCTCTCGGTGCCGTCGGCGAACATCGTCGCCAACAACCTCGCGCAGGTGGTCGAGCTCGTCTATTCGATCGATCACGCGCTTGAGCTGGTCAACGGCTTCCTCGACTCTGGCGTCGAGCCGGAGCCGCCCTCGCCTTACCGGCTACGTGCCGGCAAGGGAACGGCGGCCACGGAGGCCCCGCGCGGGATCCTCTTCCACCAGTACGAGGTCGACAAGAACGGGCTCGTCGTAGCGGCCGACGTCATCACGCCGACCGCACAGAATTTCAGCAACGCGGAGGACCAGTTCCGGGCGACCGTCCGCGACGGCATCGATGCGTCGGAGGACGTGCTCAAGCAGCGGCTGGCGATCGTCGCCCGGGCGTACGATCCGTGCGTGAGCTGTTCGGTTCATGTAGTCCGGGCCGGGTGAGGGCACCGACCTCGCCAACCTCCTCCGGTAGAAGGAGCAGGAGCCACCTGCCCCGGCCCTCGCCCGGCCCGTCGCTCGCGGCCCGCCCGGCCGCATGCGACCAGCTGCGGACGGTTGTCTGGTTGTACAATCGTCCGCAGCCCCTCCTGGTTGTCCTCCTGGGTCCCGGAGCCGACTGATGCGCTGGATTCGGACCGCCCTGTCGCTGCGGTCGAAGATCACCGCCAGCTTCACGCTGATCGTCGTCGGCGGAACGGTGGTCTCGACCCTGATCGGGTCGCGGATCATCACCACCGCGCTGCTGAACCAGGCACGGATGCGCGGCCGGCAGGGCCTCGAGGCTGCGCGGATCGTGTACGGTGAACGCCTCAGCGCGGTCAAGGAACAGACGGTCCGGACGGGGAGCTCCGATGTGCTCCTCGACGCCGTCCGGTCGGGATCGGCCGAGGCGCTTGAGGGGGTGCTGGATCGGGCACGCGCGGAAAGCGGCCTCTCGTTTCTCACCTTCGTCGACGCACGCACCCGCCGCGCCGTGCGCGCCGGTGATGCGCCCAGCCAGGCGCCCGTGCCGCCGGCGCTCGAGGCGGTCGTGAAGAGCGCGCTGGCGGGAAAGACCGTCGCGAGCACCGAGGTGCTGGACCATGACGGCCTCGAGGCGGAGAGCCCCACGATGGCCGGCGAAGCGGTGGTTACGCTGGTGCCGGCGCCCAACGGCCGGCGACCGCTGCCCCATGACGTGACGTCCGGTCTGGTGCTGGTGTCGGCGACGCCGCTGCGCCTGCGGGGCACGACGGTCGGGGTGCTGTACGGCGGCATCCTCCTCAACCGGCACAACGAGATCGTCGATCGCGTCGAGCAGCTCGTCTACGGCGCCGAGAAATACAAGGGCCGGCAGATCGGGACCGTCTCGATCTTTCTGGGGGACGTGCGCATCTCGACCAACGTCCGGGAGGCGCCCGGCGAGCGCGCGGTCGGGACGACGCTCTCGCCCGAAATCGCGCGGGTGGTGCTCACGCAGGGTCAGAGCTGGTCGGGGCGCGCCTACGTCGTCGACGACTGGTACGTCGCCACCTACGAGCCAATCCGGAACTCGGCGCGCGCCGTCATCGGTGCCCTCTATGTGGGCATCCTCGAGGAGCCGTTCCTGGCGGCGCGCACGGAGGTGATGCTGACGTTCCTGGTTGTCTGCGCCCTGGGCCTGGTCATCGTGTTCGTGCTGACCTACGTGCTCACCCTCACGATGATCCACCCCCTCGAGGAGATGGTGGCGGCCACCAAGCGGATCGCGACCGGCGACCTCGACGTGACGGTCAACGTCGCGTCGAGGGACGAGATCGGCGAGCTCGCCACCTCGTTCAACAACATGCTCGCGAGCCTGAAAACGATGAACAGCGAGCTGCAGGAATGGGCGCACACCCTGGAGGAGAAGGTCCGCCAGCGCACCGACGAGCTGGTGGCGGTGCAGGCGCGCATGGCGCAGTCGGAGAAGCTGGCCTCGATCGGCCGTCTCGCGGCCGGCGTGGCCCACGGCATCAACAACCCGCTCGGCGGCATCCTCTCGCTGACGATGCTCGCGCTCGAGGACTGCGGGCCCGATCACCCGCTGCGCAACGACCTGGACACGATCGTCAAGCAGACGCTGCGCTGCCGGGAGATCGTCAAGGGGCTGCTCGACTTCTCCCGCCAGTCGGAGACGCGCGCAACCCGGACGGCGATCAACCCGATCATCGACGGCACCCTCTCGCTCCTCGAGCGCCAGGCGATCTTCCAGAACATCCGAACCGTGCGGATCCTGCGGGACGACCTGCCGCCCGTCCTGATCGACCCCGGCCAGTTGCAGGAGGTCGCCATCAACATCGTGCTGAACGCCGTCGACGCCATGGAGGAGAACGGCGAGATCACCGTCGAGACCCGGCTGAACCAGCGGGCCGGCGAGGTGGTCATCCGCATCAGCGACACGGGCAAGGGGATCGCACCCGAAGTGATGCCGTTCATCTTCGAGCCGTTCTTCACGACGAAGAAGGTCGGTCAGGGCACCGGCCTCGGACTGGCCATCGTCCACGGCATCGTGACACGGGCGGGCGGGCGCGTCGAGGTGGCGAGCTCGCCGAGCGGGACGACGTTCATCATCACGCTGCCGGTTGCGCCCGAGGAGAGCCAGAGTGCCGCAGTTGAAGCAGTTGGTCGTGGGGCTGGGCAACCCGCTGGCGGGTGACGACGGCTTCGGAGGAGCAGTCGTCGAGCGCCTGCGCCGCGCCGGTGGCCTTCCCGCCCAGGTGCGGCTCCTCGATGCAGGCACGGACCTCCTCGGCCAGATCCAGGACTTCGCCGGGTACGACCGCGTCGTGCTGGTGGACGCCGCGCTCGGGGAGGGCCGGCCGGGCGAAGTGGCGATCTACCGGGAAGAGGCGTTCGACGACTGGCCCGACACGTCGCCCAGCTCGCACCAGCTGTCACCCCTCCTGGCGATGCGCCTGTTCCGGCAACTCCACCCTGAGTCCCGCGCCGAGATCGTCCTCGTCGCCCTCTGGACGGCGCGAATCACGCTCGGCGCGACGGTTCCCGAAGCAGCCGTCGAAGCCGGAGCGGAGGCTGTGACGCGGGTGCTCGCCGCGCTCTAGAGGAGGGAGTCGATGCCGGATTGAGGCCCGACGGGATCGAGGCCCGGACGGGTTAGGCCCGGTCGAGGGCGCTTGCCCTCACTCCACGCGCTGACTGGCGCCGGCATCAACCTTCGCGAGGGCAGGCGCGGCGTCAGCCTTGCGGCGGCGCGCCGCCTTGATGCGGACGGGAGCGGGCTCCGCGGTGGGCTCGAGGACCACCATCTGCGTCACGAACTTGCGCACGCCGTGGTGATCGAAGTCAATCACCGTGTGGTATTCGTTGACGTCGGTCAGCGTGCCCGGCCCGTACTGGCCGTGCTGCACCCGGTCGCCTTTGGAGAAGCCTGACATCGGACACTCCTTCCAGCCTCGGAACACAGGCGCCGGACCACCGGGTTCCGCCATGCCTGCGTGAATCGGTTCGTGAAGCTCCCTAAGAGCCGCGGAGGCGTAGCCCTACGGAACGGCCTCGCCGGAGAAACGCGTGGACACGAACGGAGGGCGGGCAGGGATATTCACAACATGTAATTGTACTCGCCGCCGCGAGCGGGAGCAACGACTGTTCCGCGGCTGGGCGGCTGAACGCGTTGACAATCCGGGCAGCACCCGCAACAATCTGGCGGGCCGTGAGCGTTGCGCAGGTCGGTCCCGATAGCCCTCAGCCGATGCAGTTCTCCGCAAGAAAGACGCCGAGGAGCCTGCAGCCCGAGCCCCGCATCAGGGCTTCCTCGGACGCGAAGTCGATCTCCTCGACTCCCACGACGAACCGATCCGGCCAGTCGATGAGCTGCATCAGGCGCTCCGCTGTGCGCGGTGATGGAGGCGTCCCGCCCCGCGCACGGCAGACCGGCGAGCCGGACACCAGGCCGCACTAAAGCCCAGGGGGCCCGCAGCCGATGCCAAGTGAGTGCAGGAGTGCGATTGTCGCCGCGTCACGCGGCGGGTGAGGGCAACATGGGTCGACGAGTTTCCCTTTGGCTGGTGGTGCTCGTCCTTTGCGTGGCCGGCCCGTCGTCCGCGCAGAAGACCGAGACGTTGCAGGGCTACGCCGAGTGGCGGAAGGGCGACGCTCTGATCGTCGATGGACAGCGCGTGGTGACCGACACGCGGACCTGGTTCAAGGGCAAGGGGATCACCCGCCTCGCCTCGATCCCGCTGGGCCACGAGGTGAAGATCAAGGGCAGCCGCCTGCCGGACGGCACGATCCTGGCCCGTGAGCTCGACGCGCAACCGAACAAGAACGAGATGTTCGAAGACCAGGTCTGGCAGGCCACCGACTCGATGGAGCGCGAGTGGGTGCAGGCCGGTGAGGTGATCGAGGGCGGCGAACGTCGCAAGAGCCTCGGCGAGCTGAGCGCGTCCGGGGCCCGGGTGCAGCGGACGCGCGCGATCGTGGCGCGGCTGGTGCCGCCGTATCTGGACGCTGGGGATTTCCGAGTGTACGTGGTCGCGAACAAGGACTGGAACGCGATGGCGATGGCCAACGGCTCGATCTGGGTCTTCAGCGGGCTCGTCGACGACACCGACGATGACGAGATGGCGATCATCCTCGGGCACGAGCTGGCGCACGTCACGCACGAGCACACACGGCGGGAGTTCAGGAAGGCGTTGTGGGTCCAGCTGATCGCGGCCGGCGTCCAGGTTGCCGCCGAGGCCATCGACAACGACACGACGCGCACGGTCGTCCAGGCGGCGAGCGCTGTCGCCGCGCTCTCGTGGGTCAACCATTACAGCCGCGAGCAGGAGGACCAGGCCGATCGCGTCGGCCTCCGCTACGCCTACGAGGCCGGCTACGACGCCGCGAAGGCGCCGCGGTTGTGGCAGCGGTTCGCGACCAAGTACGGATCGGGCAACAGGGTCGTGAACTTCATCTTCGGCGGGCACTCGACCTCGAGCGCACGCATCGCGAACCTGCAGCAGCAGCTCGCCTGGAACTTCACCGCAACCGACGTCCGCTACGCGTCACTGCAGCCGGCTGGCGAGCCGGTGGCGCCGGCACGGCTGCGCCGCCAGGACACCAAAGGCTCGGGCCGGCCAGCCGGCAGGCCCGCGGCGCCGGCGATGACCCAGAGCGCCGGCGGATCGAGGGAGATCCTGCCGGGGATGAGTCCCGAGACCGTGCGGCGCATCCTGGGGGAGTGCCAGGAGGAGATTGTCTCCGGCGACCAGGTCACGTGGGTCTATCCGGGGCTTGCCGTCGTCTTCGTGAAGGGCAAGGTGACCGACGTCAGGTTCTGACGAGCGAGGAGGTCGAACGTGAGAGCCGTGGTGCTTCGTGAGCTGGGGGGGCCCGAGAGCCTGCGCCTGGAGGAGGTGCCGGATCCGCAGCCGGGACCCGGGCAGGTCGTGGTGCGACTCCAGGCGGCGGCGCTGAACCGCCGCGACGTCTGGATCCGGCGGGGCCAGTACGCGGGGATCACGCTGCCGATCATCCTCGGCTCGGACGGCGCCGGGACGGTGGCGGCAGTCGGCGAAGGCGTCGATCGTTCGCTCGACGGCAGGCCGGTCGTCATCAATCCCTCCCTGGCGTGGGGAATCGACCCGCGCGTGCAGGCCGCCGATTTCCGTATCCTGGGGCTGCCCGACAACGGCACCTACGCGGAACTGGTCGTGGTTCCGGCCACCAACGTCTACCCGAAGCCCGCCGGCCTGTCCTTCGAGGAGACCGCGGCGATCCCACTGGCGTCGCTGACCGCGTACCGCGCTGTCATCACGCGCGCCCGCGTGCAGCCTGACGAGACGGTCCTGGTGACCGGCATCGGAGGCGGCGTATCCACCTTCGCGCTGCTCATCGCGCGGCGCCGGGGGGCGCGGGTCGTCGTCACGTCGGGAAGCGACGGGAAGATCCAGCGGGCGGTGGAGCTCGGCGCCGTCGGCGGCGCCAACTACCGGACGGCCGACTGGGGCAGGGAGATCGTGTCACTCCTGGGCGGCCAGGGCCCCGACGTCGTGGTGGACAGCGTGGGCGGCGACACGTTCACGAAGGCCATCGAGGTGGTGAAACCGGGCGGCCGGATCGTCACCTATGGCTCGACAACGGGCGCGGCGAAGAGCATCGAGGTCCGGCGCATCTTCTGGAAGCAGGTGACGATCCTTGGCAGCACGATGGGCACGCCCCAGGAGTTCGCCGACATGCTGGCCCTCTACGGCGAACGGGGCGTCCGCCCGGTCGTCGACCGGGTGTTCCCCCTCGCCGAGGCCCCAGCCGCCCACCAGCGCATGGAGGAGGCCGCCCAGCTGGGGAAGATCGTGCTGCAGATTCGGTAGTTCGGCCAGCCGCCGGGGGGCGATCCCGAACCGGCGGCCGGATTCGTGGCCAAATTCGGCGGAGTGTGGAACAATTGAGACAGGCGGCCGACGTCCGGGGCCGCCGACCGAAGGAAGGAAGTTCTTGCCAGAACCACGATTGAAGATTGCGGTATTCATCGACTTCGACAACATCGAGATCGGCGTCAAGACGACGCTCAACGCGATGTTCGACGTCGGGGCCGTCCTCGAGGCGATCAAGGAACGGGGCGAAGTCGTCACGAAGGTGGCCTACGGCGACTGGAAGCGGGCGGGCGACCACAGCCGCCTGCTCGCGCAGCACGCGATTCGCCTGGTCCAGCGCAACGTGACGCCCGGCGGCGACAAGAACGGAGCCGACATCAACCTCGCCCTCGACGCGCTGGAGATGGCGCTGACGCACCAGCACATCAACGCGTTCGTGATCGTCGGCGGCGACAGCGACTTCATCACGCTGGTCGAGAAGCTCAAGCAGTACGACAAGACGGTGTTCGTCGTCGGGGGCCGCGCGTTCACCAGCGCGATCATGCAGAAGAACTGCCACGAGTTCATCGCGTACGAGAACGTGATTGCGCCGCAGGGCGGGCGCCGGACGCAAGAGCGGGGCCGGTCGGTTGCGGCCCCCACGCCGCTCAAGCAGGCGTTCCCGCTGGTGCAGCGCGCCCTCAAGGTGCTCTCCGAGCGCGAAGTGTCGCCGCAGCTCGGCCTGCTCAAGAGCACGCTGTTGCAGCTCGATTCCGCCTTCTCGGAGCGTGACTATGGCTCGAGCTCGTTCCGGGATTTCATGGAGAAGCTGGCGCAGGCGGGTCTGGTGAAGCTGAACCAGTCGGGCCGGAGCCTGCTCGTTGAGCTGAAGAACGGTGACGGCGCAACCGTCGAAGAGGAAGCGGCGGCTCCGGCAGCGGAGGCGATGCCGCCCGCGCCGACGCCTCCGCCCGCCGAGCAGCAGGCGCCGACCCCGCAGCCCGCCGCTCCCGCCCTCCAGCCCGAGATCGTGCGGGCGGGGGAACCGGGCGATGCGATTCGGGTGGTCTGGCGGCTGCTGGAGACCGCGCCGGCCCCGCTGCGGTGGCCGATGTACGTGCGCAACGTGAAGCAGTTCCTCCGTGCGTCGGACCAGACGTTCGACGAGCGCCGCTACGGGTTCGCGGGTATCCTGGACTTGCTGCGCGGCTGCCAGCGCGAAGGGGTGCTCCGGCTCGAGCGCGACCGCAGGGGCGGCTTGCGGGTGTTCCCCGGCGTGATGCTGCAGCGCGGCACGCCGCCGCTCGCCGAGCCCCCCGCCGAGGCGGCTGTCACGGCACAGGAGCCGGGGATGGTGACCGAAGTGGCCGCGGTTGTCGAAGCAGAGATCGTCGCCTCCGTCGTGGAAGGAGCCGAAGCGGCCGTGACAGTCGAGGCGGCCGAGATTGAAGCTCCAGCCGCCGAGGTCGAAGAGGCAGCGGTCGTGCCGGAACCGGAACCCGCTGCCGAGAAGCCGAAACGGCGGCGACGCGCGGCCGCGGGCGGCGCGCCGAAGACAGCACCAGCCGCGCGCAAGCCCCGGACGGCGGGTCCACGCGCGCGCAAAGCCTGATCGTGACTGGGGGCTGCCTGTGTCCGCGGGCGGCCCCTCTTCCTTCCCTACGGTTGACTGGTCGGCTTCGCCCCGCCCCGCTTGTGCTTGTCGAACCAGGCGAGCAGGTACAGCTGGTTCGCGAGGCGATGCGACGGACGCCGCCAGCCGTGGAACTCGTCCGGCATGCGCACGAGCAGCGTCTCCTTCTTCAGCATCTTGAGCGCGCGGTAGAACTCCTCGCTCTGCCGCATCGGCGTGCGCAGGTCGGCCTCACCGGTCATGATCATGATCGGCGTCGTCACGTTGGCGACGAAGTGCAGCGGGGAGCGCAGCGCGTACTCCATCGGGTCTTCCCATGGGTATTTCTGGAACTGGCGGTACCAGGATGCGCCGTCGGTCGTGCCGACGAACGAGTGCCAGTTGATCACCGGCCGCATCGAGACCGCTGCCGCGAACCGGTTGGTGTGGGTGACGATCCAGGCGGTCAGGATGCCGCCGCCGCTGCCGCCGCACACGAACAGGTTGTTCTCGTCGATGAAACCTTTCGCGATCGCCGCGTCGACGCCGGCCATCAGGTCGTCGAAATCCTTCCCCGGGAACGAGTACTGAATCCCGTTGACGAAGTCCTGCCCGTAGCCGGTGCTGCCGCGCGGGTTCGTCCAGAGCACCGCGTAGCCGTTGGCGGCGAAGTTCTGAAAGCTCCAGTTGAACGAGACGTCGTACATCAGCCATGGACCGCCGTGGATCCAGAGCACGAGTGGATACTTCGTGCCTGGCTGGACGTCGACCGGCTTCATCAGCCAGCCCTGGACCTTCAGGCCGTCCTTCGACGTGAACCAGAGTTCCTCCGCCTCGCTGATCTTCGTGCCCGCCACCAGGTCCTCGTTCACGTCCACAAGCTTCTTCATCGCCTGCGGCTGGATGGGCACCGTCCCCTTGAGCGGGAACGTCACCAGGTATCCTGGCTGGACCGGCGTCGAGCGAATGGTTGCGACCTGCCCGTTGTTCGCCAGCGAGAGGCCGGCAAGTACGTGAACGCCGTCGGTCAGCTTCTTCAGCTCGCCCTTGAGCGGCAAGAAGTCGATGCTCGTCGAGCCCTTTTCGCCGACCGTGAAGTACACGCCCGAGTTGTCGGGCGCCCAGGTGAGATTGGCCGGCGATTCGGGCAGCTTGTCGAGCCACAGGCGCTTGCCGCCGCCGTTCTTGTCCATCAGGTACAGGTGCGCGATGGTGCTCGTCCAGCTGTTCTCGTCAAACCCGGTGTAGGCGATCCACTGCCCGTCGGGTGATACGGTCGGATTGCTGTCCGGGCCCCTGCGATCGGTCAGCGCCTTGACCTCGAGCGTCTTCAGGTCGATCGCATAGATCTCGGAATCGTTCCGCAGGTACTCGGCGTCCGGCTTCCGGATCGCCGTCACGTAGATCGTCTTGCCGTCGGCCGACCACTCCGGGTCGTTGTGGCTGTACTTGCCGTCGGTGATCTGCCGCGCGGTGCCCCCGACGGCCGCGTCGAGCACGAACACGTGGCTGTACCCTTTTTCGATCGGCCCCGTGCCGTCGCGCGCCCAGCTCAGCCGATCGACCAGGACCGCCGGCCTCGCCCAATCGGCACCGCGCGGCCGCTTGGGGAGCTGGATCGACAGGATCGGGTCCTCGTCCGGGACCAGGGCGGTGAAGGCGATCTGCTTCGCGTCAGGTGACCAGCGGACGGCAGAGGGCGCGCGCTCGAGGTGCGTGAGCTGCGCGATCTCGCCGGTGTCGACGTAGAGCACATGCAGCTGGTTGGTGCCGTCCCGGTCCGACAGGAACGCGATGCGCTTCGAGTCGGGCGCCCACACCGGGCTGCTGTCCCGCCAGCTCCCGCGCGTCAGCTCGCGCACCCGTGTGCCGTCGACGTCCACGATCCACAGGTTCGTGCGGGGTTGATCCTTCACCTTGTCCACCCATTCGCGGGTGAACACGATCTGTCTGCCATCGGGCGAGATGGCGGCGTTGCTGATGCTCTCCATGTCCATGAACGTTTCCTTGTCCAGGACACGGGGCTTCTGCTGGGCCGCCGCTGACAGGGCGACGAGCACGAGCAGGGAGAGGCACAGACCCACGATCAGCCGTCGCTTGTGCATCCCAATCCTCCAGGGAATGAAAGGGTCGGTGGTCGGTTCCAGGGGCCGATTTGCCTGTGGGGGGCAGTCCCGGCGCCCGGAGCATAGGCCCGGCGGCGTCCGATTTCAAGCGGGGAGCGAGTTCGGGATCTTCAGCGCAGAGCACGCGGAGGACGCCGAGAGCCGAATTTGATGGCGCTCCGCGGTCTCTGTGGCCTCTGCGCGCGACCTGTCGAGCGCCTGCCGGCCTCGGGTGCCGAGGGCTGACGCATGGGGTCTGAAGAGAGAAACCAGGTTGACATGGTCGGTGGTGACAGGGTATGAAGCCGCGCACACTCCTTGGAACAAGGGGAGAAGGGCAGAAGCTCTTCCCTCCTTCGGCTTCTTTCTGGCAGCGATCGTGAACGCGCTCGTCGGCGCGCATGACGGCTGGCGGGCGATGTGCGCCGTCGGCGGGACGCCCGCGCTGCTGGTCGCGTTCATCCAGTACGGCGTCAGCGAGTCGAAGCGCTGGGAGCGCCGCGTCGGCGAGCTCGGCGGCCGCTGGACGATGCGGAAG